>Ga0302314_10002092_pt1 | contig 37298 bp, 38 predicted proteins | sample III_Palsa_N2_3_FD_200533 | JGI IMG/M metagenome (GOLD analysis project Ga0302314, IMG submission 200533) | Peat permafrost microbial communities from Stordalen Mire near Abisko, Sweden - III_Palsa_N2_3 | ecosystem: Environmental > Terrestrial > Soil > Palsa > Peat permafrost | place: Sweden...
GCGGCCTCGTAGCTCAAGGACCAGGCGTTCGACTGCACGATCGGAATATCGAAGATGCCGGGCAGCAGCAGGCCGTTGGTGGCGAACAGCCACGACCAGTGCGCGGCATCGGTGCCGTCGAGCAGCTTGTAATGCAGGAGCGGCCCGAGCCCGAACAGGATCAGGTGGGTCGCCAGGAATACCGGATAGATGCGCAGCACCCGGTGGATGACGAAATGCCGGATCGAGGGCGCGCGCAGCAGGCTGGCGGTGATCAGGAAGCCGCTGATCATGAAGAAGATCTCGACCGCGCATTGCAGCGAATCGAACAGGAAGTCGAGCAGCGTCGCGTCGGACAGGCTATCGCCCCACCAGCCTTCCAGCCGCGGGCCGCCCCAGATATGGCGCATGAAGACGAGAAAGGCGCATAAGCCGCGCAGCCCGTTCAGATTCCGGTTGTAGTCGGTCATCGGCGGGCCGGCAGGCGCTCCAGTCGGGAGGGGATCGGCTTCAGAAAAGCCTGCCTTTTGCCGCTTATGTCAATCCGCTAGGAAGACGCATAGTCCTTATGGCAGTGTCCGCGCCCTTCGCCTTTGGGAGTCGTCCGATCCGTTCCGTGCCCGCCCATTCTGCGTTTTCCGGCCGATGAGCGGCATCGGCGGCTTGTTCGGGCTGGACGGTGCGGTGCCGGCGGACGAGCGGGTGACGCGTCTGTCGGCGGCATTGAGCCCGCGCGGCGGTGCCGGCGGCGGCCGCTACGACGGCGGCGCGCTCGTGCTACTGCATCGAGGCCAGCCGGCCGACCAGCCGTTCGTCGAGCCGCGCGGCGCCATCCTGGTCGGCGACGGCGCGCTCGACCCGGCGCCGCTGCAGCTCTATCGCGCCTATGGCATCGAATTCGCCCGCCATCTGCGCGGCGGCGTGGCGCTGGCGGTCTATGACCCGGAAAGCCAGCGGCTGCTGCTGGCGCGCGACGGTTTCGGGATCAAGCCGCTTTATTACGCCGAGACGGCGGCGGGCTTCGTCTTCGCCTCGACCGCGGCGGCGCTGATCGCGGCCGGCTTCGTCGCCCCCGACCTGGTGCCGCAGGCGCGCAACGAGCTGCTGCAGCTGCAATTCACCACCGGGCGCACGACGCCGTTCGCCGGCCTCTACCGTGTGCTGCCGGGCGAGACGCTGATCGTCGAGCAGGGCCGGCTGGTCGACCGCCGGCTCTATCGGGCGCTGCCGTCGCTGGCGCCGATCCCAAGCGCGGTCGAACCGGCGCTGGCGACGCTCGACCTGCTGCTGGGGCAGGCGGTGGCGCGTCATTGCCAGGCGGCGGGCCCGGTCGGCCTGTTCCTGTCGGGCGGGGTCGATTCGACGGCGCTCCTGGTGCTGATGGCCGACCAGAGTGCGGCCCCGGTCGAGGCGCTGACGCTGGGCTTCTCCCAGCCGGCCGAGGGCGGCGAGCTGGAGATGGCGCGCGAGATGGCGGCCGCGGTCGGCGCGCGCCTGACCGAGGTCACGTTCCGCGAGGCGGATTTCTGGCATCTGCTGCCGGAGGTTGCGGCCGCGATCGACGATCCGATGGCCGATGCCGCCCTGGTGCCGCAATGGAAGTTGGCGCGCGCGGCGGCTGAGGCCGGGTTCCGCACCATCCTGGCGGGGGAGGGTGGTGACGAGCTGTTCGGCGGCTATGGCCGCTACCGGGCCCTGCTGCGCCCCTGGTGGGCCGGCGGCAAGCTGCCGCGCTCGCGCGGCGCGTTCGACGGGCTGGGCCTGCTGCGCGACGACATGCCCGGCTGGCGCGACGGCCTCGCCGCAGCCGAAACGGCACAGGCGGTCGGCGGCCGGACCCGTCTGCAGAGGGCCCAGGCGGCCGACTGCCAGGATTGGCTGCCGAACGACCTTCTGACCAAGTTCGACCGGTGTCTGATGGCGCAGGGTCTGGACGGGCGCCTGCCGCTGCTCGACCGCGGCGTCGCCCAATTCGCCTTCGGCCTGCCCGACGAGTTGAAGATCCGCGACGGCGTCGGCAAATGGCTGCTGCGCCGCTGGCTGGACCAGCGCCTGCCGACCGCCGGCGCGCTCGCCCGCCGCCGCCGCGGCCATATCCCGGTCGGCGATTGGCTGAAGCGCCGCGGTGCAATGCTGGGACCCCTGGTCGCCCGCCAGGACTGCGTGCGCGAGCTGTGCCAGCCCGACACGGTCGAACGCCTGTTCGCCCGCATCGAAAATAAACGCCACGTCTTCGCCGCCTGGAGCCTGCTATTCTACGCGCTGTGGTACCGCGCCCATATCGCCCGCCTGGCGCCGGAACGCGACGTGTTCCAGACACTGTCGAGCCATGGGTAGATTTTACCGCGAGCTGATCGCCGGCAAGGCATCCAGCGCCGGTTCCGACAGTTCCATCATCGGGTTCTGATCGACCAGTTTCTTGTCGATGCGGATGAAGATGGTGCCGCTGTCGTCGGCGATCAGCGTCAGCGGGCCGTCTTCGGCGGCGATGCGCAGCATCTGGCGTTCCGGACGGCTGAAGCGCAGCACCAGGCTGTCGGCGGCTTCGGCAAACAGCCAGCGCATCATGCCGGCGAAGCGCTTGGTCATCCGGTTGGCCTGCTCGATACCGAGCCAGAATTCGCTGTAGCTATAGCGGGTCGCCTGCGGCAGCAGGACGCGCACGCCGACCTGCAGCGACAGGCTGCCCTTCGGTTGGTTGGTGAACACTGTCGGGTTCTCGTCGCGCAATTCGTCGGTGATCGGGATCGCGAAGCTGTTGTCGGCGCCAACCGGCACGTCGATCCGGCCGTTCTTCGACAGGATCGTGATCACCAGCGGCCGGACGACCAGATTGCCGTTATCCGGGCGCAGGCTCTGGATCAGCGCCAGCCGGTCGCGCTCGCCCACGGCGACGTTCAGAAACGTCAGCGCGTTCGCGATCAGCGCCTTATAGGGCAGCGTCGCGACCTCGTCGGCGGCGAAGGCCGGACCGGCGAGGGCGCCGCTCGCGAGCAGCGCCGCCAGACCCGTGCCGAAGCGCCGGCGGTCGATCAGCCGTTTCTTGTCCTGGGTGGTCAAGATGGATGCCGCGCTCAGGGCTCGACCATGCGCCAGCGGATCGTCTCGCCCGCCCGGAACGGCTTCACGCCGCCGACCGCCGCGCCGACCATGTCCGGAATCAGCGTCGGCGCACGCTCCAGCGTCACCGTGCCCTCGTTCGGAGCCAGGCCGTAGAAGCGCGGGCCGTTCAGGCTCGCGAACGCCTCGAACCGGTCGAGCGCACCCAGTTCGTCGAAGATATCGGCATAGATTTCCAGCGCGAACGGCGCGCAGAACACGCCGGCGGCGCAGCATTCGGCCTCTTTGGCGTGGCGCGGATGCGGGGCGGTGTCGGTGCCCAGGAAGAAGCGGTCGCTGTCGGACGCGACCGCGCGGCGCAACGCCTGGCGATGGCTCTCGCGCTTGGCGACCGGCAGGCAATAGGCGTCGGGGCGCAGGCCGCCGTTGAAGATTGCGTTGCGGTTGATCAGCAGATGATGCGGCGTCACGGTCGCGGCGATGCCGGCGTCGGCCTCGGCGACATAGCTCGCGGCCTCGGCCGTGGTGATATGCTCCAGCACGATTTTGAGGCCCGGCACCCGCGCGCGCAGCGGGATCAGCACGGTTTCGACGAACACGGCCTCGCGGTCGAAGATATCGACGCCGGGATCGGTCACCTCGCCATGGATCAGCAGCGGCATGCCGATCTTGGCCATGCGCTCGAAGACAGGCGTGAGCTTGGTGATGTCGGTGACGCCGAAGGCGGAGTTGGTCGTGGCCTTGGCCGGATAAAGCTTGGCCGCGGTGAAGCTGCCGTCGGCGAAGCCCGCGGCCAGATCGTCGGCGTCGGTCGCGTCGGTCAGATAGCAGGTCATCAGCGGCGTGAAGCCCAGAGCCGCAGGCAGCACGGCCAGGATGCGCCGGCGATAGGCGGCGGCAGCCTCGGCCGTGGTCACCGGCGGTACCAGGTTGGGCATCACGATGGCGCGGGCGAACTGGCGCGCGGTGTGGATGGCAACCGCCTCCAACATCGCGCCGTCTCGCAAATGCACGTGCCAATCGTCGGGGCGTCGGATGGTCAGGCGGTCGGGGGTAGTCATACAAGGCCTCGGGTATGCTTGAATTTCAACTTCGTCGGTCGCAGACCCATCGTCAATATCGGCTGCGGGCACGGCCGTCATTCGGTGTCGGGGCTGCGCCTTTCCGCACACAGGTCAGGGCTCGCCAGCCCGATCGGATGGTGATAAAGTTCTAAAATAGAACTGACAGGAGATCACCATGACCGCTTGTATCGTCGGCTGGGCCCATAGCCGCTTCGGCAAGCTGCAGGACGAGACGCTGGAGAGCCTGATCACCCGTGTCTCGGCCGATGCGATCGCCGATGCGGGCCTGGCGCCGGCCGATATTGATGCGATCTATATCGGCACCATGAACGCCGGATTCCAGCGCCAGGAGTTTCCGTCGTCGCTCGTGCTGCAGACCGATCCCGCCTTGCGTTTCAAGCCCGCGACCCGGGTCGAGAATGCCTGCGCCACCGGCTCCGCCGCGATCCATCAGGCGATCAACGTGATCGAGGCCAAGAAGGCGAAGCGCGTGCTGGTCGTCGGCGTCGAGAAGATGACCGACGTTTCCGGACCCGAGGTCGGCGAGATCCTGATCAAGGCCAGCTATATCGCCGAGGAGGGCGACATTCCGGGCGGCTTCGCCGGCGTGTTCGGCCGCATCACCGACATGTATTTCCAGCGCTATGGCGATCAGTCCGATGCGCTCGCCCGCATCGCCGCCAAAAACCATTTCAACGGCTCGACCAACCCGCTGGCCCATGTGCAGAAGGATCTGGGCTATGAGTTCTGCCGGACCGTGTCCGACAAGAACCCCTATGTCGCGGGCCTGCTGCGCCGGACCGATTGTTCGCTGGTGTCCGACGGCGCTGCCGCGGCGGTGCTGAGCGACGTCGATACGGCGCTGGCGCTCGACAAGGCGGTGGTGTTCCGCGCGGCGGTGCAGGTCAACGACTTCCTGCCGATGTCGAAGCGCGACATCGTGTCGTTCGAGGGTGCGCAGCTCGCCTGGAAGCGCGCCTTCGCCGAGGCGCGCGTCGGGCTCGACGATCTGTCCCTGGTCGAGACCCACGATTGTTTCACCACGGCCGAACTGATCGAGTATGAGGCGATGGGCCTCACCGCCCCGGGCCAAGGTGCCCGCGCCATCCACGAAGGCTGGGTCGAAAAGACCGGCAAGCTGCCGGTCAACCCGTCGGGCGGCTTGAAGGCCAAGGGCCATCCGGTCGGCGCCACCGGCGTTTCCATGCATGTCATGGCGGCGATGCAGCTGACCGGCACGGCCGGCGGCATCCAGATCAAGGATGCCGACATGGTCGGCCTGTTCAATATGGGCGGGGCGGCGGTCGCGAACTTCGTCAGCATCCTCGAGCCGCTGCGCTAGCAGCCATGGCCGGTTTCAAAGCCATCCTGCTGCGGGAACAGGGCCGCAAGGTCTCCGCCGCTATCGAAACGCTGACCCCGGACCAGCTGCCCGCGGGTGACGTGCTGGTTCGGGTCAGCCATTCGACGCTCAATTACAAGGACGGCATGGTGCTGAACGGCATCGGCCGGTTGGTGAAAAGCTATCCCCATGTGCCGGGTGTCGATTTCGCCGGCGTGGTCGAGCATTCCACCAGCCCGGACTGGCGGGCCGGCGATCCGGTCATCCTGACCGGCTGGCGCGTCGGCGAATGGACCTGGGGCGGCTATGCGCAATATGCCCGCGTCAAGGCGGAGTGGCTGGTGCGCCTGCCCGCCGGCATGACCGCCCAGCGCGCCATGGCGATCGGCACCGCCGGCTTCACCTCGATGCTGGCGGTGATGGCGCTGGAACGGCACGGGCTGAAGCCGGGCGACGGCGACGTGCTGGTGACGGGGGCCGCCGGCGGCGTCGGCAGCGTCGCGGTGGCGCTGCTGGCCCATCTGGGTTATCGCGTCGTGGCCGCGACCGGCCGCCCGGAAACCCGCGACTATCTGGCCGGGCTGGGGGCCGCCGATTTCATCGATCGGGCCGAACTGGCGCAGCCGGTGACGAAACCGCTGCAGGCCGAACGCTGGGCCGCCGCGATCGACTCGGTCGGCTCGACCACGCTCGCGACGCTGCTCACCCAATTGAAGTATCGCGGCGCTGCCGCCGCCTGCGGCCTCGCCGGCGGCGCCGATCTGCCGGCCAGCGTCATCCCGTTCCTGCTGCGCGGCGTCAATCTGCTCGGCATCGACTCGGTGCTGTCGCCGCGGCCGGAACGGCGCACGGCCTGGGACCGGCTCGCCCGCGAGCTGGAGCCGGCACTGATCGACGGCATGACCCAGGTGATCGGGCTGGGCGAGCTGCCGGAGCTCGCAAATCGCATCCTGAAGGGCCAAGTGCGCGGGCGCGTCGTGGTCGACGTGAACGCCTAGGATTATCCCAAGAGAACGCGCAGATATCGGCGAGTTGGGGTGGATCGCGGGCCGTCCGGTTTGGGGTGCCGATGGTCGGCGCCTGAACAGGCGCCGAGCTGGGTGCGCGATCAGCGACGGCTCGGGTGCGTGTCTAAGGGCCCATCGTTGCCGACCATCGCTTTGGACAGGTCTTCGTGCTCCTGCATGTCCTTCAGGCGGGCTTCCATGACCGGCCTGACCGCTTCCAAGGCATCTGGTCCGGCTACGAAAAATCGAGGAGGTGATGGCATGCAGCTGAGTTTGACCAGGGCCTCGCCCAGCTTGTCCGGATCGTTCGGCTGCTTTCCGTCATAGCCGGACCACATAGCCTCGGCTGACCCTTCATGCGCATAGTCGGCGATTGAGCTCTTGGCATAGCTGACGTTCTTGGCAGCCAGCAAACTGGTTCGGAAGAACCCCGGCTCGACAATGGTTAGCTTGATGCCGAACCGCTCAACCTCAAGCGCCAGGGAGAGCGTGAGCCCTTCGACGGCAAATTTGCTCGCGCTGTAAGCTGTGCAATGCTTGAAGCCGGCAGCGCCGGCCGTCGAACTAATATTGATGATGTGCCCGCCCCGCTGCTTGCGCAGGATCGGTAGCGCCGCACGCAAGACATTGACCACGCCATAGAAGTTGGTCGTCATCTGTCGTTCGATATCGGCGTTGGTCAGCTCCTCGAAATTGCCGAGGTAGCTGTTGCCCGCATTGTTCACGAGGACATCGATGCGGCCGAACCGGGCGACCGCTTCGGCGAGAGCCGCTTCGGCCCGGCCCACGTCTGCGACGTCGAGCTGGACCAGGGCCAGATTGTCGTGGCGGATGTCAGGGAATGCCGAGCGTAACTTGTCCATGTTCCGGGCGGTCGCAACCACTTGGTCACCGGCATCCAGCGCCGCCTTGGCAATACTAGTGCCGAAGCCGCTGTTGGCACCGGTCACAAACCAAACTTTACTCATTTCAGCTCCTTCACGAAGCAGGTCGAGGGTGAGAGGCGTCCTTTCGATAAAGTAACCTGTGCGCAGTCATGTGATTAGATGATATGAACGGCATGGACTTATAACCTGGACATATAAATGGCACGGGAGACCTTCAGTGACCTGATTGCCCTCCTGGCGGTCGCGAGGGAGCGAAGCTTCACGCGGGCTGCGGCGCAGCTCCGCGTGTCTCAGCCGGCCCTCAGCCGTACTATCCGGGACCTTGAAGCCCGGCTGGGATTGCGGCTCCTGACCCGCAACACGCGCAGCGTCGCGCCGACCGAGGCGGGCGAGCGCCTGATCCAAACTGTGGGGCCGCATTTCGACGGGATTGAAGCCGGGCTGGCCGCCGTGACCGCCATGCGCGGGAAACCGGCTGGAAGTCTCCGCATTACCTCGATCGAACACGCTTCAGATACGATCCTCGCGCCAGCCGTGGTCCGGCTCCTGGCGGACTACCCGGATATCCGGATTGAGATCATCAATGACTACGCCCTAACCGACATTGTGGCCCAGCGATATGACGCAGGCGTGCGCCTGGGCGAACAGATTGCCAAGGATATGATCGCCTTGCGGATTGGGCCGGATTTCTATCAGGTTCTTGTCGGTGCTCCGTCCTACTTCGCCAGGCACCCCCCGCCAGACACACCTTATGACTTGACTGCCCACTCCTGCATCAATCTGCGGTTGCCGACGTCGGGTGGCCTCTGGTCCTGGCCGTTTGTCAAAGCTGGTCGCGAGTTGAGGGTGAGGGCCGAAGGGCCGCTGGCCTTCAATGCGGTTTCGCTGATCCTCAAGACTGCTCTGGCCGGTCTCGGTTTGGCGTATCTTCCCGAGGACGTCGTGCAGGAGCATGTGGCGGCCGGCCGCTTGGTGCGGGTTCTTGCAGACTGGTCGCCGCTTATGACCGGTTATCACCTGTATTATCCGGACCGGCATCCGAGCCCGACCTTTGCCCTCCTGGTCGAGGCGCTACGCTACCGCCCATGAGGAGATCGCGGGGAACCGGCCGATTGCATGGCTTTACTCAGTCAGTCCTTCTGAATCGCCCTTGGGTCGCCAGAATGAGCCCAAGCATCACACAAGCTGTCAGAAGGTCGATCAAGACCCTACCTTCTTGTGGGGTGTGCGCCTTTTAGTTGCTCGGTCCTGGAGTCCACGGCGCCACGATACGGCCGCATGGGTTCGGTACGTCCGCTTCCAAGAGCGCCGTTCCTATGTCTCTACGCCCTGGCTCGATATCCGCCGTCGCCCGAAAATCTGACTAAGCTTAGACCCTAGTGCGCCGGCCGCACCGGGACCTCGATATCGCAGACCGAGAAATCGGCACCCTTCGCCGCGCGCGCCTTGGCGACCAGGGCGGCGAAGGCGGGATCGTGCTCGTCCATCCGTTCGAAGCGCGGCCGGTCGGCGTCGGGCAGGTCGGCCGCCAAGCGCACGCGCAGCATCCGGTCCGGCGCTGCCGGCGGCTCGCCGACCGCGATGGCGCGGACCACGTCCAGCCCGACCACGACCCGGCCGAACGCGGTATAGTCATGGTCGAGCCGCCGGGCCGGATCGCGCATGAAGAAGATCTCGCTGTTGGCGCTGCCCGGCGCCTCCTGCCGGCCCATGCCGACCACGCCGGCGCAATAGGCGGCCCAGGCACCGACCCGCCCGTCCGAGGGGCGAGGTGCGCCGCCCGCGATCGGCAGGGAGCCCACGAAGCCGGCGATGCCGTCGGCGGCGCGCGCCACCGGCAGATAGTTGCCGGCCTCAAGCCGGAAGCTGAACTCGGGCGTCAGGTCCGGATGGGCGGAGGTGCCGCCGTCCTTGTTGTTGGGGTTGCCGGTCTGGTCGACGAAATGGTCGATCACCCGATGGAACAGCAGGCCATCATAGACCTGCTCGTGGGCGAGCAGGATTACCCGCTCGACCGCGCGCGGTGCCAGCTCCGGCCGCATCTCGACCAGGATCCGGCCCTTGGTCGTGTCGATCACCAGCGTCTGGGCCGGATCGAGCGGGTGCCAGGTCTGGGCCACCGCGGGCAATGCTGCCGCGAGGCCGAGCAGGGAAGCGATGAGCGCGCGGAATGGCATGGACCGGGGCTTCCTAAGCGCCGCGCCGGATCGCTTCGCGATAGACGATATAGAGCCCGCTGCCGATGACCAGCACCGCGCCGGCCAGGATCGCCGGGGTCGGCACGTCGCTCCAGATCAGATAGCCGAGCGCGGTCGCCAGCAGCATGTTGGCATAGTCGAACGGCGCCACGATCACCGGCGGGGCGAGCGAGAAGGCATGGGTGAAGGCGATCTGCCCGCAGCCGCCCAACAGGCCGATCGCGACCAGCATGATCCAGTCGGTGCCGGTCGGCGCCACCCAATAGAACGGCAGGATCGCGCCGGTGACCACGGCGGCCAGCACCGTGAAGGAGGCCACGGTCGGCGCGCTGCCGTCGGTCGTATGCAGGCGCCGGATCGTGATGATCGACAGCGCGTAGGTCGTCGTGCCCAGCAGCGCCACCGCGGTGCCGAAGCCCAGCAGCCCGGACCCCGGCCGCGCCATGATCAGCACGCCGGCGAAGCCGACCAGCACGGCCGACCAGCGGCGCCAGCCGACCTGTTCGCCCAGCAGCGGGACCGAGAGCGCAGTGATGAACAGCGGTGCGGCGAAGCCGATCGCCACCACATCGGCCAGCGGCATCAGTGCAAAGGCCTCGATGAAACAGATCAGCGAGACGAAACCGATGATGGCGCGCACGGCCTGCAGCCGGGGTTGCTTCGTCTTCAAGGCCGGCAGACCGCCGCTGCGCATGACCAGCCAGGCGAGCGGCAGCAGCGCGAACAGGCTGCGGAAGAACATCACCTCGATGACCGGATAGCGCGCCGCCTGATATTTGAGCAGCGCATCCATGAAGCCGTAGAGCGTGACCGCCAGCAGCATGAAGCCGATCCCCGCGCCATTCTGGCGGGCGGTGGCGGAACGCGGTACGGCGATGGTCATGGGAAGACTCTGGCGGTCGTTGGCCATCATCCTAGCGGCGAAGCGCCGCCGGTGGCTAGCCCGGCCCGAAGGTTTCTTTGGTGATCAGTAGAGCTGAACCGGCGGACGCGGCGGCAGCTTCTTCGGCAGCGCGTCGGACCAGGCGGCCTTGAGCGCCGCTTCCAGATCGGCGTCGCTCAGCTTGTCGAGGACAGCGTTGGTCCAGCCTTGCCGGCCCCAGGCATTGTCGATCGCGCTGAACGCCTCCGGCATGGCCTGGCACTTTGCGGCTTGCTCGGCGGCGGTAAATTTGAAATGCGCGCTCAGGCCATCGGGGGCGAGGGTGACAAAGGTCCGCACGACCATGAAGGCGAGCTGCTCTTGGTGCATTGTCTCGATCGTGCCCTCCAATGCCAGGGCCATGCGCCGCAGATCGTCAGCCGTCGCCATCGATGCTATCCTTCCACCCAATCGCCGTTCCCGCGAGGTCGGGATACCAGAGTGGCAGCAAACCCCTCGAAAAGCAGCCCCATTGATCACCGGCGACCGCGTCAGCGGCCGTCCGGCGGGGCCTAGGCGCCGCCCCGTCGCGGTTTCGGTTTGGGCAACGCGCGGGTCCAGGCGGTCCTGAGCGCACTCTCCAGCTCGGCGGCACTCAGGTTGGCGAGCGTGGCGGTGGTGGCGCCGCGCGTGCCCCAGGCGTTCGGAATCGCCGCGAAGGCGTCGGGCGCCGTCGTGCATTTCAGCGCCTGCTCGTCGGGGGTGAACATGAAATTGGCGGTCCGCCCGTCGGCGGCGAGCGTCACATAGATGCGGGCGACCTTGAACGCCGCCCGGTCGAAATGCGGCGCCTCGGTCGTGCCCGCCAAACCCAGCGCCATCCGGCGCAGATCCTCTGCCGTCGCCATGGTGGTTTCCTCGGTTGCGTCGCCGCGCCGGCCCGTGCTTCATCGCGTCCATGACACCCGAAGCCTTGCAGGCGCGCGTACTCTATCGCGACGCCGACATCCTGATCATCGACAAACCGGCGGGCCTGCCGGTCCATGCCGGACCGAAGACCGCATCGGACCTGGAAGCGCTGCTGCCGGCGCTGCGCCTGGACGGGCGCGAGGTGCCGCGGCTGGCCCATCGCCTGGATACGGATACGTCGGGCTGCCTCGTGCTGGCGCGCCACGCCAAAGCCCTGACGCGCCTCGGCCGCGCCTTTTCCGGCCGGGAGGTGGAGAAGACCTATTGGGCCGTGGTCGAGGGCGGGCCGGAGGCCGATCTGGGGCGCATCGACCTGCCGCTCAAGAAAGTCAGCGACAGGTCCGGCTGGAAGATCGTGGTCGATGCCAAGGGCCAGGCGGCAGTGACGGATTTTCGCGTGCTCGGCCGCGGCGATGGCTTCGCCTGGTTGGAGCTCAAACCCGCGACCGGGCGGACGCACCAGTTGCGCGTCCATGCGCGCGAGGCCGGCTGGCCGATGGTCGGCGACCCGTTCTACGGCAGCGGCGAGACCGCGGACCGCCCGCTGCACCTGATGGCGCGGCGCATCGCGCTGCCGCCGCTCGGCGCCAATCGGCCGGCGGCCAGCGCCGAAGCGCCGCCGCCGGACCATATGCGCGCGTTGCTTAATGTCTGCGGGTTAAAGGAATAGGGCGTTGATCTGCGGATGGGTCATGGCACCCTCGGCCAATGGACCCGACGCGCCCTCGTCGAGGAACGCCTTGGCCAGGCCCGCCGCACGGCCCCACAGCGACTGGCAGATGCCGGACCCGGCGCTGAGGCGCCGCACGCCCAGGGCTGCCAGCTCGGCCGCTGGCGGCAGACCCTTCCAGGCCAAGAGATTGACCGGCAGCGGCGTCGCCTCGACCACCTGCCGGATCGTCGCCGGATCGACCAGGCCCGGCACGAAGATGCCGTCGGCGCCGGCCTCGCGATAGCGCGTGGCGCGCGCAAGGACCTCGGCCAGGCGCTCGGCCTCGGGCACCAGGCCTCGGAGATAGACATCGACCCGGGCATTGATGAACAGATCGACGCCCTTGCCGGCAACGACGCGCCGAATCCGCTCGATCTTGGCGGCCAGCAGGTCCGGCGAACTGCTGCCGTCCTCGATATTGATGCCGACCGCGCCGGCATCGACTAGGATCGCGATATTCTCGCCCACCGCTGCCGGATCGCTGGCATAGCCGCCTTCGGCATCGACCGACAGCGGGATGCCGACGATGCGGGTGATGGCGGCGACCACGCCGGCCAGATCGCGGATCGGCAGCGTGTCGCCGTCCGGATAGCCCAGCGCCCAGGCGACGCCGGCGCTGGTGGTGGCGATCGCCGGCGCGCCGACGCTTTCGATCAGGCGGGCGCTGCCGGCGTCCCAGGCATTGGCCAGGCGCAGCGGCGTCTTGTTCTGGTGCAGGTCCCGGAAAGTGGTGGCGAGGGTGCTCATCGCAGGCTCCTTTTCAGATAGGCCGGATCGGCGGCCCAGAGATGTTGTGCGGCATAGGCGCGCCAGGGGCGCCAAGGTTCAGCCCGGTCGGCCAGGGCTGCCGGGCTCGGCCGCGTGCCGTCGGGGGCAGCGGCACCGCGCAGCAGGCCGATGTCGCTCGCCGGAAACGCGTCGGTCTCGCGCACGGCGCGCAGGGCGATGTAATGGGCGGTCCATTCACCGATGCCGCGGATCCGGCGCAGCCGCGCCAGCGTCTCCTCGATCGTGCCCAGCGGCTGAAACAGATGCGGGTCGGCCAGCGCCGCCTCGGCCAGGGCCACCAGCGCCGCGCGGCGGGCACCGGGCATGCCGAGCGGGCCGAGGTCGGCCGCGATCACCTGAGCCGGGGTCGGGAAACCCAGGGCCAGCCCCGGATCGATGCGCTGTTCGGCCGGCACGGCGATCGCGCAAAGGGCGACCAGCTGGCTGGCGAGCCGGCGTGCCGCCTCGACCGTGACCTGCTGGCCCAGCACGGCGCGCACCGCCAGTTCGAAGCCGCCCCAGCCGCCGGGCGCGCGCAGACCCGGCCGTTCCGCCACCAGCGGCGCCAGCAGCGGGTCCTGGGCCAGATGGGCACCGATCAGGGCGACGTCGGCGCTGAGATCGAACACCCGGCGCACGCTGGCGACAATGGCGGGCAGGGCCGTGACGTCGGGAAAGCGGATGGTCGCGACCAGGCTCTGTTTTTGCGGCAGATCGCGCACCTCGATCGTGCCCAGGCGGCCGTCATGCTGCACGGTGCGGCGATAGCAATCGTCCGTCACCTGCTCGACCCCGTCGATGGCGCGGCCGCTGAGGAACGAAAGCATCGCCGGCCAATCATAGGGCGGGCGGTAGCTGAGCCGCAGCACCACGCCGCTCTCGGCGACCGAGCCTTCGGGCAGCGCCTGCACCGCCTTGCGCCGGAGCGCGCTCGGCGGCCGGCGGAACAGGTCCTGAAAGATCTCGTTGAAGCGACGCACGCTGCCGAAGCCCGCGGCCATGGCGATCTCGGTCATCGGCATGCGCGTGTCATGAATCAATTGCTTGGCGAACAGCACCCGCCGCGTCTGGGCGACCGCGATCGGCGAGGCGCCCAGATGCTGCTTGAACAGGCGGCGCAATTGCCGCCCGCCGACGCCCAGGCGCTCGGCCAGCCGATCGACGCCGGCCTCGTCGCCGTCGAGCGCCCCTTCGGCGATCAGCGCCAATCCGCGCGTCACCGTGTTGGACGTGCCGCGCCAGGCGCCCAGATCCGGCGCCGTCTCCGGCCGGCAGCGCAGGCAGGGGCGGAAACCCGCCTCCTGCGCCGCCGGGGCCGAGGGATACCAGCGGCAATTCTCGAATTTCGCCGTGCGCGCCGGGCAGACCGGCCGGCAATAGATCCCGGTCGAGGTCACGCCGACGAAGATGCGACCATCGAAGCGCGGGTCGCGGGTCTGCAGCGCCCGGTGACAGGCGACGGGATCAAGCTGTTCCATGGGGAGGAGAATGACACCCGGCGACGATGGGCGCTCGCGCTTTTCGGACTTGGTCAAAACGGGCTTGACTCGGTCCATTTGGATGGACCACTTTCTGGACATATGGACCATATCGATGGACCAAAGAGGGCGATATGCAGATCGCGGTGAGCGAAGCAAAGGGCCAACTGCTGGATTTGGTGCGGCGCGCGGAGGGGGGCGAGGACATCGTGCTGACCCGGCATGGTCATCCGATCGCCCGCCTGGTCGGTCTGGTGCCCGATGCCGCGGAGCGGCGGGCGGCACTCGAAGAGGCTCGGGGTACTGCCTCGCCGATCCCGGGAACGACGGCCGCAAACAGTCAGGACTTTCTCTATGATGATCAGGGCCTGCCGGGTTGATCGTCGTCGATACCTCGGCCTTGATGGCGGTACTGCTCAACGAGCCGGACGGCGCCCGCTGCATTGAGGCAATGGCCACCGATCCGTTGTTGGCGATCTCGGCAGGGACGCTGGCCGAAACGACCATCGTCGCGAGCCGGCATGGCGCACGGGCCGCCTTGGAGCGACTGATCGCGCGGCTGAAGCCGGAGATCGTACCGGTGGCAGCGGTCGATGCCCGACGCGTGGGCGATGCATACGACCGTTGGGGCAAAGGGGTTCACCCCGCCGGCCTCAATTTCGGCGATTGCTTCGCCTATGCTCTGGCGACGGAACGAGGATGCCGGTTGCTCTATGTTGGCAAAGACTTTTCCAAGACGGACGTGGCCGCCGCCTAGGCGGGTTTCACGCGAAGGCGAGCGCGAACAGTTCGAGCGGTGCGCGCTTGCCGCGCAGTTCGACCAGGCCCAGCGATCGTGCCCCGACGTCGGCCGGCAGGGTCAGTTCGGATAGTAACGCCGCCGAGATGCAGATATCGATGCCGTGCTGTTTCGCCGCCTGAAGCAGGCGCGCGGTGGTGTTGAGCGTATCGCCGAAAAACACGATCTCGCGCTTGGCGTCGCCGACCTCGCCGGAGACGACAGGGCCACCATGCAGGCCGATGCGAAATTCCGGCACCACGCCGAAGCGATCCTGGTAGGCGGCCTCGCGCTCACCGATTTTGGCTTGGATCGCGCGGGCACAAGCCACCGGCGCCGCGTGGCGGGCCGCCCGCTTCAGGGGCCAGCTGACGGAAATCTCGTCGCCGCGATATTGATAGATCTCGCCGCCGCATTCGGCGATCGGCTGGGCGATGTCGAAATAGAACTGGCTCAGCAGCGCCTGGGTCTCGGTTTCGCCCAGCCGCTCGGTGATGGCGGTCGAGCCGACGAGGTCGAGGAACAGAAAGGCGCGATCGTCCCGGACCGGCCGATTGTAGCGGCCGATGGAGAGATTGAACAAAACCGATCCGCCGACCAGGCGAACGACCTTCCACAGCAGGACGAGACGCCAGGAGACATCGAACGAATAGAGGATCGAATCCTCGTTGGCGTAGGTGTAGCCGTCGATCAGGTGGCCGGCCAGATCGAGCGCTGCGATCACCACGCCGAAATATACCGCCAACTCGACCAGCGTGGAGACGTAGAACGGCCGGCGCTGTAGCCAGCGACCAGGACGGGTCCGTTCCAGCCCGATGCGGGCCAGATAGAGCCCCAGCGTGATCGCGAGGCCGGTCAGGGCCGCATTGAGATAACTGCCCGGCAGATTGTCCTTGAGCGCGCGATAGCTGAGGCCCGCAACGATACCGCTCACTGAAAACAGCAGGAGACGCGGAGCCTCGCTTCGGATAATCGACCGCACTGTCATCTTGCCGCCATCAGTCCTGCGGCAGCGCCGGCAGCGAGGCGAGCAGCGCCAATGACGGTTCGACCACCTCGATCGGCAGGTGGATGCCGCGGACCGGGTGGTTGCCGAGCGAGAGCGTGCCTTCGCCCAGCGCGTCGGCGAAATCCGCCGACATCAGCAGGGGACGGCCCAGGCTTTTGGTCAATTCCTGGATGCGCGCGGCGCGGTTGACCGCGGGGCCGACGATGTTGAAGGCCTGACGCGTGCCGCCGCCGACATTGACATGGATGATGTTGCCGAGGTCGAGGCCGAGGCCGAAGGCGATCTCGCGATCCTGGGTCGCCCGGCGGGCCTCGTTCCAGCGGCCGAGTTCGGTTCGGGCCTCGGTCGCGGCCATCAGCGCGCGCCGGCAGGCTTCGGCATCGCCGCCCTCTTCGTTGACGGCGAAGAACATCAGGATGGCATCGCCGATGAACTGCACGATCTCGCCGTCATGCCGGTCGGCGGCGGCGCCGGCCAGGCCGAAATAGACGTTCAGGATCTGCACGACCTCTTCGAGCGGCGCGCCCTCGGTGAGCGAGGTAAACCCGCGCAAGTCCGAATACCACAGCGCAGCACGCCGCTGGGTGCCTTCGCCCAGCGTCACCTGGCCCTGGGCCAAGAGCTGCGCAGTTTCATGGCCGAGGTAGGTCTCCAGCAGATTGTCCATGCCGTTGCGGAGCGCCAGCGTCTCGATCACCGGGGTCGATTTGGTGATGAAGCGGCGCAGCATCTCCATCTGCTCCGGCGTGAAGCCGCCAGGCTGCCGGGTCGCGAAGGACGTGGCATGGATCTGGCGGTTCGAGAACACGATCGGGCCGATGGTGTAATGGGTGAAGCCCTGGGCGCGCAGGTCGGTGACGATCGCCCAGCGGTCCTCTTCGCCCGGCCGGATCGGCGCGTCGATCCAATGGCCGGTCTCCCAGACCTTCTTGACCGGGCTGCGCAGAAAAGCGGGCGTCATTTCCGCGCCGCGTACCGGGCGGCGCACCTCCAGCGGCTGGTCGCGTTGCCAGATGCGCCAGACCGACATGGTGCGGGGATGCACGACCTTGATATGGGTCGAAACCCGCTCCAGCGGCAGGCCGCGCTCGGTCAGGAACCCGCAGGCGCCGATCAGGAATTCGCCGACATCGGGCACGAAGCGGCCGATGGTCTCGATCCAGGTCGCGTAGGCCCGGCTCAGCTCGTCGATATTCATGATGCGGACCCCAGCCGGAACCGCCGGGCCAGCCGGAACGGCGTCTCGCGCGTGTCCTGGACGAACAGCGCCATGCCGAGCGTCGTCGGCTGCGCCAGGGCGGGCGCCAGCAGATCGGTCAGATAGGCCGCGATGCGCGGGCGGTCGGTGTCGGAGAGGCGTGCGGTCAAGGTCATATGAAACCGATATTCGTCGAACACATAAGGATAGCCCCAGCGGGCCAAATATTCTTCCTGCCGGGTCGACAGCGGCACCTGGCGCCGGCGCGCGAGCTCGGCCTCGGTCGAGGGGGCGCGGAACCGGTCGAACCGCTCGACCGCCAGGTCCGCCAGCCGCTTCAGCGCCGCCGACGGCTCGCGCGGCACCAAAGCCAGAAACCCGCCGAGCGTCGCGACCTGCAGGGCCAGCGGCGGCAGCGCCATCTGCTCCGATGCGAACAGCGACAAGGCCGCGTCCAGCCCATCCGGCGTCCGGCCACCGGCGAGCGTCATGGGCGGCTTGAGCGTGCCGTGGAACCCGTACTGCCGCGCGTCCCGGGTCAGCTCCCGCCACCGGTCCCGCGCCAGCCACAGCGGCAGGTCCGGCGGGGCCTCGGCCCCGGTCTCGGAATCACGGCCAAGCCAAGTCGATGCCAGCCGCCAAAGTGGCTGATCGGCCGGCGGCACGGCATAGATCGCGTAGCGAACGCTCAAATCCAGTCTCGCTTTCTTGTCTGTCCCGATCTTTGACCTCGCCGGGTTCGGCACCCGATTGTAGTCGTTCGCCGCAGCGCCGCCTATCCGTATGATGGCGAACGCCAATCGCATTCGGCATGGTCAATGAAACGTTAATCGACGCATGGTTTGCTGGGGCATCGATCAGGGAGCGGGATGGGTTCATGGCGCAGACGGCGGTATCGGGCGGGGTGATCGCACTGGGCGACCCGGTGCCCTGGTTCAGCGGCCGAACCATTACCGGCGCGCAGATCGATCTGCATGTCGATGCCGGCCGCTGGGTCGTGCTGTGTTTCCTGGGCTCGCTCGCGGCCCCGCCGTCGATGGCGGAGCTTGCCAGCATCCTCAACGAATGCGCCGCCGTGTTCCGCGAGGATCATTGCGTGTTCTACGGCGTGCTGTCGGAGATGCCGACCGACGCCGGCATCCTCGCCAGCATTTCCGGGCCGGCTATGGGCTATATCGTCGATGAGACGGGCGAGATCGCGCGGGCCTATGGCGCCGAGGGCTCGCGGCGGACCTTCGTGCTCGATCCCATGCTGCGCGCTGTCGCCAATATCGCGTTCGACCATGCCGATGGTCACGCCGCCGTGCTGACCGGCTTCCTCAATCACCTGCCCGAGGTCGATGGTTCGGCCGGCGTGCCGCTCACGGCGCCGGTGCTGATCGTGCCGCGCGTGTTCGACTTCGATCTGTGCGACGCGCTGATCGATCTCTACAAACGCCAGGGCGGCGAGGATTCGGGCTTCCTGCTCGACCAGAACGGCAAGACCGCGACCGTGGTCAATCACGCGCTGAAGCGGCGCCAGGATCTGGTGCTGGTCGATCCGCAGACCCGCGCCATCCTGCGCGACCAGATCGTGCGGCGCCTGCTGCCGCCGATCGAGCGTTTCTTCCAGTTTAAGCCGACCCGGATGGATCGCTACATGGTCAGTTGCTACGATGCGGATCTGGGCGGGCATTTCTACCGCCATCGCGACAATCTCAACGCCGGCGCGCGCCATCGGCGCTTCGCGGTCTCGCTCAATCTCAACAGCGATTACGAGGGCTGCGACCTGCGCTGCGCGGAATTCGGCCGCCAGACCTACCGGGCGCCGGCGGGCGGCGCCATCGTGTTCTCCTGCGGCATGCTGCACGAGGTGACGCCGGTGACGCGCGGCCAGCGCTATGCCTTCGTGCCGTTCCTCTATGGCGAGGAGGACGCGGCCGTGCGCGAGGCGATGAATGCCCAGCTGCAAAGCGGCGAGACCCACTATGTCGGCGGTCTCGATCGCCTGTTCCCGGATGCGGCCTGACATGGAAGCTAGCGAACTTGCCCAATGGACGCCGATCCGGCTGACGCTGGAACGGCCCGAGCCGGTCGTGGATTGGTGCGATCTGCGCGGCATCGCGTTCCGCGAGCCGTTCTTCATGCAGACGGTCGCGCGCTGGGCCAACCAGAGTGCCGACGGTGGCGAGGCGCCGCGGCCGGTGATCCGCACGGTTTTGTCGGCACTCGAAGCGGTCGATACGATCGGCGAATGCCTGGAGCCGTCGGGCTTCATCTTCCATATGTCGCGCTGCGGCTCGACCGTGCTGTCGCGCCTGTTCGGCACCGTCCCGGACACGGTGGTGGTCTCCGAGGCCGAGCCGATCAACAGTTTCCTCGAGGCCGACCCGGACGAGCTCAATGAAGCGGCCCTCGTCGTCTGCCTGCGCCTGATGATCCGGGCCTTGGGCCGCAAGCGCTTCGGCGACGAGCGGCACTATGTCGTCAAATTCTCCAGCTGGAACGTCCGGCGGCTGGCCCTGCTGCGCGCGGCCTTTCCGAACACGCCCTGGGTCTTCGTCTATCGCCAGCCGGTCGAGGTCATCAATTCGGTGCTGAAGGGCAGCCCGGGCTGGATGCAGCTGCAGCGCTTCCCGGCCCAGGCGGAATATCTGCTGGGCATTCCCGCAGTCGAGTGCGCGGCGATGCCGCCCGAGGAGTTTTGCGCGCGCGGGCTCGCCAGCTTCTGCGCCATGGCGCTCGCGGCCGACGATGGCCATGCGCTGTTCATCAACTATCGCGATCTGCCCCAGGCGGCCTGGGGTCCGGTCGCCCATCATTTCAACATCCCGCTCGCGGCCGAACATGTGGCGCGCATGCGGGAAGAGGCGCGCTATTCGGCCAAGGAGACCGACCGCCGGCCGTTCGTCGCCGACGAGGCCGAAAAACGCAGCGCGTCGGCGGAAATCCGGGCGCTGTCGACCCGGTGGCTGGGCGAGCTGTTCGCGGAGATGCAGGCGCGCCGCGCCGCCGCGATCGAACCGTGAAGCTGGTCGAGGCGACGATCGACGGGCTGCGGGCGGCGCTCGATGCCCGGCAGATTACCTCGGTCGAACTGGTCCAGGCCTATATCGCCCGGATCGAGGCGTTCGACCGCGGCGGCGCCGGCCTGAATTCGGTGCGCGAGATCAATCCAGACGCGCTGGCGATCGCCCGGCGCCGGGATCGCCAGCGGTTCCGACCCGGGGTGAAACGCGGGCCGCTCTACGGCATTCCGGTGCTGCTGAAAGACAATATCGCGACGGCCGACGCCCAGGCGACTACCGCCGGCAGCCCGGCGCTGGCCGGTGCCGTCGCGATCCGCGACGCCTGCGTGGCCGCCAGGCTGCGCCGCGCCGGCGCCATCCTGCTGGGCAAGGTCAATCTCACCGAATTCGCCAATTGGGCCGCGATCGGCATGCCGTCGGGCTATAGCGCGCTCGGCGGCCAGGTGCTGAACCCCTACGCCCCCGCCGTCGATGCCCATGGCATTCCGTTCGTGCTGCCGGGCGGGTCCAGTTCGGGCTCGGCGGTGGCGGCCGCCGCCAATCTGGCGACGGTCACGGTCGGCACCGAGACCGCGGGATCGCTGCTCAATCCGGCCTGCAACAACGCGCTGGTTACCGTGAAGCCTACCGTCGGGCTCGTCAGCCGCGCCGGCATCCTGCCGATCGCCGCCAGCCAGGATACCGCCGGTCCGCTCGCCCGCACCGTGCGCGACGCCGCCATCCTGCTGGGGGCGCTCGCCGGACGGGACCCGCGCGACCCGGCGACCCGCACCGCGCGCGGGCATATTCCGGCCGACTATACCGCGTTCCTGGATGCGGATGGCCTGAAGGGTGCCAGGATCGGCGTGCCGAGCGATCCCAAAGATCCCGCGAACGACGCCTATTGGACCCAACTCACACCGGACCAGCGCGCAATCATGGCGACGGTCGTCGCTCGGCTCAGGGCGATGGGGGCCGTGATCGTCGAGGCTAATATTCCGACCGCAGGCCGGATCGGTGCGGTTGGCACCCCGATCGCTGGTGCCACGATCGACGTGCCGGTGACGAACGGGTTCAGTCCGCTGCGGGGCAAGCGCCTCGCCGTACCGTCCGTGCTGGTCTGTGAGTTCAAGCATGGGCTGGCGGCCTATCTGGCCGAATACGCGCCGGACCATCCGGTGCGCAATCTGGCCGACGTCATCGCCTTCAACAACGCCGGGGCCGAGCCGCCGCGCTTCGGTCAGGATCTGCTGCTGGCGGCGGAAGCGACCCGGGGCGATTTGAGCGAACCCGACTATCACCAGGCCCGCGCGATCGATCTGAAACTGTCGCGCGACGACGGGCTCGACGCCTATTTCAACCGCTGGCAGCTGGATGCGGTGCTGTTCCCGGCGGCGCTGGGCAACGGCATCGCGGCGCGCGCGGGTTATCCCAGCGTCGGCGTGCCCGCCGCCTATCGCAACGAGGCCGACGGCAAGCCGACGCCGCCCTATCCCTATGGCATCAGCTTCACCGGCCGGGCCTGGAGCGAGCCGACCCTGCTCAAGATCGCCTATGCCTGGGAACAGGCCAACCCGGTCCGCCGCCCGCCGGCGAGCGCACCGGAGCTTTGAGGGCGGCGCTCCCTCGGGCGCCCACACCCGAAGCATCACCTAGACATCAAGGCCGGCTGATTATTGCCAATATCGGCCAAGTGTGTTGCCGAGATCGCCGATTATTCCGGAAACGATAAGTAATATCTTTTCCGAAGAGCCGCTACTGCCCCGAACAGGGCGCGGGGATCGAGGCTAGGCACCGCCGGACAATCACGCCCGGCGACCGCTCAAAACATCATCGAGGACCATCATGGGTACTGAACAGAAGGTTGCCGTCATCACGGGTGCGTCTCAGGGCATCGGCGCGGCACTGGTCAAGGCTTTCCGGGATCGGAACTATCGCGTCGTCGCCACGGCGCGTTCGGTCCAGGAGACGAACGACCCGGATATTCTGGCCGTCCCGGGCGATATCGCCGATCCCCGCACGGCCGAGCGCGTCATCGCCGCAGGCCTGGACCGGTTCGGCCGGATCGACACCTTGGTCAACAACGCCGGCATCTTCATCGCGAAGCCGTTCACCGACTATACGCCGGCGGACTATGCGACCTTCCTCGGCGTCAATCTCAACGGGTTCTTCTACATCAGCCAGCTTGCCGTCGCTGCGATGGTGAAGCAGGGCAGCGGCCATATCGTCAACATCTCGACCAGTCTGGTCGACCATGCGAACAGCAAGGTGCCTTCGGTGCTGGCGTCGTTGACCAAGGGCGGCCTGAACGCGGCGACCAAGTCGCTCGCCATCGAATACGCGTCCCGGGGCGTCCGGGTGAACGCCGTGGCCCCGGGCATCATCAAGACGCCGATGCATTCCGCCGAAACCCACGAAGCGCTGGGCCGGATGCATCCGGTCGGCCATATGGGCGAGATCGACGATATCGTCGATGCCGTCCTCTATCTCGATCGGGCGAGCTTCGTCACCGGCGAGATCCTGCACGTCGACGGCGGCCAGTCGGCCGGCCATTGAGAAGAGGTCGATCATGCCCATCGTGACGATCCAGATCACGCGCGAAGGCACCAGGCCGGGGGCGAACGGCGCCACCGCCGCGGAGAAGGCGGCGCTCATCAAGGGCGCCAGCGAGCTGTTGCTGGCGGTGCTGAACAAGCCGCTCGAGGCGACCTTCGTCGTCATCGAAGAGGTCGAGACGGAGAATTGGGGCTGGGGCGGACTGCCGGTCGAAGAATACCGGCGCCGGCGGCGTCAACCGTCGGCTTGAGTTGATGGTCCTCCGGCCGGCCGCTCGTCGAGCTGCCAGGCCGGCGACGCCTGCTCCATCAGGTCGATGAAGGCCCGGACCTTGCGCGACAGCAGGCGCGAGGTCGGGAAGACGGCATGGATCGGCAGCGGCGGCGGGGCGAAGTCCCGCAGCACCTCGGTCAGGCGGCCGGCGCGGCAAGCCTCGACGACCTGATAGCTCAGGGCTGAGGCGATGCCGCCGCCGGCGATCGCATGATCGATCGCCGCTTCGCCGCTGTTGCTGAAGAACTGCGGGGCCACCGGCACGGACGAGACCTTGCCATCGGACCAGAACGACCATTCGCGCCGGGAGGCGGCACCGGAAAAGGCGATGAGGCGATGCCCGTCCAGATCGCCCGGCCGGTGCGGAACGCCGTGTTTGGCGAGATAGGCCGGGCTCGCCACCAGCGTGCGCCGGGTTTGTCCCAAGCCATGGGCGATCAGGCCCGAATCGGCGAGATCGCCGACCCGGATCGCGACATCGACGCCCTCCTCGATCAGGCTGACATAGTGGTTGGCGAGTTGCAGCTCGATGCTGACCTTCGGGTAGAGCTCCAGAAAGCGGGTCACCAGCGGCGTCGCATGCAGCCGACCGAACACCACGGGGACGGCGATCACCAGGCGGCCGGTCGGCTCGCCGCGCTCCGCCTGGGCCGAGAGCTCCGCTTCCTCGACCTCGGCCACGATCCGTCGTGCCCGCTCGAGAAAGCGGGCGCCGGCGTCGGTCAGCCGAACCGAGCGCGTGGTGCGCTGCAACAGGCGCACGCCGAGCCGGATTTCCAGCCCGGCGACCAGGCGGGTGATGACGGACGGCGACAGGTCGAGTTTCCGCGCGGCGGCGGAGAACCCCTGGGCGTCGCACACCGCGATGAACGCCCGCATCACCTCGAACCGATCGCTCATGACCATTCCCCATCAGGCGGCGCGTTTTGGATTATTGCCAGATCCGGCGAGGTGAGTTGTTGCCTTTGCCAATTGTTCCTGTACCCGGGAAGAACAAATTTCAAGCGGGACTGTCGGCCCCCGCCGTCAGTCGCCCGCATCCGGAGCTGGATGCTCAAGACCAGACGTCGGAGGAATTGCCAAAATGTCCGCCCCGAACGCGCTCTCTTCGCAGGCCCCCGACAGCGTGACCGGGCACATCAGCGGGGCGCCCGCCTGGCGCTCGACGCTGTCGGGGGCCTGCGCCAGCCTGATTGGCATCGGTCTCGCCCGGTTTTCCTATACGCCGCTGCTCCCGGCGATCATCGCCGCGCACTGGTTCGCTGCGTCTTCGGCCGCCTATCTCGGCGCCGCCAATCTGGGCGGCTACCTTGCCGGCGCGCTGCTGGCCGGCCCGGCGGCACGGCATCTGCGCGCGACCACGATCATCCGCGCCATGATGCTGCTGGCGGCGGTCGCGTTCTTCGCCTGCGCCTGGCCGGTCGATTTCGCCTGGTTCTTCGCCTGGCGGTTCGCCTCCGGCATTTCGGGTGGCGCGCTCATGGTGCTGGCCGCCCCGACGATCCTGCCCAGCATCGCGCCGTCCCGGCGCGGCGTCGCCGGCGGGGCCATCTTCATGGGCGTCGGGCTCGGCATCGGCGTGTCCGGCACCCTGGTCCCGCTGCTGCTGCGGCAAGGCTTGATCCAGACCTGGATCGGCCTCGGCGTGCTGGCGCTCGTGCTGACGGCAGTGGGCTGGGGCGGCTGGCCGGCCCAGGCGGCGCCGGCGGCGGCAACGCGCGCCGTTGCGACCCTGTCGGTCCCCAAGCGGCGGCTGCGGGCGCTCTATCTCGAATATGGCCTGAACGCGGTCGGCCTGGTGCCGCATATGATCTTCCTGGTCGACTTCGTCGCGCGCGGGCTCGGGCAAGGGCTGCAGGCCGGTGCCGAATATTGGGTGCTGTTCGGCATCGGCGCGATCGTCGGTCCGCTCCTGACCGGGCACCTGGCCGACCGGAACGGCTTCGGACCCGCGCTGCGCCTGGCCTATTTCTGCCAGGGCGTGGCGGTCGTGCTGCCACTGCTGGGGCTGGGCGCGCCGGCCCTGATCGTATCGAGCCTCGTCGTCGGTGCCTTCACCCCCGGCATCGTCCCGCTGGTGCTGGGGCGCGTGCACGAACTGCTGGCGCACCATCCGGCCACCCATAAGAGCGCCTGGAGCAAGGCGACGACGAGCTTCGCCGTGTTCCAGGCGCTCGCGGCCTATGGCCTGTCGTTCCTGTTCGTCAACAGCGGCGGCGATTATCGGCTGCTGTTCGAAGTCGGCGCCGCCGCCTTGGCCACGGCACTGCTGGTCGATCTGGTGGCCGGGAAAGTGGATTAAGGCCTCAGGGGCCCACTCCGATCAGCGTCCCTTTTGGACGCACACAGCGAATCACAATCTCACCCCGTTCAAACACAGGATCTAGCCCGTGCCCCCGTCGTTCAAAAACATGACCATCAAGGCGAAGGTGATCGCCTCATTCGCCGCCGTGCTCGCCGTCACCATGGCCCTCGGCCTGTTCGCCATCCTGCGGCTGGCGGACGTCAACGACCAGGCGGCGGATATCCGCAATAACTGGCTGCCGTCCACGCGAACCTTGGGCGAGTTGGTCGAAAAGACCGAGCGCTATCGAATCTCGGAGGCCAACTACGTGATGGCACCGAACGCCGAGACGAGAACGGACGCCGCGCAAAAGCTTGAGGCGGCGGGTGAAAGTCGCGACCAAGCGTGGGCGGCCTACGCGCCGTTGATCAGTTCGGATGTCGAGCGGCGCCTGGCCGACCAGTTCCTGCACGACTGGGCCGCTTACCGCACCGACGGCGTCAAGCTCCAATCGCTGCTGCGGGACGGCCGGCGGGACGAGGCGGAGACCTTCTTCATGATCGACATGCGCGACACCTTCAATCGCGTCCGCGACTCGCTGGAAAAGGATATCGCCCTGAACGCGGCCGGAGGCCAAGATGCGGCCGATCGGGGGGCGGCAATATACCTTTCCGCACGAACCCTGGTCGTCGGTGCGCTGGCGGTAGCCGCGGCGATCTGTGCCTTCTGCGGCGTCATGATCATTCTCGGCGTCTCGACGCCGATCACGGCGATGACCTTGGCCATGAAACGTCTGGCCGCGCGCGATCTGACCGCCGAGATCGGCGGCCTTGGCCGCGGCGACGAGATCGGCCGGATGGCCGATGCGGTCCAGGTGTTCAAGGCCAGCATGATCGAAGCCGACCGGCTGACCGCAGCGCAAGAGGCGGCGCGCCGGGCGACGGAGCTGCGGGCCGCCACGCTCGAGACGCTGACCCGCGGCTTCGAGGCCAAGGTCGGCGGCTTGGTCGCGGCGCTGTCGTCGTCCGCGACCGAGATGGAGGCGACGGCGCAGTCGATGAGTGCGACCGCCGAACAAACCAATCATCAGTCGATGACGGTGGCGTCCGCGGCGGAACAGGCCTCGGCCAATGTGCAGACCGTCGCGACCGCGGCCGAGGAACTGACCGCCTCGATCCAGGAAATCGGACGCCAGGTCGTGCAGTCGGCGAGGATCGCCGACAATGCGGTCGATGAGGCGGCGCGGACCGATACGGTGGTTCAGAGCCTGGCCGCTGGCGCTCAGCAGATCGGCGACGTCGTCAAGCTGATCCAGGACATCGCCGGCCAGACCAACCTGCTTGCGCTGAATGCGACGATCGAGGCCGCGCGCGCGGGCGACGCCGGCAAGGGCTTCGCGGTCGTGGCGTCGGAGGTCAAGGCGCTGGCGAAGCAGACTAGCCACGCCACCGGCGAGATCGCCGGGCAGATCGGGCAGATCCAAGAGGCGACCCAGCGCGCGGTCGAGGCGATCCGCGGCATCGGCGCCACGATCGGCGAGGTCCGCCAGATCGCGACGCTGATCGCCGCCGCGGTCGAGGAGCAGAGCACGGCGACCCAGGAGATCGCGCGCAACGTCCAGCAGGCAGCCCAAGGCACGCAGGAGGTTACGAGCAACATCGCCGGCGTGAAGGAGGCCGCGACCACGACCGGCGCCGCGGCGGCCCAGGTGTTGGGTGCCGCAGGCGACCTGTCCCAGCAGTCGAGCGACCTCGCGACCGAGGTCGACCAGTTCCTGGCCGGGGTCAAGGCCGCATGAGCCCGGCGTTCGCGCCGCGGTCGTTCGACGCGTTCTGTGCCGGTCTTGCCTCGGACCGCCTGCGCGCCGTCGCCCAGCATTGGGCCGCCGTCAGGGCGGACCGGCGGATGCCGGCGTGGCGGGACATCGACCCGATCGCGATCGCGCCGCACCTGCCGATCGTCTGGTCGTGGAAATACGATGCCGATGACGACCGATTCGTCGGGCGGCTCGCCGGCGAGGAGATCATCGAACTCGCTGGACGGCGCCTGCGTGGCGTTCCCATGGAAGTTTTCTTCGCGGGTCGCCAGTTCGATACCGTCGTCGACCGCTATATGCGTGTCGTGTCGGGGCCCTGCCTCATGCACCAACGCGGCGTCGTCTTCGCCGATGTCGGAAGGCACGGCTTAGGCGAAAGGATCGTCCTGCCGGTTTCCGACGACGGCGTCCGCGTCAACGGCGTCCTCGGCGCGGCGGTTTATCGGCCCTGGTCGACCGCCGGCGCCGAACGCGCGCTCTATCTCGAAGGCTTGTCGGAAGAGCTGGCGTTCGTGTCGCTCGATTGACGGGCCGGCCTGCGGCAGCGTCGGGGCCGCTCACAGGCTCGAGACGTGGCCGCCGTCGAGATAGGCGGGGTGCCCGTGATGAACTCGCCTCGTCGGAACAGAGGAAGGCAGGGTGCAGGCAATCTCCGGGGGCCCTCCGCGCGGGTAACGCCGGACAGGCGGCCGCTCTCGACTTGCCGGCGGTGGGCGGCGCGGCTGAAGCTCAGCGCCTGCGACCGCCACGCAAATAGGGGAGATGCCGGATTTTCGAACCGCGGGCCCGTCGTCCGGCATCTCCCATAACCTGAACGTCATCCAGCGCGCTTGGCCCGGGGGATGAAGCCGGGCACGCCCGTTTCGACTACGCGGTTGAAGCGGACCCTGGTCGTGACATCGTCTTGAAGCGCCTGCATGGCGTCGTCGGGCAGTGCCGAGATCTCGAAATTCTCCCGGATATGGCCGGGCGAGGTCGAGGTGGTCAGGAGCGCGGTGCCGCGCTGCACCGCCCAGGCCAGGGCCACTTGCGCCGGGGTCTTCTGCACGCGCCGCGCAATGGCCGTGATGGTCGGATCGTCCGTCACCCGCGGCTCCATCGCATGCCCCAGCGCGGCAAAGGCGAGCACGACGATGCCCTGTTGCCGGCAATATTCCAGCAGCTCCCACTCGGGCAGATACGGATGGGCTTCGACCTGCACCACGGCCGGCTTGATTCGCGCAATCGCGACGATCTCCTTCAGCTGCTCCAGACCGATGTCGGACAGGCCGATCGACCGGGCCCGGCCGTCGTCGACCAGGCGTTCCATCGCCCGCCAGGTGTCGGCCAGCGTCACGCCGGTGTCGTAGATGACCTGGCCGTGCGCGTCGCGCGGGTCCTGCTCGTCGCCGGGCTGGAACGCGAACGGGGTGTGGATGAGGTAGCTATCGACATAATCGAGCTGCAGCCGCCGCAGACTGGCCTCGAGGGCGGGCAGCACCCGCTCGGGACGATGGTTGTTGTTCCACAGCTTGGTGGTGACGAAGACATCCTCGCGCCGGATCTTTCCGGCCGCGAACACCTCCTGCATCGCCTCGCCGACGGCGGCTTCGTTGCGGTAGCGCTCCGAGCCGTCGAGATGGCGAAAGCCCGCCTCCAAGGCGGCCTTGGTCGCTTGCTTGGTCACAACAGGATCGGGGATCAGCGTGCCGAAGCCCAGGGCCGGCATGGCGCGGGGGCCGTGGGCGAGCGGGATCGTCGTATAGCGAAGCGTGTCTGGGGTTGTCATGTTCATACTCCTTGTTTGGGGCCCGACGAGACATCGGAACCCATGGGGGAAGATGCTTCCGGGAGAGCTAGTTGATCGGGCGCGGCTTGCGGAGCAGCAGGACGAGCGGACTGACGATCAGCATGGCGATCATCAGGAGCTTGAACTGATCGATGAGGGCGACGAACGCGGCCTGGCCGGTGATCATGTCGTTGAGCGCGGCAAGGCCTTGCCGGGAGAGAGCGGCCGCGCGATAGGGCGTGACGTCCTTGGCGAGCGCCAAATGCATGGCCTGGGTATTGCCGTAGAAGCAGGTCTGGACCACGGCGATGCCGATCGTGCTGCCGTAGAGGCGCGACAGGTTGAACAGTACCGTGCCTTCCGGGCGGAGCTTCGGATCGAGCGTGCTGAACGCGGTCTTGCCCAGCGTCGGCAGCAAGATGCCGAGACCGGCGCCTTGCAGCACGCCCGCCGCGACCACCGTCCGCCAATGCATCGCGGGCGAATAGCCCAGCATCCGCCAATTCGCATAGACCACGAGCGCCGTGCCGCCGGCGACGAGCAGCCGCGTGTCGATCCGTGCCGGCACGTAGTTCACCGAGATCAGCGCCGCCAGCAGCGCGATGCTGCGCGGGATCGCGACGTAGCCGGTGGTGTCGGCCGGATAGCCCAGCAATTCGTCCAGCATCGGCGAGGTCAGGGCCATAGTCGGCAGCAGCACGAAACCGAGCGCGAAGAACATGACGGTCGAAAGGACGAAGTTGCGATCCTTGAACAGCGCCTTGTCGAAGAAATGCGTGTGCGACGTCAGGACATGCACGATGAAAAAATAGAAGCCCAGCGCCGAGGCCGCGGCCTCCGCCCAGATCTCGGGCGCGGCGAACCACTCCAGCCGCTCGCCGCGGTCGAGCAGCATCTGCAGCCCGATCAGGCCGAGCGTGAACGTGGCGGCGCCGAAGAGGTCGAAGGGCGGCGCCTGTTCGGCCTTCTTCTCGGGCAGCGACAGCGCGATCGCGAGCAAGATGAACCCGGCCAGCGGCAGGCTCAGATAGAAGATCGCGTGCCAGCCGTGCAGCTCGGCAACCCAGCCGCCGAGGCTCGGGCCGCTGACAATGCCCAGGATCAGGGCCACGGTCCAAATCAGGCTGATGCGGCCGTGGCGCGTGGGCGGCAGCAGATCGAGCAGGATTGCCAAGGACAGCGGGGCGAGCGGGCCGCTCGCGGCGCCTTGAACGATGCGGGCGGCGATGAACTGCATCGGGGTCTGGGCCCAGGTGGCGAACAGGAGCCCGAGGGCGAAGACGGCGATCGAGAGCTGGTAGACCCGCTTGCGGCCATGACGCCCGGCGAGCCAACGCGTCATCGGCAGGGTGATGGCGCTCGCCGCGATATAGGCGGAGAAGACCCAGCCGACCTCGTCGTCCGCCATCGACAGCGAGCCCTGAATATGGAGCAAGACCGCGTTCGGAAGCGAGATGTTGGCGGCTTGCATCCAGGTCGCCAACAGGACCGCGGCCGTGATGGCGCGATGGCTATCGGGCCGGGCCGCGATGGCGGCGGTCATGGCTGCGCCCCCGCCGTGCGTGCGGCGTGGAGCGTGTGCCACAGCGTCCGGCGATAGCCGGTATCGACGCGTGCGGTGACGCTGACGCCGGAAAATAGCGGCTGGTCCGCCCCCGCGTCGTCGAGCTCAAGCCGGACCGGCAGGCGCTGGATGACCTTCACCCAATTGCCGGTCGCATTCTCGGGCGGCAGCACCGCGAAGTCCGATCCGGTGCCCGGGCTCATGCTGACGATATGCGCCTTGAAGGAGCGGTCCGGATAGGCGTCGACATCGATCGTCGCCGCCTGGCCCGGCCGCATGTGGGCGAGGCCGGTCTCGCGGAAATTCGCTTCGATCCAGATATGCCGGCTCGACAGCAGCGAGAACACGGCGGCGCCGGGATTGACGTAATCGCCGACCTGCAGATCCTCCACCTTGGTCACGATGCCGTCGTCCGGTGCCAGCACCGCCGCATAGGACAGATCGAGCCGCGCCCGATCGAGCCGGGCCTGGGCCGCGCGCACGGTCGGATGGCGGTTGGCATCGATATCCGGATCGCCGCTCAGGGCGACAACCGTATTGGCAATCTGCTGCTCGATGGATGCGACGGTCTGGCGCGCAACCTTGAAGTCGGTCTCGGCCCGCTCATAGGCCGCTTTCGAGGTGAAGTCCGAGGCGACGAGGGTCTTTTTGCGATCGTACTCATGCTCGTAAAAGCTGGCCGAGGCCTTGGCCGATTCCAGCTCGGCCTGCTGCTGGCGATATTTCGTCTTCAGCCCCTCGATTTGCAGGCGGGCGCTGCTCAGGTCCGCCTCCGCCTGATCGATGGCGATCTGATAGGGCTCCGGGTCGAGCCGGAACAGCAGCTGGCCCTTCCGGACGCGCTGATTGTCCGCGACGGCGATTTCGACCACCTGGCCCGCAACCCGGGCATTGATCGAATCCTTCGCCGCCCGAACGAAGGCGTCGTCGGTTGAGACATACGGTGCCTCGGCGAGATATTCCGTAGCACCGGCGGCGGCCAGGAGGATCGGGAATGCGAGCAGCAGGGGCCGGCGCAGCCGCTCTGCGAGTGTCCTTCTGGGCCCGACAGCGATCGATGCGGGGAGGGGCCGATCCAGCGCTCTATCGAATTGCGTGTCCATTTTCTGACCTGCCACGACAGTGGAAACGAGGGCCGAAAAATCGAGCCTCACTGCGGCCCTTCGTCCCTATTGATTTTTGTACCGTACCGCATAAATATGTCGATAGGATCTCGTGGTCAAGGATTTAATGCGAAATGGTACAAAATAAGATCGATGCCGAGCCGAAGCGCCGGGGCAGGCCTCGTGCCTATGACCCGCAGGCAGCGCTGCTGCGGGCGATGGATACGTTTTGGAGGACCGGTTATGCCGGCACGTCGCTCGACGAAATCTCGGCCGCGACGGGCATGAACCGGCCCAGCCTCTATGCGGCGTTCGGCGACAAGCGCGCGCTCTATCTGGAGGCGCTCGCGCATTATTGGCAGCTCGCCTTTGCCGATATGCGCGCGGCTTTCGCCGAAGATCTGCCCTTGGACGAAGCGCTGCTGCGGGTCTACGACGGCGCGCTGTCGATCTATTTTTCGGGGGACGGCCGCCCGCGCGGCTGCTTCGTGATCGGGACCGCGGTCACCGAGGCCGTCGAGGATGCTGAAATCCGGAGCAGCCTCGCGGCGGGATTTCAGACGTTCGACGCCGATTTCGAACAGCGGTTCCGAGCGGCGATCGAGCAGGGTGAGCTGAAAGGCGATGCCGATCCGGCGGCGCTCGCGATCATCGCAACCGCCACCATGCACACGATCGCCATCCGCGCCCGGTCCGGCGCGCCCCGTGCCGACCTACGGGAGCTTGCGCGCAAGGCGATCACGGTGATCTGCGGATGATGGGGTACCGCGTCATGTCCGATCCGCTGCCGGATATTATCGCCAGGGGCCTTGCCGTGGTCTTCTGCGGGATCAATCCCGGATTGTCTGCAGCCGCGGCGGGACATCATTTTGTCGGACGCGGCAATCGCTTCTGGCGCGCGATCCATCTGGCCGGCTTCACGCCGGAGGAAATCCGTCCCGAGCAGGACCGCGCGATCCTGCAATATCGATGCGGGCTGACGGCGGTGGTTCCACGGCCGACAGCGCGGGCAGAGCAGCTTTCGGCCCAGGATTTCCTGGCTGCCGCCGCAGAGTTCGACCAAAAGATCACCCTCTGCGCGCCACGCTTCGTCGCTTTTCTCGGCAAGGCGGCCTATGCCGCGCTATCCGGTCGGCGAGAAATCGCCTGGGGGGTTCAGCCGGCCACCCTGGGCGGCGCCGCGGTATGGGTCCTGCCCAATCCCAGTGGTCGAAATCGGGCGTTCAGCCTCGATCAGCTCGTCGGCGCCTACCGTCAGCTCTATCGGGCGGTAGACCTGGGCCCACTTCCGGCCTGAAGAGCGAAAGGCGTACCCAGAGCAAAAAAAGCTCTCGCCCGCCCCGATCTCAGTCCATGCGCTCAACCCACTGCGCGCGCGAAGGCCCGGGCTCGAACGGGTCGCCAAAATATTGGGTCTCGCGGGCCACCCTGCCATCCAGAAACTCCATGACGCTCACCGAATAGGTCGGCCGGCCGTCATACGCGAGGATGAATTCCGTGACCCAGAGGTCGCCCGTGCCGATGATGCGGCGCACCTCGAAGCGCTTCGAGTTCGGCTGCGCGACACGAGAGGCCTGGATGTTGCGCCGGCCCCTGATGCGCTCGCCCGATTGCGGGTACTCAAGCAGCGCGTCCTCTCGATATATGTCGTGCTCGCGATCGAAATCATTTGCGTCCGAGGCCGCCCAGTGGCGTTCGAGCGCCGCTCGAATCTCGTTCGGATCCATCTTTCCATTCCCGTTTCTGGTCATTGACGTCCGGCCACATCACGCCAACTTCGGAATCTCAGCGATCCGCAAGTGCAGCCTCGCGAGAGTGAGATCTTTGGCCATGCCCTTCACAAGATCTTCTTTCCAGGGTGTCGGCCAAATTTGGCTATGACCGTCAAGTACCCTCGGTTGCACCGTCCGAAAAGCCGACTGAGTTCGGTCCTAGGAGGTGCTGCGCCGCTTGGCGCGCCGCGACACGAGCGCCCCCCGCCAGGCCTCGGCCAGGGGCAGGCAGGCGATGATCCGGTCGATCGCATCCTCGTCGTCCGTGTCGCGGTAGGTCACGCGCACGACTTCATCGATGGTCGGATGGTCCGGGTGGCGTTCCACAAGCTCGATCGGATCGCCGGCAGCGACGGCGCCGGGGACGAGGCAGCGCAGATAGAATCCGGTCTTGCCGGTCTGTTGCACCCAAAGCGCCAGATGCGGCTCGTGATGCAGCATGCCCAGCTTGAAGCAGGGGCCGCGCGGCTGGGTGACCCGGAAACGGGCGGTGCCGACCTGCAGCACGTCGCCGATGCGGATTTCGGTCTCGACCAGCCCGCGGACGCTGAAATTCTCGCCGAATGCGCCGGGAGCGAACGGCGTGCCCAGCCGTTCCGACCAATAAGGCAGATGCTCGGTCGCATAGACGCAGACCGCCTTGTCGGGGCCGGCGTGATTGACCAGATCGGCCTGGCCGTCGCCGGCACAGCCGTCGGGACCGATGTGCACGGCACCGGCGACGGCGCCCTTGCGAATGCCGCTCACCACCGCGCGATCGGCGCTGACGAGCGGGCCGGGCTGGCCGATATTGAGCTGGATCAGAGTCAGGGCGACATCCTCGGTGGCGTTGGGCTGCCACCGAGGTTAGCGCGAAATACCCGGAGGAGGATTCGATTTTTCAAATCGGATCCTCCTCCAGGCGTATTGATTTGGCGCGAATTCCTGTCGCTCGGATGACAGCATCCGAGCGGAAAGCGCGCTAGCCCCGGGTACGGGCGTTGTGCTTGGCGCGGTAGATATGGGCGCTCTGGCGGTTGGCGATCCGCTGGGTCCGGGCCTGCTCGGCCGCGCTCACATGGCCGTTGGCGCCGGCGACGGCCTCGGAATGATCCAGGTGCGCCTGGCCGCGATCGATGCTGCCGGCCTCGCGGTTGGTCACCTGGCCGGACTTGATGCCGTTCTCGGTGCGCTGATCCTGGTTCGCGTCGCGGGCGACATCGGCCTGCATGCGCTGGCTGGAGACGCTGTTCGGATTGCCGGTGACCGCGTTGGTCTTGTCGCGATGGATCGCGGCACTCTGGCGGTTCTGGGCGGCCTGGATGCGCGCCTGCTCGGCCGGGGAAACGCTGCCATTCTTGTCGGCATTCGATTCCATGCGGTCGATATGGGCCTGGCCTTGTTCCAGCTTCGCGGCCTCGCCGGTCGAGAGCTGGCCGGACTTCAGGCCTTGATCGATCCGGTCCTGCTGATTGGTGTCGCGCTGCTGGTCGGTGCTGACGGCCTGGGCGGACGCGCTACCGATGGTGAGCGCGAGGACGGCACAGGCGGTTAAAAGCTGCGTGCGGACCATTTTATTTCTCCAAGTTATCGTTGCACTGCTTGGAGATACGCTTGGGGTCACCGGATCAGCCCCGTGGCAAAAAAGGGGCTAGCGCGCCTTGACCGGCCGCTTGCCGTGGCTGTCCTGCGGCACGCCGCGCTGGAGCGACATGTGCGAATGCACGCCCAGCCAGCGCCCGTCGGTCTGGCGCGCCAACGTGATGGTCGCCCGGCCGGGCCGATCGAACCGCGTGCCGTCGGAGTGGAAGCCGGTGCTGGTCCAGGGCGTGATGACCGTCGCCATGCTGCCGTCGCCGCTCGTCAGGATCGCGGTGTTGGCCAGGTCGAAGGCAAAGCCCTCGGTCCGGGGCCAGACATTGTCCCATTGGGTGTCGGTCCAGCGCGCGAGCCCGCGGATCAGTTCCTGATAGGTGCCGAACACGATGATGTCGGGATGCCAGAACGGCCGGGCCGCGGCGTAGTCGACGGCGGCGACGCAGGCGGCGAAGCGGGTCAGCCAATCCTCGATCGACGCCGTCGTTTCCCGGTCGGCAAGCGGCAGAGCGGCGGTCATGACGTCCCCTCGCGGGCCGGCACGGCCGGATAGTCGGGCGTCGTGCCGGCGACATGGTTCACCGCATTGGTGAAGACGTTCATGAATACGATGGCCACGATCTCCAGGATCGCCGCGTCGTCGAAGCCCTGGGACTTCATCGCCGCCAACTCGGCGTCGGAGACATGGCCGACGGTCCGCATGACGCTAAGGGCGAAGCGGAGCGCGGTCGTGGTTGCGGGATCGCCCGAGCGGGCGTCGCGGGCGGCATCCAGTTCGGCGTCCGACAGGCCTTCCTGCCGCCCGAACGCGGTATGGGCGGCGAGGCAAGTGTCGCAGCCGTTGGCCTCGGCGACCGCGATCGCAATCTGCTCGCGCAGCGCCGGATCGAGCACGCCGCTGCCCAGCGCGGCATGGAAGCTGAAATAGCCGCTGAGCGCCGCCGGGGTATTCGCCAGCACCCGCACCATGGTCGGCACGCGGCCCCGCTTGGCGGCGACGCCATCCAGCAGGGCGCGCAGGCGGCCGGTCGTCGCGGCCGGATCGACCATCGGCATGCGGGTCATGGAGCGCTCTCCCCGAGGTTTCTACTCGGGGTTCAACGCAGCATATTTGCCGACAAAAAGTCTAGTCAGATCACCCGGTCGCCACGGCTCCAGACGCCGCGGACCAGCGGCATGTCGCCGGTATCGCGCACGCGCACCAGGTCGGCGCGCAATCCCTCGGCGATGCGGCCGCGGTCGTCGAGCCCGACACGGGCGGCCGGCGTGGCGGTGACGGTACGGACCGCGCGGGGCAGGTCATAGCCGATCTCGGCCCGCGCCAGCAGGAACGCCCCGTGGATCAGGCTCATCGGCACATAGTCCGACGACAGGATGTCGAGCAGCCCGCCCTTGGCGAGATCGAGCGCCGAGACATTGCCGGAATGCGAGCCGCCGCGCACGACGTTGGGGGCACCCATCAGGATCGCCATGCCCTGGCCGCGCGAGGCCTCGGCCGCGTCCATCGTCGTCGGAAATTCGGCCACGACCATGCCGTCGGCGATCGCCTCGTCGACATGGGCGACGGTGGCATCATCATGGCTGGCGAGCGTCAGGCCGTTCTCATGCGCCAGCGCCACGATCTTGCGCCGGTTGCTGGCGCCGAACCGGGCCGAGGCCTCGGTCTGCTGCACCACGAACTTCTCGAACTCGGCGTCCGACCAGCCGTGCTTCTTGATGTAGTAGTAGCGGTATTTCTCGATGGTGGTGAACTGCCGCTGGCCGGGCGTATGGTCCATGATCGAGACCAGGCGCAGGCCCGGGTCGCCGATGAATTCGGCGAACAGGCTGGCCGTGTCCGGATGGCTGATCTCGCACCTGAGATGCAGCAGATGTTCCGCGCGCAGCAGGTTCTTCGAGCGTGCCTCGCGGATCGAATTGGCCATGCCGGCCAGGATCTCCAGCCGGTCGCCGCCCGACGAGGTCTCGCCGACGCAGAGCGCGTCGAACACGGTGGTGATGCCGGCGGACGCGACCTGGGCGTCATGGCCGACGATCGCCGCCATCGCCGGCCAGCGTGTGTTCGGCCGCGGCACGAAATGCTTTTCCAGATTGTCGGTATGCAGCTCGACCAAGCCCGGCAGCAGATAGTCGCCGTTGAGATCGAGCGCCGACGCCAAGCTGGTGCCGCCCTCGTCGATCCGGGTGATCACGCCGTTTTCGATCACGACGGTGCCGTCGATCACCCGGTCCTCGAGCACGAGCCGGGCGTTGGTCAGCACCGCATCCTGTGGTCTGGTCATGCCGCCG
>Ga0302314_10002093_pt1 | contig 37290 bp, 40 predicted proteins | sample III_Palsa_N2_3_FD_200533 | JGI IMG/M metagenome (GOLD analysis project Ga0302314, IMG submission 200533) | Peat permafrost microbial communities from Stordalen Mire near Abisko, Sweden - III_Palsa_N2_3 | ecosystem: Environmental > Terrestrial > Soil > Palsa > Peat permafrost | place: Sweden...
CCCAGCCGCGTGACCAGCAGACCGAAAGGGATCGATCCCAGCAGATAGCCGATGAGGGCCGCGGCGCCCAATTCAAGCCAGTTGGTTGCGATCACCCGGTGCGTCCCCTCGTACTGCGCCAGCATAGGGATTGTCACCGCCTGCGCAACAAGATGGATTAGCATTCGCTGCGGCGGCAAGGTCGGTTGCGGGATGCGCCCGGCGCGCCTAGATCGCAGCGCGATGGACGCCGACCGCCCGCTGTTGCTCTTCGATTCCGGAGTCGGCGGACTGTCGGTGCTGGACGCGATCCGGCGCGCGCTCCCTTTGGCACCGATCGTCTACGTCGCGGATTCGGGCGGCTTCCCCTACGGCACCAAAACCGAGGCAGAGCTTGCAGCGCGCGTGCCGGCCCTGCTCGGCCGATTGGTCGAACGCTATCGGCCGCGGCTCGTCGTCATTCCGTGCAATACCGCATCGGTGATCGCGCTCGGCCCGATCCGCGCCGCGCTGGATCTGCCCGTGGTCGGCACCGTGCCTGCGATCAAGCCGGCCGCCCTGGTATCGCGGACGCGCGTGATCGGCGTGCTCGGCACGCAGGCGACGGTCCGTCAGCCCTATGTCGATCGACTATCCGCCGAATTCGCCGCCGATTGCACGGTGCTGCGCCAGGGCTCGGCCGCACTCGTCCAGATGGCCGAGGACAAGCTGCGCGGATCGCCACCCGATCCCGCACGCGTCGCCGCCGAACTCGATCTGCTTCTTGAGCAGCCGGACGGCGATCGAATCGATACGCTGGTGCTCGCCTGTACGCATTTCCCGCTGCTCGCCGACGAATTGGCCGCCGCGGCGCCACGGCCGCTCATGCTGATCGACAGCGGCGAGGGCATCGCCCGCCGCGTCGTTGTCCTCACGCAGCATCAACCCTGGCCCGATGCCGCCCGCGAAGGGATTGCGGTGTTCACCTCCGACGTCGATGTCGGCAGTCTGACACCCGCGCTCGCCGAACGCGGGCTGTCGCGGATCGAGCGACTGTAAGGCGCGTTCGATCGCCGTGATCGTATTTCCTCCCGTGGGGGGAGTGGATGTTCGTGAAACGACGCGCTATTGGCGTCTCGCCCGAGCGGCAGGAGGACTGGCTTTGGATTATCAGCGCGTGTTCGCCCAGGCGATCGATCGGCTCCATGCCGAGGGCCGCTACCGGGTGTTCATCGACATCCTGCGCAATAAGGGCAATTTCCCCAATGCGCGTTGCTTCGCGGGCCACAACGGCCCCAAGCCGATCACGGTGTGGTGCTCGAACGACTATCTCGCGATGGGCCAGCATCCGAAAGTGATCGCCGCGATGGAGGAAGCGCTCCACGACGTCGGCGCGGGCTCGGGCGGCACGCGCAATATCGGCGGCAACACGCATTACCACGTCGACCTCGAAGCCGAACTCGCCGACCTGCACGGCAAGGAAGGTGCGCTGCTGTTTACCAGCGGCTACGTCTCGAACGAGGCGACGCTGGCGACGCTGGCCAAGGTGCTGCCCGGCTGCATCATTTTCTCCGACGAGCTCAATCACGCCTCGATGATCGCGGGCATCCGCAATTCGGGCTGCGAGAAGCGCGTGTTCCGCCACAACGACCTCGTCCATCTCGAGGAGCTGCTGGCGGCCGAGGATCCCGACACGCCCAAGCTGGTCGCGTTCGAGAGCGTCTATTCGATGGACGGCGACGTCGCGCCGATCGCGGCGATCTGCGATCTCGCGGACACTTACAATGCGCTGACCTATTGCGACGAGGTCCATGCGGTCGGCATGTACGGCGCGCGCGGCGGCGGCATTTCCGAACGCGACGCGGTTGCCGACCGGATCACGATCATCGAGGGGACGCTGGGCAAGGCGTTCGGCGTGATGGGCGGCTACATCGCCTGCGACAGCCAGATCATCGACGTGATCCGCAGCTATGCGCCGGGGTTCATCTTCACCACCTCGCTGTCCCCCGTGCTGGTCGCGGGCGTGCTGGCGAGCGTGCGGCATCTGAAGGCCTCGTCGGTCGAGCGCGAGGGCCAGCAGGCCGCCGCCGCGATGCTGAAAGGCCTGTTCGCCGAGGCTGGGCTGCCCGTGATGCCGTCGACCACGCACATCGTGCCGCTGCTCGTCGGCGATCCGGTCAAGGCCAAGAAGATCAGCGACATCCTGCTCGCCGAGTACGGCGTCTACGTCCAGCCGATCAACTACCCGACCGTGCCGCGCGGCACCGAGCGCCTGCGCTTCACGCCGGGGCCGTCGCATACCGAAGAGATGATGCGCGAGCTGACCGGCGCGCTGGCGGAGATCTGGGACCGGATGGCGCTGCGGGTGGCGGCGTAGACCCAACTTCGTCATGCCGGACTTGATCCGGCATCCGGAACCGATATCGGCTACGTCCGAAGCCCTGGATCCCGGATCAGGTCCGGGATGACGGAATCAAGGAGCCGGGCGTTCTCCGATCACGCCAGCGAAAATCCCAACCCCAGCGTCAATGCCGCAAGCGCCAGCGACAGCGGCAGGCGCAGCTTCATCCACCACGCCGGCACCAGCCCGTGCTGCGCGAGCCAGCGGTCGACCAGCGGGGTGAGCGCGATCGTCACGCCCAGCGTCGTCGAAGCGGTCGCTGGAAAATTCCACGCCATCGCGACGACCAGCCAGGCAATCAGCGAAGGCACCACCGCGATCGCCATCAGCCTGGGCATCAGTTCGGGGGTCGCGCGCGTCGCCGCCACACCCCACCATATGCCGCCAAGAAAGCTCAGGATCAGCGCCGCATAGCTGAGCGCCAAGCCGCCCAACACGATAGGGATCGGCGTGTCGGGATAGACCCCACCCGCCAGCCGCACGAACAGCGCGAGGATCAGCGGCAACAGCCCCGCCGCGCCCAGCATGACGGCCGCGATCGGCACGCGCGCCGCGTCCACCAGATCCTCGTCCCTCACGTCGCTCATCGCACGATCCCCGGCCCCACCCGCAGCCGCGTCTGCTTGCGGTCGTAATCCAGCAGGTCCTCGCCATAGCCGGTGAAGCCCTGGACGACGACATAGAGCGGCAGGTCATGCCAGACGTGCGTCAACGGATAGCTAAGATCGGCATCGACCGAACCCTTGCCACTGCCGAAATTGAAGCGGCTGGAGGTCGACAGCTTGATCCCGTCCTGCTCGCCGATCGAGACGGCGAGCGACTGGTGGCCGCGATAGCGCGCGATGTCCGGATTGTCGGACCGATCGATCACATAAGCGTAGAAGCGCGGCGCGACGCTGACCGTCCAGCGCCCCAGCGGCAACTCGGCCTGCGGCTGGATGTAGAGCAGGTTGTAGCCACGCGAGGCGTCGCCGCCGCGGCCGTTGGATTGGTGGAGGAATCCGCCCTGCGCGCCGAACACATCGCCATGGCCGTCGGCCGGGTGCCGATAGATGTAGAGCAGTTCGGGCTGGTAGTTGACGTCGCGGAACGGCGCCGAATCATGCCCGACATCCCAATACATATATTGGGTATAGGCGAAGTGGATGCCGTCGTACCAATGCGACACGGGATCGCCCGCGCGACCGAACAGCTGATATTTGAAGCCGAGCTCCAGCTTGCCGTCGCTGTCCGTCCCGTGCCCGAAGGCGGCGTAGATCGGGCCATAGCTCGACAGATTGCCGAGGAAGCCGTTGCCCGGCATCGGCGCATTGTCCCGCGCGGCGATCGTGCCGGGTGCGACGTCGGACGGCGGTCCGGATGTCGGCGGCGTGCCGACCGCGACCTTGCTCTGGTCCGCGGTCATCGCAAAGGCATATCCGCCGGACGCCGTGCCTAGCGACAGCACCGCGGCGCCCGCGCCGTCGATCGGTTGCGCGCTGCGATAACGGAGCGATGCGAAACCGCCCGGCCGGATCGCCGTCGTCGCGCCGATGCGCAACAGCGTCGTCGCGGCGTCGCGGCCGGCAAGATGCGTGGTGACCGCGATCGAGTCGGGCGCGGGCGCATCGCTGACGCCCGCATTGGTCAGCAGCACATCGACATCGAGACGACCGTCGACCGCGGGCGACACCCCGGAGATCACGGGCTGCACCGTCGCGGCGGCCTGCACGCCCGAAACGACGCTCGCCGCGACGAGCGCCGCTGCCAAAGTCCGTCCGATCATTCCGCCCCCTGCCCCGATTCAGTCGCGACAATAGCCTTCGCCCGGCTTGACGGTAAGGCAGTCCTTCTTGGTCGCCAGATATTTGAGCCCGGTCGCCATGCCGTCGGTGGCGTGCAGCACCTGCCGGCCGTCGGGGCGCGTGAAGATGATCGTGGCGCCCTTGGCGACGCCGTCGAACACGCCCTTGTCGTCGAGCGTGTAGCGATCGGTGAGCTGATAATGGCCGGGGCGCTTGGCGGGATCGGCGGCGATCGTGAGCGTCAGCCCCTCCACGCCCTTCCAGCGCCCGATCCAGCCCTGCGCTGCGGGCGGATCGACGATCCCAGCCATGCGGTTGTCGAGCCCTGCGATACGCCCCTGCGTCGTGTTGCCCGCGGCATCGACGCTGTTGGAGGCGGTATCGCCCCAATTGTCGACCGAGTCCGCCATGCGATCGGCGGAGTTGGCAAGCTGGTTGGCGGTGGATTGCGTGCCGTGGCAGCCGCCCAGCAGCGCGAGTAAGGCGGTGGCGGCGAGGAGGGCGATCGAGCGGCGCATGGGTCAAAATCCTATTCCGGCCTAGCCTATCTGCGGCCACGCCCGTAGAGAGACGCCGATCCGACTCAACAGGTTCCCGGACATGGCCCAGACCATCGCGATTGCTTCCGATCACGCCGCCTTCGCGATGAAGGCCGAGCTCGCCGAATGGCTGCGCGCCGAGGGGCACGCGGTGCTCGATCTGGGCCCTGCGAGCGACGCGCGCGTCGACTATCCGGATTTCGGCTTCGCGCTCGCCAGGGCGGTCGCCGATGGCAAGGCCGGGCGCGGCATCGCGCTGTGCGGATCGGGGATCGGCATCTCAATTGCGGTCAATCGCCACCCCGGCCTGCGCTGTGCGCTCGTCTCCGAGCCGCTGTCGGCGAAGCTCGCCCGCGAGCATAACGACGCCAACGCGATCGCTTTGGGAGCCCGCCTGATCGGCATCGAGCAGGCCAAGGCGTGCATCGAGGCGTTCCTCGCCGCCGATTTCACCGGCGGTCGCCACGCCGGCCGCATCGAAAAACTGACGCATCCCTGCTTCGAGAAGGAGCCCGCATGAGTACCCAGCCCAACACCCTCGCCGACATCCGCAAGGACGGCTTCTTCACGCAGAACCTCGCCGAGTCCGATCCCGCGGTCTTCGTCGGCGTCGAGCAGGAGCTCGATCGCGAACGCCACCAGATCGAGCTGATCGCCTCGGAGAACATCGTCTCCAAGGCCGTGCTCGAGGCGCAGGGATCGGTGTTCACCAACAAATATGCCGAGGGCTATCCGGGCAAGCGCTATTATCAGGGCTGCGCGCCGTCCGACGTCGTCGAGCAGCTCGCGATCGATCGCGCCAAGCAACTGTTCGGCTGCGGCTTTGCCAACGTCCAGCCGCACTCCGGCGCGCAGGCCAACGGCGCTGTCATGCTCGCGCTGACCAAGCCCGGCGACACGATCATGGGGCTCAGCCTCGATGCCGGCGGCCATCTGACGCACGGCGCGCGCGCCGCGCTGTCGGGCAAATGGTACAACGCGGTGCAGTACGGCGTGAAGCCCGACACGCATCTGATCGACTACGACCAGGTCGAGGCGCTCGCCCGCGAGCACAAGCCGCGGCTGATCATCACCGGCGGCTCCGCCTATCCGCGCCACATCGACTTTGCGCGCTTCCGCGCGATCGCCGATGAAGTCGGCGCGACGTTCATGGTCGACATGGCGCATTTCGCGGGCCTCGTCGCAGGCGGCGTCCACCCGACCCCGTTCGGCCATGCGCATGTCGTCACCACCACGACGCACAAGACGCTGCGCGGGCCGCGCGGCGGCATGATCCTGACCGACGACGAGGCGATCGCCAAGAAGATCAACTCGGCGGTGTTCCCGGGGCTCCAGGGCGGCCCGCTGATGCACGTCATCGCCGCGAAGGCGGTCGCGTTCGGCGAGGCGTTGCAACCCGAGTTCAAGACCTATTCGGCCGCCGTCGTCGCCAACGCCAAGGCGCTCGCCTCGCGCCTGAAGGAGCGCGGCGCCGATCTCGTCTCGGGCGGCACCGATACGCATCTGGCGCTTGTCGACCTCACCCCGCTCGGCGTCACCGGCAAGGATGCCGACGAGGCGCTCGAACGCGCCAGCATCACCTGCAACAAGAACGGCATCCCGTTCGATCCGCTGCCGCCGGTCAAGACGTCGGGCATTCGCGTGGGAAGCCCCGCGGGAACCACGCGTGGTTTTGGCATCGCGGAGTTCCGCGACATCGCGGACATGATCGCCGATGTGCTCGAGGGCCTGCGCACCAAGGGCGAGCATGGCGACCCCGAGGTCGAGGCGGCCGTGCGGTTGCGCGTGCGCGCGCTGTGCGAGCGCTTCCCGATCTATTGATGACGCCGTCATCCTGACGAAAGTCAGGATCCAGAGTTACGGGCATCGTGCTTGCCGCTCTGGATCCCGGATCGAGTCCGGGATGACGAGGAAGGACAAGACATGCGCTGCCCGTTCTGCGCCCATGAAGACAGCCAGGTTAAGGACAGCCGTCCGTCCGAGGACGCCGCCTCGATCCGCAGGCGTCGCCAGTGCGAGGGCTGCGGCGGACGCTTCACGACGTTCGAGCGCGTGCAGTTGCGCGAGGTGACCGTCGTCAAGTCGAACGGCGCCAAGCGCGAGCCGTTCGAGCGGGTCAAGCTCGAACGCTCGATCGAGATCGCCTGCCGCAAACGCGGCATCAGCGCCGAGCGGATCGACCGACTGGTGTCGGGGATCCAGCGCCAGCTCGAGACGTCGGGCGACCAGGAGGTCGAGGCCGCGAAGATCGGCGAGCTGGTGATGGACGGGCTCAAGGGCCTCGACCCGGTCGCCTACATCCGCTTCGCCAGCGTCTACAAGGATTTCACCGAAGCACGCGACTTCGAGGAATTCGCGGGCAATGTGAGCGAGGTGGGGAAAGGGTGATGGCGATTGTCGGCGTCCCCGCCCCACCCCCGTTCGTCCTGAGCGCAGTCGAAGGACAGCCATGACGTTCGCCGCCTACATGCTCCGCTGCTCGGACGGCAGCTTCTATCTCGGCCATACCGACGATCTCGAATCCCGGATCGCGCAGCATCATGCCGGCGCCCTTCCCGGCTACACGCATGACCGCCGCCCACTCGAACTGGTCTGGTCCGAAGGCTTCGGGTCGCGCGAGGAAGCGCTCTCCGCGGACCGTCAGATCAAGGGCTGGTCGCGCATAAAGAAGGAGGCGCTGATCCGCAGCGACTGGGCGACAATCAGCGCGGCGGCGATTCCGCCCGCCGAACGGGAGGCGCGTGCCCTTCGACTGCGCTCAGGGCGAACGGAGGGGGGGGATGAGGCTCCCGCGTCTTGGGCGGATGGCGCCGCTCCTTACCCCGTTCGTGCTGAGCGCAGTCGAAGCACAGCCACCAACGCCCCCCTCATCGTCCTCGTCCGCCCGCAGCTCGGCCAGAACATCGGCAAAGCGGCGCGCGCGATGCTCAATTTCGGGCTGACCGAGTTGCGCATCGTCGCCCCGCGCGACGGTTGGCCCAACCCGGAGGCCGCGCCCGCCGCATCGGGCGCCGATCGCGTGCTCGACGAGGCGACGATTTACGACAGCGTCGCCGAGGCGGTGGCGGATTGTCGGCATGTCTATGCCACCACGGTGCGGCGCCGCGGCGTCACGAAGCCGGTGGTGACGCCCGCCGAGGCCGCAGCGGAGGTGCATGCTGCGTCGGGCCGCTCGGCCTTCCTGTTCGGCCCCGAACGCGCCGGGCTCGAAACCGACGACGTGGCGCTCGCCCGGAAAATCGTGACGGTGCCGATCAATCCCGAGTTCGGTTCACTCAACCTTGCGCAGGCGGTGATCCTCGTCGCCTATGAATGGTCGAAGCAGCAGGCGCTCGTGCAACCGTCGGTGACCGACATCGAGCCACCCGCGTCGCAGTTCGAGCTCGACGGAATGATCGCGCAGCTGGACGCGATGCTCGATACCGCGGGCTATTTCTTCCCGCCCGACCGGCGCGTGACGACGACACGGATGCTCCGTACGCTGCTCACCAAGCCCAGCTGGTCGAGCCAGGAGGTGCGCACCGTCCGCGGCGTGCTGACCACGCTGGCCAAGCCACACCCGCGGAATTAGCCGGAGCGCATATCAACAAGCTTCCGTGCTCCGGCGCAGGCAGGAGCCTAGGATTGCAGGCGTTACGCTCGCTTCACCTGGACTCCTGCCTACGCAGGAGCACAAGATCACGTCACCCCTTCGCGTCGAAATGCCGCATCTCATAAGCGATCGACGCCTCGACCAACGCTTCCCACATCTCCGCCGCCACCGCCTCCGGCCACCCGCCGGCCTGCGCATCGACGACGGCATTGGCGATCACCGCCGCCTTGCGCGCCTCGTCGCGGACCGCCCCACGCTCGGGCTTGATCCGCGCCGCGGCACGCATGTAGCCGAAACGGGTGGCGAGCAGCGCGCCGATCGCGCGGTCGGTCGCGTCGACCCCAGCACGGACTTCGGTCATGGTGGCACAGGCGTCGGGCGCGAGGATATCGGTCATCCGCTGCCCTTAGCCGCGCGATGCCGCGCGCGCCACACCGGTTTCGCTTGCCTTTCGTGACGACGCCGCTAAGGGGACCGCTTCGCAATTGGCCCCGCACGCTCGGTGAAGCGGGTGCCCCGCCGGTCGGATCCTCGGATCGCGATCGCGTCAGAGCGGCCCCGAGCATTTCACGATCCCCGGATCGCAACGCAATTGAAGGACGTCTTATGTCGAAGCGCCATAGCGCCAAGTACAAGCTCGATCGCCGCATGGGCGAGAACATCTGGGGCCGCCCCAAGTCGCCGGTCAACAAGCGCGAATACGGCCCCGGCCAGCACGGCCAGCGCCGCAAGGGCAAGGCCACCGATTTCGGCATCCAGCTGCGCGCCAAGCAGAAGCTCAAGGGCTATTACGGCGATGTCACCGAGAAGCAGTTCAAGAAGGCCTATTTCGAGGCCGACCGGATCAAGGGCGATACCTCGCAGAACCTGATCGGCCTGCTCGAGCGCCGTCTCGACGCGGTAGTCTACCGCTCCAAGTTCGCGCCGACGGTGTTCTCGTCGCGCCAGCTCGTCAGCCACGGCCATGTCCGCGTCAACGGCGTGAAGTGCAACATCGCGTCGCGCCAGATCAAGATCGGCGACGTCGTCGAGCTCAGCGCCAAGGCGCAGGAGATGGCGCTGGTGATCGAGGCGCAGGGCCTGTCCGAGCGTGAAGTGCCCGATTACCTGGCACAGGACGGCGCCTCGAAGGTCACCTTCCAGCGCATCCCGACGCTCGACGAGGTGCCTTACCCCGTCAAGATGGAGCCGAACCTGGTCGTCGAGTTCTACTCGCGCTGATCGATCGGCCTCGCTGCCAAGGCAGCTGCCAAGACAAGGGCGGTTCCCTCGCGGGAGCCGCCTTTTCTCGTTCAAACCGGAATATCAGGGCTGCGCGATCTTGAGCTGGGCCCGCAGGAACGCATCGGACTGGGCAAGCATGTCGGCCCTGGCTGTGTTGTCTTCGAGATAGTGGTCCAGCGCCGGATAGACCACGAGCCGGCTTTGCTTCCCCGCGCGACGAAGCGCCGCATCCATCGCCCGCGACTCGCCGATACCGACGTTGAGATCATTGTCGCCGTGGAACATCAGCACGGGCGCCTCGAAACCCGCGACGTGCCGCAACGGCGAGGCGTCGATCGCGGTCTGCTCGTCGCCGACCTGCCGCTGGACGACCTCATAGTTGGTGAAGCCGCGCCATTCTGCCTTGAGCATGTCGAGATCGGTGACGGGCGCCACCGCGACCACCGCCTTGAACAGGTGCGGATCGAGCACGTTCGACTGCAATGCTGCGTAGCCGCCATAGGACCAGCCGAAGATCGCGAGCTTGGATGGATCGGCGATGCCCTGCTTGATCAGCCAGCGACCGGCATCGGTCACGTCGCCGATCGCGGTGCGCCACGAGTGGAAGCCGTTCTTGTTGTAGAAGGCGTCGCCATAGCCCGTCGATCCGCGAAACTCGGGCTGGATGACCGCGAAGCCGCGCTGCGCGAAGAATTGCGCGAGATAATCGAAGCCGCCGCTATCTCGCGACGCCGGGCCGCCATGCGGCATCACCAGCGCGGGCAGGTTCTTGCCGTCGCTGCCCGGCGGCAAGGTGAGGTAGGCGGGAATCGACGTGCCGTCTGCGGCCGGATAGCTGATCGCCTTGACCTTGCCGAACGTATACCCGTTCAGCGCAGGACGTTCCGCTGTGATCTCGACCATCTTGTGCGTCGTCCGGTCGAGCAGATAGAAATGCCCCGGATCGGTCGGGCTCTCGGCGTGGACGATGACCTTCTGCTCGTCGGCACTGGTGTCGCTGAAATCGACCAGCGGCAGATTGGGCAGCGCCTTCGACAGCTGAGCAGCGAGCTTCTGATAGTCCGGATCGAAATAGACGACGTTGCGCTGGTCGGTGACGTAGGTGAAGCCGATCACCCGCCCCCTGCGACCCACCGCCACGACACTATCGACGTCGACCTTGGGATCCGCATAGACCAGCTCGGACGTCATCGTGCCGTCGAGCGCGACCCGGTAGAGCGCCTCCTTCCCATCCTTCTTGTCGAGCGCATAGGCGACGTTCGCCGCGCCATCGATCGCCAGCGGACGCAGACCGGGGCCATCCGCCGCGACCCGGCTGAACGGCGTCCAGGCGCGGCTTCCCGGCGTGCGGTACGAATAGCTGGTGGAGCCCGTAAGCACTCCCGCATCGCGCCCGCCCTCGAATTGAACCATCCGGACGACGCCGGCTCCGTCGGAATAATAGGCCGAAGCGTTGATCTGTGGCGCTTCGACGACATGGCCAATGCCCGTCTTTGTATCGACGCGCTCGACGCCGAGCCCGTTCCCACTGGCCTGTACGAGTCGTCCCGTATTGTTTTCCGGCACGAAATTGCGCGCCATCAGCACGATGCCGTCCGTACCGGACAGCCAGTCGACCACCGCGCCGTCATATTGGTTGATCCCGAGCGAGCGATCGTTGGTTCTGCGCCCGAGCGTGACCTGATGCGATCCATCGGCATCGACACCGAGCAGCCGGGTGTACGACAGCCTCTGCGCATCGAAGACGGTGATCCCATAGAGCGAGCACAGCAACCGTGCGGCCCCGGACCATCCGCAAGATTGAATCTTCAACGGGCTGCCGTCCGAAGACATGATCGCGGTCTGCTCGCCCTTGAGGACGTCGACCACCACAGCAGTGCTCGTCTTGCCCTCGCCGGGCGCGATGAAGGCGATGTGCGTTCCGTCCGGCGACAGGCTGCCGCTCTGGATCAACGGCCGCGCTCCGAATGCCGCCGCGACCGCCTCGGGCGACCGGTCCGCGCCGATCGACGCCGTCGACACCGCAAGAGCCGCCGCCGACGCGACGCCCCACTTCACTCTGTTCATATATGCCTCTTGCCCATTCCCCGCGCGGAAAATGTCGCGATCTTCCGGCTTTGGCAAGAGCCGCGATTGCCCGCGCCCGGCGAGCCTGCCAAGACCGCGCGACACCAAGCCGATCGGGAATCACACCCCAATGACCATCCTTCCCCCGCCCGAATGGGGCCCGCACGACGCGGTCTGGATCGGCTTCCCGAGCCATCCCGACCTGTGGGTCGAGGACCTCGAGCCCGCGCGCGAGGAGGTGGTGGCCTTCGCCCGCGCGGTGTGGGCCGGCGGCAAGGGCGAGCGCGTGATTCTCGTCGCGGCGGACGAAACGGCGGGCGACGCGGCGCGGACATTGGCGGGCGACGATGCCGACGTGCTGGTGCGACCGTTCGGCGACGTGTGGCTGCGTGACACCGGACCGATCCTGCTCGGCGACGGCACCGGTCGGATCGGGGCACGCGACTTCCGCTTCAACTATTGGGGCGACAAATACGATCTGCCCGGCGACGAGGCGATCGGCGGTCTGCTCGCCGACAGCCGCAGCCTGCGCGTCACCGCCTGCGACTGGGTGCTCGAAGGCGGCGCGATCGACGGCGACGGCACCGGGCTGCTCGTCACCACCGAGCAATGTCTGCTCAACCCCAACCGCAACCCCGATCTGTCGCGCGCCGACATCGAAACGAGGCTTGCGGGCGACCTGGGGATCGAGCGGGTGTTGTGGCTGGGCGATGGGCTCGCGCACGACCATACGGATGGCCATGTCGACAATCTCGCGCGATTCGTCGGCCCGAACCGGCTGGCGATCCCCGTCGCTGCGGACGCGGACGATCCCAATGCCGCGGTCTATGCGGATGCGAAAGCGCGGGCGGAAGCATTCGGTGTCGAGGTGGTGGCGATCCCCTCGCCCGGCCGTGTCGAACGCGATGGCGAGATCGTGCCCGCTTCCTACATGAACTTCTACATCGGCAACGCGGCCGTCGTCGTGCCGATCTACGGCGCGCCCAATGACGGCGCCGCGATCGCCGCGATCGGCGCGCTGTTCCCCGATCGGGCGGCGATCGGCGTCCGCGCCGACCATCTGCTCACCGGTGGTGGCAGCCTGCATTGCATCTCGCAGCAGATACCATCCGCGGCCTGATGCTCGCCTTCTGGATCCGCGCGCTGCTCTCGGGCCTGATCGTGGCGACGGTATCGACCGTCGCGCGGCGCTATCCTGCCGGCGGCGCGCTGATCGCATCGCTGCCGCTGGTATCGGTACTCGGCATGATCTGGCTGTGGCATGACAAGCCCGACGCCGAGACCATGGCGGCCCACGCCGAGGCGACGTTCTGGTACGTGCTGCCCTCGCTGCCGATGTTTCTCGCCATTCCTGCGATGCTGCGGCGGGGCATCGATTTCTGGCCGGCGCTGATCGCGGGTTGCGTACTGACCATCCTCGCCTATCTCGCCACCGTCCTGATCGCCGCGCGCTTCGGCGTGCGCTTGTAGAGAGACTTTCGATGACCGAGATCACCGTCGCCGCGATGCAGCTGGCCTTCACCAGCGACGAAGCCGCCAATATCGCGCATGTCTCGGAGTTGGTGCGCGAGGCGGCGGCCAAGGGCGCGCAGGTGATCCTGCCGCCCGAGCTGTTCGAGGGCCCCTATTTCTGTCGCACCGAGGACGAAGGCCTGTTCGCGGGCGCGCGGGCGACGGGCAAGCATCCCGCGGTGCTGGCGATGCAGGCGCTCGCCGCCGAACTCGGCGTCGCGATCCCCACCAGCTTCTTCGAGGCGGACGGCCCGCATCACTACAACAGCCTCGCGATGATCGGGCCCGATGGCGCGGTGCGCGGCGTCTACCGCAAGAGCCACATCCCCGACGGGCCCGGCTATGAAGAAAAATTCTATTTTCGGCCCGGTAACACCGGCTTCAAGGTATGGGGCGACGTCGCGCCGGTGACGGTCGGCGTCGGCGTGTGCTGGGACCAATGGTATCCCGAGACCGCGCGCGCATTGATGCTGATGGGCGCTGAGGTGCTCTTCTACCCGACCGCGATCGGCACCGAGCCGCACGACCCCTCGCTCGACACCTCGCGGCTGTGGCGGCGCGCGATGGTAGGACATGCGGTGTCGAACGTCGTGCCGGTGGTGGCGTCGAACCGGATCGGCACCGAAGAGGGCCAGCGTTTCTACGGCAACAGCTTCATCTGCGACGAGCGCGGCGACATGCTCGCCGAATTCGGTGCGGAGGAGACCGGCGTGCTGGTGGCGACGCTCGACATCGACCGTATCAAGCGCCACCGCGCCGCCTTCGGCTTCTTCCGCGACCGCCGACCGGACCTGTACGGGCGACTGGCGCAGGATATCTGATGACGTAACATCCTCCCCTGCAAGGGGAGGGGGACCAGCCGCAGGCTGGTGGAGGGGTGAGGCTGCAGGCGATACGCCGGTGGCAGACCCCCCTCCACCGCCGGCTTCGCCGGCGGTCCCCTCCCCTTGGCCGGGGAGGATTTTTCGGACTAGCGCCGCATCAGCCTTCGCACTCCCCACACCACGCCCCCCAACGCGACCAGCCCGAGCAGCGCGAGTCCGCCCGCCGACGCTGCGGCCCACAGCGCCGCGACGATCAATATCCGCATGAAGTCGGCGATCGCGAGCGTGAGGTGGACCATGCGCGCGCTAGCCGCCGTCGCGCAGCGCGAGCGCGCGCGCAAAGACCGCTTCGAACATCGGCGCGGTCAGCCGGCCGGTGTTGGTGTTGTAGCGCGAGCAATGATAGCTATCGACCAGCATCAGCCCCGATGGCAGGCGGTGCTCGGCGCAGTGGCCGAAGCGCATCTTGGGCAGCTTGCCGCCCAGCGCCTTGACCGCCGACTGGTGCGCGATCTGCCCGAGTGCGACGACCACCTTCACATTCGGCAATGCGTGCAGCGGCGGCTCGAGGAATTGCCGGCAGGTGCGGATTTCCTCAGGCGTCGGCTTGTTCTGCGGCGGCACGCAGCGCACCGCGTTGACGATGATCGCGCCCTTCAGCGTCAGCCCGTCGTCGGGTCGCGCCGCGAACACGCCTTCGGACAGACCGAACTTAGCGAGCGTCTCATAGAGCAGCACTCCCGCATAATCGCCGGTGAACGGCCGCCCGGTGCGGTTGGCGCCCTGCAGCCCGGGCGCGAGCCCGACGATCGCCAGCCACGCCTGCGGGTCGCCGAAGGCCGGGACCGGCGCATTGTACCAGTCGGGATGTGCGATGCGCTGCTCGTGCCGGAATGCGGCGAGGCGCGGACAGAGCGGGCAATCGAGCGGTGGCTCGTGCGCGGCGGCGTCGGCAACGCGGTCGGTATCGGGAAGCGGGCTTTCAAGGTGCATGGCGAGGCGATAGGCGGTGCAGCATGGCATCGGCAAGCTACGTCATCGGGATCGGCTCGAACCGGCGCCACGGGCGACACGGTGCGCCCGCGCGCATCGTCGCCGCCGCGATCGATGCCCTGGCGGCGCAAGGCCTCCCGATCGTCGCGACGAGCCGCACGATGCGCACGCCGGCGCTGGGCCCGAGCACGCGCGACTTCGCCAATGCCGCGGTGCTGGTCCGCAGCGATCTTGCCCCCCCCGCCCTGCTCGATCTTCTCAAGCGGACCGAACGCGATTTCGGACGCCGGCGGGGGCAACGCTGGGGTGCGCGCGTGCTCGATCTCGACATTCTGGCCTGGTCGCACGGTGCTTGGCGCACGAGCATGCTGACCATACCCCACGCCGCCCTTTCGCAGCGGACCTTTGCGATCGTTCCCGCTGCCGACGTCGCGCCCCGCTGGCGTCACGCCCGGCTCGGCGCGAACTGTCGCCAGCTCGCGGCACGCCTGCATGCACCGCGACCGGTTGACCGTAAGCGATGCGGCCAATAGGGACGGCGCACCGGCGGCGCGGACCCCGAGGGCCCATAGCTCAGTTGGTAGAGCAACGGACTTTTAATCTGTAGGTCATGGGTTCGAGTCCCATTGGGCCCACCACCGCGCCGCCGCCATCCTCGAAAGGCGTGCCGACCGATCGGTCTCGTTGCGGTGCCGGATCGGCCTCGTTCCGGGCGTGCAACGGCAATCGTACCGCATCGCGAACGCCTTTGTCATGGAACCCACCGCGTCGCGCAGGGTTGGGCCCTCGCGAGAGCAAGCAATTCCACTCGTCAAATCGGTTGGAGAGAAACCATGAAGATGATCCTTTTCGCGTCCGCCCTGGCGCTGAGCACCGCAGCAATGGCGCAGGACGCCACCCCCGCGACCCCTGGCCCGACGACGCCCCAGGCCGACTCGACCGCGCCTGCGACGCCCGACTCCTCGGCCCCGGCCGCTGCGCCGATGGCCCCCGACGCGAGCACGCCGCCGGCGGCGCCCGACGCGACCAGCGCGCCCACGACGGCGCCGACCGATGCAACGGCAGCCGCCTCGCCGACCGACGACAGCAGCCTGCCGACGTGCTCGAAAACGGTCACCGACAAGTGCAAGCAGGGCGGCAAGAGCAGCGGCCATGCGCACAAGAAGATGCACCACAAGAAGTCGTAATCCGCACGCAGCGGACGTGGGAACGCCGGGCGGCTCGCGCTGCCCGGCGTTTCTTTTTGCCTATTCGGCTGCCGTCGCCAGCGGCGGGTCCTTGTAGACCAGCACCGGCTTCCTCGCCGCCGCAGTCTCGTCGAGCCGCCGCCGCGGCGCATGGATCGGCGCCGCCTTGAGCGCGGGATCGCCCGCCTTGGCCCGCTCCGCGACGCTACGCAGAGCGCCGATGAACTGGTCGAGCGCCGCCTTGCTCTCGGTCTCGGTCGGCTCGATCAGCATCGCGCCGTGGACGACCAGCGGGAAATACATCGTCATTGGGTGGAAACCCTCGTCGATCAGCCCCTTGGCGATGTCGAGCGTAGAGAACCCCGGTGCCATGCCGTCGTCCGAGAACAGCGCCTCGTGCATGCACGGCCCCGACGCGCCGAAGGGCGCATCGAGGACATCCTCGAGCGACCGCAGGATGTAGTTTGCGGACAGTACCGCATCCTCGCTGACCTGCCGCAACCCATCGGCGCCGTGGCTCATCATGTAGGCGGCGGCGCGGACGAACATGCCCATCTGGCCGTGGAAGGCGACCATGCGCCCGAACGCCTTCTCGTGATGCTCCTCGGCGACCGTTTCCTCCTCGACCAGCACAAACGCGTCGCCATGCTGCTCGACGAAGGGCAGCGGCGCAAACGGGGCGAGCGCCTCCGAAAACACCACCGGCCCCGAACCCGGCCCGCCGCCGCCATGCGGTGTCGAGAAGGTCTTGTGCAGGTTGATGTGCATCGCATCGACGCCGAGATCGCCGGGCCGCACCGAGCCGACGATCGCGTTGAAATTGGCGCCATCGCAATAGAGATAGGCGCCGACCGCGTGGATCGCGTCGGCGATCTCGATCATGTCGCGCTCGAACAGCCCGCAGGTGTTGGGGTTGGTGATCATCACGCCCGCGACGTGCGTGCCGAGCTTGGCTTTCAACGCATCGAGATCGACGCGCCCCTCGGCGGTCGCGGGGATACTTTCGACGGCATAGCCCGCAAAGGCCGCGGTGGCAGGATTGGTGCCGTGCGCGCTCTCGGGGACGAGGATGGTGGTACGCGCATCGCCGGTCGCCTCGTGCGCGGCGCGGATCGCGAGCAGGCCGCAAAGCTCGCCATGCGCGCCGGCCTTGGGGCTCATCGCGATGCCAGGCATTCCGGTGAGCGTCTTGAGCCACTCGCCGACGAGATGGATCAGGGCAAGCGCGCCTTGCGTTCCGTCCACGGGAGTAAGCGGGTGGAGATCGGCGAAGCCGGGCAGCCGCGCCATCTTCTCGTTGAGCCGGGGATTGTGTTTCATCGTGCACGAGCCGAGCGGGAAGAAACCGAGGTCGATGCCGTAATTCTGACGGCTGAGGCGGGTGTAATGGCGCACCGCCTCGGGCTCGGACAGGCCGGGGAGTCCGATCGTGCGGTTGCGTTCAAGCCCGTTGAGGCGGCTCGCGACCTTGGGCGGCTCGGGCAGATCGACGCCGGTACGATCGATCGAGCCGATCTCGAACAGCAGCGCCTCCTCGAGCATCAGCGCCTTGTTGCCGGTGAAGGTCGCGGGTGCCGCGTCGATGTCGTTGGTGGGCGCCTCGGGGCGCCAGCCGGATGGATTGACGGTCATGCCAGCGCCTCCTCGAGTGCGGCCGCGAGGGCCTGTACGTCGTCCCGCGTCGTCGTCTCGGTCACCGCGACGACGAGGCCCTTCTCCAGCGCTTCGACACCCGGATAGAGCCGGCCGAGCGACACGCCGCCGAGCACGCCCTTCTCCGCCATGTCGCGTACGACGGGGCGCGCCTCCTTGGGCAGCTTCAAGATGAACTCATTGAAGAAACTGTCGCTGCACAGCTCGACGCCGGGCACCTTGGTCAGCACCTCGACCGCCTCGACCGCGAGCGCATGGTTGAGCGTCGCGAGATCGCGCAGCCCCTTCTCGCCGAGCAAGGTCATGTGGACCGTGAACGCCAGTGCGCAGAGGCCGGAGTTGGTGCAGATATTCGACGTAGCCTTCTCGCGGCGGATATGCTGTTCGCGCGTCGACAGCGTCAGCACGAAACCGCGCTGGCCGGCGGCGTCGACCGTCTCGCCGGCGAGGCGCCCGGGCATCTGGCGGACATGCTTGTCCGCGCAGGCGAACAGCCCGACATAGGGCCCGCCGAAATTCAGCCCGACGCCGATCGACTGACCCTCGCCGACGACGATGTCCGCACCCATCTCGCCGGGCGACCTGATCAGCCCCAGCGACACCGGCTCGGTGACCACCGCGACGAGCAGCGCGCCCTTGGCGTGGCACGCCGCCGCCAGCTCGGACAGATCGGCGATGCGGCCGAGGATGCCGGGGTTCTGCACGACGACGCAGCTCGTCTCGCCATCGACTGCGGCGATCAGCTTCGCCATCTCCTTTTCGGCGCTGCCCTCGAGGCTCGGCAACGACGTCTCGAGCACGTCGCCGGTGAAGCGCGCCATCGTCGTGCAGACCGACACGTAATGCGGGTGCAGCCCGCCCGAGAGGATCGCCTTGCCGCGCTTAGTGATCCGGCGCGCCATCACGATCGCCTCCCAGCAGGCGGTCGAGCCGTCGTACATAGAGGCGTTGGCGACGTCGCAGCCGAACAGCCGCGCGACCTGCGTCTGGAACTCGAACAGCGCTTGCAAGGTGCCTTGCGCGATCTCGGGCTGGTAGGGCGTGTAGCTCGTCAGAAACTCGCCGCGCTGGATGATGTGATCGACACTGGCCGGCACATGGTGGCGATAGGCGCCCGCCCCCAGGAAGAAGGGCTGGTCGCTCGCCGCCTGGTTTTTGCGCGCGAGGGCGGTCAACTGGCGTTCGACCGCCTGCTCGCTCTGGTGCATCGGCAGGTCGCGGATCGGGCCGTCGAGCCGGGCCGCTGCGGGCACATCGACGAACAAGTCGTCGACCGACGAGGCACCGATCACACCCAGCATCGCCTGCCGGTCTTCGGGTTGGAGGGGCAGATAGCGCATCAAAAAGGCTTCCTCATCGAAAAGCGGAGGCGGACGTAATCGGCGAGCCAGGTCCCGTCGGGCTGGCGGAAGGCAGCTTCGAGACGGCGCTCGACCGCCGCGGCGACATCGGCCTGCTCGTCGTCGGGAACGCCCGCGCCATCGAGGAAGCCGGTACGGAACGTGTGCAGCCATCCCGCGACACCCGCGGGCAGCGACGTCGGCCGCGGGATCAGCCGCGCCTCGACATCGACGAAGCCCGCGGCGGTGTAGATGTCGGTGAACTCTTGAGGAGCGGCATACCATTGCGGATCGCTGCCCGAGGGATAGCCGCGCGCGGCCAGTTCGGCGTGGAGCGCGGCGCGGAGCGTCGCGATATTGCCGTGGCCGCCCATCTCGCCGACGAAACGCCCGCCGGGCTTGAGCGCGGCGAACACGCCCGCCGCCACCGCCGCCGGATCGAGCATCCAGTGCAGCGCCGCGTTGGAGAAGACCGCGTCGAACTCGGGGCCGAAGGCAAGCTTCTGCCCGTCCACTACATGCGCGTCGAGGCCGCGCTCGCGGGCCGCCGCGATCATCTCGGGCGAGGCATCGGCCGCGACGACGGTGGCACCCGCCTCGACCAGCTTGACCGTCAGCGCACCGTCGCCCGCGCCGAGATCGAGGATGCGTTCGCCCGGCTTGGGTGCGAGCAATTCGACGACGGGCGCGCCGAGCGCCGGCACGAAGGCGGCGTTCTTGCCGTAGTCGGCGGCGTCCCAGCGGGATGTGGCGTTGACGGTCATTGGTTTACCTCGTCATGCCAGCGAAGGCTGGCATCTCGTGTGGCAGGCGCCGCGCTTTCCCCAACGAGACCCCAGCCTTCGCTGGGGCGACGAACCGGGTGGGCAACCTTGGAAACGGCTGCCTACAGGCTGCCGACGAACGCCTTGTACGCGGCGTCGTCCATCAGCCCGTCGAGTTCGGACGGATCGGCGAGCGTAAGCTTGAAGAACCAGCCGTCCTGCTCGGGCGACGTGTTGACCAGCGCGGGATCGGCCTCGAGCGCGGCATTGGCTTCGGTCACCGTGCCCGTCACCGGCGCATAGACGTCGGACGCGGCCTTGACCGATTCGACGACCGCCGCTTCCTTGCCCTTCTCGAGCGCGGTGCCGGCGGGCGGCACTTCGGCGAAGACGATGTCGCCGAGCTGCGCCTGCGCATAATCGGTGATGCCGACGGTGGCAGTCGTGCCGTCGACGACGATCCACTCATGGTCCTTGGAGAAGAAGGTCTGTGCCATGGGTCAGGCTCCCTTGCGGTGGTAACGATGAGGAACGAAGGGCATCGGCGTCACGATGCCGGTGAAGAGCTTGCCGCGCTGCTCGAGCGTGATCGCGGTGCCGGGAACGGCGGAGGCGGTGGGCACATAGGCCATCGCGATCGGCTTCTGCAGCGTGGGTGAGAAGCCGCCCGAGGTGACGCGGCCGACCGCATTGCCCTCGCCGTCGAGCACCGGCGCGCCCTCGCGGACCGGCTGGCGCCCCTCGACGACCAGCCCGACGCGCTTGAGCACCGCGCCCTGCTCGCGCTCGATCATCAGGCGTTCGTGGCCGGGAAAGCCGCCCTCCTCGCGCCGCCGCTTGGACAGCGCGAAGCCGAGATTGGCGGCGATCGGCGTCGTCTCCTCGTCGAGATCGTGGCCGTAGAGCGGCAGATCGGCCTCGAGCCGCAGCGAATCGCGCGCGCCCAGCCCGATCGGCTTCACCTCCGGTTGTGCGCACAAGGCGTCGGCGACCTTTTCGGCGGCCACCGCGGGGATCGATATCTCGAACCCATCCTCGCCCGTATAGCCCGAGCGGCTGATCCATGCCTCGACGCCGGCAATCTCGTAGCGCCCGCCCGTCATGAAGCTCAGCGCGTCGAGGCCGTATTCGCCGGTGACGATCCGCGCGAGCGCGACCGCCGCCTCGGGCCCCTGCAACGCGAGCAGCGCGCGGTCGTCGAGATGATTGATCGTGATCTCGTCGGGCAGATATTCGCGCAGATGCGCGAGGTCGTCATATTTCACCGCGCCGTTGACGACCATGTAGAGGCCGTCGCGCCAGCGCGAGAGCATCAGGTCGTCGAGGATACCGCCTGTCTCGTTGAGCAGCAGCGAATAGCGCATCCGCCCGATCGTCAGACCCTTGACGTCGGCCGGGACCAGCGCCTCGATCGCCGCGTCGAGCCCGTCTCCCGACAGCAAGAGCTGGCCCATATGGCTGACGTCGAACAGCCCGGCATGCTCGCGCACCCAGTGATGCTCGGGCATGATGCCGTCATACTGGATCGGCATCCGGTAGCCTGCAAACGGCACCATCCGTGCGCCCTTGGCCTCGTGCCAGGCGTCGAGCGGAAGCGCGGCGGGGCCTTCGTCGATGAAGTCGTCGTCCTCGACGCCGTCGGTCTGGGCGGGGGCGTCTGTCATGAAAAGTCTCCGTGCCGGTGACGAGGCGACGCGGCGGACACCGCCGCGCAATCCTCGCCCCCTCTGTCACGGAACCTGAGAGCTTTCACGCGCCCTTGCGAGCCCGCTTACCCCTTCGGTGGGGCGGCCGGCCGTATTACGACCGCCACCCGCTTTCCAGAGTGCCCATGATCTGCCCGCGCGGTCCCGAGGCCTGAGAGATTCCGGGGCGGTTGCTCCTTCGGCGGCGACGGCTCTTGCGATCCGCCACGCTCTCCCGCGCGTGCAGCCGACGGTTACCCGCCGGAAGCGTCCTCGAATTGGCCGAGGCGCGAGTGCGAGTCAATCGACCACGGTGCCGACGACCGAAATTACCGCGTCGCGTTGTACGCAAGCTGCTCCTGCGTCAGCTGGAATCCGACGAGCAAGTCGAAGCTCGCCTTCGCCAGCGCCGCACGCACCGAAGGATCGGCCATCGGATCGACCGACGCGTCGGCGTCGCTCGCGTTGCGCTTGCGGATCAGGCGTGCGCGGATGTTGGCGGGCAGCGTCGCATCCGCCCGGCTGACGGTGCCGGTCGCCTGGCCGTCGGCCGAAGCGGTGAGCTTGCCGTCGTCGAAATGCACCGAGACTCTGCTGATCGACTTGGAGGCGACCGCGGTGCCGCCGTGGAGCACGACCGCGAAATAGGGCAGCACGACATCACGCGCGCCATGCGCACTGCTGCGCCGCGCGTCGACGCGGAAGCTGACATGGCTGGTCAGGATCGCTGCTGTCGGATCGCTCTCGTCACACGACGCCTTCACATCGGTGATGTCGGCGACGATGTCGATCGCGCGCGCTTCGCGGCTAGCGGGCGGATCGAACAGCGTGACGTCGCCGGTATAGGCGGGCACGCCGACCGCAGGGCAGCTCGTGCGCTGAATCTCCTGCCCGATCGAGCCGCCGACCGCGGTGATCGCATTCTTGTCCTTGGCGCAGCCTGCGAGGAGCCCGGCAAGAACGGGCGTGGTGAGCAGCAAGGCGAGCGGCAGACGCTTCGGAATCGACAAGGGGCGTGTCCTAGAACAGGGCTGGATGCAGCCGCGATCATAGGAAGCGCCTTCCGCGCAGGCAAGCAATCGCGTAAGGCCTTGGCGACATGGTCCAGGCTTCCGTCGCTTTGCCGCCTGTGGTCGGCGTGCTTCCCCCGCTCGATCTGGTGATCGCGGCGCCCCGCGGCTTTTGCGCTGGCGTCGATCGCGCGATCCGGATCGTCGAGCTGGCGATCGAGAAATATGGCGCGCCGGTCTACGTCCGCCACGAGATCGTCCACAATCGCTACGTCGTCGATGCGCTCAAGGCACAGGGCGCGGTGTTCGTCGAGGAGCTCGACGAGGTGCCCGACGACGCCCCCGTCGTCTTCTCCGCGCACGGCGTGCCCAAGGCGGTGCCGTTCAAGGCGAGCGAGCGCGGGCTGGCCTGGCTCGACGCGACCTGCCCGCTGGTCTCGAAGGTCCACCGCCAGGCCGAGCGGCTGGCCGAGCAGGGCCGCCACATCCTGTTCATCGGGCACGACGGCCATCCCGAGGTGATCGGCACGCTCGGCCAGCTTCCCGACGGCGCGATGACGCTGGTCGAGACGGTCGAGGATGTCGCCGCGCTGACACCGGCCGATCCCGACAACCTCGCCTTCCTGACGCAGACGACGCTGTCGGTCGACGACACCGCCGCGATCGTCGCGGCGTTGCGCATCCGCTTCCCCACGATCAGCATGCCGCGCGGCGAGGACATCTGTTACGCCACCTCCAATCGGCAGGCCGCGGTCAAGATCATCGCGCATGAATGCGACGCGATGCTGGTGATCGGCGCGCCCAATTCGTCCAATTCGGTGCGTCTCGTCGAAGTGTCCGAGCGCGAGGGCACGCGCGCGATGCTCGTCCAGCGTGGCGCTTGCATCGATTTCGGCTGGCTGGAGGGCGTCCGCACGCTCGGCATCACCGCGGGCGCGTCCGCACCGGAGATATTGGTGCGCGAAGTCGTCGACCAGCTGGCGACGCGCTACACGATCAGCGAGCGCGAGACCGCCGCGACGATCGAGCGGATGACGTTCAAACTGCCCCGCGGCCTCGCCGCCTGATCCCTCGACGATGGCGGTCTACACCCACGTCCCCGCCGAGGCGATGGCGGCGCTGCTCACGCGCTACGGCGTCGGCGCGCTGCGTTCGGCCAAGGGCATCGCCGAAGGCGTCGAGAACAGCAATTATCTGGTCGAGGCCGAGCGCGGCCAGCGCTTCATCCTGACGCTGTACGAAAAGCGCGTCGATGCGGGTGACCTGCCCTTCTTCCTCGCGCTGCTCGACCATCTCGCCGATCGCGGCCTGCCCGTGCCGCGCGCGCTGAAAGACAGCGACGGCGTGCAGGTACAGACCGTATGCGGCCGCCCCGCCTGCCTGATCGAGTTTCTGCACGGCGTCTCGCTGTCGCATCCGACGCCGGCACAGTCGCGCGCGACGGGGGCGATGCTCGGCCGGATGCACGCCGCGCTCGCCGACTTCGCGCCCGAGCGTCCCAACACGCTGGGGCTTCCCGGCTGGCACGCGCTCGCCGAGAAATGCGCCGATGGGCTGGACGCAGTCGCGCCGGGACTGGCCGCACGGATCGCCGACGAGCTCAGATTCCTCGACGCGCATTGGCCGGCCGACCTGCCGCGCGCGGTGATCCACGCCGATCTCTTCCCCGACAATGTGCTGATGCTCGGCGACGAGGTGACCGGGATCATCGACTTCTATTTCGCCTGCACCGAGGTGCGCGCCTGGGATCTCGCGGTGACGCACAGCGCCTGGGCCTTCTCCGCCGATGGCGTTAACTTCGATGCGGACGTCGGCGCGGCGCTGCTCGCGGGCTATGGCGATACGTTCGCGCTGTCGGAAGCCGAGCGTGCGGCGCTTCCCGTGCTCGCGCGCGGCGCGGCGCTGCGCTTCACGCTGACCCGCGCGTGGGACTGGCTCAACACGCCCGCCGACGCGCTGGTCACGCGCAAGGATCCGCTCGCCTTCCTGCGCCGGCTCGATCGCTATGCGGCACACGGTACGGAGATGTTTGCGGAATGACCGAAGAAATGCCCCTGGTGACGATCTTCACCGACGGCGCGTGCAAGGGCAATCCCGGCCCCGGCGGCTGGGGCGCGCTGCTGCGCATGGGCGCGACCGAGAAGGAACTGTCGGGCGGCGAGACGCCGACGACCAACAACCGCATGGAGCTGATGGCCGCGATCCGCGCGCTGCAGGCACTCAAGAAGCCCTGCCGCGTGACGCTGACCACCGACAGCCGCTATGTGATGGATGGCCTGACCAAGTGGATCAAGGGCTGGCAGAAGAACGGCTGGAAGACCGCCGACCGCAAGCCCGTCAAGAACGCCGATCTGTGGCAGGAACTGCTCGATGCCTCGGCACCGCACCGGATCGACTGGAAATGGGTCAAGGGTCACGCCGGCCACGCCGAGAACGAGCGCGTCGACCAGCTCGCCTCGGCAGAGGCGACGAAGTTCCGCGCGGGCGCGCGCGTCTGAGGTAGACGCTCAGCCTGCGCGCGACCGCCGCACCGCATCGCGCGCCGCCCAGCACCCATAGGCGACACCAAGCATCGAATAGCCCGCAGTGACCGCAAGCAGCACACGGATCAGGCCGACGCCGCCGACGCTTGCCACGAACAGCATGAAACCGATCAGCGCGAAGGTGAGGCCCCAGAATGCGCCCGAAATACCGCTGAAGTAATTGCCGCCGGTCATAGCTCTGTCCTCATGTCGAGAACAGGACGATATCATCGCGCGATCTTCGGCGATAGCGCAATCCCACGCGCTCAGCGTCGCAACCGTGCGGGTGTGTAGCGCTCGACATCCACGCCCTCGACCATCGCGTCGGGCGCGACCCCCAGCAGCAGCGCCGCGCCGAGCTTGGCGGCGGCAGGCGCGGTCTGAATGCCGAAGCCGCCTTGTCCCGCGAACCAGAAGAAGCCGGGCACGTCCGCGTCGAACCCATAGACCGGCAGCCGATCGGGCGCGAAGCTGCGCAGCCCCGCCCAGGCGCGCTCGACGCGCTCGACCTGCCAATCGACCACCGCGCCCATGCGATCGATCGCGGTGGCGACGTCGATCTCCTCGGGCGCGACGTCGGCGGCGATGGCGGGCGTCTCGTCGTGCGGGCTCAACCACAGCCGCCCGCCCGTCTCAGGCTTGAAGTAGAAGCGGCCGGCAGCATCGAGCACCAGCGGCAGCGTATCGGGCACTGCGGGCGAGACGCGCAGCTGCGCGACGGTGCGGCGATAGGAGCGGATGCCGAGCGCGCCCGCGCCCGCAATCCCCGCCACCGCGTCGGCCCAGGCGCCCGCGGCATCGACCAGCACGCCGGCATCGAGCGTCGTCGTGTCACCCGCCTCGATCCGCCAGCGGCCGCCGTCGCGCGAGGCCGATCGCAGCGGCGCCGCGCAGATCAGCGTTGCCCCCGAAGCCTTTGCGGTGCGCAGATAGGCGGCGTGGAGCGCGGCGACGTCGATGTCGCAACAACTCGGCTCGAACAGGCCTGTCCAGCCGCCGGGCCGCAAGCCGGGGACGTGTGCAGCGATGTCGGCCTCGCCGAGCTTTTCCAGAACGACGCCGCTGCCGGCGAAGCTGGCGCCGAACGCCGCCAGCGTGGCGCCGTCGCCCGGTGCCGCGAGATGCAGCGCGCCGCGGCGCGTCAAAAAGCCTCGGTCGGCGAAGTCCGGTGGCGGCGTGCGGAGAAACGCACCCGAGGCGCTGGTCAGCGGCTGGACGGCCGCACCGCCATAGCTTTCGGTCCAGAACGCCGCCGACCGGCCCGTGGCATGATAGCCGGGCATCGCCTCCGCCTCGAGTATCACCACCGAGGCATGGGGCGCCAGTTCGGCGGCGAGGCTCGCGCCCGCCATTCCCGCGCCGACGATGACGATGTCGACGCGCTTCACCGCGCCCGCACCCTGCTGTCCAGAAACGAGTCGATCGCCGCGAGCGCCGCCAAGCGGGGGCCATCCGCGTCGCGCAATATCTCGTGGCGCGCGTCGGCGAGCCGGACCAGTCGCGCATCGGACAGCTTACCCGCGGCGCGCTCGATCGCGTTCCCGTCGACCAGCGCGTCCAGCCCTGCCTCGATCAGCAGCACGGGGCACGTCACGCGATCGAGCGCGCCGCGCTGTGCGATACGACGGCCGCCCGCCAGCGCGGCGGCAAGCCAGTTCCAGCTCGGTGCGCCCGTCGCAAGACACGGCACCTGCTGCTTCCACCACTGCGAATCCTCATAGCGCACGCGGCTCGCGGTGAGCCGCAATTGGCGCTTCGGATCGGCGAAGTCGTCGTTCCACGCGGCTCGCGCGCCGCGTCCGCCCGCGACCGCCGCGGCAATGGCGATGCGCGCCAGCCAGCGCGGCAGTCTGCGCGTATTGAGCCCGAGCATCGGCGCGACCAGTACCAGCGCGTCGGGAACCACCCCTTTGTCGGCGCAGGCGCGAAGCGCGACATGGCCCCCCATCGAATGCGCGACGATGACGTGCGGGCCCGGCGTTCGCGCCTGCCAGTCGCGGACGAACAGCGCGAAATCGTCGATCAGCGGATCGAAGCTCAGCCGATCGTCGGCGAGGCCAACCCGTACGACTCGGTCGCTGTCGCCACGCGATCCGCCCTGCCCGCGCCAGTCGAATCCCTCGATATCCCAGCCTTCGCCATGCCAATGATCGCAGGCCTCGAGATATTTCTCGATGAAATCGGCGCGGCCCGATTGAAACAGCAGGCTGCCGCGCGCGACCGCGGCGTCGGCCGGCCAGCGATAGGCGCGATGCGGCCAGCCGTCGGCGGCGCGCCATAGGTGGAACGCCAGTCCGTCGGGATGGCGGCGGCGATCGAAGGGCGATTCGGCGGAAGGGTCGGCGGAGAGCATCTGCGCGCTGGTTACGGTTTGGCAAGCCGTCCCGTCTAGTGTCGCGCCCATGCGAACGATCTTCATCGAACTATTGGCGGGCGGACTGGTCGCGACATTGGTCTATGCGATCTGGACGGATTTGCGTGCGCGGGTAATCCCGAACCCGCTGAATGCGGGGATCGCGCTCGCCGCGCCGCTGTGGTGGTGGGCATCCGGGATCGCGCCGTGGCCCGGTGTCGCGGTGCAGGTCGCGGTCGGCGGTGTCGCCCTGCTGGTCTTCATGGGCGCGTTCGCGATCGGCGCGATGGGCGGCGGCGACGTCAAGCTGATCGCCGCGCTGGGACTGTGGCTCGTGCCACCCGATTTCATGCAGATGATCGTGTGGATGTCGATCGGCGGCGGGCTGCTCACGCTGGGCATGATGGTGTGGCACCGCGTGCGCAAGGCGGAGGGTCAGATCGAGATTCCGTACGGCGTGGCGATCGCGCTCGCGGCGATTCCCGTTCTCACCCAACGATATCTTTACCATTTCGGGCGATGAAGACGCCTGCAAGTCAAATTGGCCTTTAGGGGGCGAACAAGCGTCATGGACGGGAAGAAAATCGCATTGCTGGTCGGCGCACTGTTCGTCGCTGCAGTGACCGCCATCATGGCGAAAAGCATGTTCGGCGTTGCGGTGACGCCCACGGTCGTCGCTGCCGCCGCGCAACCGACGGGGCCACAGGTGCTCGTCGCGACCAAGCCGATGCCGATGGGGACGATCCTCGGGCCGGACTCGGTACGCTTCCAGACATGGCCCAAGGATCTCGTCGACGGCGCCTATTTCGTCCGCGGACAGCCGGGCGCCGATCCCGTCAAGATGCAGGGCATGGTCGTCCGATCGGACATCACTGCCGGCCAGCCGGTGACGCAGGGTGCGCTGGTGTCTCCGAAGGATCGCGGCTTCCTCGCCGCGGCACTGACGCCGGGGATGCGCGCGGTCACCGTATCGGTGGGCGGCGCCTCCGCGGTCGCTGGCTTCGTCTTCCCGGGTGATCGCGTCGACATGGTGCTCACGCAGCAGGTCACCAATCCCGCCGGCCCCGCGCTCAACGCGTCGGAGACGATCCTGCGCAACGTCCGCGTGCTCGCCACCGATCAGCGCTTCGACAATCAGCCGACCCCCGACGGCAAGACCACCGTGTCAAACTTCTCGCTGGTGACCGTCGAGGCAACGCCCAAGATGGCGGAGAAGATCGCGGTGGCGCAGAAGCTTGGCGGGCTGTCGCTTTCGCTGCGGCCGCTGGCCGACACCACGCAGGAGCTCGAGCAGCAGATCGCGGCCGGGGACATCGCGGTACCGGCCGGCACCGATCCCAAGGCGGAGAAGAAGATGCTCGTCGATCTCGCCAGCCGTCCGCAGGACAATCAGACGACCTTCACGACGGGCGGCGAAGTCTCGCGCTTCGCACAGCGCAGCGTATCGAAGGGCGGCCCCGCGCTCGCGATGGGCGCTCCGGCACCCGGCGCCCAGATACCGGCACCCGCCTTTTCCGGACCCGTCATCCACATCGCTCGCGGCAATGCCGTCACCGACACGCCCGTGGGGGGTAAGTGAATATGTCGATACCGTCGATCCTTCGCCACGGCGCTGCGGGCAGCGCCCTCGCCGCGGCTCTCGCGCTTGGCCTGACGGCGATCCCCGCCAGCCCGGCCTCCGCCAAATGGCGTCCTGTCAGGGCCCGATCTGCCCCGCCACTGGGCGCCTCGGCGAGCCCGAGCGGCACCGTCGACCTTTCCACGGGTCGCGGCCAGCTCATCACGCTGCCACGTCCGATGACCGATCTCTTCGTCGCCGATCCGAACATCGCCGACGTCCAGGTCCGCTCGCCGACGCGACTCTACGTGTTCGGTAAGACGGCGGGCGAGACGACGCTGTCGGCGACCGCCAAGGATGGCTCGGTGGTCTATTCGAGCACGGTCCGCGTCGGCACCAACATCGGCAACATCCAGCAGATGCTCAAGGTCGCGATGCCCGACGCGCAGGTAACCGCGACGCCGATGAACGGCATCGTGATCCTCACCGGCACGGTCGCCGCACCCGACGACGTCGAGGAGGCCAATCGGCTCGTCTCAGCCTTCGTCGGCAAGGACGTCCAGGTCGTCAGCCGGCTCAAGACGTCGACGCCGCTGCAGGTGATGCTGCGCGTCCGCTTCTCGGAGGTGAACCGCTCGTTCGCCAAGAACGTCGGCTTCAACCTCATGACCCGCGATACCAGTGGCGGTTTCCTGTTCGGCGCTTCGCAAGGCAACGCCGGAACGATCGCCACCAACACCACCGGAACGGCAGACCCGGCGACCGGCGCGCCCTCGGGCAGCACGATCTTCACTACCGCCGCCTCCGCGGTCGCCGGCGCCACGCGCTTTGGGTTCGCGGGCCATCTTCTGGGTCTCGACGTCCTCACCGCGCTCGATCTCGCCGAGACCGACGGCTATGCGACCACGCTCGCGCAGCCGACGCTCACCGCGCTGTCGGGCGAGACCGCGAGCTTCCTCGCCGGCGGCGAGATACCGATCCCCGTCCCTCAATATCAGGGCGTGACGACGATCGAGTATAAGCAATATGGCGTCAGCCTGGCGTTCACGCCCACGGTGCTGGGCGACGGCCGCATCTCGCTGCGCGTCCGCCCCGAAGTGTCGCAGCTCGACTCCGCCAACGGCCTCGCCATCAACGGCTTCACGGTGCCCGGCCTGACTACGCGGCGCGCCGAGACGACGGTCGAACTCGGCTCGGGCCAGAGCTTCGTGATCGGCGGCCTGCTCAGCAACAACACGTCGAACTCGGTCAACAAGGCGCCGTTCCTGGGCGACCTGCCGATCCTCGGCGCGCTGTTCCGCTCGAATGGCTGGAAGCGGTCCGAAAGCGAGCTGGTGATCGTGGTGACGCCCTATCTGGTCAAGCCCGTGTCTGACAGCAAGATCGCAATGCCGACCGATGGCTACCGGATGGGTACCGATGCGCAGGAGGTGCTGCTCGATCAGCATATCGATGGCCAGTCGGGCAAGAAGAAGAAACAGCCGAAAGCCGCGCCCCCGACCAACGCCCCCCCCACGGACCCCAACGTCGCGATCGATCCGCGCCGCAAGGACGTGGCCGCGGCGGCCCCCGGTTTCTCGGTCAATTGAGGATGAACCCCATGGCATATAGCATCCGTCGGGTCGGCGTTGGCACCGCCGCGCTCGCCCTGCTGCTCTCGGCGGGTAGCGCCCATGCGCAGTCCGCAGACGCGAAGTCGACGATCAACCGCAGCGTCGAATCGGTGCATCAGCCGGTCGTCGAACGCACTGACTTCATGCTGGACGTCGGCGTCGGCCCACATGGGCTCAACGGCGGCGAGGCGGATCGTCTCGTTGGCTGGTTTGATGGGCTGCGGCTCGGTTATGGCGACACGATCACGGTCGACGACCCGATGGGCTGGCACGGCGGCACCGCAGAGGACGGCGTCGCAGCCGTCGTCGCACGTTACGGCATGCTGATCGCGCACGACGCGCCACCGATCACTGCCGGCCACCCCGCGCCTGGCACGCTCCGCATCATCGTCAGCCGTGCGACCGCGCATGTCGAAGGTTGCCCCGATTGGCGCCACGCCAACGCGGAATATGCCAGCGGGTCGGCGACCAACTTCGGCTGCGCGACCGCGACCAATCTTGCCGCGATGATCGCCAACCCCGAAGATCTCGTGGTCGGCCAGGACGGCAATCACGCCGCCGATGCCATGCTGAGCGTCAAGGCGATCAAGACCTATCGCGACGCGACGACCACCGGCGCAGGCGGCCTTAAGTCCGAAAGCAGCCAGAGCGGGGGAGGGAAGTAAATGAACGCGCCCTTCAATCCGCGCGGTGCCGGCGTTCGCGAACCGTTCGCGGCGTTCGTCTGCGACGATGCCACTGCCGACGCGCTCCGTCCGGTCGCCATCGAGATGGGCTGGCAGCCCGAGAAGGTCCACAAGGGCGGTCTGCGCAATGCCGTGCAGACGCTCGCCGTCTCGGCCAGCCCGCATATCCTGTTCGTTGACATGTCGGAGAGCGGCGATCCGCTCAACGACATCAATGCGCTCGCCGAGGTCTGCGAGCCGGGCACGGTCGTGATCGCCTCGGGCCAGGTCAACGACGTGAGGCTGTACCGCGACCTCGTCGCCAGCGGCATCCAGGATTATCTGCTCAAGCCGTTCAGCAACGACCAGGCACGTGAGGCGCTGACGCATGCGCAGCTCACGCTGTCCGGGCCGCGCGTGCCCGATCATGCCGTCGACCGCCCGCATCTGATGACCGCGGTGATCGGCGTCCGCGGCGGTGTCGGCGCCTCGACGATCGCCACCTCGCTTGCCTGGCTGCTGGGCGATGCCGAGGGTCGTTCGACCGCGCTGCTCGATCTCGACGTGCATTTCGGCACAGGCGCGCTGGCGTTCGATCTCGAGCCCGGCCGCGGTCTCACCGACGCGATCGAGAATCCGAGCCGCATCGACGGCCTGTTCATCGAGCGCGCGATGGTCAAGGCGACCGACAAGCTTTCGGTGCTGTCCGCCGAGGCGCCGCTCAACCAGCCGCTGATCACCGACGGATCGGCCTTCTACCAACTCCAGGAAGAGCTGAAGGCCGCGTTCGAGGCGACCGTGCTCGATCTGCCGCGGCACATGCTGATCCAGCACCCGCATCTGCTCCACGACGTGCAATCGGTCGCGCTGGTGGTCGAACTGACGCTGGCTGCGGCGCGCGACACGATCCGGCTGCTGTCGTGGCTCAAGGCCAATGTGCCCAACGCCTCGATCACGCTGCTCGCCAACCGCGTCGTCTCGGGCGGCGTCGGCGAGATCAGCCGCAAGGAGTTCGAGGAATCGGTCGAGCACAAGGTCGATCTGTGCGTGCCCTACGATGCCAAGCTGCTCGCGCAGGCGGCCAAGCTCGGCAAGCCGCTCGCCGAGGTCGCGCGATCGAACAAGACTGCTGCGCCGATTTCCGAACTCGCGCGCAGGATCACACGCGCCGCCGACGCCGGCGCGACGCCCAGGACGGGCGGCAAGTCGCTGATCGTCAAGATCGGAGAATTCAGGGCGATGCTACCCAAGCGCAAGGCCAAATGACCGTCACCGCGCCCGTCGCGCTGCGCCCTGTGCGCGGCGCGGCCGCAGACCACGACAGGAAGGCGATCGGCTGATGTTTCCGGCACTGCTTCTTGCATTCAGCGGCTGCCTCATCGTGGGGCTGATCGCGCTCGCCTTCTCGGGACCGTCGCAAAGCAAGGCCAAGTCGCGACGCATGGACAGCCTGAAGGCGCGCCATTCGGGTGTCGGCGAGGGTGCGGCGCAGGCGCAGATGCGGCGTGCGCTCACGCAGCGCGACACCAAGCTCGACTCGTTCGTCACGCGCTTCATGCCCAAGCCCGACATGCTGCGCCACCGGCTGGTGATGACCGGCAAGACCTGGACGCTGGGCAAATATGGCGCGGTCTGCGCCGGGATCGCCGCGGTGATCTTCGTTCTGCTGGCGCTGAAGGGAATGCCGTTCCTGATCGCGCTCTTCATCGGCCTCGCGGCCGGCATGGGGTTGCCGCACAAGTTCATCAGCATCCTGATCAAACGGCGCGTCAATCAGTTCACTGCGAAATTCCCCGATGCGATCGAACTGCTCGTGCGCGGCCTGCGCTCGGGGCTGCCGATCACCGAGACGATGACCGTCGTCGGCCAGGAAGTGCCCGGCCCGGTCGGCGTCGAATTTCGACTGGTCGGCGACCGGGTCAAGATCGGGCGCACGCTCGAGGCTTCGCTGCAAGAAACCGCGGATCGGCTGCAGACGCCCGAATTCCAGTTCTTCGTGATCACGCTGGCGATCCAGCGCGAGACCGGCGGCAATCTGGCCGAAACCCTCGCCAACCTCGCCGACGTGCTGCGCAAGCGCGCGCAGATGAAGCTCAAGATCAAGGCGATGTCGTCCGAATCGAAGGCGTCGGCCTATATCGTCGGCTCGCTGCCCTTCTTCGTGTTCTTCACGGTCTGGTTCATGAACCCGGCGTACATGGCGGGCTTCTTCCACGAGACGCGTCTCGAGATCGCGGGCTGTTTGGGACTGTGCTGGATGGGGGTCGGCGTCTTCATCATGGCCAAGATGTGCAGCTTCGAGATCTGAGGGGCCGGGAAAAGTAATGAACGCATCGGCGCACCCCACTTTCATCGGATTCGACGTCGTCCTCGTCGGCACGTTGATGGCCGCGATGGCGACCGTCGCGGTGCTCGTTGCGATCTACGCCGCGGCGAGCTCGCGCGATCCGATGGCCAAGCGCGTCAAGGCGCTCAACGAGCGGCGCGAGCAGCTCAAGCTCGGCATCAGCGCCTCGACGTCGAAGCGCCGCGCCAAGATCAACCCGCGCAACCAGGCGACGGACCGGATGCGGTCCGCGCTCGGCACGCTCAAGGTGCTGCAGGACAGCCAGCTCAAGGCGGCGCAGATCAAGCTGATGCAGGCCGGCATCCGCTCCAAGGATGCCGCCGTCGCGGTAATCTTCATGCGGATGGCCGCGCCGATCGTGCTCGGCGTGATCGTGATCCTCGGCGTCTACGCGCTCGACTGGTTCCCGCTGTGGGGACCGTTCAAACGCTATGCGCTTGTCGCCGGCACGCTGGTGCTGAGCTACAAGGGCCCCGATATCTGGCTCAAGAACAAGATCACCAAGCGCAGCGCCGAGATCCGCAAGGGCCTGCCCGACGCGCTCGATCTGCTGGTGATCTGCGCGGAGGCGGGCCTTACCGTCGACGCCGCGTTCAACCGCGTGTCCAAGGAACTGGGCAAGGCCTATCCCGAGCTTGGCGACGAGTTCATGCTCACCGCGATCGAGCTCGGCTTCCTGTCCGAGCGGCGTCAGGCATTCGAGAATCTGTCGATGCGCGTCGCGCTCGATGCCGTGCGCGGTGTCGTTACCACGATGATCCAGACCGAGAAATACGGCACGCCGCTCGCCTCGGCACTGCGCGTGCTGTCGGCCGAGTTCCGCAACGAGCGCATGATGCGCGCCGAGGAAAAGGCCGCGCGCCTGCCCGCGATCATGACCGTGCCGCTGATCCTGTTCATCCTGCCCGTGCTGTTCGTCGTCATCCTGGGGCCCGCGGCATGCTCGATCTCGGATGCGATGGGCTCGGGCAAGATGGGCGGCGGCTGATCGGACCAACGGCGCGGCGGGAACGTCGCGCCGCCTCCGTCGGTTCTGCCTCCGTAACAAAGGAGGCATGCCATGGGCTTCACCGCCAACCAATGGGCGATCCTCGCCCTCGTTCTCGTGCTCGGATGGTTGCTCGGACTGCTGTCGCGATCCGGCGGCGGACGCTGGCGCCGCGCCTATGAGCAGGAGAAGCTCGCGCGAGAAACCGCCGAGACGCGCCATACGGCGGCCCGCGAACGCATCGTCGAACTCGAGCGCACCCACCCCGTTGGCCCCGGCACCGCGACCGCTGTGGGCGCGGCCGCATCGGGATCGCGCGACGATCTCGCGCTGATCCGCGGCATCGGCCGGATGCGCGAAACCAGCCTCAACGAGACCGGCATCCACTCCTATCGCCAGATCGAGGATTTGTCCGCGGCTGACGCCGACCGGCTCGAGGCACGGCTGGGGCTGACGCAGGGCACCGTCGCACGCGAGGAATGGCGCGAACAGGCCGCGATGCTGCGCGACCGCCGGATCGACGATCACCGCACCAGGTATGGGACGGTCGTGTAGGCGAGCGAAAACGCGACCGATCGGCAACGGGCAGGACGCTGCCGTTCCCGGCAAAAGCCGGGGCCCAGGCCCCACGTCCCTGTCCAAACGCCGCGCCTGCCGAGAAATACGGGCCTGGACCCCGGCTTTCCCCGGAAAACGGTGCGCTAGGGCTTCGGCATCGCGCCGCCCAGCGCCACCGGCGGAGTCGCGATCGGCGCGGGATCTTCCGCCGAGCCGACATCTTCGGGTGGCTTCGTCATCGGATCGGGCCCAAGCTTGTGCCGCGCCGCCGCGCCGACCAGCGCAGGCGTCTTATCGTCGGCCGGCGCCAGCTTGACCGGTGCCGCCGCGACGAGCACCGCGCCCGCCGCGATCGTCAGCAGGATGCGCATCACTTCGCCTGTGCCTTCAACGCCGCCTGCGCCGCCGCCAGCCGCGCGATCGGCACGCGGTAGGGCGAGGCCGAGACATAATCGAGGCCCGTCTTCTCGCAGAAGGCGATGCTCGCCGGATCGCCGCCATGCTCGCCGCAGATGCCGAGCTTGAGCCCCGGCCGCGCCGCGCGCCCTCGCTGCGCCGCGATCTCGATCAGTTCGCCGACGCCCTCGACGTCGAGGCTGACGAACGGGTCCTTCGCGTAGATTCCCTTCTCGACATAGACCGACAGGAAACGCGCCGCATCGTCGCGCGAGACGCCCAGCGTCGTCTGCGTGAGATCGTTGGTGCCGAACGAGAAGAACTCGCCGACCTCGGCGATCTCGCCCGCACGCAGCGCGGCGCGCGGCAGCTCGATCATCGTACCGACCAGATAGTCGAGCGTGCGCCCCTTCTCTGCGAACACGGCTTGCGCCGCAATATCGATCACCGCCTTCATCAGCTCGAGCTCGCGTGCGGTGGCGACCAGCGGCACCATCACCTCGGGGATCGGCGCCGCGCCCGTCGCGGCGGCGACGTCGCACGCCGCCTCGAAGATCGCGCGCGCCTGCATCTCGTAGATTTCGGGATAGGTCACGCCCAGCCGGCAACCGCGGTGGCCGAGCATCGGGTTGAACTCGTGCAGCTCGCTTGCGCGCTGGCGCAGCGCCTCGACGGTCAGCCCCGTCGCGGTCGCGACCTCCTGAAACTCTTCCTCCTCATGCGGCAGGAACTCGTGCAGCGGCGGATCAAGCAGGCGGATCGTCACGGGAAGCCCCGCCATGATCTCGAAGATCGAGGCGAAGTCGGCGCGCTGCTCGGGCAGCAGTTTTTCGAGCGCGACCCTGCGGCCCTTCTCGGTCTCGGCCAAAATCATCTGGCGCACCGCGGTAATCCGGCTCGCTTCGAAGAACATATGTTCGGTGCGGCACAGCCCGATACCCTCGGCGCCGAAATCGCGCGCGGTGCGGCAATCGAGCGGGGTCTCGGCGTTGGTGCGCACCTTCAGGCGCCGCACCTTGTCGGCCCACACCATCAGCACACCGAAGTCGCCGGCGAGCTCGGGCTGGACCGTCGCCACCTCGCCCGCCATCACCTCGCCGGTCGAGCCGTCGATGGTGATGATGTCGCCTTCCTTGAACTCGCGGCCGCCCGCGCGCATCCGCTTGGCCTTGCCCTCGATCGCGAGCGTCCCCGCCCCCGACACGCAGGGCCGCCCCATGCCGCGCGCGACGACCGCCGCGTGGCTGGTCATCCCGCCGCGTGCCGTCAAAATGCCCTTGGCGGCGTGCATGCCGTGAATATCTTCGGGCGAGGTCTCGACGCGAACGAGGATCACGCTCTCGCCGCGCTCGGCGCGCTGCTCGGCGGTCTCGGCGTCGAACACGATGATGCCCGAGGCCGCGCCAGGCGACGCCGGCAGCCCCTTGGCGATGACGTCGCGATGCGCCTCCGGGTCGAGCGTCGGGTGGAGCAACTGGTCGAGCGCGAGCGGATCGACGCGCAGGATCGCCTCCTCCTGGGTGATCAGCCCCTCGTTCGCCATGTCGACCGCGATCTTGAGCGCGGCCTTGGCGGTGCGCTTGCCGGCGCGCGTCTGGAGCATCCAGAGCTTGCCCTCCTGCACGGTGAACTCGATGTCCTGCATGTCGCGATAATGCGTCTCGAGCAGGTCGAACACTTTCGCGAGCTCGCCGTAAACCTCGGGCATCGCCTCTTCCATCGAGGCGGCCTTGGCGCCCGCTTCCTCGCGCGCGGCC
>Ga0302314_10002094_pt1 | contig 37258 bp, 41 predicted proteins | sample III_Palsa_N2_3_FD_200533 | JGI IMG/M metagenome (GOLD analysis project Ga0302314, IMG submission 200533) | Peat permafrost microbial communities from Stordalen Mire near Abisko, Sweden - III_Palsa_N2_3 | ecosystem: Environmental > Terrestrial > Soil > Palsa > Peat permafrost | place: Sweden...
TGGCGAAATGAAGCCCCTGGTCATGATCGTCGAAGACGAAGCCCCCCTCGTCACCCTGCTCAAGTACAATCTGGAAAAGGAAGGCTTCGGCGTCTGCGAAGCGACCGACGGCGAGGATGCCCTGGTCCAGATCGCCGAGCGCAAGCCGGACGTGGTCCTGCTCGATTGGATGCTGCCGCTGGTCTCGGGCATCGAGGTCTGCCGCCAGATCCGCCGTTCGCCGGCGTCGCGCACGCTCCCGGTCATCATGCTGACCGCGCGCGGTGAGGAGACGGACAAGATCCGCGGCCTCAACAGCGGCGCCGACGATTACATCACCAAGCCGTTCAGCCCGTCGGAGCTGATCGCCCGCGTGCGCGCGGTCATGCGCCGGGCCAAGCCCGAAAGCGCCGAGGAAACCCTGTCGTTCGCCGACGTGTCGATGGACCTCGCGGCCCATCGCGTGACGCGTGGCGGCCGGCCGATCCATTTGGGACCGACCGAGTTCCGGCTGCTGCGCTTCCTCCTGGAGCATCCGGGCCGGGTGTTCTCGCGCGAACAGTTGCTGGATGCGGTCTGGGGCCATGACGTGTATGTTGAGCCTCGCACCGTCGACGTGCATATCCGTCGGCTGCGCAAGGCCTTGAACGGCCCGACGGATATCGATGTCATCCGCACGGTGCGTTCCGCGGGCTATGCGCTTGATGAGGCCCGCGACTGATCCATGCGCTTTGGCACCGCCTGCTCGTTTCTGACGGTCCTGGCCCTCGCGGGCTGCTTCTCCAAGCCCGACCCGGTTCCGGCGCCGATCCTGGTCGATCCGACGACCTGGCTGGCACCCGCACCGGGCGGTAGCCTGGCGCAGTGTCAGCCGGTGCATCCGACCATGGTGCGCGAGATTCCGGCGCTGGCGGTGCCGCAGGCGGTCGATTACCTGACCGTCCAATCGTCGGTGCCGCTCGACGATCTGCAGATGAAAAAGCTGCTGCCGGCCTCCGATATCGACCGGCTGGTCGTGGCGGAGATCTCGGCGATCGATTCCGAGGACGAGGCCGGCCGGCGCGAGGCGATCGCCGCCGATCCGGTCCTGACCACGCCGGCCTATCGTCAGGCCGCGCGCAGCCAGCGCGTCGAGGCAGGGGTCCGGCGCGAACAGCAGCCGACCTTGCAGCCCTATCTGGTGCGCGGCCTGAAGGAAGCTGACACTGCCGGTGGCTATGCCGTGTGCGCGGCGGGCGATGCGCTCCAGGTCACCCATGTCTCGACCCCGCTACCGGCCGCCGTCATCCCGGCCTCCGCGGCGCCCGATCCCATGATACCGGTGCAGACCGTGGGGCAGGGCGCTCATGGGCTTGAGTTCAAGCCGCTGGTCATCCTGTTGCCGTCTCAGCCCAGTGCGGTCTATGTCGGCGTCACCGTCTCCGGCACGCCCCGCGTCAGCTCCTGATCCGGGTCTTGCCATAGAAAAAGGGCGCCGCCGGTCATCCCCGCGGCGCCCTTTTGCTGTCCCGGCCCTACTTGCCGAGCTTGTGGCGTTCCATGCCCTGACGGATCAGGTCGGCGGCACCTTCGGCGTCGGTCCAATGCTTGACCTTGACCCACTTGCCCTTTTCCAGGTCCTTGTAGTGGGTGAAGAAATGCTCGATCTGCTCGATCAGGATGTGGTGCAGATCCTTGTAGGACGAGACGTCCTCGTAGAACGGATGCAGCTTGTTGACCGGCACCGCCAGGATCTTCTCGTCCTGGCCGCTTTCGTCTTCCATGATCAGCGCGCCGATCGGCCGCGACGGCAGGACCACGCCCGGGACCAGCGCATGGCGCCCGATCACCATGCAGTCGACCGGATCGCCGTCGTCCGACAGCGTGTGCGGAATGAAGCCGTAATGGGCCGGATAGAACATCGCCGTGTGCAGGAACCGATCGACGAACATCGCGCCGGATTCCTTGTCGATTTCATACTTGACCGGCGCACCGCCCATCGGAATTTCGATGACGACATTGACGTCGTAGGGCGCGTTCTTGCCGGTCGGGATCTTGCTGATGTCCATTAAGCGTCTCGAAAGTTGAGGTCAGGGGCTTCCGCTCGGGAGGTGCTTTGGAGAAGGCGCGGGCGGTTAACGGTCGGCTCAGACGGTTTCTTCCGCCAAATCGGCCCGGACCCGCGCTCGAACCATGAGCCAGGCGAGCAGGACGAGACCAGGCAGCGGCAGACCGACCGAAGCGACGAAGAACCAGAACCAGCCGAGCCATTCGGCGGCGGCGCCGCCGGCGGAAACGAAGAAATTCCGGGCGAACGCAGCCAGCGCCGACAGTAGCGCATATTGCGTTGCAGTATAAGCGCGGCTGCACAGAGCTGACAGGTAAGCCACGAATGCCGCGGAGCCGATGCCGCCGGCGATCTGCTCGAACGCGATGGTCAAGGTCAGTACGGTCAAGTCGTGGCCGGCCAGCGCCTGCACGACATACATCGCGTTCGAGCCCATCTGCAGCAGCGCGCCGATCAGCAGCGTCTTGAAGGTGCCGAAGCGATAGACCAGCGCGCCGCCCAGCGCCACGCCGACGATGGTCGCGATCACGCCGAACACCTTGCTGATATTGGCGATCTCGATCTTGGAGAAGCCCAGCGACAGATAGAGCGGCCCGGCATAATGGCCGGCGACCGCGTCGGCCATCTTATAGAGCAGCACGAAGATCAGAATGCCGATCCAGCCGGAATGCCTCGCGAAATCGCGGAACGGCGCCAACACGGTCTGGGCGAAGCCGCCGCGCGGCGGCCGTTCGACCCTGGGCTCCGGCGTCGCCAGCACGGTCGCCATGCCGATCAGCATCAGTGCTGCCATAACCAGATAGGCCACGGACCAGCCCCAGGCTTCGGCGGCGTAGAGCGCGCCCGCCCCCGACGCGATCATGCCCAGGCGATAGCCGAACTGGGTGGCGGCGGCGCCGGCACCCTGCTCCTCGGCCAGCAGCAGCTCGACCCGATAGGCATCGATGACGATGTCCTGGCTCGCGGAGAAGAACGCGACCAGCACGGCCATCAGCGCGGTCCAGACCGGGGCCGCGGCCGGGTCGGTCTGGCTGAGCCCGATCAGGCTCAAGGCGATGCCGGCCTGGAACGTGAGCGCCCAGGATCGGCGGCGACCCAAACCCGCAGTCAGGACCGGGATCGCCAGCCGATCGATCAGCGGCGCCCACAGGAATTTGAAATTATAGGAGACGGCGACGAGCGCGAAGAGGCCGATCTCTTTCAGCGAGACCTGGGCGTCGGCCAGCCACAGCGCCAGCGTGGCGCCGGTCAAGGCCAGCGGCAGGCCGCTGGCAAAGCCCATGCCCAGGATCGCCAGCAGGCGCGGGCGGCCATAGATCTTGAGGGTCTCAAGCATCGAGGCCGCCCGGCTCTGCGGTTTGGCGAAGCCCGGTCAGGCGGCCTCGACGTCGGCGGCGACCTTGAAGCTGACGATCTTGTCCGGATCGCTCACGCTGCCGTTGCGGGCGGCACTGCCCTTCTTGATCGCGTCGATGAATTCCATGCCCGACACGGTGTTGCCCCAGACAGTGTATTGATTGTCGAGATGGGGCGAGTTGGCCAGCATGATGAAGAACTGGCTGTCGGCCGAGTTCGGATCGGCCGCGCGCGCCATGGAGCAGACGCCGCGCACATGCTTCTCGCGCGAGAATTCGGCCTTGAGCTTGGTGCCCGAGCCGCCGGTGCCGTCGCCGCGCGGGCACCCGGTCTGCACCATGAAGCCGTCGATGACGCGATGGAACGGGATGCCGTCGTAGAAGCCCTCGCGCACCAGGCGCTTGATCTGGGCGACATGGTTCGGCGCCAGATCCGGGCGCAGCTCGATGACGACCCGACCAGCGGGCACTTCGAGGTAAAGAGTGTTTTCGAGATCCGCCATGGCGGCTCCTCCGGATTATTATGTCGATAGAAAAATAACGCGGGACCTTAGCGCGCTTTCCGTTCGGATGGAATCATCCGAACGACAAGAAATCGCGCCAAATCAATAGCCTCTGCGGCCCCTACTTCTTGACGTCGGCCGCGATCTGCGCGCGGATGATCTTGTCCGGATTGGCGACGGCGCCATTGTTGACCTCGCTGCCCGCCTTGATCTTGTCGACGAATTCCATGCCGCTCTCGACCTGGCCAAAGACGGTGTATTTGCCGTCGAGGAAGCCCGCGTCGCCCAACGTGATGAAGAACTGGCTGTCGGCGGAGTCCGGCGAGTTGGAGCGCGCCATGCCGACAACGCCGCGGCCGAAATGCTCCTTGGAGAATTCGGCCTTGATGTTCTTGCCCGAACCGCCGGTGCCGTTGCCCAGCGGATCGCCGGTCTGCGCCATGAAGCCCGGAATGACGCGATGGAAGGTCAGGCCGTCGTAGAAGCCCTTGCGGACCAGTTCCTTGATGCGGGCGACGTGGTTGGGTGCCAAGTCGGGGCGCAACTTGATCACGACGCGACCGGCCGGAATATCGAGATAGAGCGTGTTCTCCAGATCGGTAGCCTGGGCATGGGCCGCGAGCGGCGCCATGACGAGGGCAACGAGAAGGACGAGGACACGGAACAGCTTCTGCATGATCGATCCCTGGACGGGTGATGAAAGGCCGCGACGATAGCGGAGCCGGGGCCGGCGCGAAAGCGCGGCGTCTTGTCCCGGTGCATCTGGCATCGGGACAAGACGCTGTGCTAGCGTCGGCCGATGGCAACGCAAGAAGAACGCACGGCCGCCTCGCTGGCCAAATTGATGGCCGCTGCCCGTCCGCTGTTCCGGACCCAGGGCTATGCCCAAACCTCGGTCGACGACATCACGCGCGCGGCCGGGCTGACCAAAGGCGCGTTCTATCACCATTTCGCCGACAAGAAGGCGATCTTCCACGCCGTGTTCGAGGAGGGCGAACGGCAGTTGCAGGCCGATATCAAGGCCGCCTGCGCCCAACTCGATCCCTGGAGCATGCTGCGGTCCGGCTGCCTGGCCTTTCTCGACCTGACGCTCGAACCCGGCACCCAGCGGCTGCTGCTGCGCGAAGGGCCGTCGGTGCTGGGCTGGGACGCCTGGCGTGATATCTGCACCCATTATTCGCTGGGCATGATCTCCGGCGCGATCCGGGCGGCGATGAAGGCCGGCCAATTGGGCGAGCGCCCGGCGGAACCGCTGGCGGCGGCGATCTATGGCGCCCTGACCGAGAGTGCGCGCTACATGGCGCAGCTCGACGAGCCGGCGGCGGCCCTGCCAGCGGTCCGGGACGAGATCCTGTTGATGCTGGAGGCGCTGCGCGGGCAACCCCGCGCAGCGTAACCGTCAGGGCTTGCGGGCTGCGATCCGGGCGGCCCGCTCTTCGGCAAAGGCGGCCGCCACGGCAGGCCGGGCCGCGACGCGGTCGAAATAGCCGCCCAGCACCGGCCAGGGGGCGAGGTCGAGCTCGACATAGCGCGCCCAGATCAGCGTGGTGAACAGGTAGCAATCGGCGACGGTGAAATAATCGCCCATCAGAAAGCCGCCGGGCGCGAGCGTGCGGGCGACATGGTCGAGGCGCGGCGGCAGCAGACGCTGGGCCTGTCGGCGCGGCACGTCCGCGGTGTCCGGATCGAAGCTCGGCGCGTTGATCAGCAGCAGACCCAGCGGCTTATGGATCTCGCCCGCCAGAAAACTCAGCCATTCCTGCAACCGGTAGCGCTCGAACGCGGCCGGCGGCGGCACCAACTGCCGGCCGGGCACCTGGTCGCCGACATATTGCAGGCAGGCGCCGATTTCGGTCAGCACCGCCCGATCGTCGAGCACCAGGGTCGGCACCAGGACCTTGGGATTGAGCACCGCAAGATCGCTGCCGTCGCTCGTCTGCTTGGTCGCGAGATCGACCCAGACGATGTCGACCGGCAATTCCGCCTCGGCCAAGGCGAGGCGCACGGCGAAGGAACTGGAGAACGGGCTGGCATAGAGCTTCATGGTGCCACCTCCGCCGTCGCTTGGGCATTCGGCGACGCTGCGGGCTGAGTGGCTTCGACGGCGGCGTCGCCGGCGGCAAACAGGGCGAGAACGAGCCATATCGCGATCATCTTGGCGCTCCTTGGGTCATGTCCTCGGGTCGGCAGACCCAAGATACATACCTAAAGTATCTATTATCATACCGAGAGTACGCAAGTGGGTTCTTCCGCTTTTCCTCGGATCGGGCGAGAACGGGATGGCGGGAACGGAGGGATGGATTGGACGATCTGGAGCGGGCGGATCTGCTCAAGGCCTGGGCGCTAGAAAATCCCGCCAACGCCGAAATTCTGCGCCGGCTGCCGGCACTGGGCCTGCCCCAGGCCTATCTGGTCGCGGGCTGCCTCTATCAGGCGGTGTGGAACCGTCAGGCCCGGCGCCCGGTCGCGACCGACATCAAGGATTACGACGTCTTCTATTTCGACCCAGACACCAGCTGGGAAGCCGAAGACCGGGCGATCCGCCGTGCGGCCGATCTGTTCGCCGATTTGGGCGTCGCGGTCGAACTGAAGAACCAGGCACGCGTCCATCTTTGGTATGCCGAACGCTTCGGTGCGGGCTATCCCGAACTCGCCTCGACCGAGGACGGCATCGGCCGCTATCTGGTAGCCTGCACCTGCGTCGGCATCCGGGTCGAGGATGGCGCGCTTCATGCGCCCTATGGTCTTCGGGAGCTGTGGGACGGCGTGCTGCGCATGAACCCGGTCAACCCGCGCCCGACGCTGTTCCGGGCCAAGGCGGAGAGCTATCGCGCGCGGTGGCCGTGGCTGCGGATTGTGGGCACCGAATAGCGGCCTGAGCCCCACCCAACCCTCCCCCGCAAACTGCAGGGGAGGGCTTTTGCTTACGACGCTTCGGCCGACCGGCTGGCGCGCTTGCGCTCGTTCGGGTCCAACAGCTTCTTGCGCAGGCGGATGCTCTTCGGCGTCACTTCGACCAGCTCTTCGTCCTGGATATAGGCGATGGCCTGCTCCAGCGTCATGACGCGGGGCGTGGTCAGGCGGATCGCCTCGTCCTTGGACGTGGTGCGGATGTTGGTCAGCTGCTTGGCCTTCAGCGCATTCACTTCGAGATCATTCTCGCGGTTATGCTCGCCGATGATCATGCCCTGATAGATCGCCGCACCCGGCACGATGAACATCGGACCGCGGTCTTCCAGGTTCCACAATGCATAGGCAACCGCATTGCCGTCGCCGTTCGAGATCAGCACGCCGACGCGGCGGCCTTCGATCGGGCCCTTGTAGGGGGCATAGCCATGGAACAGGCGGCTCATCAGGCCGGTGCCCCGCGTGTCGGTCATGAACTCGCCCTGATAGCCGATCAGGCCGCGGGCCGGTGCCAGGAACGTGACGCGGGTCTTGCCGCCGCCCGACGGGCGCATGTCGACGAGGTCGGCCTTGCGCAGGCTCATCTTCTCGACCACGACGCCCGAATATTCCTCGTCGACGTCGATCTGCACTTCCTCGATCGGCTCCATGCGCTGGCCGTTCTCGGTCTTGTAGAGCACGCGAGGACGCGAGATCGACAGCTCGTAGCCTTCGCGGCGCATATTCTCGATCAGCACGCCCAGCTGCAGCTCGCCGCGGCCGGCCACTTCCAGCGCGTCCTTGTCGGCGGTCTCGCGCACCTGGATGGCAATGTTGCCCTCGGCTTCGCGCATCAGGCGTTCGGCGATCATGCGCGACGTCACCTTGGTGCCCTCGCGACCGGCGAGCGGGCTGTCGTTGACCGAGAAGGTCATGGCCAGCGTCGGCGGATCGATCGGGGTCGAATGGATCGGCGTGGTCACTTCCGGCGCGCAGATCGTGTCGGCCACGGTCGTCTCGGTCAGGCCCGCGACCGCGATGATGTCACCGGCTTCGGCGAACTCGACCGGCACGCGCTCCAGCCCGCGGAACGACAGCAGCTTCGACAGGCGGCCGCTCTCGATGATCTTGCCGTCGCGGCCCATCGACTTCACCGGCATGTTGACCTTGGCGGTGCCCGACAGGATGCGCCCGGTCAGCACGCGGCCCAAGTACGGGTCGGCTTCGAGCGTGGTCGCCAGCATGGCGAACGGCGCGTCCTTGTCGCCCTTCGGCGGCTCGACATGGCGCACGATCAGCTCGAACAGCGGCGACAGATCCTCGCGCGGCGCGTCCAGCGATTCAGCGGCCCAGCCATTGCGGCCCGACGCGAACAGGGTCGGGAAATCCAGCTGCTCGTCGGTGGCCTCCAGCACGGCGAACAGGTCGAACACTTCGTTGTGCACTTCCTGGACGCGGGCGTCGGGACGATCGACCTTGTTGATCAGCACGATCGGCTTCAGGCCCTGCTTCAGCGCCTTGCCGACGACGAACTTGGTCTGGGGCATCGGGCCCTCGGCCGCATCGACCAGAACCACGACGCCGTCGACCATGCTCAGGATCCGCTCGACCTCGCCGCCGAAGTCGGCATGGCCCGGGGTGTCGACGATGTTGAGGCGCGTGTTCTTCCAGACGACGGACGTGCACTTGGCCAGGATGGTGATGCCGCGCTCGCGCTCGAGATCGTTCGAGTCCATGGCGCGCTCGGCCACCTGCTGGTTGGTGCGGAACGTGCCGCTCTGGCGCAGCAGCGCGTCGACCAGCGTGGTCTTGCCGTGGTCGACGTGGGCGATGATGGCGATATTACGGATGTCCATGGGGATCTCGGATCTCTACTCAGGCCTGGATTAGGGCCGCGAGCGGCGTCTCGGGGCGAGCGCCGTAGTGGCTGATGATTTCGGCGGCGGCGATGCTGCCGATCCGCCCGCATTCGGCGAGCGGCAGGTTGCGGGTCAGGCCGTAGAGGAAACCCGCGGCGTAAAGGTCGCCGGCGCCGGTCGTGTCGACGACACGGGCGACGGCGGCGGCCGGCACTTCGATGATCTGGTCGCGCGTGATCACGACGGAGCCCTCGGCCCCGCGCGTGACGGCGGCAAGCTCGGTCAGGCGGCGGATCGCGGCCGCGGCCTTGTCGAAATCCTCGGTCTCGAACAGCGCGGTCAGTTCCGCCTCGTTCGCGAACAGCACATCGACATGGCCTTCGATGAAATCGAGGAAGGCCTGGCGATGGCGATGGACGCAGAAGCTGTCCGAGAGCGACAGCGCCACCTTGCGGCCGGCGGCATGCGCGATCTCGGCGGCCTTGCGAAACGCCTCCTGCGCCAGCGGCGGGTCATAGAGGTAGCCCTCCATGTACGTCACCTGGGCGCTGGCGATGAAATCGGCATCGACATCGTGCGGACCCAGGCCGACGCAGGCGCCCAGGAACGTGTTCATGGTGCGCTGCGCATCGGGCGTCACCAGGATCAGGCAGCGCGCGGTCGCGGGGCCGGTCTCGGCGGCGGGTGTCGGAAAGGCGACGCCGGCGGCGGTGATGTCGTGGCGATAGACCTTGCCCAGCACGTCGTTGCGGACCTTGCCGATATAGCCGGCCTTGCCGCCGAGCGAGGCGACACCGGCGACCGTGTTGCCGGCCGAACCGCCCGATGCCTCGATGCCCGGGCCCATGGCACCGTAGATCGCCTCGGCGCGCGGCTCGTCGATCAGCATCATGGCGCCCTTGTCCATCGCCTGGGCGGCGAGGAAGGCGTTGTCGGACTGGCTGATCACATCGACAATGGCATTGCCAATGCCGATGACGTCGAGCTTAGCGGTCGTCATGGGACAAACGTTTCCTAAAACGGGGGGCGTATTTTGCGGCGCAGTATATGAATTTCCGTCCCGCTGGCAACCGACCCCTGCGCAGGGGTAGTATCTGCAAAACCGCGACGTCCCACTCTCTGCGCCGACGACAAGTGTCGCGGCTAATCGTCGAGGTTCGACCGGCCGATGCTTTCAGCTCTTTCGCGCGCGTTCGCGCAATTGCCCCGTCCGGAAATGCGCGGGCCGCTCATTCGTTCCGTTGCCTGGGCCTGCCTGGTGTTTTTTCTGCTGTGGGGCGGCCTCGCGGCCGGCATCCATTACGCGCTCGCCCGGGACGAACATTGGATCGAGGTTCTGGCCGGCCTGCTCGGCAGCCTCGCAGCTCCGGTGCTCACCTGGCTGCTGTTTCCGAGCATCGTGTTGATGATCCTCGGTTTTTACTCCGAGGCGATCATCCGCGCGGTCGAACAGCGCCATTATCCCAATCTTGCCACGCCGTCCAAATCCCGTCAGATGGCAAACCTGTGGAGCGGCCTCCGGCTGGCGCTCATCGGGTTGGTGCTCAACATCGTGGTCCTCCCGCTTTACCTGCTGTTTCCGGGCCTGAATCTGGTTCTATTTCTCGGGCTGAACGGCTACCTTCTCGGGCGCGAGTATTTCGATGTCGTGGCGCTACGCAGGGTCGATTGGCGGACCGCGCAGCGGCTGTGGCGGGGCCATCGGGTCAGTTTCATCCTGTCCGGTGTCGTCGTTGCGGGCCTGTTCGCTCTTCCGGTCGTCAATCTGGTGGCGCCGATCATTGGTCTCGCGGCTGCCGTCCATCTGGTCGAGCGGTTCCGGGGGCCCGATCCGGCCTGATTCGTTATCCAACAACACGTTTAGACAAACTTTGGGGATCGAATAGATGTTCCGCCGCAAGAAGACCGAAGGCGAAGACGGGGCGCCCGATCCGGCGCTCGCGCCGGAAAACCTCGTGGCTCCAGCCGCTAAGGTCGGACCGCGGCCGGGCTACGCGCCGGGCCCGTCCCAACTCGCCCAGCCGACCCTGCCGAATCGCGTCCCGACCATTCCTTTGCGTCCTGCTATACCCGAGGTAACCCGACCCATGGCCACCGAACTGCCCCGCCGTCCCGCCGAACCGATCCCGGCAGCACCGACCCCCACCCCGTCGTTCGGCAGCATTCCGGCCGCCTCGGCGCCGAAGCCCGAGCCCAAGGTGGAGCCGAAGCGCGAGCCGGAATTGCGCCAGCTGCTCGTCGGTCGCGAGATCACGCTCTCGGGCGAGATCACGACCTGCGACCGTCTGCTGGTCGAAGGCAGCGTCGAAGCCAACCTGTCGAACTGCGCGGATATCGAGATCGCCACCACCGGCCTGTTCAAGGGCACGGCCTCGGTCGATCACGCCGAAATCCACGGCCGGTTCGAGGGTTCGCTCACCGTCAAGACGCGGCTCCTGATCAAGTCGACCGGCCGCGTGTCCGGGTCGATCCGCTACGGCCAACTGGAGGTCGAGTGCGGCGGCCAGATCTCCGGCGACATCCAGTCGACCGGCCTGGAGCCGGTCGCGGCCAAGCCGGCCCCGGTCGAGGTTGCGCCGACCCCGGCGCCGGCGCCGACCGGCGACCTGCCGCTCAATGATCTGAGCGCCACGCGGATCGTTTGACAAGCTGCCCCGGCACCCGCCTCCGGGTGCCGGGGCAGTCCTTTTGTTAGTCAATTTTAAAGACCTGCCGAGTACCGTCCTGGGTTGTATTTCGGGAAGATCGATGCGCCGCCTTGGATTCTCGTTGCAATGCGAGATCGGAATCCGGCAAGTATCGATCGGGGTGTTTCGAGGGGGTTTGTTTTGGGTGCCATGTCCGGCTCAGCCGCAGGCATCGTCGACGCGGGTTGCGGGGCCCGGCGCGACGGGAAATTTCAGCTTCCGAAACTGTTCGGCGGACCGATCGCCGTCGCCTTGCTGGCGGCCACGCTCGCCGCCTGCTCGACCGGCACTCCGCCGACCGAAACGCCCAGCCTGGCGCCGGCCGATGTCGCTTATCGCACGCCGGGTGCTGCCCGCCCGCATTTCTCGCTGACCGAGATGGCGTCGCTCACCCAGATGTCGGACAGCCAATTGACCCAGCGCCTGGGCGCGCCCGATTTCACCCGCCACGATGCCCCGGCCGAGATTTGGCAATATCGCAGCGCGTCCTGCGTCTTGGATGTGTTCCTTTATCCGGAAGACGGCAGCCTGAAGGTCGTCCATGCGACCACGCGGGACCGGGTCAAGCTCGGCACGCCCGACAACAGCTGCACGCCGTTCCCGGATCAACGCTCGGCCTCAGCCCAATAATTCCGTTTTAGCCTTGTAGCGGCAGAAGCGTTCGACCGGACAGGTCGGGCATTCGGGCTTGCGCGCCTTGCAGACATAGCGTCCGTGCAGGATCAGCCAATGGTGCGCATGCAGCAGCCAAGGCCGCGGCACGCGCTTCATCAGCCCATCCTCGACCGCGCGCGGCGTCTTGCCCGGCGCCAGGCCGGTGCGGTTGCCCAGGCGGAAGATATGGGTATCGACCGCCATGGTCGGCTCGCCGAACGCCACGTTCAGCACCACGTTCGCGGTCTTGCGGCCGACGCCCGGCAGCGCCTCGAGCGCGTCGCGGTCGCGCGGGACCTCGCCGCCATGGTTCGCGACCAGCATCTCCGACAGCTTCAGCACATTCTTGGCCTTGGTGTTGAACAGGCCGATGGTCTTGATGTGCTCGCGGATCGCGGGTTCGCCCAAGGCCGCCATGGCGGCGGCATTGTCGGCGATCTCGAACAGGGCCTTGGTCGCCTTGTTGACGCCGACGTCGGTCGCCTGGGCCGAGAGCACGACCGCCACCAGCAGGGTAAAGGGGTTGGAATAGACCAGCTCGGTCTCGGGTTCCGGCATGCGCTCCGAGAGCGTTCGGAAAAAGCCGTCGATCTCGGCTTTGGTCATCAGGGCTGAAGGCATGCGCCCGAGAGTACAGGGCGGCGGAAGGTCGCGCCAGGGCTTGATCCGATCCGCTTTGCCGGGGTCCGCAGCAGGGTTATGGTTTCAGAACCATGACCGAGGCCGAGCCCATCCTGCATTACGAGACGGTGCTGCGGCCCCATCGCAGCCTGCCGCCGCGTGGGTTCTTCTTCCTGATGCTGGCGATCGCCGCGGTCAGCTTCGTCACCGGCGTCGGCTTCGTCGTCATGGGCGCCTGGCCGGTCACCGGCTTTTTCGGCCTCGACGTGCTGTTGCTCTACGGCGCCTTCCGCCTGTCCTACCGCAGCGGCCGGATGCGCGAGACCCTGCGGCTCGCCGGCGACGATCTGACGGTCGAGCGCGTCAGCGTGCGCGGCGAGGTCAGGGTCTGGCGGTTTCAGGCCTTCTGGCTGCGGCTGTTGCTGATCGAACAGGGGGCCGAGCGCAACCGGCTCTTGCTGCGCTCCCACGGGCGCGAACTCGCCATCGGCGGGTTCCTGACCGCGGATGAGCGGCGCAGCCTGGCGGCCGAGATCGATGCGGCGCTGATGCGCTACCGCAATCCCAGCACGTCCTTCATGCCGTAGAGGCCCGGCGCGCGGCCCTTGGCCCATAGCGCCGCGCGCACGGCGCCGCGTGCATAGATGCGCCGATCGGCGGCCTTATGGGTCAGCTCGACCCGCTCGCCCAATCCGGCGAACATGACCGTATGGTCGCCGACGACATCGCCGCCGCGCAGCGTCGCGAAGCCGATGGTGCCGCCCTCGCGCTTGCCGGTATGGCCGTCGCGGCTCTTGACCCAGACGTCTTCCAGCGCCACGCCGCGGCCGGCCGCCGCCGCCCGGCCCAGGCCCAGCGCCGTGCCCGACGGCGCGTCGATCTTCATGCGGTGATGCATCTCGACGATCTCGATGTCGTAGTCAGGGCCGAGCGTGGCCGCGACCTGTTCGACCAGGCCCATCAGCAGATTGACGCCCAGGCTCATGTTCGGCGACCAGACGATCGGCGTGTGCTTGGCCGCAGCCTCGATCGCGCGGGTCTGGGCGGCATCGATGCCGGTCGTGCCGATGACCAGGACCTTGCCCTGGGCGGCCGCTAGTTCGGCATAGCGCACGGTCGCCTCGGGCACGGTGAAATCGATGATCGCATCGGATGCCGCGACAAGCGCCGCCGGGTCGGTACCGGTGACGATGCCGAGGGTGCCCAGGCCCGCGAGCGTGCCCAGGTCCTGGCCGGCCGTGCGGCTCGATCCGCCGGCGACCACGGCACCCTCGGTGCCGGCGATTTCGGCGATCAGCATGCGCCCCATCCGTCCGCCGCAGCCGACGATGCCGATCCGGCATTCACCCATCTGGTCGCTCCTCTTTGCGCAGTCCCGGCTTTGCGCCGCTTGGTGCTCATGTGTATGGTTGCCGCCGCCTCCAGAGCAAGATCCGATTCCCCATGTCCCTGTTTCGTGCCGTCGCGACCATCGGCGGCAATACCATGATCAGCCGCGTGCTGGGCCTGGTCCGCGACATGCTGACCGCCCAGGCGCTCGGTGCCGGGCCGTTGTCGGACGTGTTCGTGGTGGCCCAGCGCCTGCCCAACATGTTTCGCACGATCTTTGCCGAGGGCGCGTTCTCGACCGCCTTCGTGCCTTTGTTCGCCCATAAGATCGCCGACGAGGGCGAGGCCGGTGCCCAGGCCTATGCCGAGCGTGCGATGGCGGTGCTGCTGACCGGGCTGCTGGCGATCACCGTGCTGGCCGAGGCCTTCATGCCGCTGTTGATCCCGCTCATCGCCGCCGGCTTCACCGACCGGCCGGAACAGTTTGCGGCCGCGACCTCGCTGACGCGGGTGACCTTTCCGTATCTGCTGTTCATCTCGCTGGTCTCGCTCCAGGGCGGCATCCTGAATTCCTTGGGCAAGTTCGGCGCGGTCGCCTTCACGCCGGTGCTGCTCAACATCTTCATGATCGCGGCCGTGTTCTGGGGCCGGCGCTACGGCCACGTGGTCGAGGCCTTGGCCTGGAGCGTCAGCATCGCCGGGCTGGCGCAGTTCCTGTGGCTCGCCATCTCGTGCGCGCGCGCCGGCATGGCGCTGAAGCTGCCGATGCCGCGGCTGACCCCCGACATCAGGCGGCTGTTGGCGCTGATGGGGCCGGGCGTGTTCGGCGCCAGCGTCAATCAGATCAACCTGTTCGTCTCGACCAATGTCGCCTCGCTGCTGCCGGCCGGCTCCGTGACCTATCTCTATTACGCCGACCGGCTCAACCAGCTGCCGCTGGCGGTGGTCGGCATCGCCGTCGGCACTGCGATCCTGCCGACGCTGTCGCGGCAATTGCGCGGCGGCGATGTCGTGGCCGCGACCGAGACCCAGAATCGCGGGCTCGAATTCGCGTTTCTATTCACCTTGCCGGCTGCGGCGGCGCTGGCGGTCATCGCCCAGCCGATCCTGTCGGTGCTGCTGGTGCGCGGCACCTTCACCGAATATGCGGCACACGAGACCGCGCTGGCCTTGACCGTCTATGCCTTCGGCCTGCCGGCCCTGGTCGCGGTCAAGGTGCTGGTGCCGGCGTTCTACGCGCGCCAGGACACGCGAACGCCGGTGCGCATCGCCGTGGCATCTCTGGTGGTCAATCTGGTGCTGACCCTGATCTTGAGCCGGTTTTTCGCCCATGTCGGCAATGCGCTGGCGACGACCACGGCCGGCTGGGTCAATCTCATCCTGCTGGGCCTGGCGTTGCGTCGGCGGGGGCATCTGACGCTCGATCGCCGACTGCTAGCGACGGTGCCGCGCCAGATCCTGGCGGCGGTCGCCATGGCCGGGTTGCTCCTGGCGGTCGAGCGCGCGCTGGATCCGGCGCTGCATGACGGGGCCGGTTGGATGCGCTATCTGGCGCTGACGGCACTGATCGCTACGGGTCTCGCGGGCTATGCGCTGTTCGTGTTCCTGGTCGGCGCGGCGAATTGGCGGGACGTTAAACGATTGCTGAAACGCCAAGCGGCTTGACCCGACACAGCCATCGGGCTAACCGAAACCTCCCGATTTCCTCGAACCGCTCGGTCTTCGTCTCATGAACCGCATTCTGTCAGGCATCCAGCCGTCCGGCCAATTCCACATCGGCAATTATCTGGGTGCCTTGAAGAACTGGGTGCGGCTGCAGGCCGAATACGAGTGCCTGTTCTGCATCGTCGATCTGCACGCGATCACCGTGCCGCAGGAACCGGCGGCGTTGCGCCAGAGCACGCGCGAGGTGGCCGCCACCTATATCGCCGCCGGCATCGACGCGGACAAGGCGACGATCTTCAACCAGTCGACCGTCTCGGCCCATGCCGAGCTCGGCTGGATCCTGACCTGCCTGACGCCGCTCGGCTGGTTGAACCGCATGACCCAGTTCAAGGACAAGGCCGGCAAGAACCGGGATTCGGTCGGGCTCGGGCTCTATTCCTATCCGGTGCTGATGGCGGCCGACATCCTGATCTACCAGGCGACCCATGTGCCGGTCGGCGAGGATCAGAAGCAGCATCTGGAGCTGGCGCGCGACCTGGCCGGCACCTTCAACCGGCAATTCGGCGCCGACTATTTCCCGCTGCCCGAACCGCAGATCATGGGGCCGGCGACGCGGGTGATGAGCCTGCGCGACGGGTCGAAGAAGATGTCGAAGTCCGATACCTCGGATTACTCGCGCATCAACATGACCGATGACGCCGACACGATCGCGCTCAAGATCCGCAAGGCCAAGACCGATCCGCTGCCGCTCCCGGACAGCGTCGAGGCCGCCAAGACCCGGCCCGAGGCGGAAAATCTGCTGAGCATCTATGCAGCATTGACCGATACCGGCCTGGCCGAAACCATCGCCCAGTTCGCCGGTAGCGAGTTCTCGCGTTTCAAGGAGACGCTGGCCGAGGTGGCGGTGGCGAAACTGGCGCCGATCGCCGACGAACGGGCGCGGATTCTGTCGGATGTGGCCTCGCTCGACGCCATCCTGCGGCGCGGGGCGGAACGGGCCAACGCGATCGCCCAGCCGAACCTGGCCGCGATCAAGGACCTGGTGGGTTTGCTGCGGCCCTAGAGAGGAGCCGCAGCGCTCCCGGTGCGCTGACTACTGCGGCATGTTCTGATCGGCTGCCTTGGTGATGGCGTGGCCGGTGTTGCTGATATCCTGGCCGGCGCCGGCGGTCGTATTGCAGGCGGCCAGGGTCGAGCCGAGCGAGCCCAGCAGAACCAGCATCAGCAAAGCCTTGGTAGCGCGATCCATCAGGGTCGAGCGCATGTCGTGTCTCCTTGCGACGACCCCGGGGATCAGGGTCTCTCACTGCACACAACCCGCCGGCATGGCGCTCGTTCCATGGGCCGTACCAGACCTAAAACATATAGTTCTGTATTAACACGATCTTGGAAGTCTCGATCGCGGCCGCCCACTTCAGGTCTGTCGAACGGATGATCGTTCGTCGGAATGTTTCGAAGGAGAGGGAAAATGAACAAGTCGATGATTGCCGGGCTGTGCGCCACGGCGGCCGTCCTGCTGAGCGGTGCCGCCTCGGCTGCGCCGACGCCGCATCCCCAGGTGTTCAATCCGCAGGCGCTGCCGTCGCTCTATGTCTCGGCCGCCCAGGCCCAGACCGCTTGCCCGACCGATCAGGTCGTCTGGGCAAACTGGGAAGCGCGCACGTCGCATCTGCCGGCCGACAAGTATTATGGCCGCACCAAGGTCGGTGCCTATGCGTGCGAGGCCGATGCCGCGCGCTCCGGGTTCACCCTGTCGAACTGATCTATCAGACGGCATGAAGCCGACACGGGTGCCGATCCGGCGCCCGTGTCGGCTTCGCCGTGTCAGTAAATCGAGAACGGGAAGTATTTCGCGTCGATCTTGTCGTAAGTGCCATCCTTGAGGATGTCGGCCAAGGCCCGGTTGAAGGCGTCCTTCAGCTTGACGTCGCCGGGGCGTACCGCGATGCCGGCGCCCTCGCCGAACCATTTCGGATCCCTGAGTTCGGGTCCGACAAACTCGAAATTCTCCCCTTCCGGCTTGGTGAGAAAGCCTTCGAGCAGCACGATCGAGTCGGCCAGCACCAGGTCCAGCCGGCCGGCGGTCAGGTCCAGGTCGGCGTTTTCCTGATTGTCGTAGAGCTTGATGTCGGCGACGTCGGCGTAATTGTCCTGCAGGTATCGGGCATGGATGGTCGAGCGCTGGGCGCCGATCGTCTTGCCCTTCAGCCCCGATTTCGAGATCGGGATGTTGCTGCCTTTCCTCGCCACGAAGCGCGCCGGGGTTTGGTAATATTTATCGGTGAAATCGACCTTTTTGCGCCGTTCGTCGGTAATCGACATCGAGGCGACGATCGCGTCGTATTTCTTGGTCAAGAGACCCGGGATGATGCCGTCCCATGCCTGCGCCACGATGGTGCATTCCATATGCGCGCGATCACACAGCGCCCGGGCGATATCGACGTCGAAGCCCTGCAGCGTGCCGTCTGGCGCCTTGAAACTGAACGGCGCGTAGGAGCCCTCGGTCGCGATGCGGACTTTGTCCTGAGCCTCGGCCGCGGCCGCAAGGCCAAGCATCCCAACGATCAGTGCTGCCGAGACGGCGAGGCGCACGAGGCGAAGGAGCATGGCGGGACCTCGGGATCGAGTGAAATCGCGAGATCAAGCGTCAGGGCTGGGGCCGACCCACGTCAAGCCCCGCCTCACTCCTCTGAAAAAGAACCGCCGTCGGGCAAATGCGGACTGGGGGGTAAACACCCGCCCGACGGCGGTGGTCAGTCCGCGAGGCCCAGCGAATAGAACCGGACCCGCGGCTGCTTTCTGCGTCGGCGCATCGGCGCCCGATCGAGCGTCGTGCCGAAAAGTTTGTAGGCTTCCTGCCGGATCGCGTTCTCGCTCCGGCCGAGTTGCTGGGCAATCTCCTCGAGCGGCGTCTTGCCCCAGGCGTGGCCCAACAGGCGGCGTTCGGCATCCTGCCATTTCGGAAAGCGCGCCATGATCAGCGGATCGCGTAGAGCGCCAGGCCGAGCGAGGTCAGGCCTAACAGCATCGGCATGGCGCCATCGAGATCGAGAGGAAGGATCGCGTCGAGAAATGAGCGCATGTCCGGAGGCTCCCTGGTGGACGATGTTCTGCCCTGCAAGATCTAACGGCCTCCTGTACCGCCATGATTTCGTCGGAAGGTCTGGTTTGTATCGAACGGTTTCATTCGGGCTCCTCGTCACCGGACGAAACCAAAAGGCGGCACCCGCAGTTCTCCCTTGCGAGGGTCCCGGCTTTGCCTGCTACGATCGCCAGGCGAAGGAAGCGCCCGTCGATCGAGGGAGACGCCGCATGTTGTCGATCAGAACCGCCCGGGCGTCCGATGTTCAGGCGATTGCCCATGTCGATGTCGAGACCTGGCGCTCCACATATCCGGGCATGCTGCCGGACGATCTGCTGACGGCGCTCGATGAGCGGCAGCGGGCGCGGCAATGGTCGCGCTTCATCCAGCACCGGCCCGACGACGTCGTGCTGGCGTTCGACGAATGGGACCGGATCCAGGGTTTCGGCAGCTGCGGCGTCCAGCGCGAGACCAGGCTGCCTTATGCCGGCGAGATCTTCACCCTCTATGTCGGGCCCGATCACCAGGGCCGGGGCATCGGCCGCCAGCTGTTGCTGGCCCTGTTCCAGCGCCTGCTGGGCGATGGGCAATCCTCCGCCATGCTCTGGGTGCTGGCCGCCAATCCGTCGCGCTATTTCTACGAACGGCTGGGCGGTCGCCGCATCGCCGACCGGCAGTTGGACATGGGCCGCTTCGGCGTGCCGGCGGTGGCCTATGGCTGGCCCGATCTGGTCGATGCGGTCCAGCGCAGCGGCCGGGCGCGCAGCAGAACCGAGTAGTGCTGCGGCTTTTCCGCCTCGACGGTCGACGGGCGGCGGCTTCTCGGCCATGATCGGACGATGTCCTTGATGCCGCGGTTCAAGATCGGCCGTCACCGGCGGCCTGTAACACCGCTCGACTCCAGCCAATTGGCCGGCCCTCTCCTGGTTGTCGCTCCCCATCCGGACGATGAAAGCCTCGGCGCCGCCGGGCTCATCGCCCTGATGCAGCGGGCCGGACAGGAGATCCACGTGGTCGTGGTCAGCGACGGCGGGGCCTCCCATCCGAACTCGCGCCGCTTCACCCGTGCCGGCCTGGCCCAGCAGCGGGCGCACGAGGCGCGGGTGGCGCTCGAAGTGCTGGGCGTCGCGGCGTCGCGGCTCGAGCTTTGGAATGTCGCCGACGGCGGCGTGCCGGACCAGGACCATCCGGAATTCAATCGCCTGGCCACGCGCGCCGCCGTCATGTTGGCCGAAACGCGGCCAGGGACCCTGGTGCTGCCCTGGCGCGCCGATCCCCATGCCGACCATATCGCGACCTCGGCGATCTGGCGCGCGGCGCTCGACCGCTGGGGCGGCGGGGCGCGGCTGTTGGAATATCCGGTCTGGTTCGACCTGGTGCCGGACTTGGGCGAACGTCCGCCGCTGGACGCGTTCCGGGTGCTGCAGCTCGATATCTGGCCGGTGCTGGCGCTGAAGCGGCGCGCCATCGAGGCGCATGCCAGCCAGATCGGCCTGCTGATCGATGACGATCCCCACGCCTTCCGCTTCGGCCAGGAATTTCGCGACCGGTTCGAATCCGGCCAAGAGACCTTCTTCGAGTGGCTTATACCGGGCGTCTGAATTCCGGACTCGTCCGAAATTCAGACGGTCGCTCAGACGCCGCGCGGGCCGCATCCGCGGCCCTGAGGCTACGCGCCATTCGGCGCGCGCTCGCCGTCGCTCGCGATACCAACCGCCCGAAGTCAAGACTTCAGGCGGTTGGTATTACTTGAGCTGATCCAGCGCCTTCTGCACCTGGGTTGCCGCCGGCGATCCGGCGGGCAGTTGCGCCAGCAGCGTGCGGAAATGCTCCGCTGCCTCGGTCTTGTCGCCGTTGGCGGCGGCGGCCAGACCCAGCTGCCACAGCGCATCCGGCTGCTTCGGGTCGCGTTGCAGCACCTGGCGATAGGCCAACTCGGCCTTCTGTCCCTCGCCCAGCACGACATAGGCGCGCGCCAGGCGCTGCCAGCCCGGCAGATCGTCGGGATTGGCTTCGAGCCGCGCCGCCAGTCCTTCGACCATGCCGCGGATCGCCTGGCCCTGCTCGCCCGGCGGCAGCTTGGCGATCTGGGCCGCGGCCGGATCGGCCGGTGCGGCGGCGGTTGGCTCGGCGGGGCCGCCGGCCAGGCGGCGCTCCGCCTCCTCGCGCAATTCGACCACGGTGGCGAGCCAGGGGGCCGTCGCCGGCGCGTCCGCTTCCAGCGCCTTCCAGCCGGCGATGGCGTCGGCCAGCTGGCCCTTCTGGGCAGCACCCAGCGCCAGGTAATAGCGGGCCTTGACCCGGCTCTTGTCGGCCGCGACCGCGCGGGCGAACAGGTCGGCGGCAGGTTCGGTGACCTGGCCGCCGGCGGCGCCCACCAACAGTTCGCCATCGGCTTCGAGCACGTCCGGCCGGTCGTGCGACAATGCCAGCGCCTTGGCATAGGCGACCTTGCCATCGTCCCAGGCGCCGAGCGTCGCATCGGTGCGACCCAGCAGCAGCCAGCCCTCGAGGCTGGTGGGATCGGCCTGGAGCCGGGCTTCGAGCGCCGTCTTGACCTTGGCCGGATCGAGCGAGCCATCGTCGGCCAACAGCGGCCGTTCGGCACTGCGCGCGCTCAACGGCTGGTCCGGCAGATCCGGCTCGCCCAGATCCAGGTAAAGCCCGACGGCCGCAATCGGCACCAGGATCATGGTGATCATGGCCGCGAGCCGCGCCGGGCGTGGCGGCGGGGCCGCGTCGCCGGGCACGACCGCCAGCAGCCGCCGTTCGATCTCGATCCGAGCGGCCGCGGCCTCGGCGGGCGAAATCGTGCCGCGCGCCTCGTCGCGCACCAGCTCGTCCAGCTGATCGCGATAGACCGCCAGATCATAGGCGGCGCGATCGGCCACCGGCGTCCCGACCCGCAGCAGCGGACGCAGCAGGGCTGCCAGCACGGCCGCGGTCATCAGGGCCAGCACGACCCACAGCCAGATCATTCGTCGGCGCCCGCCAGCAGCAGATCGAGGCGCGCGCGTTCTTCGGGCGAGAGCGGGATCGGGGCGGCCGGCAATCTCCGGCGGCGGATGACCAGCACGCCGACACCGATCGCCAGCACGGCCGCCGGCCCGAACCACAGCACCCAGGTCGCCGGATCCACCGGCGGTTTCAGCAGGACATAATCGCCGTAGCGCGCTTGCAGAAACGCCAGCACCTGGGCATCGCTGTCGCCGGCACTGAGCCGCTCGCGCACCAGCACGCGCAGGTCATGAGCGAGGTCGGCGTTGGAATCGTCGATCGACTGGTTCTGGCAAACGAGGCAGCGCAGCGACTTGCCGAGCGTGCGGGCGCGCGCCTCCAGCACCGGATCGGCCAATCTCTCGCTGGGATCGACCGCCCGGGCGGGTCCCGTCAGCGTCAGCGCCAGCAGCAGTCCCAGGAGCACCCGTCGGATCACGGATGCTCCAGCGCCGCCAGCCGGGGCAGGATTTCGGTTCTCAGCACCTCGTCGGTCAGCGAGCCGGCATAGCGGAAACGGATGCGGCCGTCCTTGTCGACGATATAGGTCTCCGGCACGCCATAGACGCCGAAATCGATCGCCGTGCGGCCGTCCAGATCCAGCCCGACTTTCTGATAGGGGTCGCCCAGGTCACCCAGGAAATGCTGGGCGTTCTCCAGCTTGTCCTTGTAGGCGATGCCGACCAGCGGGATGCCCGAAGCAGCGATGCCGTTCAAGGTCCCGTGCTCGACCCGGCAGGGCGCGCACCAGGACGCAAAGAAATTGACCAGCATCGGCTTGCCGCCCAGGTCGGCACGCGTCAGGCCCGGCCTGTCCGCCATGACCGGGCCCAGATCGAAGGCCGGCGCCGGCTTGTCGATCATCGCCGATTTCAGCACGGTCGGGTCATGGCCGAGGCCCAGTGCGAAGGTCGATGCCAGCGCCACGAAGGCCACGACCGGCAGCAGAAACAGCAAACGTCGGCCGAGGGGGGTCTTGTTTTCAGGCGGCAAGTTCAGCCTCCGCGCGTTTCAGGCGTTTGACCGGCGCCCCGATGCGAAGCCGCCGATCGCTGAGCGACAGCCCGCCGCCCAGCACCATGATCAGCGCCCCGAACCAGACCCAGGGCACCAGGGGATTGTAATAGATCCGGAAGATCCAGCCGCCGTCCGGCTGCGGATCGCCCAGCACGACATAGCGGTCGCTCAGGCCGTCGGTATGGATCGCGACATCGGTCGTGGTCATGTGCTGCAGCGGATAGTTGAGCCGCGCCGGATGCACTGTCGCGATCGGGTCGCCGTTGTGGCTGATCGTCACCGTCGCCTGTTCGGCCGCATAATTCGGGCCCGGCCTGGGCTCGACCCGCTCGAACCGGTATAGATCGCCGGCCAAGGTGACGCTCTCGCCCGGCTTCAGGGTCTGGATCGCTTCCTGCTGCCAGCCGCTGGCGATGGTGATGCCGGCGATGGTCACCGCCAGGCCGGCATGGGCGACGCTCATGCCCCAGGCGGCACGGGTGGTGTGGGCGATGCGGCTGCGCACCACCGGCCACGGCGCCTGGAACAGGCGGATGCGCTGGGCCACGTCCGTCAGCGTGCCGACCAGCAGCCAGGCGGCGAGGCCCAAGCCAAGGGGCGCCACGGCCTCATGGCCCTTGGTCGCGATGATCATGATCACGGCCACGGCGAGCGCCAGGCCGAACGCCAGTCGCAGCCGCAGCAACACACCGGCGAGATCGGCGCGCTTCCAGGTCATCAGCGGTCCGGCCGCCATCACCAGCACCAGCGGCACCATCAGCGGCACGAAGGTGGCGTTGTAATAGGGCGATCCGACCGAGACCTTGTCGCCGCCGATCACGTCGAGGAACAGCGGATAGAGCGTGCCCAGGAACACGGTCAGCGCCGCGGTCGCCAGCAGCAGATTGTTCAGCACCAGCGCCGACTCGCGGCTGATCGGCGCGAAGGTGCCGGTCGAGCGCAGGTTGGGCGCCCGGAGCGCGAACAGCACCAGCGAGCCGCCGATCGCGATCACCAAGAGCGCCAGGATGAAGGCACCGCGCGCCGGGTCGACCGCGAAGGCATGGACCGACGACAGTACGCCCGAGCGCACCAGGAAGGTACCGAGCAGCGACAGCGAGAAGGTCACGAGCGCCAGGAAAATGGTCCAGCCTTTGAGCGTGTCGCGCTTCTCGACCACGATCGCCGAATGCAGCAGCGCCGTGCCCGACAGCCAGGGCATGAACGAGGCATTCTCGACCGGGTCCCAGGCCCACCAGCCGCCCCAACCCAGCTCATAGTAGGCCCACCAGCTGCCGAGGCAGATGCCGAGCGTCAGCGCGCACCACGCGACCAAGGTCCAGGGCCGGACCCAGCGCGCCCAGGCCGGATCGACCCGGCCCTCGATCAGCGCCGCGACCGCGAAGCTGAACGCCATGGAGAATCCCACATAGCCCAGATAGAGGAACGGCGGATGGAAGGCCAGGCCCGGGTCCTGCAGGATCGGGTTCAGTCCCTGGCCGTCGGGCGGCACCGGCAGTACCCGCAGGAACGGGTTCGAGGTGAACAGGATGAAGGTCAGGAAGCCGACGCCGATCATGCCATGGACCGACAGCACGCGGGCTTTCAATGCCGGCGGCAGGTTGCGGCCGAACGCGGCGACGGCGGCGCCATAGAGCGTCAGGATCAGGGCCCAGAGCAGCATGGAGCCTTCGTGGTTGCCCCAGACGCCGGTGATCTTATAGAGCAGCGGCTTCTGCGAATGGCTGTTCTCGACCACGTTCCTCAGCGAGAAATCCGAGGTCACATAGGCATGGGTCAGTGCGGCAAAGGCCAACGCGACGGCGGCGAACTGCATGAGCGCGGCCGGCACCGCCACATCCATCATCGGCCGGGCGTGGCACTGGGCGCCGATCATCGGCAGGGTGGCTTGGACGATCGCAACCAGCAGCGCCAGGATCAGGGCGAAATGGCCCAGTTCCGCAATCACGGTTTGGCGCTCGCGGACGTCCCGGGCGCGTCTGCGGCACCGGGTGCCGCCGCCTGTTGATCGGGGCGCCATTCGCCGGATTTCTTCAGCGCGTCGGCCACTTCCGGCGGCATGTATTTCTCGTCGTGCTTGGCCAAGAGTGTCGCGGCATCGAAGCTGCCGTCCGCCGTCATCTTGCCCTCGGCGACGACGCCCTGGCCCTCGCGGAACAAGGCCGGCGCCACGCCCAGGTAGCTCACGGCGAGGTCGGTCTTGCCGTCGGTCACCTTGAAATTGAAGCGCTTGCCGCCCTCGGACAGGACCAGGCTGCCGTTCTCGACCAGCCCGCCGATGCGCAGGCGCTTCGACGTGCCCGGATGCTTCTGCACCAGGTCGGTCGGGCTGTAGAAGAACACGAGATTGTCGTCGAACGCGTTCAGCACCAGGAACGTAGCGATGCCGAGGCAGCTCATGCCGGCAAGCACGAAGATCAAACGACGGCGTTTACGGGTCATGCATCCTCTCCGCGCCGCGTGGCCGTCATTTCGGCCAGCCGTCGCTGCGCCATGCGATACCGCCGGATCGTGCCGCCCGCCAGGAGGCCGAGTGCCGCAGCGGCAATTCCATAGGCCGGCCAGACGAAGATGGCGTAACCGCCCATCTGAACCCAGGTCGAAAAGCTCATCAGCCGAGCGCCCCGCTGGCGGCGGCATCCAGCACCCGGATCTTCCGCTCGATCAAGGCCGCGCGCATGCGGATGACCAGTAAGGTCACGAACAGCAGGGTGAAGGCCACGGCCATCACCAAGAGCGGCCACAGGATCGACGGATCGATCGTCGGTCCGCCCATGCGCAGCACGCTCGCCGGCTGATGCAGCGTGTTCCACCAATCGACCGAGTATTTGATGATCGGCACATTGACGAAGCCGACCAGGGCCAGGATCGCGGCGGCGCGCCGGCCGCGGGTCGGATCGTCGAACGCGTTCAACAGCGCCATATAACCCAGATAGAGGAAGAACAGCACCAGGACCGAGGTCATGCGTGCGTCCCAGGCCCACCAGGTGCCCCACATCGGCTCGCCCCAGAGTGAACCCGACACCAGGCACAGGCCGGTGAACACCGCGCCGAGCGGCGCCGTCTCCTCGGCGGCGATCTCGGCCAGCGGATGGCGCCAGATCAGCGCCGCCGCACTGGCCAAAGCGAGGCTGGTATAGGCGCACATCGCCATCCAGGCGGACGGCACATGCACGAACATGATGCGCACGCTTTCGCCCTGCTGATAATCCGGCGGCGCCAGGAACGACAGCACCAGGCCAGCCACCAGGAACAGCACGGTGATCGTGGCGAGCCACGGCAGCAGTTTCTGGCTGACGCGCATGAACCGGGCGGGATTGGCGAACCGATGCATCGAACCTCTCACCCCATCAATCGAGCGCCTGGCGCAGCGCCGCCGCCGCCGCCCAAGGACAGAGCGGCAGGGCCAGCGCCAACAGCGCGCCCAATACCATGAATTGGGTCGAACCGTCGCCTGTCGCGGCGGGATCGGCGGCGGCCACGCCGAATATCAATAGCGGAATTTCCAGCGGCAAGACCAGCAGCGAGACCAGCACCGCCGCCCGCCGCGCGCCCAGCGTCAGCGCCGCGCCGACGGCACCCAGCAAGCTCAGCGTCGGCGTGCCGAGCGCCAGTGCCGCCACCAGCCGCGGCAACCCGGCCGCGTCGAATTGCAGCATGGAGGCGACGATCGGTGCGGCGATCAGCAGCGGCAACCCGCTGACCAACCAATGGCCGAGCGCCTTCGCCAGCACCACCAACTCCAGCGGCAGCGGCGACAGCGCCAGCAGGTCGAGCGAGCCGTCCTCCCAATCGCCCTGGAACAGCCGGTCCAAGGCCAGGAGCGAGGCCAACAGCGCCATGACCCAGACGATGCCGACGGCATCGCGCGCCAGCGCCTCCGGTTCCGGACCCAGCCCGAACGGGAACAGCAGGGCGGCCAGCACGAAGAAGATCACGGCCATGGCGCCGTCGCCGCCCTGGCGGAACGCCAGGCGCAGGTCGCGCAACAGCAGCGCCTTGAAACTTACCATTCCGCCGTCACCACGGCGCGGACCGGCGGGAAATCGGCGAGCGACAGGAACTGAGCCCCCGCCAACGGCAGCGGCTGGTGGGTCGACAGCAGCACGATGCCGCCGGCCGCTCGATGGCGTTCGATCAGGCGGGCGACCAGGCTCAAAGCCTCATCGTCGAGCCCGACCGTGGGTTCGTCCAACAGCCACAGCGGCGCTTCCCACGCGATCAATCGCGACAGCGCCAGCCGGCGCCGCTGGCCGGACGAGAGAAAGCGGCAGGGCGTCTTGGCTTTTTGGCTGAGGCCGAGGGCCTTGAGCGGTCCGGCCGGAGCGCGGAGCGGCCGTTCGGCCAGATCCGCCCAGAAGCGCAGCGTCTCGGTCACGGTCAGCGCCGGCTTCAGCGCCTCCTGATGGCCGACGTAATGGATCTGAGCGCGATAGGTTTCCAGGTCGTCATGCAGCGGCTTGCCGTCCCAGCAGATCGTGCCGGCGGTCGGGCGGCCGAAACCGGCGACGAGGCGCAACAGGCTCGATTTGCCGCTGCCGTTCGGCCCGGTCAGCACCAATACGTCGCCGGGCTCGAGCGCGAAGCCGAGCCCGCTGAACAACGGCCGTTCGCCCCGCGCCGCGGCCAGGCCCTCGGCCGTCAGTCGCATGGGAGCCTATCGAGGTGCATGGAATCCGCGCGAAGAAGAAGGGGCGGACTTCATAGCATCGGCACGGCGGTTTGTCGTCAGGCGGTGTAAATCGGCGATTTTATCCGTCCGTCATGCCCGGGCTTGACCCGGGCATCCACGCATCTCCGTCTGTACTCAGCGTGGGAGGAAGTCGCGTTGCCTCACCACGTGGATGGCCGGGTCAAGCCCGGCCATGACGGTGAAATAGGATTTACGACTTCGACTTACCCACCGCCGTCACATCCTGGGCCGCCAGCATCGGGCCGCGACGCTCCGGCTGCACGAACAGGATGGCGCCCTCGGCATCTACCTCCGGCAGGGCGAATTCAGTGGGCGCGCCGGTCCAGTCGCCGAGCCGCACCAGCGAGCGGACGACCTGATATTCGGTGAGCGTCCGGCCGCCGTTCTCGCCGCGGCCGACCGGCGTCACATGGCTGCGGTCATAGCCCGCGAGCCAGACCGTGGCGCGCGCCGCGTCGCCCGCACCCAGGCGCACGATGCGCCGGCCCGCGGCATCGGTCGCGGTCTCGATCGTGGGTCCGCTGGCCGCGCGGCGCCGGGCGGCCGTGATCAGCGCATCGACATCGGCGCGGTCCGATCCGACCGCGTCCTCGGCCCCGTCGACCACCAGCTGCGGCGTATAGATCGAGCGCTTGCCCAGGCGCTGGGCGTAGTCGTTCTGACGGGCGGTCCAGAGCTTGCTGGAATAGGGATCGCTCCAGCCGAGCCCGTTCCAGTAATCGACATGGAAGGCGAGTGCCAGCACGCCCGGCCGTCGCGCCAGTTCGCCTAGCAGCGCATCGGCCGGCGGACAGGAGTTGCAGCCTTGCGAGGTGAACAGCTCGATCAGCACCGGGCGGTCGGCGGCGCGCGCGGCATGGGCGGCGGAACCGGCGAGGACGAAGCCGGCGGCGGAGAGGGCGAGGCGACGGATGAGGCTCATGATGGAAAGAATTAAGCGCGCGAAGTGATGCCGCCGCTATTCAACTCGCCTCACGTTCCGGTGAGAGCGCGGGCCTCGAGCCAGACGGTCGCCTGGGCGCGGCCCTGATCGCGCAGCGCCTCCAGGAAATTCCAGTCGAGATCGAGCGCGCCGCCGGGCGGCAGCTTGTCCGGCTCGATCACCAACCGATGCAGCCGGAACCGGCCGGCGGCGGCGTCGGGTTCCAGGCTCGACCACTCCTCCAGGAGCGGCCGGTTGAAGATGACCTGGTTCAGGCGCTGATTGATGTCGCGCGTGTTCTTCGGCTGGCCCTCGTAGCGGATCGGGTTCAGCTGCACCACCAGCAGATCGTCGGGCGGCGTGCCGTCGACCAGCGCGCGGAGCGGGGGATTGGACGAATAGCCGCCGTCCCAATAGCCCTCGCCCTCGATCTCGACTGCTTGATGGATCGCCGGCAGGCAGGCGGACGCCAGGATCGCCTCGAGCGTGATCTCGCCGCGGCGGAACAGGCGCGCGCCGCCGTCGCTGATCCGGGTCGCGGCGATGATCAGTTCCGGCGCCCGGGCACTGGCCAGCGCCTTGAAATCGACCTCTTCGGCCAGGATCTCGCGCAAGGGGTTCAAATCGAGCGGATTGAGCTGATAGGGCGAGAACAGGCGCGCGGTGACGTCGAGTGCCATCGCGCCCGCCGCCTGGCCGAATGCCGGCATCCAGACCGGCCGGCCCTTTTCCGCCAGGCGCCGCCACAGCCGATCGAGCGCCGCCTTGGCGCCGTCGGGGCCGCCGCGCACCCAATGGCTGACCAGCACGGCGCCATTGACCGCCCCGGCGCTGGCGCCGCTGACGGCTGAGAGCGGCAGGTCGGGATCTTCCAACAGCCGATCCAGCACGCCCCAGGTAAAGGCGCCGAGCGCGCCGCCGCCCTGCAGGCCCAGCGCCAGCCGGCCACTGGCGACCGCTTTCCGCGGTGCTGGTGCCTGTGGCCGGATCCAGCGGCCGAGTTGATCGATCCAGGCCGCCTGTCGCGCCATCAGTGGGACATCAGGACGGGCAGGGTCATATGGTCCAGGATCGCTCTCGTCACGCCGCCCATGATCAGCTCCCGCAATCGATTATGGCCATAGGCGCCCATGACCAACAGGTCCGACGACAGGTCGGCGGCGAGCGACAGCAGCACGTCCGGCACGGCGATGGCGCCGCCGCCGCTGTCGTGGCGCACCTCGACGTTCAGCCCATGGCGGGCCAGGTGCGCACCCAATGCCGCCGCACCCTGGGCGGCCGTGCCGCCACCCTGCAGCCGGTCGCCGATGGTGACGATCGTCACCTGCTGGGCCCGGCGCAGCAGCGGCAGCGCGTCATTGACCGCCCGTGCCGCCTCGCGCCCGCCGTCCCAGGCGACCAGCACGCGCCGCCCCAGCGTCGGCCATCCGCCGGCATAGGGCAGGATCAGGCAGGGCCGCCCGGCCGACAAAGGCACGTGCTCGGCAATGCCCGGCGCCGGACCGAACGAGGTGGCGGCGGGCTCGCTCTGGCCCAGCACGATCAGATCGGCCGTGCGGCCATGGAGCGCCACGGTCCGGTCGGCGAGGCCGCTCGTCTCGCGCCATTCATGGGTGATGGCGCGGCCGGCGATCTGGCGCTCGAAACAGTCGCGCGCCCGTACCCGCTCGCCTTCGGCCCGCTCGGTGGCGTAGCGGATCACCATTTCGGTGGCATAGCCCTCGATCCAGGGCAGATCCTCGGCCGCCTGGGTCACATGCAGCCCGACCAGATGGCCCTCGTTCTGCTCGGCCAGCACCGCCGCAGCCTCGACCCGCCGCTCGGCCGCCTTGCCGCCGTCGACATGCACCAGAATGTCTTTGAGCATGGTTCGGTCCTCCCAGGAGAGACGTCACGATACCAACGCCCCATGCTACGCCCGACCGCCGCAGGTCCAAAAACAAAACGGCCGGGGTGTGGCATCCCCGGCCGTTCCGTCAACCTGTAAAGACCGCAGCCTCTAATCAGGCGGCGTCCTTCATCATGTTGCGCAGCACGTAATGCAGGATGCCGCCATGGCGGTAATACTCGACCTCGTCGAGCGTATCGATCCGGCATTTCAGCGTGATGTCGGTCTTGCTGCCGTCGGCGCGGGTGACCGTGCAGGCGATGTCCATGCCCGGCTTGATGCCCGCCTCGACGCCCGTGATGTCGACCGTCTCGGTGCCGTCCAGCTTCAGGGATTGGCGGGTCATGCCATCCTTGAACACCAGCGGCAGGATGCCCATGCCGACCAGGTTCGAGCGGTGGATGCGCTCGAAGCTCTCGGCGATGACCGCCTTCACGCCCAGGAGGCGCGTGCCCTTGGCCGCCCAGTCGCGCGACGAGCCGGTGCCATATTCCTTGCCGGCGAAGATGACGAGCGGCGTGCCGGCCTTCTGGTATTCCATCGCGGCGTCGTAGATCGCCTCGACCTTGCCGTTGCGCTTGGTGACGCCGCCTTCGACGCCCGGCACCATCTCGTTCTTGATGCGGGTGTTGGCGAAGGTGCCGCGCATCATGACTTCATGGTTGCCGCGGCGCGAGCCGTAGCTGTTGAAGTCGGCCGGACGGACCTGATAGCTCAGCAGGTACTGACCCGCGGGCCCGTCCTTCTTGATCGAACCGGCCGGGGAGATATGGTCGGTCGTGATCGAGTCGCCGAGGATCGCCAAGAGCTTGGCGCCCTTGATATCGGTGACCGGTGCCGGCTCCTTCGGCATGTTCTCGAAGAACGGCGGATGGGCGATATAGGTCGAGCCCTCGACCCATTTATAGGTCTTGCCCTCGGTCGTCTTGATCTGCTGCCAGGCGGCCGGACCCTTGAACACGTCGGCATAGCGGGTCTTGAACATCTTGGCGGTCAGGTTCTTGGTGACCGTCTCGGTGATCTCTTCGTTCGACGGCCAGATGTCCTTCAGATAGACCGGCTTGCCGTCCGAACCGGTGCCGAGCGGCTCCTTGGTCAGATCGATGTTCATCGAGCCGGCGAGCGCATAGGCCACGACCAGCGGCGGCGAGGCCAGGTAGTTGGCGCGGATATGCGGGCTGATGCGGCCTTCGAAATTGCGGTTGCCCGACAGCACGGCCGCCACGGTCAGCTCGCCATCCTCGATCGCCTTGGTGATCGGATCGCTGAGCGGGCCGGAATTGCCGATGCAGGTCGTGCAGCCATAGCCGACCAGATTGAAGCCCAGCTTATCCAGCTCCTTGTCCAGGCCCGACTGGGCCAGGTACTCGGTCACGACCTGGCTGCCGGGGGCGAGCGAGGTCTTGACCCAGGGCTTGACCGTCAGGCCTTTGGCGACCGCGTTGCGGGCGACGAGACCGGCCGCCAGCATCACCGACGGGTTCGACGTGTTGGTGCAGCTGGTGATCGCCGCCAGCACGACATTGCCGTGGCCCAGCTCGTAGTTGGTGCCCTCGACCTTGATCGACTTCGCCAGCACCGCCGGGTCTTCGCTGTTGGCGAGCTTCGGCAGTTCGGTCTTGAACGACGGGGCGGCGGCCGACAGCAGGACCTTGTCCTGCGGGCGGCGCGGACCGGCCAGCGACGGCTCGACCGTGGTCAGATCCAGCTCCAGCGTGTCGGTGAACACCGGGTCCGGCGTGGTTTCGTCGCGCCAGAAGCCCTGGGCCTTGGCATAGGCCTCGACCAGGGCGACGCGATCGGCCTCGCGACCGGAGAATCCCAGGTAGCGGATGGTTTCCTTGTCGATCGGGAAGAAGCCGCAGGTGGCGCCATATTCCGGCGCCATGTTGCCGATGGTGGCGCGATCGGCGATCGAGAGCGCGGCCAGGCCCGGCCCGAAGAATTCGACGAACCGGCCGACCACGCCCTTCTTGCGCAGCATCTGGGTGACGGTCAGCACCAGGTCGGTGGCGGTCGCCCCTTCCTTCAGCTTGCCGATCAGCTTGAAGCCCACGACCTCGGGCAGCACCATCGAGATCGGCTGGCCAAGCATGGCCGCCTCGGCCTCGATGCCGCCGACGCCCCAGCCCAGCACCGCCATGCCGTTCACCATGGTGGTGTGGCTGTCGGTGCCGACCAGCGTGTCGGGATAGGCTACCAGCGTGCCGTCGTCTTCCTGGCCGACCCAGACGGTCTGGGCCAGGTATTCGAGATTGACCTGGTGGCAGATGCCGGTGCCGGGCGGGACGACGCGGAAATTATCGAACGCGTCCTGGCCCCAGCGCAGGAAGGTGTAGCGTTCGCCGTTGCGCTCGAACTCGAGGTCGACGTTCTCGCCGAACGCCTTCTGCGTGCCGAAATGATCGACCATGACCGAATGGTCGATGACCAGATCGACCGGCGACAGCGGGTTGATCCGCTCCGGATCGCCGCCGAGCTCGACCATGGCGGCGCGCATCGCGGCCAGATCGCAGACGGCGGGAACGCCGGTGAAGTCCTGCATCAGCACGCGGGCCGGGCGGAACGCGATCTCGCGGGTCGAGGTCTTGTCGTTCAGCCATTGGCCGACCGCCTTGATGTCGTCGACCGTCACGGTACGGCCGTTTTCCAGGCGGACCAGGTTCTCGAGCAGCACGCGCAGCGAGAATGGCAGTCGGGAAATATCGCCCAGACCGGCAGCCTCGGCCGCGACCGGCAGGCTGTAATAGTCATAGGTCTTGCCGCCGGCCGAAAGCTGGCGGCGGGTCTTCAGCGTGTCATGGCCGGAATATTTCACGGCGAACTCCTCTGGCTCGGCAAAGACATGAGGGTTGGCTGATGGCGCGGGCCGGGGACGGCCGATGGCGCCCGCATCCCCCACGGGATCGGAAGCTGGCGTGCTGGTTCGTTGATATCGCAGAAGCGGGCCGAACAACAGCCTTTTGGACAAAGCTCAATAGCTGGTCGGATCGAACCACAGGGTCGGATCGTCGAGCGGTGTCGCCGGCGGCAGGAACGGGTTGGTCACCTGGATGACGCGGCGATGGGCGAGGTCGGCGCGCTGGATCCAGGCGTCGTTATATTTGCGGAACAGCGCGTCGAAGCTGCCGTCGCGCATCATCATGCGCAATCCGGCCTCGACCCGGGATGCCAGCCCCGTATTCGTCCGATTGAAGAAGAAATAATAAGGCCAGGGGTAGTGGATCAGCAGGCCGGGCTCGACCATCAGGTTCGGAAATTGCTGGGCCCGGGCCGCCTGTTCGGCAAAGGCCTCGCTGATGCCGCGCGGGAACAGGTCGAACCGGCCGGCATCCAGCATGCCGAACAGGTTTTCATAATTGGCGGTGATCACCTTCAACCCGTTCGAATTGTAGAGATCGACGTCGCCCCAGCCGATGCCCTGCCCGATCGTCAGCTTGCGCAGGTCCTCGAGCGTCCGCACCTCGGCGATCCGAGGCAGATTGTCGCGCGCGACCAGCGCCACGCGATAGCCCAGAATGCCCTTGCGCAAGGGGATCCGCACCGGCAACAGCGCGTGTTCCTTGTCGACCGAGGTCGAGCTCCAGACCACGGTGACGCCGGTGCCGTCGCGCAATTCGTTCAGATAGCGCGCCTCGTTCATCACCGCCTTGGCGGGCTCCATCGTGGCCGGCCCGAAGCCTGGCGTCGTGCGGTCGATCACGACGGACAGGATTTCGATCAGGTCGCTGTAGCGGGCATCGTCGGCATATTCGGGTGCCGGATAAATCAGGCGGTCGGCCGCCCGCGCCGCCGGCACCACGGCCAGACCAAACCACAATAGCAGGACCGACAGACGCATCGACGCGATCATGCAAGCTCCCTTTGCAGCGCCCGACGGCGAGTATGCGGGCGGATGGCAGGGCTGAACAGAGCCGTCATCGGTCTGGCGGTACGTTTCGTCGCATCGGACGGCCCGGCGAACGATGGCAAAATACTGGTCCGCGGGAACCTAATCGGTGCTGTGACCAATTAGGTTGCGTTCGCGCAATCACAATTTCGCCATAATTCCGCCGGCCCAGCGCCACAATTGAATCGTGGACTGTGGCCGCTGGGACTGCCGTTCCGATGGCAGTCCCCGGCAATCAGCGTAGCCTTGCGCGTGCCTCCGGTCGGCGCTCGGGCGGCCTGGGGTCCGAACGGATCCGGCCGCCCGTTTTTCTGCCCTAGCGCTTTAATGCCGAGGGGTTTGCCCGGGCCAGCTTCACCACTTGGCTGAGTTCGCCATAGGGCCGCTGGATCAGGCCTTGCAGCGTGCCGAGGCTGCGGCCCAGATGTTCCTGCAGCAGCGCGATTTCGGCCGGGCTCCAGCCGGCCAGCCACTGCGCCAATGTCTTCGCCGGTTGCGGTCGTCCGGCCTTGGGCAGGGCCGGAGTCGTCTCGGCACGGGGCACGCTGCGGCTGATCGCCCCGTCGCGCCGGACCTTGCTGCCCTGGCGCGCGAGCCAGCCGGCGAGGCCGCCCGGTCCCTGCCAATCCAATCCCGAAACATCGTCGAGCGCGGCCAGCCCTTCGACCAGGAACGGGCTCGGCCGCACTGCCTCGACATCGCCGTTGCGCTTGGTGCGGCTCCGCGGCCAGCTCAGGAACAGCCGGGATTCCGCGCGGGTCAGCGCCACATAGAACAGCCGCCGCTCCTCGGCCCGGGCGCTGGCGTCGGCCGCCCGATAATGCGGCAGCACGCCCGACAGCAGGCCGGGCAGGAACACGGCGTCGAATTCCAGGCCCTTCGATTCATGGATGGTACGGAACGCGACGCCGGGGGTCTTGCCCTCCTCGATCGGAATCCGGCGGCGGCGCAGCGCCGATTTGACCGCATCCAGCACCGTCTCGGCCGTGGGCCGCGCGCGATAGAGCACGGCGATCCGTTCCGGCGGCATCGCCTCGTCATCGATCAGCGCTGCCAGCTGGCGGGCGATCCAGGCGCCTTCCGCCTCGGCATCGTCGGCCTCATGGGCCGCGACGCGACCGGGATTGAGATAGGCGCCGCTGCCGTCGCGCCGGTCGTCCGCTTCGATCGGCCGGGGCCCACGCTTCGGATCGCCCGCGATGACGGCGCGGGCGAGGCCCGTGATGGCCCGGCCGCAGCGCAGGTTGGTGCCGAGCCGATAGGCCGTCGCCGCCGGGAAATCGCGGGTGAACCGGCGGATGCGTTCGATCTCGGCATGGCGAAAGCCGAAGATCGCCTGATCCTCGTCGCCGACCGCCCAGATCCGCCCGCCGCCGGCCAGGAACAGCTTGAAGAAGCCGACCTGGGCCGACGTCACGTCCTGATATTCATCGACCAGCAGATCGGTGAAGCGGCCGAACAGCTTGGTCGCGAGATCCGGATCGGCCTGACAGCGCTCGAGGATGCGATGCTGGATCTCGGCATGGTCGTAGCGGCCGGCCCGGTCCATCGCTGCCTGGTATTTCGGATAGGCTTGGGCGGCCCGGCGCCAGACCTCGCCGACGTCGGCGGAGACGGCCAATCGCTTGATCTCGGCCGCGCCTATCGCGCGGGCGCGGAAACCATCGAACGCACCCAGCAGATTGATGCCGTCCTCGTCGGCATCGAGTGCCGAGCGGCCGAACAGTTTGGTGGCGAAGCCCTCGCGGCTGTCGCCCGAGCGCTCCTCGTCGCTTCGCCTGCGGTCGTCGATCAGCAGTCCGAAATCGGGCGCCACGCCCAACGATCCGGCGGCGGAACGCAGGATCGCCTGGGCAAAACCGTCGATGGTGCGCACACGGCGCTCCAGCGCGCGACGATCCGCGATGAAGGTGCCGAGCCGCTCCAGCATCTCCGCCGTCGCCCGCCGGGTGAAGGTCACGAGCGCCACCCGGTCGGGCTCGGCGCCTTCGTTCAGGCGGTGCAGATAGCGCGCGACCAGCGTGCGGGTCTTGCCGGCGCCGGCGCAGGCCTGCACCAGGGCATGGCCATGGGCGCCGGTCGCGGCGGCATATTGCTCGTCCGTCAGGTCGAACGCCGGACGGCCGGCAAAATTCAGCAGCGGCATCGGCAATACCGGGTCGCCGGCAGGCCAGCGACCCGGTCCACCTAGGCGGCCAGGCCGCGTTCCAGGCAGCTCGCCAGCCGCTTGGCGAACGCGACCGGATCGGGCAGCGCCTCGCCTTCGACGATGCGGGCCTGGTCGAGCAGCAGCCAGGCGGCGTCTTCCAGCGCCGGGCCCGTACCGCCCTGCCCGAGCTTTTCGGCCAGGCGGATGATCAGCGGATGGTGCGGATTGACCTCCAGCACGCGCTTCGATTCTTCGCCCAGCTGCTTATGCTGCTTTAGGAGCCGCGCCAGGTGCATGTCCATGTCGCCCTCGTCGGCGACCAGGCACACGGCGCTCTCGGTCAGGCGGTCGGTCGACCGCACGTCCTTGACCGCCTCGCCCAAGGTCAGCTTCAACAGCGCGATCAGGTCGGCCGTGCCGGCCGGCGCCGGCGTTTCGTCCTGCTTGGCCGCATCCTTGTCGCCGCTCTCGATCGTGCCGAGATCGGCGCCGCCGCGGGTGACGGAACGGAACTCATGCTCCTTGAACTTCGCCACCATCGGCAGCCAGAACTCGTCGACCGGATCGGTCAGCAGCAGCACTTCCACGCCCTTGGCGCGGAAGCCTTCCAGCTGCGGGCTCCTGAGTGCCGCCTCCGGACTGTCGGCGGTGATCGTATAGATCGCGGTCTGGCCCGGCTTCATGCGGCCGACGTAATCCTCGAGGCTGACGAGCCCGTCGGCGCCGGTCGAGCGGAAGCGGGCGAGATTCAGGATGGCGTCGCGCTGCTCGAATTCCTCGTAGAGGCCTTCCTTCAGCACCGCGCCGAAATTCTCCCAGAATTTGGCGAATTCCTCCGGCGCGTCGGTCGCCTTCTTGGCGAGCTCGCCCATGACGCGCTTCACCACGCCCTGGCGGATCTTGGCGATCAGCGGGTTGGCCTGCAGCGTCTCGCGGCTGATGTTGAGCGGCAGGTCCTCGCTGTCGATCACGCCCTTCAGGAAGCGCAGGTACGGTGGGATCAGTTCGGCGCAATCGTCGGTGACGAACACGCGCG
>Ga0302314_10002095_pt1 | contig 37258 bp, 38 predicted proteins | sample III_Palsa_N2_3_FD_200533 | JGI IMG/M metagenome (GOLD analysis project Ga0302314, IMG submission 200533) | Peat permafrost microbial communities from Stordalen Mire near Abisko, Sweden - III_Palsa_N2_3 | ecosystem: Environmental > Terrestrial > Soil > Palsa > Peat permafrost | place: Sweden...
CAGCAACGCGCAGGCCGATGCGGTGGCCGGCGCGGCCTCGGTGGCGGCCGAGAACGTGCGGCTGGTGGCGGAGTCCATCGAGCAGTTGCGCGGCAGTATCGCCGATGTGAATGCGCGCGTCGGCGAGGCCGCGCAGATGGCGATGGATGCCGCGCGCGCGGCCCGCAACACCGATGCCTCGGTGCAGGAGCTGGCCAGGACCGCCCGGCGCATCGGCGACGTGGTGCGGCTGATCACCGGCATCGCCGGCCAGACCAACCTGCTGGCGCTGAACGCCACCATCGAGGCGGCGCGCGCCGGCGAGAGTGGCAAGGGGTTCGCCGTCGTCGCCGGCGAGGTCAAGGCGCTGGCCAGCCAGACCGCCCGCGCGACCGAGGAAATCTCCCGCCAGATCACCGCCATGCAGGGCGCGACCGAGACGGCGGTGGTGGCGATCCACGACATCGGGGAGACCATCGCCCGGCTGGAGGGCGTGACCGCCGCGGTCGCCGGCGCCGCCAGCGAGCAGAGCGCCGCGACCCAGAGCATTGCCGCCGCCGTCACCCGCGCCGCCGTGGGCGCCGAGGATGCCTCCCGCCACGGCGAACAGGTGCGCCAGGGCGCCGGCCGCACGCGGGCCACCGCGGCCGCCGTCGGCGCCGCGACCGGCGCGCTGACCCAGCGCGGCAATGCCATGCAGCAGCAGGTTTCCGGCTTCCTCGCCTCGCTGCGCGCCGCCTGACCCGGCGCGCCTCGCCGATGCGGCGCTTCCGCTCCCCGTGGTTCCAGGGCTATGAACCCGGCTCGGGCTGAAACGCACGGAACTGGAGAGCATGGTGCAGGACCACGAGGACAGGATCGACCATGGCCGGGGCGACGTGCCAGGACGTGCCACGCGCGGCGCCCTGCGTGCCGCCGTTGCGGCCGCGGTGCTGACGGCGTGGCTGCCGTTTGCCCCCGCTGTGCGGGCGGACGACGCCCCCGCCCCGGCGGCCACGGCACCGGCAGCCACCGCGGCGCCCGCCGCTCCGGCGGCCGACACGGCATCCGCGCCTGCGGCCATGCCGGCCGACGACCCGGTGGTGGCACAGCGCGGCGACGTCAAGCTCACCGCGAGCCAGGTGCGCGACATGATCCGCTACGCCGACCCTGACCAGCGGCAACTCTGGGAGAGCAATCCCGGCGCGCTGTTGCAGGCGGTGCGCGACCGGCTGCTCAGGATCGGGCTGCTGCACGAGGCCGAGGCGCATGCCTGGGACAAGCGCGACGACGTGGCCTATCGGGTGGAAGCGGCCCGCGAGGACGCCATCGCGGCAAGCTGGATCGCGGCCCAGGTGGCCGGCGACCCGAGCTTCCCGAACGACCAGCAGGTGCAGACGGCATACGACGCCAACAAGGCCAAGCTGACGGTGCCGCGGCAGTACCACGTGGCGCAGATTTACCTCTCGGTGCCGCAGGGCGCCGGCAAGCCGGCCGACGACGAGGCGCAACGCAAGCTGTCGGACCTGCGCCAGCAATTGCTGAAGCAGCACGCCGACTTCGCCACGCTGGCCAAGCGCTACTCGGACGAGAAGAGCACCGCGGTCAATGGCGGTGAACTCGGCTGGGTGCGGGAGGACGCGCTGCTGCCGCAGATCCGTGCCGCGGTGCAGGGCATGGCGGACAACACGCTCTCCGAGCCCGTTCGCAGCCAGAACGGCTGGCACCTGATCAAGCTGCTCGGGGTGAAGCAGCCGGCGCAGGCGACGCTGGCGGAGGCGCGCGACACGCTGGTGCGGGCGATGCGCCAGGAACGGCTGGTGGAGGGGCAGCACAACTACCTCGCCAACATGCTCAAGCAGCAGCCGATCGAGGTGAACGAGATCGAGCTAAGCAAGTTTTCGGCGAAATAGCGTCGGCTTGCGCTAAAGCCCCTCCCCTTGTGGGAGGGGTTTCGCTCCGCAGAATCATGCTTTCAGTCGCGCATTCGTCGGATCGTATAACGGTTCCTGCGCGACAACGGCGGCGCGGCGTTGGCCGAACACGTCGATCGCGACGCGCGTGCCGGGCGTCGCGAGATCCGCGCGGACATAGGCGAGTGCGACGCTTTTGCCGAGCGTGTGGCTGAAACCGCCGGACGTCACCAGCCCGACGCGCGCGCCATCGGCGAACACGCCGGCGCAGGCGGGCGCGTCGGCATCGCCGGCGTCGTCCAGCAGCAGCGGCACGAAGCAGTGTGCGGCGCCGCGCTGCCGTTCGGCCAGCAGGGCGTCGCGGCCGCGAAAGTCCGGCTTGTCCCAGGCGACGAACCGCGCCAGCGACGCATCGAGCGGCGAAAATCCGGTCTCCAGATCGCCCTTGCCGCGATAGCACTTGTCCAGACGCATGCTGTCGACGGCATAGATGCCGAAATCGGCGATGCCGTGCGGCTGCCCGGCGCGCCACAGCGCCTCGTAGACCGCGACCAGATCCTCCGTCGGCGCGTGCAGCTCCCAGCCGAGTTCGCCGACATAGTTGACCCGCAGCGCCAGCACGCGCGCCCAGCCGATTTCGATCTCCTGCGCCGACAGCCAGGGGAATGCCGCGTTGGCGAGATCGGCCTCGGTCACTGCGGCCAGCACATCGCGGGCGCGCGGCCCGGCCAGCACCAGCGTGCCGTAGCGCGCCGAGACCTCCTGCACATGGACGCCCGGCACGCCGAGGAGCGCCTCGCGCAACACGTCGGCGTCATGCCATTCGGCCGACGCGGCGGAGCAGAGATAAAACTGGTTCGCCGCCTGGCGGGTGATGGTGAACTCGCTGACGATGCGGCCGTGCGTGTTCAGCGTCCAGCTTAGTCCGATGCGGCCGACTCGCGGCAGCCGCGTGCACACCAGCCGGTCGAGCCACTGTGCCGCGTTGGGCCCGGTGACGATGAACTTGGTGAAGCCCGGCAGGTCGAGCAGGCCGACGCGTTCGCGCACGGCCCGCACTTCCTCGCCGACCGCATCGAAATATGGCCGCGCGCGCAGGAAGCCTGGCGAATCGTCCGGCTCGCCGCGGCGGGAGAACCAGGTCGGCCGTTCCCAGCCGCCGCGGGCGCCGAACCGCGCGCCTTTCGCCTTCAGCCGGTCGAACAGCGGCGATGTGCGCAGCGGTCGGCCGGCGGGGCGTTCCTCATTCGGGAAGCCTGGGGCGTATTCGTTCTGATAGATTTCGACGGCTTTTGCGGCCGTGAAGGTTTTCGTCGCGTAGCCGGTGAACCGTCGCGGGTCGATCGGCCACAGGTCCCATTCCGGGCCGCCTTCCACCACCCATTCCGCCAGCGCCTTGCCGGCGCCGCCGGCCTGGCAGATGCCGAAGCTGAAGGTGTTGCAATGGAAGAAGTTGCGCAGGCCGTGCGCGGGGCCGAGATAGGGGTTGCCGTCCGGCGAGTACGGGATCGGCCCGTTGACCACGCGGCGGATGCCGGCGGTGCGCAGCGCCGGCACGCGCGCGCACGCATCTTCGACGTAGCGGTCCAGCCGCTCCAGATCGTCGTTCCAGAGCTTGTAGGAAAAATCTTCGGGAATCCCGTCCAGCCACATCGGCGTGGCCTGCCATTCGTACGGGCCGAGAATGAAACCGTCGCGTTCCTGCCGCAGATAGTACGACGAATCCGGATCGCGCAGCAGCGGCAGCCGCTCCGCACGGGCCGCCAGTTCCGGCACATCCTCCGTCACCAGATACTGGTGCGACATGCTGACGATCGGCAGTCTTTGCCCGAGCAGCGCCATTACTTCGCCCGCGCGATACCCCGCGGCGTTGACGACCACGTCGGCGGCGATCTCCGTCGTCTCGCCGGTCTTCGCGTCGCGCGTGGCCAGTTTCCAGCCGCCGTCCGGCTGCGGCGCGATGGCAACGACCTTGGCGAAGCGCCGCACCTTCGCACCCAGTTTGCGCGCCGCGGCCGCGAAGGCCTGCGTCAGTTGCGCCGGGTCGATGTCGCCGTCCAGCGGGTCCCACAAGGCGCCGTTCAGGTCGTGCACTTCCACCAGCGGGTACCGGTCGCGCAGTTCGCCCGGCGTGAGCACGTCGTAGTCAACGCCATTGGCGCGCGCCATGCCCTGCACATGCCGGAACTCGCGCAGCCGATCTTGCGTGTGCGACAGCCGGACCGAGCCGGTGACGTGGTAGTTGATCGGATAATCGGCGATGTCGCCGAGCGTCTGATACAACTTCGCCGAATACGCCTGCAGCTTCAGGATGCCCCAGGCGCCCGAAAACGTCGGGCAGTTGCCGGCGGCGTGCCAGGTGGAGCCCGAGGTCAGCTCGTCCTGCTCCAGCAGCAGCGCGTCGGTCCAGCCGAGCCTCGCCAGATGATACAGCACGCTGCACCCGACGGCGCCGCCGCCGATCACCGCCACGCGCACATGCTCGGCCATGTCGCACCCCTCTATCGTGCCGCAAGGTGGCCGGGCGCGGATGAACCGTCAACGGCGGCGCGGCGGCGTGCGCATCGGAAAATCGGGCATTGGTCTGCTGGCCTGTTATGGCCGGAAGCGGCATGGCGGGCTGCAGGCGCGCTACGCGGCGGAGCCGACGGCACGGCGGATTGTCATTGTCATAACGGAATGAAATGGACATGCGGAGGCGCCGGCACCGTTCAGGCCGTTTTCGGCGGGCGGTGGCGGGGAGAGGAAATGCCCTTCGGCCATCGGGTCAGCCGGGGCATGCCGTGCATCCACGCCGGCGCCTCCGGCGGCGTGGGCGGATAGTACGGCGGCAGTGGCTCCCGCCTGGGGCGCGGCGGCTTGTCCTGCGGCGGGCGCGGCGGCCGGGGTTTTCTGGGCAGGGCCAGGATCGCCGGCGGCTCGACCCGCAGCATCCAGCACAGCGACCGGATGGGACGGCGGAGCGACCCTGGTGCTGCGGCCAGCAGCGCCGCCATCTCGGGGTTCCGGAGCAGGTTTTCGAGGTGCCCGCGAGACGCCACCGCCGCCGGCACCAGCGGCAGCAGCCAGCCGAATTTCCTGGCGAGCGGGTTCGGCGGCGGCCGGGGTTTTTGGACAGCGGGCGGGCGTGGCGGGGTGGAGGCGCGGCGGCGCGGGGCATAGGTGCCGGCTTCGATGCGGGCGGCGAGCCTAGCGAAGGCCTGCTTGGCGTCGCGGATGCGCGTGACGATCAGGTTGATCAGCGGCTGGGAGAGCCCGAAGGCGCTCCGCGTCACTACCGCCTGGGCGAGATACCAGAGAATGTCGGCGAAGCGCTCGGCCGGGGTGGGGGGTGCAACGGTCACGGCGTCTAGTTAGCGTGGATGACGAAATGGGGCAAGTGGAAATGACACGACATCCGGCGGCATGGCTCCGAATCCGGTTGGCATGCCAACGTCATCTTCCCTCTCCCCCCGCGAAGGGGCGGGGGAGAGGGAAGAAAGAGGCGGAGCTTAGGCGCCGCGCAACAATAACAGCGCCAGAAAGCTGCGTCGTAGGGTGGAATGCCCTTCGCATTCCACCTCTCGGGATCGGCAAAACGGCGCGAGTCGCTTGATGATGTCGCAGTCAGACGGTGGAATGCGAAGAGCATTCCACCCTACGGCCCTTGCAGCCTGATTCGGATAGTGTTGCGCGAAGCCTTAGCCCGAGTTCGTTGCCCTGCATCCGGCCTGGGCGTTCTGCGACGCGACGTTCAAACGGAGCCGCTCGGCCACCGCGGGCGCCGTCAGAATGGCAGCAGGATATCCATCATTTGCTGGCCGTAGCGCGGCGTCTGCACGTCCGTCAGTTGGCCGCGGCCGCCGTAGCTGATGCGCGCCTCGGCCATGCGGTCGTGCTGCACGGTGTTGTCGCTGGCGATGTCCTGCGGCCGCACCACGCCGCTGACTTCCAGCTCGCGCAATTCCGAGTTCACCCGCACCTCCTGCCGTGCCACCACGACGAAGTTGCCGTTCGGCAGCACCTGCGTGATCACCCCGGCAAGGCTGAGCGCGATCACTTCGCTGCGGTTGATCTCGCCGGTGCCGTTGTTGGCGTTGTTGCTGTTGGTCGTCACCATCGGCCCGCCGTTCTTCGGCAGGATGTGCTTGATGTTCTCCAGCCCGAGCAGGTTGGGCACCGACATCGCTTCGTTGGCGGTGCGGGTGGCCTGCGTGGCATCTTTCACGTCGGCGTTGTCGGTGATGTTGACGGTCACGGTGACGATGTCGCCGACATGGGAGGCGCGCTGGTCTGGGAAGAACGCGCGACTGCCGGGGCGCCACAGCGAGTTGGCGGCGAGCTGCATGCCCGGCACCGGCGGCATCGGCAGCGTCATCGGGTGATAGTTCGGGTCCTTGGTCGGGTCGGAACTCGCCGTCATGCGCGGCGGCCCGGCGCCGTCGCCGAGCCGTTTCAGCGTGGCGTCGCAGCCGCCGAGCAGCACCGCGAGGCCGGCGAGCAGCAAACTGCGCCGGCTCATCGCTCGGCCACCTGTGCCGCGGCGCCGGTGGCCGGCACCGGCACGGTGTCGGGCGCCACGGCGACCCGATCGGTGCCGATGATCTCGCCTTCCACGGCCATGTGCGAGCCGGGGTTGAGCACCTGGATGCGCTCGCCCATCGCGCCGCTCTCCAGCGCCGTGCCCTGCGCCACCACGGCGAGGCCGGGCATGCGGATTTCCATCGCGACATGCGCGCCTTTGGCGACCGCGACCGGGCGTTGCAGGGTGTCGAGCGGCAGCGGCTGGCCCTCGGCCGCGGCGTGGCGCAGCGCCTGGCCGAGCGCCTGCGCCGGCTGCCGCACCACCTCGCCGCGCAGGCTGGCGGCCCGCACCGTCGCCGCCACGAGGTCGCCCGCGCGCAGCACGCTGCCGGCGGCGAGGCGGTGCGTCGGCACCAGCACATGCGCGATCTCGTCCAGTTGGCCCGACAGCCGCAGCCGCATCGGCTCCATCGCCGGGCCGCTGACCAGCACGGCGGCGGTGAAGCGGCCGGTGGCACCTTCGTAGTCCACCTGCTCCACCGTGACCGTCGGCACCGCCTCGGCCGGCACCAGCGGCGCCTCGAACCCCGGCAACTCCAGATCGGCTTCCTCCGGCGCGCCGACCCGCGCCAGCGCCGCGAGCAGCGCCGACGTCACCGCCTCGCGCCGCAGCAGCTTGCCGGGCCGGTCGAGCACGGCGCGGTCGGCGGAGGAGGCGGGGCGCCAGTCCACGCCGAACTGCCGCGCGATTGCCGCCAGTTGCGGCGCCTCCACCACGATCCGCTCGCCCGGCGCCGGCCCCGGCCCCAGCACGCGGTCGGCGCGTGGCCCGGCGTCGTCGAACAGGTCGGACAGCCGCACCACCGGTGCTGCGAGCGTGGTCAGCGGGCGCAGCGTCGCCGCCTGCGCGGGCGTGGCGACGGCGATGGCCGCGAGAAACAGCGGGACTCGTTGCATGGCAAACCTCATCGCAGGTTGGTGAGCGTCGACAGCATCTGGTCGCCCGCGGTGATGACCTTGCTGTTCATCTCGTAGGCGCGCTGGGCGGTGATGAGATCCGTGATCTCGGTGACGACGTTGACGTTGGAGCTTTCGACGAACCCCTGCAGCGTCGAGCCGAACCCGGGCGAGGCCGGGTTGCCGGTCACCGGGTTGCCGGAGGCGCTGGTCTGCAGGAACAGGTTGTCGCCCTGCGCATCGAGCCCCGCCTCGTTGGGGAACGTCGCGATCGAGATCTGCCCCACCGTGGTCGGCGCGGTCTGCCCGTCGAGCGTGATCTGCACCTGCCCGCTGGTGTTGATCGTCACCCCGGTCGCGTTGGTCGGGATGGTGATGCCGGGCGCCACCACGTAGCCGTTGGTGTTGACGATCTGCCCTTCCGGCGACAGCCCGAAGGTGCCGTCGCGCGTGTAGGCGGTCTCGCCCGAGGGCAGCGTGACCTGGAAATAGCCGTTGCCCTGGATCGCCAGATCCAGCGTGTTGCCGGTCTGCTGCAGGTTGCCCTGCTCGTTGATGCGGTAGATCGCCGCCGTCTGCACGCCGAGCCCGACCTGCGCGCCGGAGGGCAGCAGCGAGCCGCTGTCGGAGGAGTTGGAGCCGACGCGGCGCAGATTCTGGTAGATCAGGTCCTGGAATTCGGCCCGCTGGCGCTTGAAGCCGGTGGTGGTCATGTTGGCGATGTTGTTGGAGATGACTTCGACATTGGTCTGCTGCGCCTGCATCCCGGTGCCGGCGATATCGAGCGCCCGCATCGGCTACGTCCCTTTCTTCATGATCTTGTCGATGGCGTTGTTCTGCCGGTCGCTTTCGCCCTGGATGAACTGCGTGGTGAACTGGAACTCGCGCAGGTCGTTGGTCATGCGGTTCAGTTCCGTGATCGCCGAGACGTTGCTGTCCTCCACCGCGCCCTGGACGATGTGCGGCGCCGCGACCGGGGTGGTCGGGGACGCGGCGGCCATCAGCCGTCCGCCCTCGGCCGAGAGCTTTGTCTCGTCGGCCGGTTCGACGATGCCGATCTTGCCGATCTGGCCGTTCTCGCTGGAGAGCGTGCCGTCGCCGGCGATGCTCAGATGTGTGTCGGTGGGCGTGGTCAGCAGCGGCCTGCCGTTGGTGTCGAGCAGCGCCTCGCCCTGCTCGTCGACGATGCCGCCGTTGGCATCGAGCTGGAAATGTCCGGCGCGGGTCAGCCGCGGCCCCTGTTTGGCCTGCACGGTGAACCAGCCGGTCTGGCTGCCGATGGCGATGTCGAGCGGGTTGGCGGTGTGCCGCAGCGTGCCCGGCTGGCGCTCGCGGTAGGTCGCGCGGTCCTGGGTGTAGGTCAGGGTCTGCCCGCCGGGCGGCTCGGCATGGACGGGCTCGCGCGCCAGCCAGTCGCTGAACAGCATGCGTTCGGCGCGGTAGGCCGGGGTGCCGGCGTTGGCGATGTTGCTGGCGGTGACGTCGAGCGAGCGGCCCTGCGCGACCAGGCGCGACAGGGCGATGGTGGTCGGGTTCTCCATACGCGGCGGCCTCTGGATCTGCTCGCCCGGTGCAGCGCAACCGCCGTGCCACCGGCGGCACAGGCGCCGGGCCGCGGCCGACGGCGGTTTGGGCGGCGGTGCGGCAGCCGGGGCGGCAGGCTCTGCCGGGCACCGGCAAACCCGGGCGGCAGATTCCGCCGCGTGAAAGGCATTCTTAAGCGACGGCGCGGAGGATGGTCGGGGAGTCAGCAAAAAGAGGACGGGTCGGGGCAGTGAATGAGGACAGGACGGGCCGGCGCCGGGCGGGCGGCAGATGAGCAGCGGGGCGGTGGCGGTTCCGGCGGCCGTGGCGGCGGCGGGCGAGGGCGACGCGCCCAGGAAGGGCGGCAAGAAGAAGCTGCTGCTGCTGGCGATCCCGCTGGTGCTGGTCGGCGTGGTCGCCGGGCTGTGGTTCGGCGGCATCCTGCCGCCGCTGCTCGGCATGGGGCCGAAGCCGGAGGCAAAGGGCGAGATGCACCCCGCCGACCAGCCGGCGGCCGCGGCGGCGGTGAAGCCGCCGACCTTCGTCGATATTCCGGAGTTGGTCGCCAACCTCAACAGCTCCAGCAAGCACGCCGCGTTCGTCAAGCTGAAGGCGCGCATCGAGGTCGCCAAGCCGGAAGACCAGGTGGTGGTGCAGGCGGCGATGCCGCGCGTGCTGGACCTGTTCCAGACCTATCTGCGCGAGATCCGGCCCGAGGAACTGCGCGGCAGCGCCGGCACCTACCGGCTGCGCGAGGAACTGATCGCCCGCGCCAACGTCGCCGTGGCACCGGCGCAGGTGGTGGACGTGCTGTTCATGGAAATGCTGATCCAATGAGCGGCGAGCAGAGCGAAGAGGACCTCGCCGCCGCCTGGGGCGCCGAGACCGAGGGCGAGGACGCCGCGGAGGGCGGCGAGGGCGCCCCGGCCGCACAGCCGGCGCGCGTGCTCAACCAGGCGGAAATCGACAGCCTGCTCGGCTTCGACGAAGGCCCGGCCGGTGGCGAAGCCCGCACCGGCATGCAGAAGATCATCAGCTCAGGCCTCGTGAGTTACGAGCGCCTGCCGATGCTGGAGATCGTGTTCGACCGGCTGGTGCGCATCATGTCCACCAGCCTGCGCAATTTCACCTCCGACAACGTCGAAGTCGGCATCGACAACATTCTCTCCCTGCGCTTCGGCGACTACCTCAACTCGATCCCGCTGCCGGCGATGCTCGCGGTGTTCAACGCCGAGGAATGGGACAATTACGGCCTGATGGTGGTCGACAGCGCGATGATCTATTCGATCGTCGACGTGTTGCTCGGTGGCCGCCGCGGCACCGCGGCGATGCGCATCGAGGGCCGGCCGTATACCACGATCGAACGCACGCTGGTCGAGCGGCTGATCCAGGTCGTGCTCGCCGATCTGTCGGCGGCGTTCAACCCGCTGTGTCCGGTGACGTTCCGGTTCGAGCGGCTGGAGGTCAATCCGCGCTTCGCCACCATTTCCAGACTGTCCAACGCGGCGGTGCTGGCGCGGCTGCGCATCGACATGGAGGATCGCGGCGGGCGGCTGGAACTGCTGCTGCCGTACGCGACGCTGGAGCCGGTGCGCGAACTGCTGCTGCAGCAGTTCATGGGCGAGAAGTTCGGCCGCGATTCGATCTGGGAGACCCATCTCGCCGAAGAACTCTGGAGCACCGACATCGACCTGTCCGTGGTGCTCGACGAGCAGGTGATGATGCTGTCCGAGGTGATGGCGCTGCAGCCAGGCAGCCGCATCGTCCTCAACTGCGCGCCGGGCGCGACCGTGCAGTTGCGATGCGGCGCCACGCCGCTGTTCGAGGCCAAGGTCGGGCGCCGCAACAACCGCGTCGCCGTGCGCATCGAGCGCGAGGCGCCGCGGACCACCGAATGATGCATCGCGCGGGACGCTGAATGCCAGGCATCGGAACCACAGGGGATGGCGGGGGCGTGGAATGGCTGCTGGACGTCGCGCTGATCGTGCTGCTGGCGGTCACGCTGTTCCATGCGCTGCGGCTGGAACGGGCGCTCGGCGTGTTGCGCCGCGACCGCGCCGCGCTGGAAGAACTTGTCGCCAGCTTCAACGCCAGCACGCGGCAGGCCGAGCAGGGCATCGAACGGCTGCGCGCGGCGACCGACGGCGCGGGCCGGCAGATCGCGCGGCAACTCGATGCGGCCGGCGCGCTGAAGGACGATCTGGTGTTCCTGATCGAGCGCGGCGAGCGCCTTGCCGACCGGCTGGACGGATTGGTGCGCGCTGGCAAGCAGATCGCGCCGGAGGCACCGCGCGCGGCGCTGCCGGAGTATCCGCGGGCGGAGACGATCGGCGCCGATCAGCCGGCCATCACGGCATTCGGCGAGCCGCACGCGGCGGACTCGCGGCTGCGCAGCCAGGCCGAACGCGACCTGATGCGCGCGCTGCGACTGCCGCGATGACGATGGCCGCGACGAGCTTGAAGGAGTGCCGGTCGTGAAGTTTCCCGCCACCAGCCTGCGCGTGCCGATGCCGCGGCTGCTGCCGGTCACCATGCTGGCGATGGCGGCGCTGCTCGCGGTGAAGTCGGTGGCGCTGGTGCGCGCGGCTGCACCCGCTGCCGCCGAAACCGGCGCGCCCGAGAAGCCGCCGGAGGTCACGCCCGCCCCGGTCAAGCCTGTCGATCCGGCGCCGATGGATGCGAAACCGGCCGCGGCGAACGCCGCCGACGCGAAGCCGGGCGAGAGCAAGGTCGCCGACGCCAAGCCGGCCGAGGCCACGCCGGTGGCCGTGCCGACGCCCGACGCGCCGCCGATCAGCGAAAGCGAGCGTGCGCTGCTGCTCGACCTGCGCAAGCGCCGCGACGAACTGGATGCGCGCGAGGCGGCGCTGACCGCACGCGAAAGCGTGCTGTCCGCGGCCGAAGCACGGCTGGCGACGCGGGTCGCCGAGCTTGGCAGCCTGCAAAAACGCCTGGAATCGCTGGAAACCGAGCGGAAACAGCACGACGAAGCGAATTGGCAAGGTCTCGTCAAGCTTTATGAAAGCATGAAGCCCAAGGATGCGGCGGTGATCTTCAACGATCTGGATCTGCCGGTGCTGCTGCCGGTGATGGACCGGATGAAGAACCAGAAGGCGGCGCTGGTGCTCGCGGCGATGGTGCCGGAGCGCGCACGTCTGGTCACGGCCGAGCTCGCGCAGATGCGGGCGCGTGCCAACTCCGTGCCGCCGCCGACCTCCGCAGCCGCGGGAGCCGGCGCGGACCCTACGCCGCCGGGAAAAACAGCCGGCGGCGGCTGATGCAATCTGCACCGCGGCGCGCGCCACGAAAGGGACCAGGATGTCGATCGACAAGTCGATGAACGTGCTGATCGTCGATGACTATAAGACGATGCTCCGCATCATCCGCAATCTGCTCAAGCAGATCGAATTCAACAACGTCGAGGAGGCGACGGACGGCGCCGAGGCGCTGGCCAAGCTGCGCAGCGGCAGCTTCGGGCTCGTGATCAGCGACTGGAACATGGCGCCGATGACCGGCCTGCAGCTGCTGCAGGAGGTGCGCGCCGATGCGCGGCTGAAGGGCACGCCGTTCATCATGATCACGGCGGAGAGCAAGACGGAAAACGTGGTCGCCGCCAAGCAGGCGGGGGTCTCCAACTACATCGTCAAGCCGTTCAACGCCGAGACGCTGCGCGAGAAGATCGAGAAGGTGCTTGGCAATGCTTGAGCTTCCCGCCCGCATCCCGGAGCCGCTGGCGCACCGCCTCGCCGCCATCCGCAGCCGCTACCCGGCCAGCGATCCCGACATGGTGGCCGGCGTGGTGGGCGCCGTGCTCACCACCATGCGCGGCGACCTCTCGGCATCCGATACCGCGCTGTTGCACGAGGTGGAGGAACTCGGCCGCACCATCGCCGCGGCGCGGGCCGAGATCGCCGCGTTGCAGGTGGACGACATTACCGCCAGCCACATCCCGTCCGCGACCGACGAACTCGACGCGATCGTGGCGCATACCGCAGGTGCCACCAACAGCATCCTGGAAGTGTGCGAAACGCTCGACAGCGTTGCCGGCAAGCTGGACGGCGAGGCGGCCGCGGCGCTGCAGGACGCGACCACGCGCATCTACGAGGCCTGCAGCTTCCAGGACATCACCGGCCAGCGCATCACCAAGGTGGTGGCGACGCTGAAGGCGATCGACAGCAAGGTGGCGCAGATCCTCAATACCTTCAGCGAAGCGCATGGCGACAGCTTTCGCGCGCCAACGCCCGCGGTGGTGGTCTCGCCGGTGCCGGCCAACGGCGACCCGGCTGCGGTCGGTCCGCAATTGCCGGGCAACGCCATGGACCAGACCGACATCGACAAGCTGCTGGCGAGCTTCGACTAGGGGGCGCGATGGGCGCGCGGTGATGGTCCGGGTCCTGGTCGGTGCTCTCGTGCTGGCGCTCGCCGTGGCCGCCGGCGCGCGGGCCGACCCGCTGCCGGCGGCGGTCCGCGCCGGCAACCACGAAACCTTCGGCCGCATCGTCGTCGACCTGCCGGCCGGTGTCACCGCCTACGCGCGCGCCGAGGGGGCGGGCGGCGTTCGCGTGCACATCATCGGCGGTACCCTGGCGGGCAGCGTCCACCCGCCGACCAATGTTGTCGCTGTCAACATTGAGGGATCGGATGCGCACCTGATCCTGGCTCCCGGCGCCCGGTTTACCGCGACCCACATGGCCGGAAGGCTGGCGATCGACGTGTTTGCGGGCACGACGCCGACGGCGCTGGCGGCGGCCGCTCCGCCACCGGTTGCACCTGCCGCGCCGGCGGTTGTACCCAAGGGGAAGCGCGGCAAACGCTTCTCCGGCCCGGCGCCGCGACCCTGGCCGAACCAGTCCGCCCCGCCATCCGCCGCCCCACCATCCGCCGCCGCACCGCCGCCGGCCCAGATGGAATCGCCGGCCGGCACCGCGCTGCCGCCCGACATGGCCGCGACCGGCGGCCCCGAGTCCTTGCGGGTGCCGTTGCAGCAACTGCTGCAAGGCACCCTCCCCGGCGTGCTGCGTCCCCCGTCGCCGGCGTCGCCCGCACCCGCGTCTCCCCCGGCCGATACCGCGGCGGCCGCGCCGCTGACGGCACCGGTGACCGAGGTGGCGCGGACGCCTTTGCCGCCGCCGGGCGGGCAGGGGCCGCTGGCGATTGCGGCGCAGCCTGGGGGCGAGACCATGGTGCTGCCGTTCGCCGCCACCACCGGCGCCGCCGCCTTCCGCCGTGGCGGCCAGACCGTCGTGGTGTTCGACGAACGCCGCCCGCTCGACCTCTCGGGCCTGCACGACGACCCGGCGATGGCGGCCGCGTTCGGCGACGCGCAGGTGCAGTTGCTGCCCGAGGCGACCGTGGTGCGGATCACGCTGCCGCCGCAGGCCGGGCTGACGCTCTCGCGAACTGCGGCGGGCTGGGCGCTCGCGAGCGTCGCCCAGTCGCCGACGCTGGAGCCGATCCGCGGCGACATCGCCGACGGCGCGATGCGGCTGGCGGCGGCGGCGCCCGGCCAGGTCATTTCGGTGCCGGACCCGGAGACCGGCGGCGCGCTGCTGGTCGGCACCCAGACCAAGCCCGGCCAAGGCGTGCCGGTGCGCCGCCGCACGCCGGACTTCACGCTGCTGCAGACGATGCAGGGCGTGGCCGTGGAGCCCGCCTCGGACGCGCTGACGCTGCAGGTGGCGCCGCCCAGGCAGCCGCCCGGCTTCGTGCTCGCAACCGCCGCCACCCCCGGCGGGCCGCCCGGCGGCCCGGGTGTGGCGCTGGACCCGCTCGGGCCGGAGGCGCTGGCGGCGCTGGACGCGGCCCGGATGACGCGGCGCTGGGATTTCCCGGCGCTGCCGACCGAGGCGCTGCTGCGCCGCCTGCAGGCTGCCACCGAAGATGCCGCCGCCGCGCCACCGCAGGCCCGCACCGCCGGCCGGCTGGCGGCGACGCAGGCCATGCTGGCGCTCGGCCTCGGGGCGGAGGCGGACGCGCTCGGCAGCCTGATCGTCACCGACGACGCGCGGGCCGTCGACGACCCCGACCTCGCCGGCCTGACCGCCGTCGCGGCACTGCTCGCCGGCCGGCTGGGCGAGGCCGACGCGATCACCGCCCCGCGGCTCGACGGCACCGACGAGGTGACGCTGTGGCGCGCGGCGCGGCTGGCGATGCAGCGGGAGGGCGCGCCGGAGGCCGCCGCCGGCTTCGCCGCCACCATGCCGCTGCTGCTCGCCTATCCGCAGGCGCTGCGCGACCGGCTGCTGCCGCTCGCCGCCGAAACCATGGTGCTGGGCGGCGAGCCAGAAGCGGCGCGGCGGCTGCTGGAGGCACGCAAGGACGACGGCGGCCTGGACTACGCTCGCGGCCTGCTCGCGGAACGCGATGGCCACGCCGCGCCGGCGCTGGCGATTTACGACCGGCTGGCGCAATCGCCGGACCGGCGGCTGAGCTACCGTGCCGGCCTGCGCGCGGCCGAACTCCGCCTCGGCACCGGTGCCTTCACCATGTCGCAGGCGGCGGACGCGCTCGACAAGCAGATCTACGCGTGGCGCGGCGGCCCGCACGAACTGGCGCTGCGCCTGCGGGTTGCCGAACTGCGGCAGAAATCCGGCAACTGGCGCGCGGCGCTGGCGCTGCTGCGCGAGACCGGCTCGGACCCTGTGGCGCAGACATGGCCGGACGCGAAGGCCACGATCCGCGGCCGCATGGGCGAGGTGTTCGCGCAGGCGCTGGCCGGGGACTCGCGCGCCGCGCTGCCGCCGCTGGAACTGGTGTCGCTGCTGGAAGAAAACCCGGACCTGCTGCCGGACGGCGAGGCGGGGCGGGCGCTGGCGTCACGGCTCGCCGACCGGCTGGTGGCGCTCGACCTGCCGAAACGCGCCGGGCCAGTGCTGGAAAAGCTCATGAACGCGACCCCCCCGGGGGCCGCCCGCGCTGAACTCGGCGCCCGATTGGCGGCGTTGCGGCTTGACCAGAGCGACCCGACGGGTGCCCTGGAGGCGCTGTCCGCCTCCGCCGCCGAGGGCCTGCCGCCGGCAGTGGACGAAGCCCGCACCATCACCTTTGCCCGCGCAACTGCCGCGCGCGGCGCGCTGGCCCCGGCGACGGCGGCGCTGGCGGCGCTCGGCACGCCGGCGGCCGACGAGGCACGCGCGACGCTGCTGGAGCGGGCCAGGGATTGGCCGGGCGCGGTCTCCGCCCTGGAAAGCTACGCGCAACGGACGGTGCCGCCGGAGGGGCCGCTGGCCGACGTGCCGGCACAGGTGCTGCTGCGGCTGGCCTCGGCCGCCGCGCAGGCGGGCGACGAGCCGCTGCTGACGCACCTGCGCGACCACGATCTGCTGCGCATGCCGGCGGGCAAATTCGCTGACATGTTCAAGCTTCTCACCGAACGCCCGGTGCAGGGCGTCGCCGACCTGCCGCGTGCGGCGCAGGAGGCCGCGCTGGCGCGCGGGTTGCCGGCGGCGCTGAAAATGCTCGGCGCCGGGGTTGTCGCCCCCTAGCGCCAAGGGCCGCCGGGCGCAGGCCGGCCCTGCGAAAATCTGCCCTCGGGGGGGATATTTTCTCTTGCGCCCCCCCCCCCTTTTCCCCATGTTCCGCGGCCTTGGCCCAAGGGGACGCGCCTTTCGCGTCCTGCCGGCCGTCTGCTGGTTGGACAGAGGGGTACGCGATGAACGCACTCACGCCACTGGGGATGGTCTCGGAATTCCCGAGCGAGAACCAGACGAACGACACTCTTCTCGCGGCGAGCGCAGAGGAACAGAAGGACTATTTCGTCGAGCGCGACGGAATGAAGTTCGCCGGCACGCATCTGCTGGTGGATTTGTGGGGAGCCACGAATCTGTGCGACCCGGCGCATATCGACGCGGCGCTGCGCGAGGCGGCGATCGTGGCCGGTGCGACGATTCTGCACAGTCATTTCCACCATTTTTCACCGAATGGTGGCGTTTCCGGCGTGGTGGTGCTGGCCGAAAGCCACATCTCCATCCACACATGGCCGGAGCGTGACTTCGCGGCGGTGGATTTGTTCATGTGCGGGTCCTGCGATCCGTACCTGTCGATCCCCGTGTTGAAGCAGGCGTTCGCGCCGGAGCGCGTCGATCTCGACGAGCAGCGGCGCGGACGCGTCTACTAGGACGGCGAGGGGCTCCGCCCCTCGACCCTGCCAGGGCCGGGAGGCCCTGGACCCATGGCAAGATCCAGGGGTCACGCCCTGGATTTTTCTTTGTTGGGCAGGTGAACCATGGCAACCGACGTGTGGGTGAACGAGACGCTGTACGCCGAGTGGGGCCAGCGGTTTCTCGTCAAGCGCGAACTCGCGCATGTGCAGAGCGCGTTTCAGGACATCATGGTGTTCGAGAGCGCATCGCATGGTCGCGTGATGCTGCTCGACGGCGTCGTGCAGATCACCGAGCGCGATGAGTTCGTCTATCAGGAAATGCTGACGCATGTGCCGCTGCTGGCACATGGCGCTGCGCATCGGGTGCTGATCATCGGCGCCGGCGACGGCGGCGTGCTGCGGCGGGTGCTGCAACATCGCAATGTCACGCAGGCGGTGATGGTGGAGATCGACGGCGAGGTGATCCGCCTCGCGCGCGAATTCATGCCCGGCATTTCCGGCGACGCCTGGAGCGACGCCCGCGCCAACGTCATCGTCGGCGACGGCATCGACTACGTGAAGCAGGCGGTGGACGACAGTTTTGACTGCATCATCGTCGACTCGACCGACCCGATCGGCGTCGGCGAGGTTCTGTTCACCGACGCGTTCTACGCCAACAGCGCACGCATCCTGTCGGCCGGCGGCCTGATCGTGAACCAGTGCGGCGTGCCGTTCATGCAGGCGGACGAACTGCGCGACACCAGCGCGCGGCGCCGGCAATTCTTTCCGCATGTTGGCGCCTACGTCGCCGCCGTGCCGACCTATGTCGGCGGATTCATGACGCTGGGCTTTGCGGCGAAGCAGGCTGGGCTCGATGCCATAGATGTGGCCACCATTCGCGCCCGCGCGGACGCCGCCGGCGTGCTTGGCACCACCGCGTATTGGACGCCGGAACTGCATGCGTCCGCGTTCCAGTTGCCGCCATACATTAAGAGGAATTTACCCGAATGAGGCGTACAGGCCACAGCGGGACAGCGTTGCGCTGCAGTGCAGCATGGGTTTGCTTGCAATCGTCGGCGCCCCGCCCCTAATTCGCGATTGGCTTGTTGCCCACTGCGTATGGTGATCGTGCATGGATGAGATGACAGTGTCCCCGATGGAGCAGACGCAGACGATCGCGTTGGAGCAAGCGGGATTCGAAGCCTGGTGCAACTGCGTACGTCGGTTGCTGGGCTGGTCGGAGGGAACGTTGGAGGACTGGCCTGGGTTGTTCGCATCCGGCCACACGCCGCGCGACGCGGCGCGCACCGCCGTCTACGGCGAGTCTTTCGGCGACTAATGGGGTTTGGGGCCGCCGGCCCCAACGGGGCCGAGGGGCGCCGCCCCTCGCCTTGCCTTTAGCCGCCGACGCGCAGCAGCAGCTTACCCGACAGTTTGCGCGACTCGATGTGTTCCTGCATCGCGCGCGCCTCTTCCAGCGCATACACCTGCTCGATCGGCGCCCGCAGCGAGCCGTCGACGAGGCCGCCCATCACGTCTGCCAATCCCGCTTTCCATTCCGGCGAGTCCGGATCGACGTGCCCGAGGTGGAAGCGCGTAAACGTCTGCGAGCGCGGCAGGATGCGCTCGCGGATGTTCTGGTACGGCAAACCCTCGGCCTCGCCGATGGAAATGATGTGGCCGAGTTTGCGCACCGCGTCGAACGTGCGGTCGAGCGTGTTGGCGCCAAGCGAATCGATCGCCAGCGCCACGCCGCGCCCGCCAGTCAGTTCCAGTGCCACGGAGACGAAATCCTCGGCGCCGTTGAGCACGACGCGGCTCGCGCCGAACTCGATTGGCTTCTTTTCCTTGCCCGGCGTGCCGATCGTGCCGATCACGTTCGCGCCCGCGCGCACCGCGAGTTGCGTGCACCAAAGGCCGACGCCGCCGCCGATCGCGTGCACCAGCACCCGGTCGCCGGGCCGCACGCGTCCGACCGTGTGCAGCATGTGCCACGCCGTCAGCGCCTGCACCGGAAAGCAGGCCGCCGCCTCCAGCGAGAGCGCGTCGGGGATCGGCACCACCCAGTCCTCGACGGTGCGGAACAGCTCCGCATAGCCGCCGCCCTTCTCGTGGAACGCGGCGACGCGGTCGCCGGGGCGCACCCTGGTGACGCCGGGGCCGACCGCCTCGACGATGCCGGAGACTTCGACGCCCGGGATCACCGGATAGGTGAACGGGTGCGGGTAGGTGCCGCGGCGGATCATGGTGTCGGCCCAGTTCAGGCCGCAGAAGGCCACGCGCACCAGCACCTCGCCAGGGCCGGCGACCGGGGGCGGCATGTCCGCCATGACCAGTTGTTCCAGCCCGCCCGGCGTTTTCACCACCACCGCCCGCATCGCGCTTCCCCCCTCGGTCGGGTGCGCGCGATGCAAGCGCCGCGCCGCTCAGGGCGGTTGTGCGAAGCTTTGCACGAGGCTGCCGGAGACCAGCCGCCAGCCATCGACCAGAACGAAGAAGATCAGCTTGAACGGCACGGAAACCACGTTCGGCGGCAGCATCATCATGCCGAGGCCCATCAGCACGCTTGCCACCACCATGTCGATCACCAGGAACGGCAGGTAGAGCAGGAATCCCATCTCGAACGCGCGGCGTAGCTCGCCGACCAGGAACGAGGGCACCAGCACGCGCCAGGGCGCGGCATCGGGCGTCGCCGGGTCGGGCAGTTTCGCGAGGTCGAGGAACAGTTGCAGGTCGGTCGGGCGGACGCTCGCCGCCATGAATTTGCGGAATGGCTCGGCGGCCAGCCGCAGGCCCTCCAGGTCGGTGACCTTGCCCTCGCTCATTGGCAGCAGGCCGGTGGTCCAGGCCTGGTCGAGCACCGGCTGCATGACGAAGAACGTCAGGAACAGCGACAGCCCGATCAGCACCATGTTCGGCGGCGCGCCCTGGGTGCCGAGCGCGCTGCGGAGCAGCGACAACACGATCACGATGCGGGCAAATGCCGTCATCATCACCAGCAGGCTCGGTGCCAGCGACAGCACCGTGATCAGCGCGGTGAGCTGCACGATGCGCGAGGTCACGCCGGGCCCGGCGGCGCCAAGGTCGAGCGAAATGGATTGCGCGGCGGCGCTGCCGGGCAGCAGCAACAGCAACGGGAGCAGGCGGATCATCGGGGCACCTCGGGATTTTCCGTCGGGGGATCGAGCCAGCCCACCACCACGTCCTGGGCGCCGCCGGTGAGCAGCAGCACCCTGCGCTCGCCGCAGTGGACCAGCAGCAGGCGGCGGCGGGCGTCGAGCGCGAGGGCCTGTTCCAGCCGCAGCGGGCCGGTGCGGCTGCCCGCGGCGGGCAGGCCCGGCAGCAGCAGTGCCGCGCGCCGCGCCAGCAGGATCAGCCCGACCACGCCGAGGAGTGCCAGCAAGGCCATCAGCAGGTTGGCCGACGTCATTGGTCCGCGTCGCCCGCGGCGGCGCCGCGCAGCGCAACGGAGAGTGCATCGAGTTCGCCCAAGACCGTCGCCAGTTGCGGGCGCAGCGTGCGGCCCTGCTCGGGCGGCAGGTCGAGGCAGGCGGCGCAGAGCCGGCCGACCGCATCCTGCAGGCCGGCGAGGTCGACGCTGCGGCGGGACTCCACCAGGGCGCGCGCCACGCGCAACGTCGCGCACGCGGCTTCCGCCATGGCGGAGGCCCGGGTCTGGGGATCTGTCATCGGCCAGTGTTTTGCACGGCATTGCGTTGAGGAAGTCTTGCCGCCTGTCCGCGGCCCGCGTTTACCGCCCGTTCAGCAATGCACCGCCACTCTGCGGTCCCCAAGCGAGGGGCGCGCCGCCATGGATCTTTCCGATGTTCCGCTGTTCGCGCTGGCAGACCGCCGGCTCGCGTGGGTGGACGCGCGGCAGTCGCTGCTGGCGCAAAACATCGCCAATGCCGACACGCCGCACTGGCACGCCCACGACCTGACGCCGTTCGCTTCCATGCTGCAGCAGGCGACGGTGCAGATGGTGCGCACTGATCCGGCGCATCTGTCGCCCGCCGGCGCCGGTGGCGTGCCCGGCGGCAGCGCGGTGGTGGCGGAGCAGTCGCCGGATGGCAACTCGGTGGCGATCGACAAGGAACTCGTGAAGGTGGCCGACACCGACTCGGCGCATGAACTGGTGACGAGCCTGACCAAGAAATACCTGAGCCTCGTGCGCACCGCGATCGGCAAGTAGCGGCGGCGGCGGGGCGACGACGCAAGAACGCTGGAGGCAAGGACGATGGATATTTCCCGGGCACTCGACATCTCGGCCGCCGGCATGTCGGCGCAGACCACGCGGCTGCGCGTGATCGCGGAGAATCTGGCGAACCAGGACACCACCGGCGCGACGCCCGGGGCCGCGCCATACCGGCGCAAGACCGTGACCTTCGCCAACCAGATGGACCACTCGCTTGGCGTGGACCTGATCCAGGTCTCCGGCGTCGGCCACGACCCGAGCGACTTCCCGCTGCGCTACGACCCGTCGCACCCCGCAGCCGACGCGCGCGGCTACGTGCGCACGCCCAACGTCAACAGTTTCATCGAGGTGATGGACATGCGCGAGGCGGAACGGACCTACAACGCCAACCTCGCGGTGATGCAGTCCACCCGCGGCATGCTTGAGCGCACCATCGAATTTCTGAAATAGCCATGGCCCTGCCGCTGACCGGTACCACGGCACCGCCGCTGATCGTGACGCCGCGCGGCGTCACGCCGCAGGACGCCGCGCGCGCTTACCAGGATGTGGACGGTGGTATGGCAAGCCCCACCAGTGCGGATTTCGGCGGCGTGCTGTCGCGCGCCGTGGAAGGGGCGGTGCAGGCCGGGCATGCGGCGGAGAGCCAGGCAATGACCGCGATCGCCGGCGGCGGCAACCTGACCGAAGTGGTGCAGGCGGTCTCGCGCGCCGAACTGGCGCTGCAAACCACCACCGCCATCCGCGACCGCGTGGTCTCGGCCTACCAGGACATCATGCGCATGCCGATCTGACAGCGCCCGTGCCGCAGTCCATTCTCTCCCCCAAGGGAGCGAGGGAAGCGAGGAAGGCAAACTGGCTCCGGATCGAGGCGTTTCTCCCTGAACCACACTCCAACACCACCACGCACAAAACGGGCGGGCGCATGAACGAGGGCGATGTCGGCGCGTTGTTGCGCGAGGCGGTGACGGTGGTGCTCAAACTCGGCGGCCCGCCGCTGGCCGTGGGGCTGGCTGTCGGTCTGGTGATGTCGCTGGTGCAGACGGTGACGCAGGTGCACGAGCAGACCGTCGCCTTCGTCCCCAAGCTGGCGGCGATCCTGTTCACCCTCGTCGTGCTCGGCCCGTTCATGGTCGCGACGCTGACCGACTTCACCCGTCTGGTGTTCGACAAGCTGGTTGCGGTCGGCGGCTCGTGAGCGGCGGTGCCGCGGCGCCAGGGCTCCCATGACGGCCGCGGACGCCGCGCTGGTGGCGAGCCTGCCGGCCTGGGCGTTTGCGTTCATCCTGCTGCTGTGCCGGGCCGGCGCCGCGATCACGCTGATCCCGGGCAGCGGCGAGACCGAGGTGCCGATGATGGTGCGCGCCGGTTTCGCCGTCGCGCTCACGGCGCTGCTGCTGCCGGCGCTGGCACCGCATTTCCCGGCGCCGCCGGATGATGTCGGGCCGATGCTGTACATGATCGCGGCCGAACTGCTGACTGGCCTGTTCCTCGGCTGGCTGGCGCGCCTCGTGGTGGCGGCGCTGCCGCTGGCGGGGCAGATCATCGCCGTGGTCAGCGGCATGTCCAGCGTGCTGCAGCCGGACAGCGTGCTTGGTCCGCAGGGCGCTGCACTCGGGCGGCTGCTCGGGCTGGCGGCAACCGTGCTGGTATTCGCGACCGGGCTGTATGCGCTGCCGCTCGCCGCCATCGCCGGCAGTTATGCGGTGATCCCGGCCGGTGCGCTGCTGCCGGCGGCGGACACCGCTGCCGCGGCGGTGACCGCAGTCGGTGCGTTGTTCGCGCTTTCGGTGCGGCTGGCCGCGCCGTTCATCCTGGCGAGCGTGATCTGGCACGTCGTGCTGGCGCTACTGTCGCGGCTGGTGCCGCAGCTCCAGGTGTTCTTCCTGGCGACCCCGGCGCAGCTTGCCGGCGGACTGGCGTTACTCGGCCTGCTCGGCGCGGCGCTGCTGGGGGCGTGGCAGGAGCAGGCGACGGCCGCGTTCGGCGCGCTGCCCGGCGCCGCCACCTCGGCCTTGCCCTAGCCGATGGCCGAGGACGAGGGCGGCGGAGACCGGAGTGAGGCGGCCACCCCGCGGCGGCTGGAGCGCGCGCGGGAGGCGGGGCAGACGGCGCTCTCCCAGGAGGCTGCGCCGTTCGCGGTGCTGGCGATCGGGGCGCTGCTGCTCTCGATGGCTGCCCCCGTTGCCGCTAGGGTGCTGTTGGCGCGGCTGTCCTCGCTGCTGATGGCACCGCCCTCGACGCCGCCGGCGATGGCGCTGCATGCGGCACTCTCCGCCGCGTTTCTGCTGGCGATTCCGTTCCTGCTGGTCTGCGCGGCGGCCGGCACGATCGCGGTGCTGGCGCAGACCGGCGGCATGGTCAACCTCAATGCCCTGGTGCCGGATCTCGCCCGGCTCGATCCGCGGCGCGGGTTGCGGCAAATCGGCTCCAGCACCGCGCTGCTCAACGGCGGCAAGGCGCTGCTGAAGCTGGCCGCCGCCGGCACTGTCGCCTGGATCGTGCTGTCCGATGCCGTGCCGATGCTGCCGGCGGCGATGTTCTGGGACCCGGCGACGCTGCTGGACCGCGTGGCGCGCGAAGTGTTGCGGGTGACGCTGGCCCTGGCCGGCGCGCAGGGTGCGCTCGCCGGGTTCGACATCGTGCGCGCCCGCATCGCCTTCGCCGGCGACGTCCGCATGTCGCGCCAGGAGGTCAAGGATGAGCACAAGGAGACCGAGGGTGATCCGCAGATCAAGGCGCGCATCCGGCGCCTGCGGATGCAGCGGGCGAAGCGGCGGATGCTCAAGGCGGTGCCGAAGGCGGCCGTCGTGGTGACCAACCCGACGCACTATGCGGTGGCGCTGGCCTATCAGCGCGGCGGCACCGCGGCGCCGCGGGTGGTTGCCAAGGGCGTGGATTCGCTGGCGCTGCGCATCCGCGAGGTGGCGCGCGAGCACAACGTGCCGGTGGTCGCCAACCCGCAGCTCGCGCGCACGCTGCACGCCTTGGAACTGGACAGGGAAATCCCGCAGGAGCTCTATCAGGCCGTGGCTGAGGTCATCGCCTATGTGTGGCGGCTGCGGAAGCGGGCTGCATGACCGGCCCGCTGGCCCGGCTGCGCGGCCTGTTCACGCCCCCGCCGGCGCTCGGCCTGCGCCTGATCGACCGGTTCGCCGGCCCGCTGGACGCGGCGCTGCGGCTGCTGTTTGAGGACCCCTCCGCCGGGCGTCTCGTGGCCGACCGGCACGGGCGGGTGGTGCGCGCCAGCGCCCTGCTGCAACGCATGGTCGGTGCCGCGCTCGATCTGGCGCCCGGCACGCCGGTGCAATTGCTGTTCGCCGAGGCCGACCGCGACGCCGCGTGGAGCGAGATTGCCGCCATCCTGCACGGCCCCGCCGGGCCGGGGGCGGCCCGGCCGCTGACCGCGCAACTGGTCGGCGACGCCGACATGCCGGTGACCGCCTCCGTCACCTGTTCGCCGCTGATCGGCCTCGGCGCCGCGCCCGACGGGGTGTTGCTGTCGGTGCACGACGTCTCCATGCAATCGCGGCTGGAGGCGCAGCTTGCGCAGAGCCAGCGGCTGCAGGCGGCCGGGCAGCTTGCCGGCGGCGTGGCGCACGACTTCAACAACCTGCTGACCGCGATCGTCGGCGGCGCGGACGCGATCGCCGCGCACCACGGGCTGGACGACGAGACGCTGGAGGACATCGAGGTGATCCGCGCCAGCGCGCAGCGCGGGGCGGCGCTGGTGCGGCATCTGCTGGCGTTCGGCCGGCAGCAGACGTTCCAGCCGCGGGTGCTGGCGCTGAACGCGGTGGTGAGCGAACTCGCCGCCGTGCTGCGGCGGCTGCTCGGCAACCGGGTGCGGCTGGAAGTGTCGCTGGAGCAGCCCGGGCAACTGGTGCGGGTCGATCCGACGGCGCTCGATCAGGTGCTGGTGAACCTCGCGGTGAACGCGCGCGACGCGATGCCGGAGGGCGGCACGCTGACGCTTCACACCGGCAAGCTGACGCTGCACCGGCCGCTGCCGCGCGGGGCGGAGACGATTCCGCCCGGCAGCTACGTGATGGTGGAGGTGCAGGACACCGGCGCCGGCATTCCGGCCGAGGCGCTGCCGCATATTTTCGAACCGTTCTTCACCACGCGGCGCGATGCCGGCGGCACCGGGCTCGGCCTGTCCACGGTGCATGGCATCGTGCGCCAGTGCGACGGCTTCCTGGCGGTGGAGAGCGCGCCGGGGCAGGGCACGCGCATGCGTGTCTATTTGCCGGCATGGCAGGGCGATGCGCCGGCTGAGGAGGCGACGGACATGCCCGGCCGGCCGGCGGCGCCGGTGGCGGCGCGCGGGCCGAACGGGGCGGTGCAGCCGAGCCTGCCGTTCCTCGACCCGCCGAAGCCGCCGCGCGGCGCGGTGCTGCTGGTGGACGACGAGGACGTGGTGCGGCGCATCGCCGAGCGCGCGCTGGTGCGCCAGGGCTGGCGCGTGCTGGCGGCGGCGACGGCGGAGGCGGCGTTGGAGCTGCTCGGCACCGACCTGCCGGTGACGTTGGCCGTAGTGGTGACCGATCTGGTGATGCCCGGCATGGACGGGGCGGAACTGGTGCAGGCGGTGCGGGCGCGGCTTGGCAGCCCGAAGCTGCCGGCGGTGCTGGTCTCCGGCTACGCGGCGGAGGAGCTGCGCGACAGGATCGCCACCGTGCCGGGCTGCGGCAACATGCGGTTTTTGGCCAAGCCGTACGACCTGAAAGAGCTCGCGGCGGCGCTCGCGGAGATCGTGGAATAGCCGCCTAATGTTGACAGCGTCAACATTAGGCGGCGAGTTCCGCCAGGGCGGCACGCAGGCTGTTTTGGTTCCTTGAAAGCAACATTCTGGCCCCTTCTGGGTCGAGGCCGCGCAGCAGCAGCACGGCGAGCTTGACGCTGCCGTCGGCGCCCGCCAGCGCTGCCCGCGCTGCCGCGTCGTCGGCGCCGGTCAGATGGCGGAGCATGCGCAGGCCGCGGGCGCGGAGTTTGTCGTTGCTGGCGCGCATGTCGACCATCAGGCCGTCGTGCACGCGGCCGAGTTGCAGCATCACCAGCGTGGAAAACAGGTTCAGCACGACTTTCTGCGCGGTGCCGGCCTTCAGGCGGGTCGAGCCCGCGATCGGTTCCGACCCCGTCTCCACCAGGACCGGATGGGCGGCGAGGCCGAGCAGGCGGCTGCCGCCACTGTTGGCGACGGCGATGGTCAGCGCGCCGCGGGCGCGCGACTCGGCGATGCAGGCGCAGGTGAAGCGCGTGCCGCCGCTGGCGGCGACGCCGAGCACGACATCATCTTTTCCGACATTCTGTGTCGCGATTGCGGCACGGGCGGCGGCTTCGTCGTCCTCGGCGTTCTCGACCGCGCCGAGCAAAGCCGTGCTGCCGCCGGCCATCAGCAGAACAAGGCGGTCGCGCGGCCAGTCGAAGGTCGGCGGCAGTTCGGCGCCGTCCTGCGCGGCGATCCGGCCGGACGTTCCGGCACCGGCATAGACCAGCCGGCCCCCATCGCGGAGTTTTGCGGCCGCCGCGGTCGCGGCGGCGGCGAGCGCCGGCAAGGCCGGGCGGACGGCGGCGACGGCGGCGAGTTGCGATTCCCACAAGGCCAGCAAAGCCGACTCGGGCGGCCACGCGTCGATCTCACGATAGCGCGCGTCGACCGATTCGGTGGCCGGGAGGGTGGGGTTTGTAGACACGGCGGCTCCTCCACTGTGGCGCACTCAACCGTGCCGAGGCCTGCCGATCAAGTGCCGATTGCGTCGTTTCGGCAACGGGAGCCGCCGCGGCGCAAAAAATCGTCCGATCCGATGCAGCCGGAGTGAAGAATGCTTTTGCCTGCCGCAAAAATCGCTGTTAGGACGCCGGCTCTTTACAGTACGCTGGCGAGGTTGGCGATTCGCGCCATCCCGGCCAACGGAAACGCCAGAGAGAGGACAAGAAACCGGATGTCGAAAGCCTTCATCGCGCAGGTGATCCAGGAGTCGGCGCAACTCACCGGTACCGCCGCCAATCGTGCTGCCGGCGACGTGGTCGGAGCGATCGTGCGGGAGCTGAAGAAGAACGGCCGCTTCACGCTGCCGAGCTTCGGCACGTTCATCGTGCGCAAGACCAAGGCCCGCAAAGGCCTGAACCCGCGCACCGGCGAGCAGATCAAGGTGAAGGCCGGCAAGACCGTGCGCTTCAAGGCATCGCCGTCGCTGAAGAAAGTGGTCTGAGGCGTACGCGTCCAGCACACCGCGTTTGGCGCGACGCCCCTCCCCCCGACCCCTCCCGCAAGGGGAGGGGAGACGAAAGTTCCCTCTCCCCTTGTGGGAGAGGGCTGGGGTGAGGGGTGGCGCAGCGCGTGAAGGTGTTGGCGTTCGGCCTCAGATATCCACGTCGGCAACGGTCTTCGCTCGGTCCTGGATGAACTGGAAGCGCAGTTCCGGCCGGCGTCCCATCAGGCTTTCCACAAGCTCGTTGGTGCGCGCCCGTTCCTCGGCCAGCGCGACCACTTTCAGCAGCGTTCGCTTGGTCGGGTCCATCGTGGTCTCCTTCAGCGCCGCCGGCGGCATCTCGCCCAGGCCCTTGAAGCGGCTGACATCGACCTTTGCGGTGCCCTTGAACTGCTTCATCTTGCGTTCGCGGTCGGCGTCGTTCATCGCGTAGACCGATTTGGCGCCCTGCGTCAGCCGGTATAGCGGCGGCTGCGCCAGGAACACGTGGCCATGCCGCACCAGTTCCGGCAATTCGCGATAGAAGAACGTCATCAGCAGCGAAGCGATATGGGCGCCGTCCACGTCGGCGTCCGTCATGATGATGACGCGGCCGTAGCGCAGCCGCGTGCGGTCGAAACGCTCGCCGACGCCGCAACCGAGCGCCTCGATAAGATCCTTCAACTCCTGGTTCTGCCGCAGCTTCTCCGTCGATGCGCTGGCGACGTTGAGGATCTTGCCACGCAAGGGCAGCACCGCCTGCGTCGCGCGGTCGCGCGCCTGCTTGGCGGAGCCGCCGGCGCTGTCGCCTTCGACCAGAAATATCTCGGTGCGTTCGGCATCCTCGATCGTGCAGTCGGTGAGCTTGCCGGGCAGGCGCAGCCGCCGGGTCGCCGACTTGCGCGGCGTGTCCTTCAATTCCTTGCGGCGCAGCCGTTCCTCGGCACGCTCGATCAGGAAGGCCAGCAGGTTGTCGGCCTGCGTCGGGTCGCCGGCGAGGAAGTGGTCGAACCGGTCGGTCAGCGCCTGCTCGACCAGCCTGGCCGCCTCGGGGCTGGTGAGTTTTTCTTTCGTCTGGCCCTGGAACTGCGGTTCGCGGAGGAACAGCGAGAACTTCGCTGCCATCGCGCCGAGCACGTCCTCGGCGACGATCTGGGCGGCGCGGCGGTTGGCGCGGTGCTCGCCCCAGGTGCGCAGACCCTTCAGCAGGGCATTGCGGAATCCGGTTTCATGCGTGCCGCCCTGCGTCGTCGGCACGGTGTTGCAGTAGCTGTGCAGAAAACCCTCGCCGGTTTCCTGCCACACGACGGCCCATTCCAGCCGGCCGGTGCGCTCGCCGGGCAGTGCCGCCTCGCCGGCCCAGATCGGCACCACGCGCGTCGCACCGTTGATGTCGGCTTCCAGGCTGTCGCGCAGCCCGCCGGGGAAGTGCAATTCCGCGACCGGAGGCACGTCGCTGGCGCCGGCCAGCAACGCGGGGTCGCAGGACCAGCGGATCTTCACGCCGCGGAACAGATAGGCTTTGGAGCGGCACAGCTTGTAGAGCCGGGTCGGGCTGAATTCGATGCCGCCAAAAATCTGCCGGTCGGGGCGGAAACGTATCAGCGTGCCGCGGCGGTTGGTCATGGCGCCGGCATTGAGCAGTTTGCTGGTCGGCGCGCCGCGCACGTAACTCTGTTTCCACAGCATGCGGTCGCGCGCGACCTCGACCTCCAGCGACTCGGAGAGCGCGTTGACCACGGAACTGCCGACGCCGTGCAGGCCGCCGGACGTGTCGTACGCCTTGCCGCCGAATTTGCCGCCGGAATGCAGCGTCGTCAGAATGACTTCGAGCGCGGACAGGTTCTTGAATTTCGGGTGCGGATCGACCGGGATGCCGCGGCCGTTGTCGCGCACCGCGAGCGTGTTGCCGGTCTCCAGCGACACCTCGATGAAGCTGGCATGGCCGGCGACCGCCTCATCCATCGCGTTGTCGAGAATCTCGGCCGCGAGATGGTGCAGCGCGGCCTCGTCGGTGCCGCCGATATACATGCCGGGCCGGCGGCGCACCGGCTCCAGCCCCTCCAGAACCTCGATGTCCTTGGCGGAATAGCTGGCCGGTTCGGCTTGCCGGGCCGGCGGCGGCGAGGCGGGCGCTTCCTTGCGTGGCGCCCCCCCGGAGCCGGGTGAGGCCCCAGGGCCGGATGAAGCGCTGGGCGAGCCAACGCCGCGCGGGCCGGGGGCCGGCCCGAACAGATCATCGTTCATGCTGTGTTCCCGTGCTGGGGGGCACTGTAGCCAGAGCCCCCCGCGCCGGGCAAGGGCGCTGGCCCCAGGTCAGGCCGGCAGATGCGATTCCAGAATCCACAACCACTTGTCGAGGCCGCGCGACACCTCGGTGAACACGTCGGCGGTATTGGCGTCGCCGGCTTCGGCGGCCGCGTCGATGTTCTGGCGCACGGCATTGCCGACGACGGCGGTGCGCTCGACCAGCGCGCGCAGATGCGCCTCGATCGCGTGCAGGTCGGTGGGGTAGGGCGCCAGCGTGGTTTTTTCGGCCACCGCCTGCACGGTGCCGATGGCGATGCCGCCCAGCGCGGCGGCGCGCTCGGCCATGGTGTCGACGTAGTCGTCCACGTCGCCGCGCAGGTCGTCCAGCATCTCGTGGATGGCGATGAACTCGCGGCCCTTGAGGTTCCAGTGCGCCTGCTTGATCGCGAGCGCGAGATCGATGGCATCGGCGACGCGGGCGTTCAGCAGCGTGACGGCTGCGGATTTGACGTTCGAATCGAGTGCGTTGTGCGACGCGTAGGCGGCCAGGGGCGATCCCTCCGACGATTCAGGCTTATCACCGGGATATGGTGGTGCTGACGCGGATGCGCACGGTGGGGCCGCACAGCAGCGGGCGGCCGGTGATGCCCCAATCGCGCCGGTGAATGGCGGCTTCGGCGCTGTAGCGGGGCGGGCTGTTCACGATCGCGAGATGCAGCGGGTGGGTGGCGCCGTGCAGCGTCAACGCGCCGTCGATGCCGCCGGGATCGCAACTGCCGCTGTAGACGAGGGTCGGAAAGTCCGCGGCATCGAGCAGCCCGGCCGATAGCACCTCGCCGCGCACCGACCGGTTCGACATTTGCAGGCTGGCCACCTCCACGTTGACATCGACGCGGCAGGTGCCCGGGGCATCCGGGTCGACCGTCAATGTCCCCGAAAAGCGGCTGAACATGCCGTCGGTCGGAACGACGCCGAAGGCGTAGGCACGGAACGCGATTTCCGCATGCGCCGGGTCGAGCGGAAAGCTGCGCGACTCGGCCCGCGCGCCTGCAGCGGAGGCGAAGACCAGCGCGGCGGCCAGCAACTGGGTGCCGGTTGCAAGGCGGGGTCGGTGTGGGGCCATGCGGGCAAACTGCGGATCGGGGCGCCCGCGTTCAAGCCGCGGTTGCGTGATCGGTGGTAGACGTGCTCCGGAGGGGCCATGTTGCACTGCGGCAGCACTGGAAACGGGAGAGATCGCATGAGCTTGAAGGGCAAGGTCGCGCTGGTGACCGGATCGACCAGCGGCATCGGGCTGGGCATCGCCGAGGCGCTGGCGGCGGCAGGCGCCGACCTGTGGTTGAACGGGTTCGGCGACGCCGCCGAGATTGAGAAGCTGCGGGCGGGCACGGCGGAAAAGTTCGGCGTGCGGGTCGGCTTTTCCGGCACCGACATCTCCAAGCCCGCCGAAGTGGTGGCGCTGGTCGCCGAGATCGAGAAGACGTTTGGTTCGCTGGACATCCTGGTCAACAACGCGGGCGTGCAGTTCACAGCGCCGGTGGAGGAATTTCCGGACGCGCAGTGGGACCGCATCATCGCCATCAACCTGTCCGCCGTGTTCCACGGCATGAAGGCGGTGATCCCGGGCATGAAGAAGCGCGGCTGGGGGCGGATCATCAACATCGCCTCGGCGCACGGCCTGGTGGCGAGCCCGGAAAAGGTCGCCTATGTCGCGGCCAAGCACGGCGTGGTGGGTGCCACCAAGGTGGCGGCGATCGAACTGGCCAACGACGGCATTACCGTCAACGCGATCTGTCCCGGCTGGGTGCTGACGCCGCTGGTGCAGAAACAGCTCGACGACCGGGCGAAGAAGGAAGGCAAGGACGTGGCGGCGCTGACCCGCGACTTCCTGACCGAGAAGCAGCCGATGGCACAGTTCACCAAGACCGAGCAGATCGGCGGGCTGGCGGTGTTCCTGTGCTCGGACGCCGCGGCGACGATGACCGGCGCGCCGATCTCGATCGACGGTGGCTGGGTGGCGGCATAGCGGTCGCGGCATGCGCACGGCTCCGGCGGGTTCGCGCTACGCGCGACCGCCGGGGGCATCCGGGGCCGGGCGGCGGTGCCGATGCGTGACGGGCCGGCGACGGCGCGTGTTCCCGGCGCCCCTGTCATCAGCGCGTGAGCGGGGCGTGCGCGATCAGGCGGTCCCGACCGCCGGCCGGGGCGCGACCGGTGCCGGCCCGGTGAGCAGCACCAGGCCGCCGCCGACGATCAGGCCGGCGCCGAGGACCGAGGCGAGGCCCGGCACCTCGCCCCAGATCGTGTAGCCGTAGAACGTCGCCCAGATCAGGCCGGTATATTCGAAGGCCGCGATCTGGTTGGCCTGGCGGGCGATCCGGTAGGCTTGGCTCAGCAGCGTCATGCCGAGCGCCGAAACGGGACCGCACAACGCCATCAGCGCGAGGTCGCGCGGCGTCGGCATCGCCCAGCCGCGCAGCAGGAAACCGAGTGCCGGATTGTCGGGCGGCACCGGCTGCACGACGGCGATGGCCAGCGAGAACAGGCCGGCGGCCACCAGAAACACGAATGTCTGATAGAAGGCCATGGCCGGCGCGGTCTCGGTCGGCGCCAGTTTTCGCGCGATCAGGGCGGAGAGGGCATAGGCCAGGGCGCCAAAGATCGGCAGCAGCGAGGTGGCCTCGAACATGCCGGCGCCCGGCTGGAGCATCACCAGCGCCCCGGCAAAGCCGACACCGACCGACAGCCAGCCGCGCAGGCCGATGCGCTCGCCGAGGGTGGGACCGGCGAGGGCGGCGATGAACAACGGCACGCTGGAATTCAGCGCCAGCACGTCGGCAAGCTTCATGACCGGGAACGCCAAGTAGTAGCCGGTATAGGCGCCGAGCAGCACGAGGCCGCGCAGCGCCAGCCATTTCGCATTCGGCGACAGGATCGTCGGCAGGCCGCCGTTGCGGGCGATCAGCGGTGCAAGGAACGGCAGGGCGGCGACGCAGCGGATCAGGACGATCTCGTGCACCGGGTAGGCGCCGGCGACGAACTTGATGACCAGATCCTGCGTGAAGAACACCAGCACGCCCAGGCACAATGTCAGCACCGGCCGTAGCCGGCTGTCCGGGCGCATGGTGTCCTCCCCTTGGGCGCCGCGGACGCTATCCGGCGGCGCCGTGCGCGCGCAACGGGCGGCGTGCGGTAATCACGCATGCAATGGAGGCGGTGCGGCTGGCCTTTGCCCGATCGTTATTGCACAGTGATGGGATCGCGGCTGAACTGACATCGCGTGGCGGGACCGCGACGCCGATGGAGGGCGAGTCGCCGATGCCGACCGACCAAGTTGCCGTTGCGGCTGCGGGCGCCCTCGTCGCTCCGTCCGGCCGGTCTGGCGCGAGCCTGCTGCTGCCGGCCGTCGGCCTGGCGGCGCTGGCGGCGTTCGTGGCCTTGGCCGTGGCCGACGGCGCGCTCTACAAACGCGTGATCGATCTGTGGTCGTTCCACCCCGAGGTCTCCCCGTTCGTCGACCTGGAGGGGCCGCTCGCCTGGATCCGCTGCTGGCGCGACGGCATGGACGTGTTCCTCGAAACCACCTGCGACATCTTCGACAGGCCGCTGAACTATTCGCCGCTGATCCTGCATCTGCCGTTGCCGACGGTGCAGCCGGAGAGCAAGCCGGCGTACGGCGTGCTGCTCGCGGCCCTGTTCTTCGTCTCCCTCGCGGTGCTGCCGCGGCCGCGCACCCGATCGGGCGCGGCGCTGCTGCTGCTGGCGCTGTTTTCGCCATTCTGCATGTTCGGGCTGGAGCGCGGCAATCTCGACCTGCTGATGTTCGCGGCGGTCGCGTTCGCCGTGCTGTGCCTGGAGCGCGGATTGAGCGTCCGGTTGCTCGGCTACGCGGTGATCGTGGCTGCCGGGCTGTTGAAGTTCTACCCCTGGGTGCTCTTGCTGCTGCTGTTGCGCGAGCGGCCGGTCGTATTCCTGCTGGCCTCCTCGGTCTTCGCCGTCGTCCTCGGCAGCTTCGTCGTCGGCTACCACGACGAACTGGGGCGGGTGCTGGACAACCTGCCGCAGCTCAACCCGTTCCAGGATGCGTTCGGGGCGTCGCAACTCGCCAATGGGCTCGTCATCGTCACGCATGGGCTGCACGCGCCGCCGGACCAGGGCGACACGCTCGACGTCGTGATCGGATGGGGCATCACGCTGGTGGTCTACGGGGCCGTGCTCGCCAGTGCCGTCCTGCTGGCCCGCGGTGCGGCGCTGCAACGTGCCCTTGGCCGGCTCTCGGCGCGCGAGGCGCAGTGCCTGACGGTCAGCGCGGTGGTGATGTGCGGCTGCTTCTTCGCCGGCGCCAGCATCGGGTATCGGGCGGTGATGTTGCTGTTCGCGCTGCCGGGCCTGCTGGTGCTGGCGCGCGAGGCCGACGACTGGCGGCTGGCATGGCTGGTCCGCGGCGCCCTCGCGGCCGCCTTCCTGCTGATCTGGAGCCTGCCGATCCAGCGTCTGATCAACCGGGTATTCGGGCAGTTCTGGGTGCCGACCGGCAGCACCGCCGGCCCGGTGTGGACGCCGGTGCCCGGTCTCGCCTTCTGGGTGCTGCGCGAGGCGCTGTGGTGGTGGCTGATGCTGGTGCTGCTGGCCATCGTCATGCGCATGATCCTGGCGAGCCGGATCTGGAACGACGCGCTGCGCTGGGTGGCCAAGGCATAGCCGTCAGGCGATGGCCCGCACGCCGGGGACCACCTCGAACGCCACGCCGGCATCCGTCAGCGCCTGCGCTTCCTCGGCGCTGGAGGGTGCCTCACCGGCGACCAGCCACACCACGCGCCGGCCGGCACGGCCCAGCGACAGCAGCAGCGCGGCGATCTCCGGGCCGCCGGCCGCGATCCGTTCGGCGTCGCGGCGGGCGAGGTCGAGCACCGCGCCGGTCACATCGCTGCCATGCACGATCACGTCCGCCTCGCCGAGCAGCCGCTGGGCGCGCAGCGTCAGCAGGTCGGCTGCCCCGGGCCCGGCGCCGACCAGGAACACCATGCCGCCGGCGGGTGCGTCGCCGGCGAGCGCGCGGGAAAACTCGGCGCGCGCCGCATCCTCGCGCCCGGCGAAGACCAGATCGGCGGCGCGGCCGGTGAACAGGCGCTCCAGCACCCGCCGACGGGCGGCGAGGTCGGGCAGGTGGCGGCGGATGTCCGCCTTGAACATCTCCGCGAGGGCTGCGAGTCGCCCGAACGCGGGCGGCACGGCCGCCTCGATGCGCGCGCGGATCAGCCGCGCCAGCACCGGGGCGGCACCGCCGGAGGAGACGGCGACCGTGATCGGGTCGCGATCCACGATCGCTGGCATGATGAACGAACACAGGTCCGGCCGATCGACGATGTTCACCGGCACGCCGGCGGCCCGTGCGGCGGCGGACAGCGCCTGCAGGTCGCCCTCGTCGGCCCCGGCGCCGACCGCCAGCGCGCAACCGGCGAGGTCGGCGGCGTCGAAGCGGGCGGCCGGCACGATCTCCGCCCCGGCCCGGCGCAGCAGCGCCGCCTTGCGCGCTGCCGCCTCGCCGTCGCCGACGACCAGCGCGCGACGCCCGCGCAGATCGAGAAAAATCGGAAAATGCCGCATGGCCGGCCCCGGATGGTGGCGGATCGGCCCCACTTAGGGGCTGGCGGTGGGCCGGGCAATCGGCTTGCCCTTGCCGTCCTGGCACTCCTAGATGCGGCGGCAACCGGGAGACGCCAATGACCGTGCTGCTGACCGGCGCCGCCGGGTTCATCGGCTACCACGTGGCCGAGGCGCTGCTGGCCCGCGGCGAGCGCGTGATCGGCCTCGACAACCTCAACGCCTACTATGACGTGCGGCTGAAGCAGGCCCGGCTGGCGCGGCTGCAAGGGCGGGCCGGCTTCGCCTTCCACCGGATCGACCTCGCCGACCGCGCGGCGATGGCCGGTCTGGCGGCCGCGCACCCGCAGATCAGCCGAATCGTCCACCTCGCGGCCCAGGCCGGCGTGCGCCACTCCCTGCAGGACCCGTATGCCTATGTCGCCAGCAACGTGCTGGGGCATCTGGCTGTGCTGGAACTGGCGCGGCACCTGGGCCGGCTCGACCATCTTGTCTATGCAAGTTCCTCGTCGGTCTACGGCGCCAACCAGGCGTTGCCGTTTTCGGAGGCCGACCGGGTGGACACGCCGCTGTCGCTGTATGCGGCGACCAAGCGGGCGGACGAGCTGATGGGCTACGCCTACGGCCACCTGTTCGGGCTCAGGCAGACCGGGCTGCGGTTCTTCACCGTCTACGGCCCCTGGGGCCGGCCGGACATGGCCTACTGGCTGTTCGCCCGCGCAATCCTGGCGGGCGAGCCGATCACGGTGTTCGACGGCGGCACGCTGCGGCGGGATTTCACCTACATCGACGACATCGTCGCTGGCGTGGTCGGTGCGCTGGATCGTCCGCCGGAGCCGGATGCAGGGCCGCCGACGCGGCTGCTGAACATCGGCAACCACCGCAGCGAATCGGTGGCGACGCTGATCGCACTGCTCGAATCGGCACTCGGCCGCCGTGCCGTGATCCGCGAAGCGCCGCGGCCGCGTGCCGACGTCGAGGAGACGTTTGCCGACATCGCGGCCATCTCGGCATTGACCGGCTTCACCCCGGCGACGCCGCTTGCGGCCGGAATTCCGCAGTTTGCCGCCTGGTTTACCGCCTGGACGCAGGGCGGCGGCGGCGGCGCGGCGGCCGGCTGACATGGGACTGCAAACTTGGGGGTTGACCGCCCCGGCCGAACGCCGTAAATCGCCGCCACCGCAGCAGACGATGCCTCTTGCAAAGCCGCTGCGGTTCGACTAACTTCCTCGGCCTTGACCAAGGATAGCGAGTCGGCAATCGGTCGCGTCTCACCGAAGGGTGGGGCGGCGAACGGGTTGTTTTGTTCTTTTACAATTGTATCAGGGATTGGAAGGGATACGTTGGCGGCGCCCTGTGGCTCTGTTCTGTGAGGGATGGAGTGGTATGGACTGGGGTTTGGGCCTGGATATTGGTCTGGAACTGGTTTGATTGGGGTGTTTGTTGATGTGTCTTTCTTATGCGTTGACAGACGCTTCGAAGAGAACGGGTTTCGGGCTTTGTTCGTTTTGGGTTGATGTGGGGAGACCTGCGTTGGCTTGAGATGAACCTGAGAGTTTGATCCTGGCTCAGAGCGAACGCTGGCGGCATGCTTAACACATGCAAGTCGCACGGGCAGGGGGCAACCTCTGTCAGTGGCGGACGGGTGAGTAACGCGTAGGTATCTATCCATGGGTGGGGGATAACGGCGGGAAACTGCTGCTAATACCGCATGATGCCCGAGGGCCAAAGGCGCAAGTCGCCTGTGGAGGAGCCTGCGTCCGATTAGCTAGTTGGTGGGGTAACGGCCTACCAAGGCGACGATCGGTAGCTGGTCTGAGAGGATGATCAGCCACACTGGGACTGAGACACGGCCCAGACTCCTACGGGAGGCAGCAGTGGGGAATATTGGACAATGGGCGCAAGCCTGATCCAGCAATGCCGCGTGGGTGAAGAAGGTCTTCGGATTGTAAAGCCCTTTCGGCGGGGACGATGATGACGGTACCCGCAGAAGAAGCCCCGGCTAACTTCGTGCCAGCAGCCGCGGTAATACGAAGGGGGCTAGCGTTGCTCGGAATGACTGGGCGTAAAGGGCGCGTAGGCG
>Ga0302314_10002096_pt1 | contig 37247 bp, 30 predicted proteins | sample III_Palsa_N2_3_FD_200533 | JGI IMG/M metagenome (GOLD analysis project Ga0302314, IMG submission 200533) | Peat permafrost microbial communities from Stordalen Mire near Abisko, Sweden - III_Palsa_N2_3 | ecosystem: Environmental > Terrestrial > Soil > Palsa > Peat permafrost | place: Sweden...
CACCTTCGAGCTGGCGCGCTTGAAGCGCTGGAAGTTCGGTGCCAAGTCGGAAGCGATGAGCGCCGACCAGCGACGCCTCTTCGAGGAGACGCTCGCCGAGGACGAGGCGAGCCTGCGCGCCCACCTGGAAAAGCTGCGCAGCGAAGCAGCATCGGCCGTCGACGCCAAGCCGAAAGCCCCACCGCGCCAACCGCGTCGCCAGGCATTGCCCGAGCACCTGCGCCGCGTGGAACACCGCCACGAGCCCGAGTCCACCGACTGCCCGGAGCCCGAGTGCGGCCGTCCGATGACACGCATTGGCGAAGACATGAGCGAGCGGCTCGACATCGTGCCGGCGGAGTTCTTCGTCCACCGGCATATCTACGGCAAGTGGGCGTGCCGCTGCTGCCAGACCTTGAAGCAGGCGCCTTCCATCCCGGAACTGATCGAGCGCGGCATGGCCGCCAGCGGCCTCGTCGCGCATACGCTCGTCTGCCGCTTCGTCGACCATCTGCCGTACTACCGGCAAGAAGCGATCAACGCGCGGGGCGGGGTCCACACGCCGCGGTCCACGCTGGCCGCCTGGGCCGGCCAGGCTGGCGCGGCGCTGGAGCCGCTCTACGAGGTGCACAAGGCCTTCGTCCTCGCCTGCCGCGTGCTGCATGCCGACGAAACGCCGGTCGCGCTGCTCGACCCCGGAGCCGGCAAGACGCGCAAGGCCTACGTCTGGGCGTATGCGAGGAGCTGGCACGACGCCGTGCCGGGCGTGGTCTACGACTTCTGCCTCGGACGCGGCGCGCAGTACCCGAAGGCCTTCCTCGCGGGCGACGGGCGACAGGGGCGAGCTCGGTGGTCCGGAACGCTGTTGACCGACCGCTACGGCGGCTACGAGAGCGTGCTCGACCCGCGCATCCACCCCGACCGCTTCAGCGCGGCCTGTGTCGCGCATGCGCGGCGCAAGTTCGACGAACTGGCGCGCGCCGGCACGAGCCCGATCGGCGACGAGGCGATCCGGCGCTATGCGCTGATCTACGCGGTCGAGGCCGAGCTTAAGAACATGAGCGACAGCGAGCGGCATGCGCAGCGACAGGAACTCGCCAAGCCGCTGTGGGACAGGCTTGGGCAATGGCTCGAACTCGAACGGCGCCTGGTCGTCGACGGCGGCGCCACGGCGCTGGCCATCGACTACACGCTCGGCCACTGGACCGCACTGACGCGCTACCTCGACGACGGCGCGGTAGCGATCGACAACAACCACCTCGAGCGGCAAATAAAGCCGTGGGCAATGGGGCGCCGCGCTTGGCTCTTTGCTGGCAGCGAGTTGGCCGGCCAGCGCGCGGCCATCGTGATGAGCCTGGTGCAGTCGGCGCGTCTCAACGGACACGACCCGTGGGCCTACCTGCGCGACGTGCTGGCACGGCTGCCGACACAACTCGACAGCCGGATCGAGGAACTGCTGCCGCATCGCTGGCAGCCGTCCGCAGCCTGCTGAACGGCAAGACGCAAGGCGACACGCAGGTGGTTGGAAGACTAACCATGGAAGTTGTGGCGCGGGCGGCCATCGACGTCGCAGCCCTCGACCAAGACGGCAAGGTGCGCCTGGCCGACGAGGTCTTCGTCGCGCAACCCAACCTGCTGGGATCGATCATCGTCCTGCCGCGCATGGGCGTCAGCATGCAGGAGCTCGAGGTCCCGTTGCACATCCTGCTGGTTGCGTTCCAGGCGATGAAGAGAAGCCGGCACCACTGGGACACGGTGACCGAGGATGTGCAAGAAGCTTGCATGCAGCGCCTGACGGCACGACTGCGGTTCAGCGAAGGACTGCCTGCCGAACTTGCCGCCAAGGTCGCAACGCAGTTCTGCGATGAGCATGCCGAGCGCTTCTTGCTCGCGTTCGCCTACGGCTATCTGAGCGATCATGACCTGCTGAAGGTGCGGACGGACCCCGAAAAGTACCTGCTCCTGGCAGTGTTCAACCTCGTCGATTGCATCGCCTACGTTGGAGCCCCGCCAGCAGGATCCTGAACGCACGCGGAGATGCTGCGTCAAGACGGGAAGACTGGACGCTCACCCTGAAGCTGTTCACCGGGTACGCAGCAATCGACGGGATGCCTCAGGACGCCATTGACACGCTAAAGAAGTGGAGCGCGAAGGCTCAACCTGTGTTCGACACTGGCAAGGCGAACGGCTTCAAAAAGCAGCAGATTGACGAGAAGCTGAAGAAGGCCGACCTCGAACAGGAGTACGTCAGCTACGGCTTCCTTTGCGGGTTCGCGCACAACCAGCTCACTGCAATCATTTCGCGCCACGGCAAGCATCAACTGAAGTACCTGCACGAACCGCCATACGAGACGATGGTCGGAGTCCTCGGTCTGGCGTTGTCGATCGCCGGAATGGCGATACAGAAGCTGCCGGCCTTCTCCGACCTTCAGGAGACGGAAGTCAAAAAAATGGTTGCTGAGGTCGAGGCCGCTTGGGAAGCCGCACGCGCTTGAACTGACTACAGGACGACGGCATGAGGGGTGGCGCGCTACCATCCGCTCATGTCGACCCCGAGCGTCACGCGCAACCAGCACTTCGTCTCCCGGTCAGAGCAGCGGTTGAACGCCTCAGGTGACGGCGACCACATCTACGAGTTCCTGATCCAACGGCGTGGGGTCGCCGAGGACATTCGGTTGCGACCGTCAGCTATGCAGCGCGCCAATGAGTACGAATCTCACGCGCTCCTTCCGGAGCAAGCTCCGAATTGCAACCGAAGACGACAGGTTGCGTACCTCGGTGCGTGCTATCACCGCGCTGCGTCTTGCACGCTCACGGCGGACGAGTCTAGCCAAGTCGAGCGAATGATCGCCACCGAATCGCCACTTCGCGTCGTGCCCTGCATCGAAGTGTTCGCAGTGCCCGCGCTCGACTGCGCGCGGGTTTCAACTAGGTTCCAGCGCGGCGCGCCGGCAGCTGGCGAGACGCCCTCGTTGATCCGGCCCAGGTAATCGAGCAGCGCTGTCGAATCGGAATAGTTCAGTTCGACACGAGCCGATCCATCCGTCGCGTTGAACTCCATCGACGTTGGCGTGACGCCGGCCATCGCGCCGCTCTCGATCGTGCGAAACATCGGTGCCCACGCGGAGGCGCGCTCGCCCAGGAAAAGTCGCGCGCTCGCGTCGTATGCAGGGAGGACGCGCGGCGCCTGCGGCCGCACGTTGTTGCGTTCGTCATCGGCCAGTTGGTCGATCTGCGTCTGCAGTGCTGCCACGCGTTGATGACTCCACACCGCCGCACCGATCGAGAGCGCCACGCAGGCGCCAAGTGCGGCAAGCGACGCGAGGACAACGCGGCCCGGCCGCCAGCGCGGACGGAATTCTGCTTCGACGCGCCTCATGGCAAGACGCCCTCGGGTTGCCGCACGGCGTCTGGCCAGCAGCGCCGGGTGCTGGAGTCGTCGGCTGGCCGGCCAAGTTCGGGACCCGGCGTCTCGACTCGGGCGAACCAGGCGTCTTCGGGTCGCACGTCGCGCGACAGCATCGTGCGGTTCCACAACGCCGTCGAACGATCCGCGGCGGGCGCGGGCGAATAGGTCGCGGCCAGTTCGAAGTCGCCGGCCGTCCCGTCCTGCACGTTCGTCGTACCGCCGAGGATGGTCAGCGCGTCCTCTTCGGCGCAGGCAATAAGACTCACTGACGCGTGTCGTGCCAGCGTTTCGTTAAGAAGGCCTGCCCAGCGCGGACGCACGCTCGCCCAAGCGAGCCGGCGCACGCGAGCGACTTCGACGACGGCTTGGGCGACGGATGCGTCGACCGCCGTGCCGAGCACTGCGGCATCGCCCGGCCAATCCTCCAGCCGCACGCGGCACGGAACATCGAATCCGGTCGCGTCGATAGCCATCGCGTTCGCCATCGCCTCCGCTTCGTCCCAACCCGCCAGCCCGGCCACCGGCCCGCACAGGAACGGCCTGGCGAGACCGCCGGACAGCCACAGGGCCACGCTTGCCTTGCGCCAACGCCCGGCCCGCTCCCGCTCGATCTCGCCCGCCCAGGATTCCAGCGCGAAAACGGGATCATCGTGGGCCGACCACCCTTGCGTGCGACCGTCGATCGCCCAGCCGCCGGAGTGCATGCCCAGGTACATCTCGATCACGTCAGACCCCGCCCACCACACGCCGGATCTCTTCGATCGTCGTATGCCCTGCGACGACATGCGCCGCCGATTGCGTCAACAGCGACAGCACGCCCTGCTTGGCCGCGTGCGTCTTCAAGGTCGACAACGGCGCTCCTTCCGTGATGTGGTCGCGCAACTCGTCGTCGATATGGTGTATTTCGGCGATGATGAAGCGGCCCTTGTAGCCCGTATTGCGACACTCGGCGCAACCCATCGGCGCCGGGGCGTCTCGTTGCAACCCAAGATCCGCCGCCGCGAACCACGCCGCCTCGGCGGCCGTGAGTTCGCGTCGCTGCGCGCAGTGCGGGCAAAGCCGACGCACCAGACGCTGCACGACGACCCCGTTGAGAGCCGCCATGAAGCCGAACATGTCGATGCCGAAGTGCCGGAACCGCCCGACGACATCGGCCACGCTGTTGGCGTGCACCGTCGTGAACACGAGGTGGCCAGTGAGAGCCGACTGCACGGCGATCTCGGCCGTCTCGGCGTCGCGGATCTCACCGACCAGGATGCGGTCCGGATCGTGGCGAAGGATCGAACGCAGGCCGGTGGCGAAGGTCAGCCCCTTGCGCTCGTTGACCGGAATCTGGAGCACGCCAGGCAACTCGTACTCCACCGGATCTTCGATCGTGATGATCTTCTCGAGTCCGGTGTTGATCTCGGACAGGGCGGCATACACGGTCGTCGTCTTGCCGCTGCCCGTGGGACCCGTGACCAGCAGCATTCCGCTGGGCGCGCCGGCGAGCGCGCGGATGGCGTCGCCGCTGGCCGCGGAGAAGCCGAGGCGATCCAGCGTGACGCGGTCGTCCTGGCCGCGCAACTGCGCCTTGTCCAGCAGGCGCAGGACGGCATCCTCACCGTGCACGCTCGGCATGATGGACACCCGCATGTCGATCGCGCTGTCGCCCAGCTGGAACCGGAAACGACCGTCCTGGGGCAGGCGCCGCTCGGTGATGTCCAACTGCGCGAGCACCTTGATGCGCGAGATCACTTCTTGCGCGGGTTGGGTGCCCTCCATGCGCGCGAAGGGCACCATGACGCCGTCGAGACGGTGCTTGACGCCGATACTCGTGCGGTCGCATTCGAAGTGGACGTCGCTGGCGCCCAGCCGGAACGCCGCCTTGAGCGCGTGATCGACGAACGACACGATGGGTCCCTCGCCGGCGGCGCTGCCACCTGCCGACGTCGTGCCGCCGGCGGTCGACACAGCTTGGCGCGGCTCGGGCGCGCGCGGTGCCGCGGCCTCTGCCCCTGCCAGCCAGTGATCCATGCAGGCCCGCGTCGCGGCGGCCGCGGGGAGTCCATCCGGCACGGCACGGCCGACGCGTTGCAGGACACCCTCGTCCCATGGGTCTTCCGCGGCCGCCAGCAGTTCGCCGGCACGCGTGCGCACCACGACGCAGCGCCACTGCTTCGCGTCGGCGGCCTTCCAGGCGCCGAACTCGGCGGTCGCGTCTGCGGGGTCGACCAGAACCGCGACGCCGGCGCGCGACGCCAGCTCGCCCAGCAGCGCGGACGGGTCGTCCACCCCGCGCATCAAGATGTCGAGCACCGCACCCGCGCCTGCGCGGTGCTGCGCGCGCGCGGCCCTCAGTGCCGTGCGCAGGTCCGGCTCGTTCCTGGACGGCGCAGAGCCGCTCCCCACGACGGTGTCGCCTCCATTCATGTGCCGACTCCCAGGCCGCCCGCAATATCGAAGATGGGCATGTACATCATCACCACGATGGCGCCGACGGCCAACGCCACGATAAGAAGCAGCAGCGGCTCGACGATGCGCGTCGCGCGTTCCACGAAGGTCGTGAAGGTCTGCGAGTGGCGATCCGCGATCACCTGCAGCACGGTCGCGAAGCTGCCCGTGCGCTCGCCCACGGCCAGCAGGCGTTCGGTGACGACCTCGGTCAGTCCGGCCGCCGCAAGTGCTGCGGACGCGCTTCTGCCGCGCGCGATGTCCGCGCGAACCTCCTGCAGGCGCCGCGCCATGAACGGCCCCGCATCGAGGCCCGCGCAAACCTGAAGCGCCTCGTCGAACGCGTAGCCGCCCTTGATCATCAACGTCATCGCCTGGTAGAGCTTGGCGAGTCGGAACTCGCGCCATTGCCGCTCCAGCGGCGGAACTGCCTCCACCAGCGCAGCGGCGCCGCGTACCAGCGCGCCGCTGCGCCACAGTGCCACGGCCAGCATCGCGACGGCCGCGGCGCCGGCCGCCAGCAGCGGCCAGCGCTGCTGCACCGTCTCGCTGACCCAGAGCACGATACGCGTGGCACCGCTCACCGGACCATGCAGATCGGCGTACATGCGCGAGAACCGCGGCACGACGAACAGCAGCAGGAACAGGCAGATCGCAGCGCCGAGGCTCACCACCACCGCCGGATAGATCGCCGCGCTCACGAGTTGCTGGCGCAGCTTGCGCAGCATGCCGTCATAGCGCAGGTAGTCTTCCAGCGCCGACGGCAGCGTGCTGGTGCGCTCGCTCGCCATCACGCTGGCGACCAGCACCTCGGGGAACACGCCGGCGTTGGCCATCGCCCGAGAGAGGGCCTGCCCCTCGCGCAAGGATTTCAGCAACGACGCGTGGACCTGCTCGCGCACCGGATCGTGGCGGCCGGCGGCCAGCGTCTCGATCGCCTCGACCGCGGTCATCCCCGCGAGCAACAGCGTGCGCAGCTCGCGGCACCACCAGCCCACGTCGAAGCCCGCCGCGCGGGCCGCGCCGGAAGCACGCGGCGCATCCTTGGGCAGTGGATTCACGCTGAGCACCGTCGCGCCCGACGCGGTCAGTTGCGCGCGCAGTTCCGCCTCTCCTGCCGCCTCGAGGCGCGCCTGTTCGACGGTGCCCGCGCCGGGGCGCAGGAATCTCACGTCAAAGCGGGAAAGGAGCGTGGACATGTGTGGAAGCGAGGCGACTGGTCAGCGGATGATGTCGGCGTCGTCACCCGTGCCACCCGGCGCACGGTCGTGACCCAGGCTCACCAGGTCGAAGTCCTTGGTGCCCGTCCCTGGCGAGCGGTATTGGTAAGGCGAGCCCCAAGGGTCCAGCGGGATCGCCTGCTGCAGGTACGGCCCGTGCCAACGCTGTTCGTCCGCGGGCTGCACTATCAGGGCCGACAGCCCTTGCGTCGTGGTCGGGAAGTGGCCGACGTCAAGACGATAGGACTGCAGCGCCTTGTCGAACGCATCCATCTGCGCCTTTGCCGTGGTCACTTCGGAGCGCGAGATCTGGCCCAGCAGGCGCGGGCCGACGATGCCGGTCAGCAGGCCGATGATGAGGATGACGACCAGCAGCTCCATCAGCGTGAAGCCGCTTGCGCGGTCGCGACGGGCCATGCTGCTCCTGGAATGACTGCGTGATGTCATGGGTCTACCTTCGGAATGAATTGCCAGTCTGAATAGCGCTGCGCCGGCGGGAGAACGACCACGCCCAGGTCCACCGTGCCTTGCTGGAAGGGCGTGGCGGTGCTGGTGCTGTAGACGCCGCGGATGGTGTCGTCGGCTTCGCGCACGAGGGCGAGCGGCTGCCCCGGTACCATGGGGTCGGTGTAGGGCGCGCGCAGGTAGCGCACCGTGCTCAGCATGCGTGGATCGAGCTCGAGATCCTCGATAGCCTTCGGCCACTTCTTGTCGCTGCCGGGCGAGCCGCGGTGGTAGGCGAGGATTGCTTGCGCGTAGAGCTGCCCCACCCGCAGCAGTTCCTGCTCGCGTTCGCGTTGCACGCGATCGGCCCACCGCGTGCCGATCGCTGCCAGGGCGACGCCCAGCAATGCCAGGATCGCCAAGACGGCCACGTAGGTGAAGCCGCGCTGCGCGCCACGGCGCACGCGCGTCGATACGAGCTGGGAGTCACCACGTCGCATAAGCCGTCCCATCTTCCCCGAGGCCGCGGGCGCCGCTGTGAACGTCGTACCAGGCCGGGCCGGGCTCGCCCGCAGGCAGCACCATGATCCAGGTGTCGGTGCGCTCGGTGACCGGATCCGTCGGCACCGCGCGCAGGTAGCGCGCGTCGACGAGATCCTGCAACGCCTTCGGATAGGCGTCCTTGTCGCTGTGGTACTGGTCGATTGCCTGGCGCAGGCCGTCGAGGTTGTGGCGCAGCACCACGTCGCGCGATCGATCCACCTGGTGGACGTAGCGGGGTGCCGCGATGGACAGCAGCAGTCCGATGACGGCCATCACCACCAACAGTTCGATCAACGTGAACCCGCGCGAAGCGTGCCGCATGATGTGCCTCACCACGCCTTGAACGGCACGCCGTTCAGGCCGACGCCGGGCGCTCGCGAGTAGACGTCGTAGACGTCCGCACCGGGTGCCGGTGCCGCGGCGGAACTCTGATAGGAACGCAGTCCCCAGGTCTGCTCAGGCGGGAGCTCCGGCGGCGCGAACGGGTCGCGCGGGATGCGGCGCAGGAAGTAGATCAGGCGTCCAGCAACCTTGGGATCGGGCACGCCCTGCACCAACGCGCTCAACGTCGGCGGATACCCGGAGACGCTGGGATCGCGCGGCACGCCGCTGTTGTCCGACTGGTGCTTGTACGCATCGATGGCGTCGCGAATCTCCCAGAGCGCTTGCTTCAGGTCGCGTTCGCGCTCGCGCTCGCGGGTGGCTTCGGCCAACGGCAGCGAGACCCACACGAGCACGGCCAGGACGGCGAGGACGGCCATCAGCTCGATGATCGAGAAGCCGCGGGCGATCCGCATGGTCAGTGCACCGTGAAGGTGAGCGGCGGCGGCGCCGGTATCGTGACGCCGTCTCCGAGCCCGATCGCGTTCGCGCCGGCCACGGCGACGGTGGCGGTACCCGCCTTGATCGCCTTGAACTGCAAGGTGTAGACGGTGCCCTTGCCCGACACGGGCGTCGTGCCGTTGCGCAGGACGCCCGCGCGCGCGACGCCGTCCGAAGCCTGGATCGTCTGGGTGAAGCTGGTCTTTTCGCCGTCACGGGAAAAGTAGCCGCCCTCCTCCACCGCCAGCAACGACAGCACATCTTTGTCGAAGCTCAGTTGCAGCGGCAGCCCGCGCAAGCCCACGGCCGAATCCAGGTCGATGCCCATGCGGACGACGTCGCCCACCTTGACGGACGACGAGGGCCCCGTCAAATGCAGCATCGGAAGCGGACCCACGAAGGCGCCCGTCCCCGCAGGCATCGCGGGCGATGCGGCGGCCGGCTGAGCCGAGACGGGCGCGAGCCCCGCCGCGGGAGCGGACGCAGCGATCGGCGCGACAGCCGTGGACTTGTCCGAGATCGTGCGCAGTCGCTGCGCCGAATCGGTACCGATCCAGAGTTCCGCCTCGTCGGAATCGGGCCGCCGCACGTTGCGCACCACATGTGGCGTCACCGCCAGCACCAGCTCCGAATGCGATCCATTGTCCAACTGGCTCGAGAACAAGCGCCCGACGACCGGCAGGTCGCCCAGCCCCGGCACACGCGTGGCCGTCATCTGCTCGTCGTGGCTGATCAGCCCGGCCAGCAGTTGCGTCTCGCCGTCGTGCAGGCGCAGTGTCGTGTTCGCGTTGCGCGTTCCGATCTGGTAGGCCAGCGTGCCATTGGCCGACGTCACCTGTCCTGTCACCGAACTCACTTCGAGTCCCAGCTTGATGCCCACGTCATCATCGGCAAACACCGTGGGCTCGACTTCGAGCTGCAGCCCGACGTCGAGATAGCTCACGCTGTCGGATACGAAGCCGGCCTGCCCGGTGGTCGTCGTGATGACCGGCACCTTGTCGCCGATCATGATCTTGGCCTTTTCCTTGCTGCGCACGCGAACGCTCGGATTGGCGAGGGTCTTGGTGTCCCCAACTTCACGCCGCAGGTTCAGCGTCACCGCCCCCAGTCCGACGCCCACGTCGTTGCGGTTCAGGCTCTTGAGGTTAGCCAGCGTCAGGCTGGTAGTCCCCCCCGGCGCCAATGGCGTGAACGACACGCTGTTAGGAAACGCGAGACCCAGCTCGGTCAGGCGCGTGCTGCTGACTTCGAGCACCTCCAGTTCGAGCGTCACCTCCGGGTCGGCCGTGTCGTACAGGCTCAGCAGGCGCTCGGCGAGCTCGATGTTCTCGGGCGTGTCGCGCAACGCCAGCATGTTGGAGCGCTCGTCGACGAACGGATCGTGCAGCTTGAGCATCGACTTCAGGAACGCCGCCGCGCCCTTGGCTTCCGAGCTCGTGAGGTAGAACACGCGTACGACCTGCTCCTGGTAGTCGCGCTGCTTTTCCGGCGTGTTCGGATAGATCAACATCGTCTGGTCGTCGATCATCTTGCGCGCCAGCTGGTTCGTGCTGACGATCAAGTCGATCGCATCCTCCACGCTCGCGCCGTGCAGGAAGATCGTCACGCGGCTGTCGGCGCGCAGATCCTTGTCGAGGACGAAGTTGACGCCGCTGTTGCGTGTGACCGCGTCGAGCACGGTGCGCAGGCTCGCATCACGGAAGTCGAGCGAGATCGGGCGCGTCTCTTTCAGGCGCGCGTAGCCGCGCGGCTGCGCCGCATGGGACAGTTGCTCGATGCGGCGCTGCGCGGCCTGCAACTGGGGCTGGCGCGGATTGTCCTTGAGCGCATCGGCGACTACGCGCGCAGCGCCGTGCAAATCTTGCGCCTTCACCAAGTCGTCGGCCTTGACCAGCGCCTCGAACTGGCGACGCTCCACCGCGAGTTCGGCTAGCAGCGCGTCGACGCGCTGCCCCGTCGGATCGAACTTGCGCGCGCGTTCGAGCGCGGCCTTCGCATCGTCGAAACGCTGCTGCCTACGGGCGGCGTCGGCGTCGGCGATCAGCAGCATCAACGCCTGGCGCCGCGCCTGGATCGCGTCGGCCACCAGTTGCGCGTTGTTCGGGTAGGCGCGCGCGCCGGCGTCGAGCGCATCTACCGCTGCCTCGTAGTCGCCCTGGCGCAGCAAGTCGCGGCTGTCGTCGTGCAGCCGCTGCTCGGCGCAGCCGGCCAGCGCAATGACGGTCAGCAATGCGATCGCCCAGCGACGTTCGCGCGATGCTGGCCCCGAGTGGCCCCGACCTACCCCTCCCAGGGCCAACTGCTTGCTCATGTTGTCGATTCTTCTGTCGCTGCGGCCACGCCGACCGCCCAGGCCGCGATTATCGCGGATACCCGTGGCGGTTTCGACTACGGATTTCCCGCTTGTGCGTGCGGCAGATCGAGGCGTACGGTCGTGCCGATCGACGGGTACAGCAGCACCACGGCCTGGTCGTCGATGCTTTGCACCACATAGCCGTCGTCCAGCGTCGTGCCGGGCTTGACGGTGATCTCGTCGCTGCCCTTGGCGAGCCAGACGAGGCGCTGGCCTTCCGGCGTGACCATCGAGCCCAGCGCGCGCCAATTCATCTGCGGAGGCGATGGTGGGGGCGCGGGGGGCGGCGGGGGCGCGGGCGGCGGCGCCGGTAGGGGTGGAGGCGGAGGCGCAGTCACCGGCGTGAAGATGTCGCGCCGGCCGGCTTCCAGGTCGCGGTCGGGCAGTCTTGACGGCAGCGGCGCGGACGCGGCAAGGGCCGCCGCATCCGGCGCGACAGTCGCCGCCGCGGCGCGCCAGTTGCCATACGGGTCTGCGGACGACGGCACGCGTGCGTCGACCACGCCCGCCACCGTGCCCCGGCCGGCCGGTTCCAGCCAAAGGGCGATGAGGCTGGTGATGCCGGTGACGGCGAGCGTCCATTTCAGCGAGGTGCGCATCACTTCGGGCCCGAAGATGCGCCAGCGAGAGGTGGCAGTGCCGTGGCTCCTCGCGCCGAGGTCCAGGTCGCCGACGCAGTTCGCGCGGCGGCGTCCGACGGCGCGATTGCGCTTGCCGTCGTTCCACCGAGCGCCCCACCGGATGTCTGCAGGTACGGCGCCGGAGGCGGGGCGGACTCGACGTTCAGCGGGCGGCGCCAGAACGCAAGCGTCACGTGGGCCTCGGAAACGCTCATTGCCTGCGGTGCGGACGCGCTAATCATTGGCGCCGTGGGCACTGGGACCGCGAGCATCGGCGACACCATATGCGCGACCTGGATCTGGCGCAGCGTCGCACTGGGATAGCGATCGAGCACTTGTTGGATCACGACAAGGATCGCGGGGTACGGCGCCTTGATCGACAACACGAGATCGAGGTGACCCAGGGCCGTCGCCGTCGGGGCGTGATCCTCGGCCTGCAGCGACATCACCTGGGCACCTTCCTTGTCGGCCGCCTGTTGCAGGGTTTGCATGACCTGGGCGACGCCTGGCGCGGCGGGAAGCGCCTGGATGACGTCGGGCGGCTCGGCGGCCTGGGTGGCGGCGTTGAAGGCGGCGCGGGCAGACTGGATCTTGGCGAGACGTGCGGACAGGCGGCCGGCTTGTCGGTCGGCACGTACGCTTTGCCATGACGCCGCGGCCAGTACCAACAGCGCGACGATGGCGGCGCACGCCGTGACGCGCGCCGGCAAGGCGCCGTAGTGCCAGCCGAACACGAGTCTTCGGAGCCGGCGGTGGGATGTGAGTTGAAGTGAGGAGGTCAAGGGTCGGGGCGGAAGCGACGAGGCGAATGCGGTCGGCACCGAGAAGCGACGCCCCGGTCGCCGGCACGGCCGGCGGAGCGGATTATCCGGGAAGCAGGCCGAACCCTTGAGTGAGACTTCGCGAATCGGGCACGCTCTTCCAGGCGCTTCGTGTTCCGGGTGAGCTATGAACATGTGCGTGTGGGGTCGGGGTCATGTGCGTGTGGGGTCATGCGTTTGCGTGTGGGGTCAGCGCGTGTGGGGTCACGTGTGGGGTCAGGTCTTGCCTTTTGCCCCGCACGTGTGGGGTCAGGTCTTGCCTTTTGCCCCGCGCTCCGCCCCCTTTATGAGCCGACTGACCCTGGAAACCGATAACCGCGACTGCTCCGCGATCGCGGACATCGTCCATCCTCCCTCGATATATGCGCGCCGCATCCCATCCCCTCTGGAGCCGTCCGTGTCCAGCCACTGCGCCAGCGTCTTCATGCGCTTGCGATGCGCCACCGGTATTTCGGAACAGTTCAAGCGCTGCGCATCGATCCGATTTTGCAAGCGCTCGATGAATGCTTCGTCGCCGAGATAAGTCTGCTGACGCAGTGCGACCTCCCACAGAGGCACACCCAGGCCGGAAGCGACCAGTTCCTCGTAGCGCTGAACTGCGATACGGCGATCATCGACATTTCGGACTTCGCGGCCCAACATGTATTCGTGCAAGCCTTCGGTATCCAACCAATCCGGCGACGGTTCGATTCCAGCGTGCGCCCGATAGCTCGACCAGGGCCACTCCGCGGGCGATGCGATCATTTTCGCGCGGACCGGATTCAGCTCCACGTAACGGCATAGTTCCATCAAGTAAGCATCCCGATCGACGTGAATGGATTTGAAGCGCCCCTGGAACAGATGTCCGACGAGCCCATGGCGCTGATTGAAAGCGCGCGTATAGACCCCGTTGACGTGCCGCATGAGACGGGACAAGTTGGCCTGCCTCGTGTGAACAACGAAGTGATAGTGGTTGCCCATCAGACAGTAAGCAAGAATCTCGGCGTCGAACCGCCGCATCGCCTCGGCTACCACTGTCAGCAAACCAAGCCTGTCCTCGCTGTCGATAAAAATGGACTCCCGTCGATCCCCGCGTGAAGTCACGTGATAGACAGCGCCTTCAAACTCGATTCGGAGAGGTCGTGCCATGCGACGAGCATAGAAGCCTTGCCGAACGACGCCGGGGGCGTTCTGCGCCATTTCCGACCAAAGACGCGGTCACTTGCGCAGAAAGTGCTTGGATCCGCTCCGCCAACCAGTTGCTGCGCTCGCCAGTTGCATGCGGCGTGTGCCCCGGGCAAAAGGCAAGACCTGACACCGATGCCTCGTGACACCGATGCCTTTGCGCAGAAAGTGCTTGGATCCGCTCCGCCAACCAGTTGCTGCGCTCGCCAGTTGCATGCGGCGTGTGCCCCGAGGCAAAAGGCAAGACCTGACACCGTTGCCGTGACACCGTTGCCGCTGCTCTTCTCTGGTTACGCCAAACGGAAGACCGTGCTCTCCAACATTCGCTAACGTCGGTGCACAGGCACTACCGCAACTTGTGGCATTCGGCCCATTGGCGCCACCCTTTGCATCAACTCATCCGGATACGAAGTCGAAGCTTTCCTCCATGACAGCAATCGCTTTGTCAACGTCGGCGCCGAGCAGACCTAACACTTCCAAGAACCAAGATAGTTGATCGCTTAGGCTCCATGCTTCCTCATCGCTTGGAGACAAAAGGCATATTGCAAGGCGAGCGATGAGGACATCCGCACTATGGAGGTCGCGAATTCCTTTCTCATCAACAACTTTCCACCAATGAGCAAGCGCAGCACGCCTGTCGTCTTGCGAAAGCCGCCCTGAAAGAAGTCCTCCAACAACAGCTGCCGGGTCATAGATCGAAGATTCAAACGAGATGCCCAACTGCCCGATAACCGTCAGCATAAAACGCAGTAGCAGGCCTACCGCGTCACTCACGTTGTTCGGCCAAACTATTGAGCCAATCGTCTTATTCATGTGAAATTCCGAAGAATCGAAGAATGTCGCTGCAGGAGGAGCAAATCGGCTTCGGGGTGTTGTGGCCCGCACCGGACACACCAATATTAACTGCTCGCACGCTACCTCCGGCGGGGTTGACGCCCGCATTCAGTGCCTTGTCTAGGCATGCAACTTCCGCGCAAGCACCATGCCACGGAGCACGCGAGCCGGGTGGCGTTCCCATAAGCGCTCCCGTGACTTGCGAGTTGGGAGGGACAGCCTCCCCGCTAACGCCAGTGAGGACATTGCCACCGACTCGCAATTCGGCCGCGGCGCCGGATCTCTTGCCGGCCGCAAGGGCGGCGTTAGCGGCAGCCTCCGCGGTGCCTGCCGCCGCTGCTTGCTCAGCCTTGACGGCAGCCTGCAATTCCGCCGTAGTCGCCAAGTTGCCGGCGCTCAGGTCGGCCGCCCCAGCAGCAGCATTAATCCCGTTGACTAAACCGGGACGATCCCCCATCCATCCCAAGAAAGCCATCAAGGCCTTGTCGACCGGGCCGTCATTGCTCCACCAATGTTTCGTCTGGCCCCCCTTTGCATCAACTATCTCGCGAGGTCGTACTCTTTCGGCGAATTCAACGTGGCCGAAAGCCGAGCTCCACGGTCGAGCATGGATGCGGCTTCAATTCCCACGTAGTACGACTTGATTTTCTGACAGCGCTTCTTGATGACCTTAGTGAAAAGCAAATAAAGATCGTCGGATCGGGCGTCGCCGGTGGCTGTTCCTATCTGTCCAGCGATCAATCGCTGTGGCGCTTGCTCATCCCCCGTTAGCAACGCGACTGTGCTCGGATTAGCAACTTGATCGACGCCGAACTTATATGTGCCGTTACGCTGCGGAACGGATCGAACATTTAAAGCAACGCCAAAATCTACAACAAGATACCTCTCACCCGCAGCAATGTTATTGATATCAGCGAGCACACTCACTCTCGGCTCTTCGAACAAGCCCGCCAAAACAAAATCCATGCGACGCAATGCCATAGCGTCGCTAGCGATGGCGACCATATCGGCGTGTGTTGCGAAAAAGGAAATCTGTTTCGTAGTCATGGTAATCATTGTGGCTTAGGAATCAACAAAACGTGTTCGCCGGTTTGCGCTCGAATCCTAGCTGCATTGTTTGCTTCTCTTGTGGTCGGTGTAACGCCATCCGCGCGAGTGTCCACTGTGTTGACCCGAAGAGTCTTTCCCTCTTTTGTCGCCGTGATATCCGGGTACGACGATCCGCGCCGTGCACCGCCGGGTCCAGGTATATATTCTTCCGGAAGGCGACCGCCGCCGCCAGTGATGGTCCACCCCCGGCTTTCCATCTCAGTCGCCACTTGATCAATGTGAGCTCGGGTGGCCTCGTTGCCGAGGCGCCCTAGTAGCTTTTTGAAGACCTCAGCGATTACACCTTCACCTTTCGCGGCGCCTGCGACCTCTGTCGCCGCCCGCTCTTCGCCAACGCCAGGTATGAATAGACTCGCGATGAGGCCAACAACACCTGCGTTTTCCGCTCTCGGATTGATGTAGATGCCCCCAGCGTCGATTCCAATTACGACTTTCGGGCTTTGTGCCGGGCAGGTCCCCGCGCATATGCCCTCCGAGTTCGCACTACCAGTCTCCTTTGCATCAACAGCAAACCCCACCACCTCCTGTCGTAGTTCGGGGCCGAGGCCCCAGTGTTCATGCGGGCTGCAGCCCGGTCAACGCCGACAACCCGATGAGTGTACAAGCCGAGACCCCCTGAGGCGGTTTTGCTCGTGATGCGCGTGCGGGGACGCGGCGCGCGTGGGCACGGCACGGCGCGCGGCCGTGTTCAGGCTTTCGAGGGGCTGGTGGTCAGGGACGCGCGGCCCCGGCAGGCTCAGCGCGCGTGCTCGTCGTCGTTGTCGTCTTCGGCGTCGAGCGCCATGAGCAACGCTGCCGCAGCGTTCAGCTGCACGGCCGGCGCGTCGGCGGCAGCGGCTTTGCGCCCCGGCAACCTGGCCGGGTGCGTGGCCGTGTGGATGACCTTGAGCTGACGGATGCTCACCTGCGTGTAGATCTGCGTGGTGGAGAGCTCGGCGTGCCCCAGGATCGCCTGGATGTAGCGGATGTCGGCGCCGTTCTCCAGCATCAGCGTGGCCATCGTGTGGCGGAACAGGTGGCACGCGCCGCTCTTGCCCACCTGGGCTGCCTGCACGTGCTCGCGCACGAGCTGCGTTAGCCGGTTCGGGCTGAAGGCCTCGCCCAGGTGGGTGAGGAACAAGGTGCCGGCGTCGGCGCCGGTGGCCAGCTCCGGGCGCACGTCGTCGCGGTACTTCTCCACCCAGGCAACCGCCCGCTCGCCGATGGGCACCATGCGATCCTTGCGGCCCTTGCCGTGGCGAATCATCACCGTGCCGCGCTCGACGTCGACGTCGAACACCTGCAGGTGCATCAGCTCCATCCGGCGCATGCCGGTGGAGTACAGCACCTCGAGCATCGCCCGGTCGCGCACGCCCGTGGACGTCTCGAGGTCGGGCACGGCCAGGACGGTTTCGGCCTCCTTGACCGTGAGCACGTTGCGCGGCAGCCGCCGATCCAGCCGCGGCAGCTCCAGGTCGCTGGCCGGGTTGTAGAGGATGAAGTTCTGCCTCGCTAGCTACTTGAACCAGGCGCGGATGGGCGTGATGTGGCCGTGCTGGGTGCGCGCCGACAGCGGCTGGCCGTCCTTCTTGCGATAGACGAACAGGTGGCTCTGGTAGCGCTCGATGATGGGCTTGGTGACCTCCTGGGGCCGGCGGATGCCGCGCTCGTCGAGCCAGGCGATGAAGTAGCGCAGGTTCTCCTCGCGCCCCTCGACCGTCTTGGGCGAGTATTGGCGCTCGGCCTGCCAGGCGCTGAAGCGCTGCAGGTAGTGGTACAGGCTCTCGGGGTCGCGCACGTCGCCAATGGGCGCGCGCGGCGTGTGCTGGCCTTTCTTGCGCGCCACCTTGCGCGGCTCGTCGGCCACGGCTTCAGGCTTCCACCGTCGAAGCGGCTAAGGAGGAAGGCCGCAGGTACGACCGCGCCGCAGCGTCGATCTGTGGAAGCGCGTTCGGCATGCTACCCACGCCGATCTCGTCCAAGCCCGCGCCAGCACTGGCGTCTGGCTCGATCCGGCCACCCCGACCAGACCCCGACATCGCGCCGACCGCACGCCGACCAGCGGCCGACCGGTCATCGTTTGGCCCCGACCGCTTCGCGTCGTAGCCGTGGCCTTCGTCGTGAGCGACGAATTCCAAGTCGGCCAGGCCCATCAGGAAGCGGCCGCCCGCGTCGCCCTCGGCGTCATAAATCAGCTCGTACTCGAAGCCACCGCCACGCAGCACGCGGTGCGTGAGCACGTATTCGAGGTCGGCGAGCCGCCCGAGGTGTACCTTCAGTTGGGTATCGCCCCAGCCCGTCAGCTCGCGCACCTGGCGCCGACTGAAGCGCCAGTCGCTGCGCTTGATGGCCAGGCGCCGGCATTCGTCGCCGACCCAGGCATGCAGCACTGTGAGCAGCTTGCGCGTCTGCGGCGGCAGCTCGTCGAGCGTGCGCCCGAGCACCTCGTGTGCCAGGCGGTTGGCGGTGGCGATGTCGGCCGTCGTCACCTCGATGTAGCGCAACGCCTTGCCCTTGTGCTGCACCGTCTTCACTTCGCGCTGGTACTGGTGCAGCAGCGCGATGGCCCGGATCAGGCTGAGGTACTTCATGTGGTCGCGCCGGGTGCGGGTCTTGTCGTCCAGGAAGGTCAAGCGATCGGCATACGGGTTGACCACCGCCAGCGGCTGCAGCAGGCGTTGGGCGTTCTGGTGGAGGCGCACGATGTCGCCTCGGCTCTCTTCGGCCAGCAGGCCTTCGAGCGTCTGCCGCTGGCGCTGCAGCTCGTGGATGGCGCGCGTCTGCTCGCGGCTTTCGTTGACGGTGAGCACCAGGCAGCGGTTCAGCAACTCGTCGTCGATGTCGATGGCCGTCGTGGTCAGGAACAGCATCACCGGGCCCTCGACGCGGTACTCGTGCGTCACCAGCATGCCGCTGGCCGGGTCCTTGCCCGTGCTCGCGATCGTCACCTGGCCGTCGCTTTGCAGCAGCTTCAAGGCGTAGCTGGCCTGGGCCACGCCTTCCTCCTCGGCGATGGCCAGGATCTTGTGCTTGAGGTTCGTCTCGCCCATGTAGAACAGGCTCTGCCCCGTCATCGCCGAGTAGCGCACGCACGCCTCCTCGGGCATCAGCGCGAGCACGGCGTCCATGAGGCTGGACTTGCCCGCTGCACTTGAGCTTTGGATGATGACGGCCAGCGGCCGGTCAAGCTGGCGCGACACCGCCGCCAGGTAGCCCACCAGCTTGTTCGTTTCCTCGCCCACTACGCCGCACGCGGCGAAGTCGGCCAGGATGCGCTCCAGCAGGTCCGGCGCTTTCAGCAGCGCGAGCGCCTGCGCCTCCTCGGCCTGGCTCAGCTGGGGGCGCTTGTCCTCCTTGGCCATCGCCGCCTTGAGCGCCTCGGTCTGCACCTCTTCGAGCTTCAGCAGCACGCGACCCAGGTCGTGCTTGAGCACGTCCTCGGCCTCGCCCAGCTCGATGCCGGCCTGCTTGACGAAGGCCGCGCGCGCCTTGGCGTTGTACAGGTCGAAGCTGTCCACGTGGAAGCGCTCGCCACGGCTGGCCAGGAGGTTGACCTTGAGCGCCTCCGGGTTCAGCGGCTTCTTCCAGCCGCGCACGCGGTAGCGACGGTCGCCATAGACCAGCACCAGGTCGGTGTCGGTCTGTTCGACCGGCACGTCCGGCGACGGCGCCTCGGGCAGCGGGCTGGCCTGCAGAGGCTCCGGGATCGGCACCGCGACGGCGTCAACGACCGGCAACGGCGCGACCCCCTCTTTAGCGGCTAAAGAAGAAGGCTCGACCACCATCGTGGCCACCGGCTCGGCCGACGAGCGCGCGGGCGCGGCCCCGTTGCCCATCCACTGCGCCTTGCGAATGAGCAGGCCCAGCGCCTTGTCGGCCGGCTGCATCTTGAGCGCGTATTCGTTGGCATCCATGCCCTTGGGGAACTGGATGCGCCAGCACTCGATGCCCTCGGCCATCAGCCGCGGCGCCAGGGCCTCGGCCGCGCGCTCGCCCGCCTCGTCGCGGTCGTAGGCGATCAGCACGCGCCGCGTGCCGTGCGCCTTGAAGGCCTGCAACAGTTCGTCGGTGAAGCCGCTCACGCCGTAGGCCGTCGTCACGTGGCGATAGCCGGCACACCAGAAGGTCAGCGCGTCGATCAGCGACTCGCACAGGATGACCACCGACCTGGCAGCCGAAGCAGTGCCACAGGTTCTTGGCCGGGCTCACCACCAGGCTGGGCTCGCCGTCGTCGTGGAAGGGGCAGCGCCCCAGCCAGTCCTTGCCCGCCTTCTTCAGCTCGACGCCCGAGGCCTCGACCAGGCGCTGCACGCTCACCTCGTTCTTCAGCCGCTCCAGCTCGGTCTCGGGGATGCGCGCCATGACGGGGAGGCTCCTGGGTTTTCCGACCGCAGCGAAGGGACTTCGCCGCAGTCGATCGTTTAAAGATTTATCTCCGTTTCAGTGTACTTCGTTTCGGAGTACGATGACATCGTTTTGGCAAACTGAGGTTTATCGTCATGGCTGTTCACCTGCACACCCCACCAGCCACCATGACCATCAGCATCGAAGAGCGCTCGTTCTTCGTCTCGCTCGGCGAGCGCATTGCAGCGCTGCGCCGCGAGCACAACGTCACGCAGGTGCAATTGGCCGAGGCCCTTGGCGTGTCGCAGCAGACGATGCAGTCCTACGAGGTCGGGCGTCGTCGCATCCCCGTGTCGGCACTGCCGGCCGTGGCGCAGACGCTGGCCGTGTCGCTCGACGAACTGTTCGGCGAAGCGCCCAAGCCGGCTCGTGGACGACGTGGACCGGTGCCGCAATGGCAGGAGCAGATGGAAGCCATCGCCAAGCTGCCGCGTGCGCGGCAGCGCTTCGTGACGGAGATGCTGCAGACGGTGCTCGCTCAGTCGAGTCACTGACCGCTCGCCGCACCCAAGCGGCTATGAAGCCCCGCACAGCGGGGCTGGCGGAGCGTTTTCTTTATAGAAGACAGGTACGTACCCGGCCACCAATGGGTCCGGTCCTTCCGGGCCGCGCACCTTTACACGGCCAAACGGGTAAGCTGTTCGCAGTCGTTTTGAAGGGATCGAGCGTGACCAAGATTTCAGCGACACCCATCGCCGACGCCCCGCGTTCTCCCACGCCCTGGCCTCGCGGCAACCCCCGCCAACCCGTCCTGGACCGGCTCGACGATTTCGAGAAGCACCTCGACCAACTCATCGGCCGGTTATCTCAGCTGCCGTGTCCTGGCTCGGCTAGGTCAAATCTCCGGCCATTGACCTCCGACGCGCGCCTGCCCCTGTCGGATATCGTCTTCACGGTATCCGTCACGGCCTATGTGACCATCACCACCGTCTTGAGCGTCGCGTACCTGCTTCGATAATCCGGCGCGCCGGCCTCAACACGGCGCACGGGGCTCACGAATTCCCCGACCCATCGAGGCCAGGATTCAGCTGCAAGCAGAGTCCAATAATCTGGGGTGCCGCCTTGAAGGCCAAGTCGATCGCCATTTGGACGCGATCTTGGTTTTCAGCAAGCGTAGAGCCCGGCTTGTTCATCGACAGCGCAGCGGCCCCGACCGACGCCGCGGCCAGAACCTTGATGAACTCGGCTTGCTGCGCCAGCGCCTTGCGCAGCTCGAACACGTCGCGCTCGATACCCGTGACCGCCATCGGCATCACCTCGGTGAATTTCATCTCTCCGCGCGCCATCGACATGACCGCGCGGCGTACGAAATCCGACCGATTAACGCCGGTCTCCGCGACGTGAGATTCCAACTGCGCGAATTCGGCCGGGCTCAGCCGGAACGAGACTATGTGCGGTTGCTGAGGCGGCTTGACCTCGCGCCGTGAGCGCGGCGCGCGGGACTGGGGAACGAACTTTTTGGGCATGGCGTATACATGGTAGTACGCCGCAAGTCCTTGTTCCACAGCGGCTTTTGGCGCTCGGCCAAAAAGCCACGGCGTATACGGCACGCGCTGTAAACACGCGCCAACCCGCATCCCGCAAGGCTTGGGCGCTGTTTACGGGCCTGCACGTAGTCGTGCGTCATGTGTGGACAGTTTTAAGGGGCCCCGGCCGTGCGGCCGGGGTGACATCGGCAAAGACGCGGCAGCATCCCCGTCGTTACCTACCTCGCGAATCGCGCATCTCTTTGATGACCTGATTCCAATAACGCACAGCTTCGAAGTGCTGCTGCCTAGTCAACCACATTTTGTTATTTGGATCGACAGGATCCCCGCCCAAAATTACTGGCCTGATTTCAAACAACTCCATACCCGGCGGCCGCGGCAGGTCGCCCTGAACGATCGAGTGTGTCGAATTTATGGGCACGTTCGCAACCACGTAAAAAGCTCGCTGAAACTATTCGCGACGGGTGTTGCATATTTCAAGTCCATTCCAATAAACGGAACACGAACGACGGGCAACATGGCGCTGCGTGTATCGAATCCATAAGCCTCGCCTCCGCCGTTGGAACCAAACAAAAGTAGTCTCGGCGCATATTTATCTACCTCATACTCCCTGTTAAAGGGCTCTAGTTCCTCGACTTTCCAAAGGATGAGATAGTCTTTTCCGACAAAGCCCTCTCCGCCATTGTGTTCGCGAAGGAACTCCTCATAGTCTTTCGGCAGCGAGTAACCAAGTGACGCAACAGCATGGTGCATAGACTCGTCAGTGGCACCCTTGTTCAGTTGCCAGTCTCTCATTTCTGCTTCCAGCATTTCACGCCCTTCATTTGTCAGCAATATCACGCATCATCTGATTCCACCATGGAGTTACCTCTTGGCGATGAAGATCCCGAGGCAGTACAACTTTGTTTGCCGCATCGGTTGGGCTTCCACCGAATTTTACCGGTTTCACTTCATGCACGTCGACTGGTTTGCCAACAAGGCTCAAATCCTGCCTCATTTCACGATTAGCAGCGTTAGCCGCACTACGCGCCGCATCATATTCGTCACCCTCGATAAGTCGAAATAGGCCCGTCGGTTGTGGAACGCCCGATGGATAGCCCGACCAATCGACAATCGAGAAAGAGCCTGCCTTGATCTCGCTTGCGGCGACCCCGGCATCGCCGGCCGCGCCAAACCTTCCCATCAACAGCAGACCTGCCGCTTGTCTTCCTGCATCAGCAGCGTCCGGAAGGTCGGGTTGAAAAGCGGGGCCAGGCGATCCGGGCAAAGGGTGGGAAACTGTAGGCGGAGGAGTACCGAATAGTTGCACGAGAAGATTGGCCGCCCCTTCTGCCATATTCTTAACGATATTCCCACCCGAGTAGTCGGCTTTGCCCTTTGCACCTTCCCCACTTTGCGGCGCAGCACTTTTAGGTTGGAGTGGGAATTGGCCGTTTGTCGTTTGTTTCGTGGCGGACTTGGCACCCCCAGCAGTGCCGGTTCCTCCTTGGGCGGGCTGTGCAACTTGTTGGACATCGCAATACGAGTCCATTTGGCAAAGGCTTCTGAAACCGGTCGGATCGACCCTGTCCATCGGACTATTTCGAACGTAGCTCGCTCGATTGAGCGACTGCAGATCGAAGGGATCCTGAATCGTCGGATCGGGGCTGGTGAAGCGCCCAGTCATCGGGTCATAGACGCGCCCGTTCAGATGCACCAGCGACAGGTCGTCGAGCTGCTCCTGATCGGTGTAGCCCTTGTGATCCAGCGTATTGGAGGCGCTCTGTGCGCTCAGTGACTGCCAGTCTACCTCCAGCCCGTTAGACTGCCGGCGCCGTCCCCATGCGTCATAGGCCATGCGCTCCAGCACCGTCTGCGAGGTATCGGTAACGATGTCTGGGCTACCAAGATTGTCCTTGTGGTAGTAGCGTTCCGCTGGCGTGCCGATCGCCGTGGGCACGATCGATGTGCCGCTGAAATCTTCCTCGGTAAAGCCCAGGCCCAGCGGCAGATAAGTGCGGATTTTGGTCGTGCCCGCGACCGCGTCAATCTCCTTTTCGATCGACTCGGTGCTGTAGATCGTGCGTTGCACTGAGCCGATGGTGGTGCCGCTCATCGCCCGCACAATCTCGCGTGTGCGATCGCGCTCGGTGCCGTACAGAAACTCGTGACGCAGCGTGGCGCTGACCTGGGTGCCATTGGTCAACTGATCGACGCTGAACGGCAGGTTGGCCGCCGACCACGTGTACCAGCGGTTCAAGCCGTTCTGCAAGTTGCCGTTGGCGTCGTAGGCGAAGCTCGGATTGGTCAGGCCTGCAACGGTGCCCGTGATGTTGCTGACCAGGTGCGGCCACGCACTACCGGCCGCGGGGTAGGTATAGCTGCCGACGTTGGTCTTGGACTTGATGTCGCCAAGCGCGTCGTAGCCGAAGTTCTTGATGTCCAAGCCCGACACCTGCGCGGTGAACAGCCGATCTAGCGCGTCGTAGGTGAACGTCTCTGACATCTGCGCCGCTCCTGTCGACGGCAGCCAGTACCGATGCAGCAAGTTGCCCACCGGGTCGTAGTCGTAGCTGTCGGACTGGATGCTGGGGTTGACGCCGCCCGCTCCGTTGCTCGGGCCAGTCTGGATCATGTCCAGCCGGCTCGTATAGGTGTTGTAGTGGGTGTACGTCATCAAGCCGCTGCTGAGGGATGCCAGCGTCGTCCGCCCAGCCGCGTCCCGCGTGTTGAGCATCCACAGGACGGAGGAGCCGCGCACCACGCTGCTCAAGTCGCCCCGACTGTTATAGCCCAGCGCGTACTGGATCTGCGGCAGCCCCAGTTGTCCGTTGTCTGCAGGATTGTTCGCCACGTTGGCGGCGCCGACGGCGCTGCGGCGGTGCGTGACCGTCGCCAGGTGGCCAAAGCTGTCGTAGGTGTTGAGCTGGGTGTAGTCCCAGTCCAGCGTAGTCGTGGACGAGCTTGGCCGCCCCACGCTGTCGTAGGCGTAGACGCGGCGATAGTCCTTGGTGCTCGTGGCCGCGATCCAGGTGTAGGACTCGGCCAGCATGCCCACGCCGTTGGCGGCGGTGTCGAACGTCCAGTGGCTGTCCAGGTCGGGCTCCAGGCGCTCGGTCAGACGATTCAGAGGGTCATACGTGTACGTGGTCACCTGGCTCTTGGCATCCGTCTGCTGGCGCGTGCGGCCAGCCGCGTCCACCACGTACGACCAGCTACCGAGATCGGGATCCTTCATGCTGATCTTGTGGCCCATCGCGTCGTACGCCATATCCACGCCGTTGCCGGCAGGATCGGCGACGATCAGAAGATCGCCGAAGCCGTTGTAGTGATAGTTGACTGCCTGGGCGTTGTTGTCGGTGACCGTCTTGACCTTTCCCAACGCGTTGAGTTGCTCGATCCGCGTGTGCAAATTGGCGTCGGTCGTCGTGGTCTTCAGCGCGGAGTACGCGTATAGCGTCGTGTCGACACCCGTTCCTGCAGCGTTGGTGCGGTCGACCCGCTTCGGGCGGTGCAGGATGTCGATCACGCTGTTTGTGGTCGTCCCGGTGGCAGCGTCAGCCGCGTACTTGGACAGCGTCTGCGAATACAGGTCGCCCATGTCGCCGTAGCTCCACGTGGTGTCGGCCTCGGCATTGGCATCGTTCCACGTCCGATAGAGCAGTTTGCGGCCGCGGCTGTCGAGGAACGTTTCCTCAGGCGACAGCATCTGCACGGGGCCCAGCGCCCAGTGCTGGACGACCTGCACCGTCTTGGCCAACGAGCCGCAGGTGTCAACGCAAAGCTTGTACGCAAACGTGCTGTAGGTGCCGTCGGGTCGGTCTTCCTCCGTGTGGCGACCCCAGGCGTCGACCTTCCAACTCGTCGTGAGATTGTTGTAATCGACGAGGCTCGTCTCGACGCCGGTCGCTGCGTCGTAGCCAAGCGTCTCGACTTGGCCCAATGCATTCTTGACGGTGATTGGGAAGCGCCATGCCGAGTCGTAGGTCATCGACGTCGTGGGATTCTGCGCGGCGCCAGGGGGCAGCGGATCGGTCCACGACTTCATGATCGACGTCGGCACTCCGAGGTTCGGATCGAGCACGTACGAGGTCGTCAGCGCCAGCGCCGTTCCCGGCATCGACGTCGACGATTGAAGTGCACCGAACGAGTCGAACACAGAGGACACCTGCCGCTGGATCGGGCTAGAGAGCGGCGCGTATGCGATCCGGTAGGCCGTACGGCACAGTCCTAGGACCCACTGGGTGCCGACTCGATTGTCGAAGTCGGTGCACTCATCCACGACGCTGTACGAATCGCCGGTGCCGTTGTTCTCGACCGAACTGGTTATAGCGAGGTTCACGTTGCCGTACGCATCGATGCCATCGTTTCCGCCCAGCGTGCCCACCTGCATGGTGGTCTGGGGCAGCCAGGTGCAGTCCAGATCCTGCCCGGTCGTGCCTTGCGTGCGAACGTACGGATAGAGCACGCCTGTCTGCGTGGCGAACGATGCCCAGGTCGACACCGCGCTGTACAAGGTGCACCCCCCGCCGGTCTTGGTCACCGAGATCGTCCGGGCGATCGTCGGAAACGACTGGCTGTATTGGGTCGTGGTGACGACGCCCGTGGCGACCTCGGTTGAATTCACCGTGTCGAACCCGAGCGAGCCGCGCCCTCGATTGTCCGAGCGCATTCCGCTGTAGGTGTAGGTGGTGTCCAGCGTCTGGCCGACCGTCTGCGACGAGTCGGCATCGACACTCATCTTGGACACCACCGGGCCGTTGACCCGCACGTTCTTCGTCGGATAGACGCCTCGGGTGCCAGAGAACACGACGGTCGGATCATTACCGCTCGTGTACGTCCACGTCGTCTTCAGGCCGTTGCCGTCAGTCACGCTCTGGAGACGATCTGCAAAGCTGTTTGAGCCGCTCAGCGCATACGTCCAGGTGCCGGCGCCGCTCGGAAGGGCGTTAGGGGTGTAGCAAAGGGTATCTTTAATGCCGTCGCCGTCGAGATCCATCGACAGCTGCATAGACGTGGTCGCCGGGCACGTGGGGTTCAGCGTCCACGTCATCGACGTGCTTGGAGATCCCTGGGTGCCATCCGCGTTGAAGGGAACGACAGAGACGTTCCCGATGGTGCCGTAGAGGCCCGCGCTCGCGCCAGTCTGCAGCAAATCTCCAGCCGAAAACAGCGAATATGAAAAGTCGGTTGTCTGCTCCGACACCGCAGTACAGACCGTCCCACCGAAGCAGGTGTCCAGATAAGACTTGTCCGACGTCACGTTGCCGGAAGCGTCATGCCGAACCACCCGCCCGTTGAACATCAGGTCGGTCACGCCATCGCCATTCAGATCGCTGACGACGCCCGCAAAGAAACCGCCCGTACCGATGCGACTACTCGAAGTGGACACCAATCCCGTCGGTCCGAAACTGAACCGATAGAACTGAGTGGTGTCGTAGATGCAATTGTCCGTAGGCGTCGTATGGCAGTTCAGGTCGCTCGACGAGGTTTGATAGGCCAGGATGTCGATCTGTCCATCGCCGTCGAAATCGGCCATCACTTGAGACCCTGCCTTCGTCTTCTCGGTCGGGTCCGTCGTGCCCAGGATGCCGTATTGGGTCGTGTCGTAAGCGCGGCAGGTGAAGCCGACACCGGTCGACGTGCACAGCATTCCTTGAGGCGGGGATAGCGCGCTCGAAAACATGAGGTCATCGCGACCATCGCCGTCAAAATCGCCGATCAGGGGCGCCGGCGAGTTGACGTACGTGGTCGATGCCGGCAGCCCGCTGATCTGGCTACAAGAGAAGCTCTTGCCAAGTGAGAGGCACAGGTCCCAGGTGCCGCCGCCTGCGGCGACCAAGACATCGGGCAAGCCATCGCCGTTGAAATCACCGACCAAGAAATTCTCGGAGCTCACGGCCGGCATCCCTGGCAGCGACACGCAGCTGGTGCTCAGGCCGCTGCACAGCGTCCACGAACTGCTACCAGCCGCGTTGAAGAGCAGATCGGTCTTGCCATCGCCGTCGAAATCCGCAACGACGGCGCGCTTTGCGAACTGCGCCGCAGGCTCATAGGTAGCGCTGTTGACCGCGTAGGCGGCCTGCAGCGGAATGCCTGGCCCGGGCCAAGTGCCGGTCGACGCCTGCCAAGTGTTCTTGGACGGATCGCGCTGCGTCCATGCGAAGGTCGTGGCAGGGAGGCATTGCGAGCCATCGCCGTTGCAATCCGTGACCGACTGCAACAGGCTCCGGTTGCTGAAAGCGCTGTAGTTGTAAGCGAAATTCCATTGGCGCGCGACGCTGCCGCCGTTGCCGTTGCCGTCAACGCCCACGCGCGTCCGGATCTGCTTCAACCGGTTCGGTCGGGTGACCAGCACGTCCGAGACGTAGCCGGAGAAGACGTCGCTGCGTGCTTCGTAGATGAAGTCGACCGAATTGTAGGGCACCAGTCCGGCCGCAGTGTTGCCCGTATAGAGGATCTGCGTCGGGAAGCGCTCACCGGTGGTCGTGGACTCGTAGGCAACCGTCATGTAGTTGCCGTGCTGGTCCTGCTCCCGCGCGAGCGTCCACATCCAATTGACTACGTTGCCAGCCTTCGTGACAGACACCGTCGCGCTCCCGCCGCCGATGGTCAGGATGCGGCCATCGCGCGTTTCCACCGTCCAATAGTCCGGGCCGGCGGCGGTGTTGGAGCCGAAGGATTTGACGCGCTGGAAAGATTCCTCCTCGGTGCGGTATTCCGCAGCGGCGCCGTCCGTTCCAGAAATATTGACGAGGCGTTCGCCATTCAGGCAGTACGCGTCTGCCGCCGTCAAATCCACCGGATGAACGTGATTGTCGGTGGCCAGCGTGCGCTTGCACCGGGTGATCGTGGACAGGCCGGTCAGGCTCCATCCCAGGCCGCCGATGTCGATGGGGTTCTCGCTGTCGTAGCTCAGGCCGAGCGATGGGGCCATGCCGGCCGTGCCAGGGGGCACCGGAAACGAAAACGAGTACTGGCTGGCACCTCGCGAAGAAACCCCGGCGTGGCCGGGCAGCGTTCCCGCGAGCCCCCCCGCCAGGTTCGGCGGCGAAACCGTCACTGGGCGCGGTCCGCCAATCGCAGGAACATTCACGTTGCCCGAGTTCGCGAGCAGTGTCTGTGCGCCGCCGTTCTGAGCAGAGATGCCGTACACGTACAAAGTCTGGCCTGCGCGACTAGCCACGAGCGAGGACAACGGGAATGACCAGCGGTAGTTCGCTCCGCCCGTGCCGCACGTCGTTCCGATCGCCGCTTCCGACGCGAGGTTCGCAGTCACGGTGCCGATTTGCGTACCCGTTCCGCTCGGGCCGCCGGCGTAGATGGCCACGTTCACGGATGCAGCGACGTTCTTGTCGCAAGCCCAGCCCTCGAGCATCGGCATGCTGGTCGTGTCGTAGTACACGCCGTCGACATTGCCGACGATCGGCCCGAGCGTCGCGATCGTGAAATTCACCGTCGGCGAGTCGCCCGCAGTGTTCGACGTGTCGAACCCGTGCAATTTCACGGCGTGCGAACCCGCACCCGAGGCATTGATCGTCGTGTTCACGCTGCCGCCGCTGAAGGATCCGACCGAGGCGCCGTCGAGCCAGACTTCGGTGCGCGTGACGCTGTCGCCGGAGCCGCTATCGGGATCGGTCATCACGCCGACGACGCTGACCGTCGCCGGTGCGCCGGTATAGACCGTGTAGACGTGACCACTCGTTGGCGAACTGAGACTGCCTTGCGGCGCGTGATCGGCCAACACCGTGATGTTGCTTGTCGAACTGGTCGTGAGGCCCATTTTGTCGGTGGCCGTCAGCACGATCGAGTGAGCGCCCGGCGCCAGGGTCAACGACGTGCTGAGCGAGGTCGTCGAGCTCGTGGCATTGGCCACGTTGTCGACGGTCAGCGACAAGTGGTCGAACTCGCCGCCAGTGCCGACGGCGTCGGGGTCGCCTCCTGTGCCTTGCACGGAAACCGCAGTGGTCGAGCCGATCGCTTGGAACTGGGCACCGTTGGCGGGAGACTGAAGCGTCGCCGTGGGCGCCGCGTCCGCGAGGATGTCGAAGCCGACGCTCGACGTCGCGCTCACACCCGACGCGTCCAGAGCGGTGACGCTGAAGGTGTGGTGACCGACCGCCAGGCTGATCACGGAACTGATGCTGGTCGCGCCGCTCAGCGACGCAGCCGCCCCGTCGATCGACGCCGAGACGCTGACCAGATTGTTGTCGACGTCCGCGCCCGCAGCCGTCAATGTCAACGACGCGGAGCCCGAGGCGGTTACGATTCTTGCGCCGTTGGCCGGAGAGGAAATCGAAACGGTCGGCGCATGGTCCGTTGCGACCGTGACGAACACGTGGCCGCTATCGCCTCCCTGAGCGGCCCCGACGGTATAAGCATGGAAATAAAGTTCGTACGTGCCAACCGAGAGCGGCGCTGTGAGCGTTCCTATGCAGGGTACGTCTTGCACAACGGACCCGTCGTATTCCACTGTGCAGGAGTAGCTGGTCAATACTGAAAAGTTGCCGCCCCCAGTGGCCTGTCTGAGATCGACCTTATTGACCGCTGCCTGCGTGAGGCCCGGAGTGACCGAGGCCAAGGCACCGAAGCTCGCGTTCACTGTTCCGCCAGCCGGGGCCACCAACCCGGTGGGTGCGGTCGGTCCCGAAAAGTGAATCGACGGTGTTATCGCTGCTGCATTTCCCGCCCACCATAGTGCCGAGCAAGCCAGTAGTTTTGCGGCGACGCGAAGACGTTCGGTGGACATGCGCATGGGTGTGGATGGTCGGAAATGGATTCAACAGGCGTGGTGGAGCAGACGGGCAGTGCTCCGCCAGCGGGCGCGAACATGGCGCACCGGCAAGGAATGGAAATGGATTCGCCGCTCGGCGCGGCGTCACGAACCGCTAGGCGCGGCCGATATCGAACGTCATGACTCTCTCCCCTTGATGGCACTGCCCCAGCGCGCGCCTTGGCCGACGGCCCGGCGCGTTTCATCTTGGAACGGCTGCGCAGATGCTACTCAGTTGCTCAACAGTTGTCCACAGGAGTACGCAGAGGATTTCCCGTAGGGCAGCAATCGCAACTGCGTGAGGCAAGCGACATGTGACTCAATGTGGTGGTCGCCGACACCCTGCCGCCACCATACGCGTCCTGGCTGAGTCAACGGTGAGCCGGCGCGCAGATCCGGCGCGCAGATCCGGCGCGCGGGTGCGACACTCGCACAACTCATCCAACCCCGACGCGCCATGCAAAGCAGCTTCGACGGCCTTCCCCTGACCGGCTTCCCGCAACCGGAGTGGAACAACGCGCACAGCGTCTCAGACGCACTCCGCGCCACCCAGTCCGCGAGCACGAAGGAAGCGAGTTCCTCGGCCTACGACAAGCTGCTCTATGCGCTCGGGAATAATCACGCAGGCACCTACTACCCAGTTGCCCTTGTGGCCGTTCCTGCGCTCGAAACCATCCTCCGCGAAGGTCAGTTCTGGGCGAAGAGTGCCGCGTTGAACGTCCTCATTGAACTGTGCGGGTCATTCGAGCCTGAGCCCGAGTTCGAGGTCTTTAATGGAGAGCCCCTGTCTTCCGCGCTCTTGCAGAAGGTCGCCGCGTTTCTGCCGGTGATTGAAGGCTTGGCCGTCACAACAGACGTCGTCGGCAGAAGCGCCAGCGACTTGGTTGACGCGATGAAGGACGTCTCGTTACCCTGACGATTGACTATCGACTCACGGGCTCGGGTTGGGCCGACTGCACCGTCCGGGCAGACGGCAAGGACTGCGAGATATCGGCCTCGTATCTGTCCGATGCGCTGGGCAACCTGGTGCTCGCCGCCGCCGTCTTGGCAGGCGCGCACAGCATCTCGGTCGGCTTCGACGAAGAGCCCGGCGAATACCGTTGGGCCGTCGTTCGCACGGACAGCGGCGCTGTGCGAGTCACCGTCCTGTCCTTTCAAGAGCTTTGGGGAAATCGCCCCGATGCCGACGGTGCGCCTTTGTTTTCCTGGACGGGCCATCCAGCTGACTTCGGGCGCGCCGTCCGGGACGCTGCCGAGGCGGTTCTCAAGGAGCACGGACTCGCCGGCTACAAGGAACGCTGGGCCGAGCACGATTTCCCTTCGCAGCAACTGGAACTGCTCAGGAGCTACATCGCCGCCTGGGAGCGCAACCGATAGCGTCCTGAAGAAGCCCGTCGGCATCCCGTGGCCGAAAGTGGTTGCTACAAGTTCCGGCGTCATGCGACGTCGCTGCCGGAGCTGATATGCACCCCACTGACCACGCCCAAAAGGCGACCGTTGCGCCGTCTCATGACGGCTTTTTTCCGTCCGCACGCTTTGCCAAGGTTCCCGCCGAGGCACTCGACGCGCTGGCCTACGAAGGCCCTCACAAGCTGTCGCACGCAGAGTTCCGCCTCTTCGTCGCACTGTGCAGGTTTCGTGGCATCTCCCGCATCGTCAATCCGTGCCAGGAGACGCTGGCCGCGATGACGGGCATCGCTCGGAGCAACGTGTCGCGCACCGCGCAGTTGCTCCAGGCGAAGGGCTGGGTGCTCATCCACCACGTCGACGGCGACTCGCAGAAGCGCGTCTCGAACTATGAGCTGTTCATTCCCGTCCGTGGCGTGTCTCCTGGCGTGGCGTCGAAGCCCAAGAAGACGCACAAGAAAGCGTCGGGGCTCGATGTGGCACGCGACACCGGCACCGCCATCGCGACGCCCATGGAGGCGGGCGCCGGGGAAGCCGCCACCGACGACGCCCGGTCTCGCATCGAACGAGAGGACGTCGCTCCACCAGACTACCCGGATGCCGACGTCTTCGACGACGACTCGTTGACCGACGAGGAACTGTCAGAGCACCTGGCGCAGGTCGAGGGGCGCGAGGCTGGCGTGCAGGGCGTCGACGCGGTTCGCATCGAAGGTGCGGCATGGTATCCGGCGGCAGTGATCGAACCAACCGCAGCGGTTCTTCAGAGCCCGAAGGTGCCCAGTGAATGAGGCAGAACTTGGCGCGGCCCTGACCCGCCTTCTCGAAGCACGAGGGCTTTCAGAATGGGAGCTATCTCGGCAAGCGAACGTCAAAGCCGCGCTGGCTTCGGCTGCGCTCAGCGGCTCGGGGAGCGTTCCCGTGGCTGCGTGGTGCCGTCTAGCCCGAGCGCTCGAAAGTGAGCTCACACTGGTCACCTCTCCGCACGTGAGGGCCGCGGGCCTATCGAGTCCGGGGTGGACAAAGCACTACGCAAGATCGGCAAGCCGTACAGCGTTGGTACCGAGCCACCTACTGCGAATGGCGACGGCCGATTCGACGTGCAATTCGACGAGCTCGATGACTTGGCAAAGGCGACTTTCGGGTCCACGGACGAGGCTGCGGTTTGGCTGCGCTCGCCGCATCCAATGCTCGAAGGTCAGTCGCCCTTCGAGTGCGCGAAATCCGGCGCCGGTGCTCGGCGCGTCAAGGACATGCTCGTGGCCATCAAACACGGTGGGGTTGCGTGAGTACAGGGCCAGAAAACTTCGGGCGGCGGGTTCACGAAGCGAGCCTGTTGGCAGCTGCCTGGAGGCCCGTGAGAATGGAGTCGGCCAGCTGTTCCGGAAAGTCGCGTGGAAGCGCCTTGCGCACGGTCTCCACGACGCCTGGCGTGTGCGCGACTAGGTCGTCGATGACGTATTGCGCGCCGCGGCCATCCACCGAGACGATGCCGTGACGTTCGCCAACCGCCAGCCAGTGCCTGCGCAGGATGTCGCGCATCCGCCAGTGCGCATTCTTCGAGCGGACTGGCATGGCCAGCTTGACCTTGAAGGGGGACAGCTTTCCAGGCCCGTCCCCCAACACCGGATACGCCGACAGCACGTCATACAAAGGCGTGAGCTGATAGCGGCCGCCCGGACGCAGGAACACGCTGAAGTTCTTCGCGTGCCCATCGGGTGCGCAAAGCAACCAGAAGATGACTTGGGCCTGGAAGAACGTACGCCGGTCTGCGTCTCGCGCCATCGAGCCTTCCAGCGATTCCAGGATGCTGTCGATGCCCGGCCCGCCGTCTGCCTCGTACTTGGCCTGAGGCGGCAGACCCTTGACTTGGCACATGTCCTCTTGCGGCAGCCGGACGATCCAGCTGTCACCGGCGTCGCTACGCCACCAAGTACGGTCGAAGCGTTCGACCACGAGGGCTTTCATGCCGTCGAACTGCACGCACTCGCAAGTCGCTACCGGTAGGCCGTAGGCCTTCAGGATCAACGAGCAGAGCCACTCGTTCTCCACCGATTCGCTGAGGTCGAGCCGCATGCCGCCCGCCAATCCCAGGGGCAACTTGAGGATGTGCGTGGTGGGCGTGGTTCCGCGCGGCATGCACCACTGGTCGTCGACGCGCAGCAGCGCCGTCTTCTCCTGCGCGCCCGCTATCGAGATGCGGAAGTCATCCTCATCGTGTCTCAACCCCAGCGGCCCCGATGTGACCGCACCTCGGAGTACCTGTGCCACCCGCGCGTCAGTCAGCGGCTCGGACTCGAGCGTTGTCACGCCCTGTGGCGCATCGCCTCTTTGCAGAATCTGGAGTGCGCCCACGCAATCGCGGCCGATTTCGGCCAGCAAATCGAAGGGCTCGACCGAGCCCGTGTGAAATCGCCGAGCGACGCGTTCGCGGATGGACTTGCTGTCAGGCAGCAGATTCTCGAAGTAGGCCGCGACCTTCACGCCGCGGTGCGGAGCGTTGCCTGGCGTGAAGGGCAGCGACAGCGAGATGGGTCGGCCCTGTTCGGATCGCGTCCACGCGTCCGCGTACTGGAGGGTGTCCCCAGCGGACGGGGAGATGCTCCAGGTTCCGACCTCGATCCCGTTCATCCACAGGCCAAGCTCCCGAGTGTGCGAACGACGACCCATGGCCTCACCAAGTAGGCTGCGACTCGCCGGCCTGGGCGATGTTTCCCGGGGTGACCTTGCGCATCACGAGTTCGACCCCCAGGACGTTGAGCAGGCGCAGCAAACGCTCGGCGCTGACCGTCTCGGCGTTGCGCTCGAGGGCGGAAATCGTCTGCTGCTTCACGCTCAGACGTTGGGCGACCTCCGTCTGTGTCATGCCTGCCTCCTTGCGGAAGGCTTGGAGCAGAGTTGTCAGCTGATCCGGGGTGCGTATGGGGTAGTCCATGACAGCTTTTGGCTTGTGTTTTGCGTTTTGTATTTACATATCATAAGCTGTTTTTAGAAAGAACAACATATGAGCTGTATAAATTATTTACAACGAATTATGCGTATTTTTGGAATACGATTCAATCAATGTGATATCGATACTGCGAGGGGTAAGCGGCCAAGACCGTGAGACCAAGGCCGCGACACTGCGCCTCCAGACCCCGGTCTCCTGGAACGGTTCGAGACGTCCCGTGACCCCGAAGTTCACCTCACCATGACGCACCGAAAGCTGGACTCAGTCTCAGAGCTACGGGCCGAAAACGCCCGACTAATTGCTCTTCTGGACGCGCATGGCATCGAATGGCACGAACGCCAGCTGCCGACCGAGCGTGCGCCGAGCCCGCCTTCGACGACGCTGTCGACCGAGGGGAAGGTCGCTCTCTATCGCGGACTCTTTCGAGGACGAACCGACGTCTACCCGGTCCGCTGGGAGAGCAAGACCACGGGAAAGTCAGGGTACGCGCCGGCGTGCCACAACGAGTGGGTCGCAGGTGTTTGCCAGAAGCCCCGCATCAAATGCTCTGAATGCGGACATCGGTCTCTGGCATCCGTCACCGATCCGGTCATCTACGACCATCTGGCCGGCGACCACACCGTCGGCATCTACCCGCTGCTCCACGACAACACGTGCCACTTCTTGGCAGTCGACTTCGATGAACAAGAGTGGCGTGACGACGCCAAGGCATTCATCGGCTCGTGCCAGACTTTGGGCGTCCCGGCAGCGCTGGAGATTTCCCGCTCCGGCAACGGCGCACACGCTTGGATTTTCTTCTCTCAGAGGGTAGACGCCCGCGACGCTCGCAGGCTTACGCTTGAATTCCCGACGTTGCGCCAACTTACAGGTTACCGTCCCACAAATAGTCTGGTGATTTCCGCTGATTTCGGACAGCTTATGCTTAATTCGGCGGTCACTATTTGATTAACGGCACACGCTCTTCAGGCTTGGTGCCCGGCACCGCGATCTGCGGACCCGGGAATCAACGCACGCCCATCGGAGCTCCCACGCAGTTGGCTGCCGCAATCCGCTCATCCTCCGTACGACGAAGCGCCCATCCGGTGATCGTGTTCGATCTCGACGGCACGTTGAGCGATCCGCTGGAAGGAATCGGACGTTCCATCAATCACGCGCTCGCGCGCTACGGCTACGCCGAACGTCCACTCGATGCGCTCGCCGATTGCATCGGGCCGCCGCTGGACGAGACCTTTCCCCTCCTGACCGGAAGCAACGACACGGCGCATGTGCGGGCGCTGGTGGCGAGCTACCGCGAGCGGTACGCCGACATCGGCTTTGCAGAAAATGTGCTTTACGACGGCATTCCTGCGATGCTGGATATCCTGCGAGACAGCGGCGCAGAGCTGGGCGTCTGCACGTCCAAGCTACCGATCTTCGCCGAGCGCATCCTGGTTCACTTCGGACTGAGGGATCGTTTCGCGTTCGTCAGTGGCGGGGACATCGGCATGCACAAATGGCAGCAGCTCGCAGCGTTGCGCGCGCAGGGGTGCGTCGACGACGATACCGTGATGGTCGGCGACCGGGCGATCGATATCGATGCGGCGCATCGCAATGGCCTTCATGCATGCGGCGTGACCTGGGGGTTCGGCTCACAGGAGGAACTGAACTCAGCCGCGCCTCGATATCTCTGCACGAGGCCTTCGGAAATCGTCGAGAAACTGACGAGCCTTGCCGACGCGTAGGTTGGCGTGTGCAGGGAGCGCGCTCATGTCCGGCTCGCCATTCAGGCCAGCTGCGCCACCAGCCCGTCGATCTGCTGCGTCCACCCCATTTCCGCGTTGCGCGTCCACATGGCGTCGTGCATGCGGTCGCTGCACAACGTCATCTCGGTGGCACCGTCGACTGACGGACGCAGGTCGATGGACGCCGTCACCTCGTAGGGTGTGACGCCCGGCACGAAGTCGATGCGGCTGCGCCAGGCCAGGCGGCGCGGCGTGTCGACCTCGGTGTAGACGCCGTGGGCATGGCCCTCCAGCGGGACGCCGTTTTCGTTCAGGTAGGCCCTCTGTTCCTGCACCGTGGCGAGCATCGCGATGTCGAAGCCGCCGCTCACGCGCACGTCGAGTGCGTGCACGCGGGACGTGAAGCCGATCGGGCTTCGCCACGTCTCCAGTCCGGCCTGGGTGGTGGACCCGCTGTCAACCGCTCTCGTGTCGTGGCAACCGCGCTCCGGTGCACACTGCAGTCCTCGTCCCTCGCCGGAGCACGTCCCTTGAATCCGTCGTTCATCTTGTCTTGTCTTGTCCTCTTTGCGGGTTGCGGCCTGGCATCGTCCGTACCCGCGGCCGACGCCGTTTCCAGCGCGGCATCGCGTGCCACCCCACGCGTCGGCAGCCCGGCATCAGCTGCCTGTCCGGCAAGGACAGCGTCCTCGTCTGCTGCGGGCAAGATCACGAGCAAGGTGCGTCACGTTCCCAACGAGGACGATCCGTGCGCGGAGTCTCGCGGCGTGAGTGCTCCATCGCGTCGTTGACGCGGGC
>Ga0302314_10002097_pt1 | contig 37240 bp, 34 predicted proteins | sample III_Palsa_N2_3_FD_200533 | JGI IMG/M metagenome (GOLD analysis project Ga0302314, IMG submission 200533) | Peat permafrost microbial communities from Stordalen Mire near Abisko, Sweden - III_Palsa_N2_3 | ecosystem: Environmental > Terrestrial > Soil > Palsa > Peat permafrost | place: Sweden...
CGTCCTCGCCGAGCCAGCCCACGCTCTCGAAGTAGTCGGTCGGGCCCATCCCGAACAGCTCCTTGCAGAACTGCTCCTCCTCGGCCGTCTCCGAGCCGTGGGTGTGCAGCCGCACGCCCTTGCGCCGGGCCAGTACGGCGGCCTCGCGCATGAGCTCGGTGCTGACCGAGAACGGGGAGCACGGCGCGATGGCGATGTGCAGCATCGAGTCGAAGGACGCGTCGTGGTAGCGGTCCACGGCGGCCTCGGAGGCGAGCAGGATGTCCTCGGTCTTCTCCACGGCGTGGTCCGGCGGCAGGCCGCCGTCGCTCTTTCCGCGGTCCATCGATCCGCGCAGCGCGGTGAAGCGCATGCCCAGCTCCGCCACGGCCTCGATCTCGGCGCCCAGGATGTCGCCGCCGTTCTGCGGGAAGACGTAGTGATGGTCGCTGGCCGTCGTACAGCCGGACTTCAGCAGCGCGGCGGCCGAGCCCTGGGCGGCGGCGTGGACCAGCTTGTCGTCGATCCGCGACCAGGTCGGGTAGAGCGCGACCAGCCAGTCGAACAGGATGTTGTCCTGCGCCAGCCCACGGGTGATCCACTGGTAGAAGTGGTGGTGGGTGTTGACCAGGCCGGGGGTGACCAGGTGGCCCTCGGCGTTGATCCGGCGGACGACGTTCTGCAGCCACTGCGGGGCGGGGCCCTCGCCCACCGACTCGATGCGGTTTCCGGCGATGACGACGTGCCCGCGCTTGTACTCGTTGTCCGCGCCGTCGACCGTGGCGATGGCGGCGTTCTCGATGACGATGCGCTCGTCAGCGGGCGGAGGGAGAGTGGTCATCCTTGGTGCTCCTCGGCGGTGAGTGGTGGGCGCAGCAGGTGGGGCCGCTGCGCTTCGGCTACCGCCGTCGGGTGGTGCTGCCCAGGGCGGGACGGCGGGAGAATCCCTGGGGGTGCGAGGAGCCTGTCAGGCGACCGGGATGACCGGTGTGACGCCCTCGCGGTGGACCGTTCCTTCGATCAAACCATAGGGACGGTCCGCTGCGAAGTAGACCTCGTTGTTGTTCTTGAGGCCGAACGGCTCCAGGTCCACCAGGAAGTGGTGCTTGTTGGGGAGCTCCAGGCGCACCTCGTCGACCTCGGCGCGGTTGTTCAGCACCCGGGTGCCCATCGCGTACAGGGTCTGCTGCAGCGAGTAGGAGTAGGTCTCGGCGAAGGCCTCCAGCAGGTGGCGGCGCACGTGGGTGTACGAGCGCTCCCAGTTGGGCTGGGTCTCCTCGCCGCTCCAGGAGTGCTTCCACCGGGCCGTGACCTGGGTGGCCAGGATCCGGTCGTACGCCTCCTTGAGGGTGGTGTACTTGTCCTTGATGTAGCCCCAGAACTCCGAGTTGGTGGAGTTCATCACGGTGAGCTCCTTCAGGCCGGTGATGACCTGGAAGCTGGTGCCGTCGTAGACGATCTCGGCGGTGCGGATCTCGCCGCCGTTGCGGACGAAGGAGTGGCCGACCTCCTCCGAGCCTATGAAGCGAGCCGAGTTGTCCGGGGTCCTGATGCGGTCCCAGGTGTACTCCTCGATCCGGATCCGGGCCCGCTTGATCGGCTCGTTGTTGTCGACGAAGTGGCGCGCCAGGTGGATGCCGAAGGCCTCCGCGGACTCGATCCCGTGCTCCTTGGCGAAGGCGTAGACCGTGTTCTTGGTGGTGTCGGTCGGCAGGCAGTTCGCGTTGGAGCCCGTGAGGTGGACGTCGTCCAGGTCGCCGGAGAGCGCGACCGAGACGTTCAGGTCCTTGATCTCGTGGCGGGTGGTGTCACGGTAGATGCGGACCACACGGGTCTCTGCCTTGCCGTACTGGTTCTGGCCAAGCACATGTGCCATGAGATCTCTAGCTTCCTCGGTAGACGGAGTACCCGAACGGGTTCAGCAGCAGGGGTACGTGGTAGTGGGCCTGGGCCGGGTCCACGTCGATGACGATGGAGACCTCGGGGAAGAACGGGCCCTCGGTGGTGAAGGTCAGCCGCAGCACCGTGCCGGCCGCCGTGTCCGGGACCGGCAGGTCCTTGCAGCGGCCGTCGGCGTCGGTCTTCGATGCGCCCAGGACGGCCCAGCCGCCGGCGCTGTCGCGCTGGGCCAGCTCGACCGGGATGCCCTCGGCCGGGCGGCCGGTGCTGGTGTTCAGCACATGGGTGGAGATGGAGGTCATGATTCCCCGTCAGTTCTCGTTCAACAGGCGGTCGATACGAATATCGTTGATCTTGCGCAGTTCCCCGCGGACGATCTCCCGCTCGGTTGCCGTGTCGTTGCCGTGGCGGGCGCGGAGGGCGGCGAGCATGGTCCCGGCGGTGCGGCCGGTGGCGCAGATCAGGAAGACATGGCCGAACTTCTCCTCGTAGGAGTCGTTCGCGGCCTGCAGCTCCTCCAGCAGCGCGGAGTCGGCGCCGTGGACGCCGGCCTGCTCGCGCTGCGAGGTGGCGTCGCCGTCCTTGGGCCTGCCGATCCGGGCGTGCCCGGCCATCGCGTCGGCGAGGTCGGCGGTGGCGAGTCCGGCCATGGCCGTGAGGTTGGCGGCGTGGAGTGCTTCGGCGTCGGTCCAGGGGCGGGTCGCCTGTACGTGCTTCGCCCAGGCGGGGCTGGAGCAGATCTCGACGAGGAGGGTGATGAGCTCCTCGTCGGAGGCGTGGTTCAGCCCTTGGAGGGCGGGGGTGGCGGGCTGGGTCACGGATGACCTCCTAGAAGTGGGGCATCCCAAAAACTAGGTCCACCACCCCGCCACGTCAACAGTTTGTTGAAGACGAGTTGAAGCCGGGGGTGTCAGGAGGACTTCTCCGCGCTTCCCTGCCGGCGGTTCAAGTAGTTGTACACGGTGAACCGGCTGACGCCGAGCGCCGCGGCCACGGTCTCCACTCCATGACGTACCGTGAAGGCACCGCGCTCTTCGAGCAGTGCGACCACGCGCTGCTTGCCGGCCCGGTCCAGGGCCGACAGGTCGCCGCCACCGAACTGGCGCCTGGCATCGGCGAGCAGCCGGTCGAGTGCGCTCTCCAGTCCGGGGAGCCGCACGGCGACGGCGGGTGCGTCGTCCCACTCCAGGACGACATCGTCGGGGCGGGCCTCGGACGGGTCCACCGCGCTGGCGCCGACCGCGTCGAGCAGTGGCTTGATGGCCTTGGCCAGCGGGTGTTCTATTGCACTCATCCGGCCACCTCTCCTCTGCCCGTCGGTTCGACGGTGCTGACCTGCAGCGAGATCTGAGTCGCCCCATGGGCGAGGGTCTCCCGGACCAGTCGCGAGACGGCGGCGAGCACCTGCTCGTCCTCGCCCTCGGCGCTGGTGCCGAACGGGCCGACGTCGACGCTGAGGCCGGCCTCGTCCACGACGCGCCTTGCGGCCTTCGCGTGGTCGGGGAAGCCGTCCAGCTCGAACGGTTCTGTAGTGAACTCCACCTTCAATCGCACGGCGGCAGCCTAGCGCCTGTCGGTTCATCCGGACCGGCGACGGCTTCAACAAAATGTTGCGAACGGGTCTTGACAGATTGTTGAAGCGGCGTGGCATAGTTCCATCAAGCAGAAACTTGCTTCCGCATTGTGGAATTGGATGGGTGACCGTATGACCGCCGCCGCTCGCAACTGGCTCGACCAGCGCTGGACCGTGAACCTCTCGACGCTCTTCACCGAGCTCCCGCTCGTGGAACGCCCCGCAGCCGCGGCCGAGGCCGGTTTCGACGCCGCCGAAATCTGGTGGACGCTCGACGGACCCACCCCGCCCCAGGCGGAACTCGACGCGCTGCGCAACGCCTTCATCGACTCGGGCGTCCAGCTCACCGGCCTCAACTTCGACGCGGGCAACATGGCCGCGGGCTCCAAGGGCCTGCTGTCCCGCCCGGACGACTCCCAGCAGTTCCGCGACAACATCGCGGTCGCCGTCGGCCTGGCCGACTCCCTCGGCTGCAAGGCCCTGAACGCCCTCTACGGCAACCGGGTCGAGGGCCTGGACCTGGCGGTGCAGGACGAGCTGGCGCTGGAGAACCTCGCGCTCGCCGCCCAGGCCGTCAACGCCATCGGCGCGACCCTGCTGGTCGAGGCGCTGAACGCGCCGGAGGCCCCGCAGTACGCCCTGCTCTCCAGCAAGGACGCCGTCGGCGTCGTCGACCGGGTCAACGCCGCGACCGGTCTCGGCAACACCGCGTTCCTCTGCGACCTCTACCACCTGGCCCGCAACGGCGAGGACCTGCCGCAGGTCGTCGCCCAGTACGCGGACCGCATCGGCCACGTGCAGATCGCCGACGCCCCGGCCCGCAACCAGCCCGGCACGGGGGTCCTGGACTTCGCCGACCTGTTCTCCCGCCTCGACGTGGCTGGCTACGAGGGCTACATCGGCCTGGAGTACAAGCCTGCGGCGGGCGTCGCCACGACGGACACCTTCGGTTGGCTGCCGGTTGAGCTGCGGAGCAGCAAGCGGGGCTAGCGCTGGGGGGAACAGCGCGGGCCGTGGGTGGCTTGTCGCGCAGTTCCCCGCGCCCCCTCGGTAGTCCCGACTTCTCACTTGATATTTCTGACACGTAGGAGCACTTCATGTCGCGCACCATCGCGTTCATCGGCCTCGGCATCATGGGCAGCCCGATGGCTGCCAACCTGGTCAAGGCCGGTCACACGGTCACCGGCTACAACCTGACGCAGGAGCCCATCGACAAGCTCGTCGCCGACGGCGGCAAGGGCGCCGGGTCCATCGCCGAGGCCGTCGCCGGGGCCGAGATCGTGATCACCATGGTCCCCGCCGACCCGCACGTCGAACAGGCCATCCTCGGTGAGGGCGGTGTCCTGGAGAACGTGAAGCCGGGCACGCTGATCATCGACATGAGCAGCATCACCCCGCAGACCTCCATCAAGGTCGCCGCCGCCGCCAAGGAGAAGGGCGTCCGCACCCTGGACGCCCCCGTCTCCGGTGGCGAGGCCGGTGCCATCGAGGCCGTGCTCTCCATCATGGTCGGCGGCGAGGCGGACGACTTCGCCGAGGCCAAGCCGCTGTTCGACGTGCTGGGCACCACGGTCATCCACGTCGGCCCAGCCGGCGCCGGCCAGACCGTCAAGGCCGCCAACCAGCTGATCGTGGCCGTGAACATCCAGGTCGTGGCCGAGGCCGTGGTCTTCCTGGAGAACGCCGGCGTCGACCTGCCGGCCGCGCTGGACGTCCTCGCGGGCGGCCTGGCCGGCTCGACCGTGCTGAACCGCAAGAAGGCCAACATGGTCAACCGCGAGTTCGCCCCCGGCTTCCGCATCGACCTGCACCACAAGGACATGGGCATCGTCACCGCCGCCGCCCGCGCGGTCGAGGCTCCCCTGCCCGTCGGCTCGCTGGTCGCCCAGCTGGTCGCCTCCGCCCGTGCCAACGGCGACGGCTCGCTCGACCACTCGGCCCTGCTGCGCGGCGTCGAGCGCCTCGCCGGCCGCACCGTCTGACAGCCCCCACCCCTACTTCGTCAACAGGAGGCCCCCATGGCTCGTATGACAGCCGCGCAGGCCGCCGTTGAGATCCTGAAGCGTGAGGGTGTCACTCACCTCTTCGGTCTCCCCGGTGCCGCGATCAACCCGTTCTACTCCGCGATGCGGACCAACGGCGGCTTGACCCACATCCTGGCCCGCCACGTCGAGGGCGCTTCGCACATGGCGGAGGGCTACACCCGCGCCAAGGCCGGCAACATCGGTGTCTGCATCGGCACCAGCGGCCCGGCCGGCACCGACATGATCACCGGCCTGTACTCGGCCAGCGCGGACTCGATCCCGATCCTGTGCATCACCGGCCAGGCGCCGACCCACGTCCTCCACAAGGAGGACTTCCAGGCCGTCGACATCACCTCGATCGCCAAGCCGCTCACCAAGATGGCGATGACCGTCCTGGAGCCGGCGCAGGTCCCCGGCGCCTTTCAGCAGGCGTTCCACCTGATGCGCTCCGGCCGTCCCGGCCCGGTCCTGATCGACCTCCCCATCAATGTGCAGATGGCCGAGATCGAGTTCGACATCGACACCTACGAGCCGCTGCCGGTCTACAAGCCGTCCGCGACCCGCGCCCAGGTCGAGAAGGCGCTGGACCTGCTCCAGGCCGCCGAGAAGCCGCTGATCATCTCGGGCGGCGGCGTCATCAACGCCGACGCCGCCGAGCTGCTGGTCGAGTTCGCCGAGCTGACCGGCGTCCCGGTCGTCCCGACCCTGATGGGCTGGGGCAGCATCCCGGACGACCACGCGCTCACCGCCGGCATGGTCGGCCTACAGACCTCGCACCGCTACGGCAACGCGACGCTGCTGGAGTCGGACTTCGTCCTCGGCATCGGCAACCGCTGGGCCAACCGCCACACCGGCGCCCTGGACAAGTACCGCGAGGGCCGCACCTTCGTCCACGTCGACATCGAGCCGACCCAGATCGGCCGGGTGTTCGCGCCGGACTACAGCATCGTCTCCGACGCCAAGGCCGCGCTCGAGCTGTTCGTCGAGGTCGCGCGTGAGCGCAAGGCCGCGCAGACGCTCAAGGACTACAGCGCCTGGGCCGCGAGCTGCCAGGAGCGCAAGGGCCGGCTGCTGCGCAAGACCGACTTCGACAACGTCCCGGTCAAGCCGCAGCGGGTCTACCAGGAGATGAACCTGGCCTTCGGCCGTGACACCCGCTATGTCACGACCATCGGCCTCTCCCAGATCCAGGCCGCCCAGATGCTGCACGTCTACGGACCGCGCAACTGGATCAACGCCGGACAGGCCGGTCCGCTGGGCTGGACCCTCCCGGCCGCGCTGGGTGTCGCCACCGCCGACCCGAACGGCACCGTGGTCGCCCTGTCGGGTGACTACGACTTCCAGTTCATGATCGAAGAGCTGGCCGTCGGCGCGCAGTTCCAGATCCCCTACATCCACGTCGTGGTCAACAACGCGTACCTGGGCCTCATCCGCCAGGCGCAGCGGGCCTTCGACATGGACTACCACGTCCAGCTGTCGTTCGAGAACGTCAACGCCCCCGAGGTCAACGGCTACGGCGTGGACCACGTCAAGGTCGCCGAGGGCCTGGGCTGCAAGGCGATCCGGGTCTTCGACCCGAACGAGCTGGGTGCGGCGTTCGAGCAGGCCAAGAAGCTCATGGCCGAGTTCAAGGTGCCGGTCGTGGTCGAGGTCATCCTCGAGCGCGTCACCAATGTCTCGATGGGCGCGGCCGGACTGGACGCGATCAACGAGTGGGAGCCGGTCGCCGAGCAGGCCTCCGACGCCCCGAGCGCCCTGCTCAACACGCTCTGACACCAGCTGAGCAGGGGTGGTCCCGGTCCGCGCACCGACCCGGGACCACCACCCCGCAGACTCCTCCCCGGGACAGGACCCCTTCCGCACGGAAGGCAGCCCGTCGTGCCCCGGTCCCGGGGAGGTCCCACAAGTTTCCTCCCGGCGGTGTGACCCATTCCATGATGGGAATATCCGGTCGTGCCCGCACCGCCGGGAGGAATACCTCGTAGCCGTAGAACGTGAGGACGACGATGACCCAGCAGCAGGCGACCGGACATGTGGTCATCGCGCCCGACAAGTTCAAGGGCAGCCTCACCGCCGCCGAGGCCGCCGAGCGGATCGCCACCGGCATCCGCCGGGTCGCGCCCGCGACGGACATCCGCACCCTGCCCGTCGCCGATGGAGGGGAGGGTACGGTCCTGGCCGCGCTCGCGGCGGGCTACAGGCGGGTGGACGCCACGGTCAGCGGCCCCACCGGTGAGCCGGTGCAGGCGGCGATCGCGGTACTGAACGAGACCGCGGTCATCGAAGCCGCCCAGGCCAGCGGCCTGACGCTGCTGCCCGGCGGGGTCAAGGCCCCGCTGACGGCGAGCAGCTGCGGGACCGGTCAGCTGATCGCCCGCGCCCTGGAGCTCGGCTGCACCCGCATCGTCCTCGGCCTCGGCGGCGTCGCCTGCACGGACGGCGGCGCCGGCATGGTCCAGGCGCTCGGCATGTCCCTGCGGGACGCCGACAACACAGACCTTCCTCCTGGCGGCGCCGCACTTCGCCGCCTCCACCACCTCGACCCCGGGTCGCTGGCCGACACTCTTTCCGGGGTCGAGGTGGTGATCGCCAGCGACGTCGACAACCCGCTGCTCGGCACGCGCGGCGCGCCCGCCGTCTACGGGCCGCAGAAGGGCGCGAGCCCCGACGACGTCGCCGAGCTCGATGCCGCGCTCGCCCACTGGGCGGACGCCGTCGCGCTGCTGACCGCCGCGGACGTCAGGGACGCCCCCGGAGCGGGGGCGGCCGGCGGCCTCGGCTTCGGTGCACTGGCCCTGCTCGGGGCCCATATGCAGCCCGGGATCGCGCTTCTGCTCGATCTCCTGGGCTTCGACCGGGCGGTGCGGGGAGCCCGTCTGGTCGTGACCGGCGAGGGATGCCTTGACGTGCAGACCCTGCACGGCAAGGCCCCCGCCGGGGTCGCTGCGGCGGCCACCGGGGCGGGGGTTCCGGTGGTCGCCGTGGCCGGCCTGCTGGAGCTGACCGAGCCCCAGTGGCGCGAGGCCGGTTTCACCGCCGCCTACGCCCTGGCCGAGCTGGCCGGCCCCGACGGCGACAGCCTCACCGACGCCGCGAAGTACGCCGAGCTGGCCGGCGAGCGCATCGCCGAGGACCTGCTCCAGGATTAGCCATGCAGCCCCCTCGGGGGCGCGGGGAACTGCGCGAGCAACCCCCCACAAGGTGAGCCCGGTTGCAGAAAGTAACCGCCCACCTGCCTCACCACAACGTTGACGTTTTGTTGAAGGCGGTCGTAGGCTCGCCCTACTCGAAACCGCCAGGCTGTTCCGGCTCAGCGCCCAGCGCTCCGCTTTCCCAGCCCATCCAGCCCGGAGGTTCTGTTGACCGGTTCGCCGACCACCGTGTTCCGTACACGTCGTGCCGTCCTCCCGGACGGCGAGCGCTCAGTCGACGTGCTCGTCCGCGACGGGCGGATCGTCGAGGTCCTGCCCTACGGGACGGCCTCCTCGGGCACGGTCACCGACCTCGGCGAGCTGGTGCTGCTTCCCGGTCTCGTCGACACCCACGTGCACGTCAACGAGCCGGGCCGGACCGAGTGGGAGGGCTTCGCCACCGCGACCCGCGCCGCCGCGGCCGGCGGCGTCACCACGATCATCGACATGCCGCTGAACTCCATCCCGCCGACCACCACGGTCGACAACCTGGACGCCAAGCGCAAGGTCGCCGAGGGCCAGACCTTTGTGGACGTCGGCCTCTGGGGCGGGGCCATCCCGGGCAACACCGCCGACCTGGCGCCGCTCCACGACGCGGGCGTCTTCGGCTTCAAGAGCTTCCTCGCCCCCTCCGGTGTGGACGAGTTCCCGCATGTCAACGCCGCCCAGCTGGAGGAGGCGCTGACCGAGCTGGCCCGGATCGACGGCCTGGCGATCATCCACGCCGAGGACCCCGCCGTCCTGGACGCCGCCCCGCAGCACCCGGGCCCGCACTACGCGGACTTCCTCGCGTCGCGGCCCGACAACGCCGAGGCGGTGGCCGTCTCCGGGCTGCTGGAGATCGCCGCCCGCACCGGGGCGCGGGTGCACATCCTGCATGTCTCCTCGGCCGCCGTGCTGCCGCTGCTGCGGCAGGCCCGCGCGCAGGGCGTGCGGGTGACCGCCGAGACCTGCCCGCACTACCTGACCCTGGCCGCCGAGCAGATCCCGGACGGCGACACCGCGTTCAAGTGCTGTCCGCCGATCCGCGACGAGTCCAACCGCGACCTGCTCTGGCAGGCCCTCGCCGACGGAGAGTTCGCCGCCGTGGTGTCGGACCACTCGCCGTCCACGCCCGACCTCAAGCACCTTCCCCGCTACGGCGGCAGCGGCGACTTCGCCGCCGCCTGGGGCGGGATCGCCTCGCTGCAGCTGGGCCTGGCCGCGATCTGGACCGAGGCCCGCAGCCGCGGGTTCGCCCTCGCCGACGTCGTCCGCTGGATGTCCTCCGGTCCGGCGGCCCTCGCCGGTCTGCGCAGCAAGGGCGCCATCGCCCCCGGCATGGACGCCGACCTGGTCGCCTTCGACCCGGACGCCGACTTCACCGTCGACCCCGAGGGTCTGCACCACCGCAACCCCGTCACCCCGTACGCAGGCCGCACGCTGACCGGCGCCGTCCGCACCACCTGGCTTCGCGGCCAGGTCGTGAACGTGGACGTCGATGCCCAGCCCATCGGCCGGCTGATAGCCCGAGGAGAATGATGACTGACACTCAGACACCCGCCGCCTTCACCGAGTTGGTCAACCTCGCCGCCCGGGGTCTGGGCGCCGGCGTCATCGACGCCAATGACGAGCTGTTCGCCGAGAAGGAGAACCTGCTCGTCGCCAAGGCCGCCGAGTTCCGTCCGCACACCTTCGGGCACAAGGGCCAGATCATGGACGGCTGGGAGACCCGCCGCCGCCGCGGCGCCTCCGCCGCCGAACCGCATCCGACCGACGAGGACCACGACTGGGCGATCGTCCGCCTGGGCGCGGCGGGCGTGATCCGGGGCGTGATCGTCGACACTGCGCACTTCACCGGCAACTACCCGGAGACGGCGTCGGTCGAGGCCGCGTCCGTCCCCGGGCAGCCCTCGCCGGCCGAGGTCGCCGCGGCCGAGTGGGTCGAGATCGTCCCCCGCACCGCGCTCAAGGGCGACACCGCCCATGAGTTCGCGGTCGACGCCGAGCAGCGCTTCACCCATGTCCGCCTCAACATCTGGCCGGACGGCGGCGTCGCCCGACTGCGCGTGCACGGCGAGGTCGTCGCCGACCCGCGCGACCTGGACGGGCTCACCTTCGACCTGGCCGCGCAGGAGCACGGCGGCGTGGCGACCGGTGCCTCGGACCGCTACTTCTCCTCCCCGCACAACCTCAACTCCCTGGGCCGCGCCGCGGTCATGGGAGAGGGCTGGGAGACCCGCCGCCGCCGCAACAAGGACAACGACTGGGTCGAGCTCCAACTCGCGGGCACCGGAGAGGTGCTGGCGATCGAGGTCGACACCACCCACTTCGTGGCCAACTGCCCCGGCTGGGCCGCCGTTTCGGGCCGCGACGAGGCGGGGGAGTGGTTCGAGCTGCTGCCCCGCACCCGGCTGCAGCCCGACACCCGGCACCGCCTGCGGGTCGAACCGCAGCGCCCGGTCACCGCTGCCCGGCTGGACGTCTTCCCCGACGGCGGCATCGCCCGGCTGCGGCTCACCGGGCGCCTCACCGAGGCCGGCCGCGCCGCGCTCGCCCTGCGCTGGTTCAACCTGGTCCCCGCCGCCGAGGCCGAGGCCGCGCTGGTCGGCGCCGGTCTGACCGCGGCCGAGGCCTCGGGGGTCGCCGCCGCCCGCCCGCTCGCCGACGCCGGGGCGATCAGCGCCGCCGAGGCCGCGCTCAAGCCGACCGACACCCCCGACGGTGCGGAGACCTCCCGCCGCCGGGCCGCGATCTGGCGGCTGCTGGGCGTCTGACGACGACGGCCCGCCCAGCAGCCGCCGCACTTCCTCTCCCACCACACCCGAGCCACCACCGAGGTTTCACGATGTCCAAGATCCTTACCACTGAGTCCGGTGCGCCCGTCGCCGACAACCAGAACTCCGCGCAGGCCGGCATCGGCGGCCCGGTCCTCATCCAGGACCAGCAGCTGATCGAGAAGCTCGCGCGCTTCAACCGCGAGCGCCTCCCGGAGCGCATCGTGCATGCCCGCGGCTCCGGCGCGTACGGCTACTTCGAGGTGACCGACGACGTCACCCCCTACACCCGCGCCGACTTCCTCGACACCGTCGGCAAGCGCACCGAGGTCTTCCTGCGCTTCTCGACGGTCGCGGGCAACCTCGGTGCCAGCGACGCGGTCCGTGACCCGCGCGGCTTCGCGCTGAAGTTCTACACCGAGGAGGGCAACTACGACCTCGTCGGCAACAACACCCCGGTGTTCTTCATCAAGGACCCGATCAAGTTCCCCGACTTCATCCACTCGCAGAAGCGCGACCCGTTCACGGGCACGGGCGAGGCCGACAACGTGTGGGACTACTGGTCCTACTCGCCCGAGTCGCTGCACCAGATCACCTGGCTCTTCGGCGACCGCGGCATCCCGGCGTCCTACCGCCACATGAACGGCTACGGCTCGCACACCTACCAGTGGGTCGCCGCCGACGGCGCCGCCTACTGGGTCAAGTACCACTTCAAGACCAACCAGGGCGTCCGCAGCCTCGACGCCGCCCAGGCCGCCGAGCTGGCCGGGCAGGACCCCGACAGCCACCAGCGCGACCTGCACCAGTCCATCGAGCGGGGCATCTTCCCCTCCTGGACCGTGCACGTGCAGCTGATGCCGGTCGCCGACGCGCCCGACTACCGCTTCAACCCCTTCGACCTGACGAAGGTGTGGCCGCACAGCGACTACCCGCTGCACAAGATCGGCCGCCTGGTCCTCAACCGCAACCCGGAGAACGTCTTCGCCGAGGTCGAGCAGGCCGCGTTCTCGCCGAACAACTTCGTTCCGGGCATCGGCCCGTCGCCCGACAAGATGCTCCAGGGCCGCCTGTTCGCCTACGCGGACGCGCACCGCTACCGCCTGGGCGTCAACCACACCCAGCTCGCGGTCAACGCCCCCAGGGCGACCACCGCGAACAACTACGGCCGTGACGGCCTGGGCGCCGTCAACGCCGCGGGCCGCGCCAAGAACTACGAGCCCAACTCGTACGACGGCCCGCGCCAGACCGACCAGGCCCTCGCCGCGCCGACCGCCGTCGTGGGCTGGACCGGCGCGCATGTCGCCGCCTCGCACGCCAAGGACGACGACTTCTTCCAGGCCGGCGAGCTGTACCGGCTGATGTCCGCCGACGAGCAGGGCCGTCTGATCGCCAACCTGGCCGGCTCCATCGGCTCGGTCACCCGCGACGACGTGGTCGACCGCGTGCTGCCGTTCTTCCACGCGGCCGACGCCGACTACGGCCGCCGCCTCCAGGCCGCGGTCGAGGCCATCCGCAACGCCGACGAGGCGTAACCGGTACGACCCCGACCAGTGGGCCCCGGCGCAGCGTCGCGCCGGGGCCCTCTCCCGTGCGGCAGCCCCGGCCCCGGCTCTTTCGCCGAGGTCGGGGCTACCGCATACTGTCGCAATGACCTGGGGAGACGGCGTAGCCGTACGCGGCACGCAGCTGGACGACGGCTATGCGGAGACGATCCGCTTCCGGCAGACGCCCTTCCAGTCGGCGCAGCCGATGCTGGCCATCTTCGCGGTGATCTTCGTTTTCTTCGGGTCGGAGTCGCTCTCCGACCCGGTCACGCGGCAGATGTTGCTGGGCCCGATCTGGTTCATGCCGTGTACGGGGGCGACGATCGGACTGATCGTCAGCCGGGGCTTCGGGGTGACGCTCACCCCTGACGCGCTCGTCTCGCACGGCATGCGCCGCCGGGTCCTGCCCTGGTCGGAGATCACCGGCATCACCAAGGACAATCTGCTGGGGACGCGCCGGGTCGTGGTGCACCTGCGCGACGGACGTACCGTCAGGCTCCGCGCGCCCATCGGCGGGTTCCCCTGGGACCCCGACTTCGAGCGCAAGTTCCACACCATCGGCCAGTGGTGGCTCGCCCGCCGCGCCATGACGGTCACCGGCTGACGCCCCGGGCGACCGCTACAGCCTGCGCCGTTCGTGCGCCCGCACCCGGCCGCCGATCTCGATGCCCTCCGGCACCGGGCGGGTGAGGATCTGCGAGCCGACGCCCTGGTGGATGTCCAGCGGGCGGCCGAGCTCGCCGGTGAGGACCGCCGCCGCGGCGCCGGTCGCCTCGTCCTCGTCGATGCCGTCGCCGCGGTTGGGGAAGCCGCGGGCCCGGATGCTGCCCGCCGCCCGGTCGCGCCAGGCCCAGGCGTACTGCCAGCCGGTGCCCGGCGGCGGCAGCGGAAGGCCGTCGACGTCGGCGGCGGAGCCGTGCCGCACGGTCCGCCGTCCGGCGCACCAGGCGGACTGCCCGCGGATCCAGCTGAACCCGCCGTCCTGCCAGGCCGGTACCTCGCCGGCCTCGGGGCGCAGCACGGGGGCGTCGATGCCCTCGCGGCGCAGCAGCCAGCCGGTGCCGACCAGGGGGTGTCCGGCGAAGGCGAGCCGGGCGCTGGGGGTGTAGATGTCGACGCGCCCTTCGGCGGCGTCGTCGACGAAGATCGTCTCGGAGTACCCCAGCTCCGCCGCCAACCGCTGCCGCCGGGCGGTGCCGGGCAGCGCGGGGCCGTCCAGGACGACGCCGAGCAGATTGCCGGCCGTACCGTCGGGCCCGCAGAAGACGCGCAGTACATGCAGTTCGGTCATGGCGCCATCCTGCCCGTCCGGTCCCCGGAGCCGGAGTGCCGGTAAGGCGTACGACCGCCCCTGCGGTTATGCGATCCGGCGGGGGAGGTCGGCGGCGCGCAGGGGGTGGTCGTGGTGGATGGGGCCGCCGTGGGCGCTCAGCGGCAGGCAGCCGCCGCCGCGGCGGTGGGCGACGATCTCGGCCGCGACCGCGACGGCGGTCTCCTCGGGTGTGCGGGCGCCGAGGTCCAGGCCGATGGGGGAGCGCAGCCGGGCCAGCTCCACCTCGGTCAGGCCGACCTCGCGCAGGCGCTCCAGCCGCTCGTCGTGGGTGCGGCGCGAGCCCATCGCGCCGACGAAGCCCAGCGGCATCCGCAGTGCGCGCTCCAGCAGCGGGATGTCGAACTTGGCGTCGTGGGTCAGCACGCACAGCGCGGTGCGCGAGTCGATGCGCCCGGCGGCGGCCTCGGAGTCGAGGTAGCGGTGCGGCCAGTCGACGACGACCTCGTCCGCGGTCGGGAAACGGCGCCCGGTGGCGAAGACCGGGCGGGCGTCGCAGACGGTGACGTGGTAGCCCAGGAACCCGCCGATGCGGGCGACGGCGGCGGCGAAGTCGATGGCGCCGAACACGATCATGCGCGGGGCGGGGGTGTGCGACTCGACGAAGAAGGTGACGGTGTCGAGGGAGTTGGGGTCGCAGGGGCGGCCGTCCAGGGCCAGGGTGAGCTGCCCGGTCTTCCCCGCGTCGAGCATGGCGCGGGCGTGCAGGACGGCGGCGTTCTCCAGGGCCGGGCGGTCCAGGCCGCCGTGGTGGGCGTCCCCGGTGACGGCGAGGGTCACGCCGAGCAGCTCGGGCGGACCGGAGATGGCGCGGACCAGCGCGACCGGGGTGCCGGAGTGGACGTAGGCCAGGCCCGCGTCCAGTCCCGCCGATGCCCCGGGCGACACCGGCTGGACGAACACATCGATGATGCCGCCGCAGGTCAGGCCGACCGCGAAGGCGTCCTCGTCGGAGAACCCGAACCGGTGCAGCACCGGCAGGCCGTCGGCCAGGGCCTCCTGGCACAGCTCGTAGACGGCCCCCTCCACGCATCCCCCGGAGACGCTGCCGACGGCCTCGCCGTCGGCGTCCACGGCCAGGGCCGCTCCGGGATCGCGCGGGGCGCTCCCGGAGACGGACACCACGGTGGCCACGGCGAAGGAGCGTCCAGCGGAGTGCCAGGCGTTGAGCTGCTCGGCGATGTCCTGCATGGTGCGCTCCTTCGGAATGGGGGGAGAGGGGAGGGGGCCTCGGGCAGGGCCGTCCGGATCAGTGGACGCCCAGGATGCGCTGGATCGGGCCGATGAAGAAGTAGATGAAGAAGACCGCGGTCAGTCCCCACATCAGGGTGCCCGGCTCGCGCCACTTGCCGGTACCCGCCTTGATCGCCACGTAGGAGACGACGCCGGCGCCGACACCCGCGGTGATCGAGTACGTCATCGGCATGACGGCGCACATCAGGAAGGCGGGGATGGCGATCTCCCGGTCGGCCCAGGGGATGTGCCGCGCCTGCGCCATCATCATGGACCCGACGACCACCAGGGCGGCGGCGGCGACCTGGCCGGGCACGACCTGGGCCAGCGGGGAGAAGAACAGCATCAGGGCGAACACGCCGCCGGTGACCACGCTGGCCAGACCGGTGCGGGCACCCTCGCCGACGCCGGTGGCGGACTCGACGAAGACCGTGTTGCCGGAGGCGCCGGCCAGGCCGCCGATCATGCCGCCCGCGCCGTCGACCAGCAGTGCCTTGGTCAGACCCGGCATCCGGCCCTGCTCGTCGGCCAGACCGGCCTCCGTGCCGACGCCGATGATGGTGGCCATCGCGTCGAAGAACCCGGCCAGCACCAGGGTGAAGACGGCGACCGAGGCGCTGATGAAGCCCATGCCGCTCTTGCCGCTGCTGAACGCCCCGAAGACGCTGATGTGACCGAAGAGGCCGAAGTTGGGCGCGGAGAACGGGCTGCCGTGCAGCGCGGGGACGGAGGTGGCGCCGCCCCAGGCGCCCACGGACACCCAGCCCATCGCGTTGACGATGACGGCGATGACGGTGCCGGAGACGATGCCGATCAGGATGGCGCCAGGCGTCTTGCGGGCCTGCAGCACGAAGATCAGCAGCAGGGTGAAGGCGAACAGTGCCACCGGCCAGCCCTCGAGGTGCCCCTGCGCGTTGGTGCCCAGCTGGACCGGGTTGGACGGGTTCCTGCCCACGAAGCCGGCGTTGACCAGGCCGATGAAGGCGATGAACAGGCCGATGCCCATGGTGATCGCGTGCTTGAGCGGCAGTGGGATGCCGTTCATCACCTTTTCACGTAGACCGGATACCACCATCAGCACGATCAGGGCACCATAGATCACGCAGAAGCCGAAGGCCTCGGACCATGAGCAGTGGGGGACGATGATCGTGGACAGGGCGGCGGACACGCCCAGTCCGGCGGCGGCGGCGAGCGGCACATTGCCGATCAGGCCCATCGCGATCGTGGTGACAGCGGCAGCGAGCGCGGTGGCGGTGGTGATCTGGCTCGAGTTCAGGTGCTGGCCGTTGATGTCCGCACCCGAGAGCAGGATCGGGTTGAGGACGATGATGTAGGCCATGGCCATGAAGGTCGTGAGGCCGCCGCGAATCTCGGTGCCTATCGTCGACCCGCGCGCACTGATCTTGAAATAGGCGTCGAGCGCACTGCTGCGCGCCGGCGGGGTCGGCGACTCGGTGCCGTCGATAACTCTGGATTCCGTGGGGATCTGGGTCACGGGTTCCACTCCCAAGGTTCAAAGGGGGTTGGGGTGGGGCTCACGGCCGGCCTGGGGACCCATCAGGTAGGGGATGCAGGGGACGGTGCGGCTCGCTGGTTGGATTGCCTCTGTGCACGCCGCCCCGGCGAGGGCGGCGTACGGCGGTTGATCCGGTGTGCCTGGGTGGTGCGGTGGTGTCCCCCGGGGCGGGTTTTCAGTGGGAAGACCGGACTGCCCGCCCCGGGGAAGTTTCGGGGAACCGGAACCGTCAGGTTCCGGTGATGTGCTCCGGACGGACCGGCACCCGCATCAGCGCCAGGCCGGTCGCCGCGCGGATCGCGGAGACGATGGCCGGCGTCGAGGAGAGGGTGGGGGCCTCACCGACACCGCGCAGCCCGTAGGGCGCGTGGGGGTCGGCGAGCTCCATGATCTCGACCGGCTGCGGCGGGGTGTCCAGGATGGTGGGGATCAGGTAGTCCGTGAAGGAAGGGTTACGCACCTTGCCGTCGCGGGTGATGATCTCCTCCATCACGGCCAGCCCGAGGCCCTGGGTGGAGCCGCCCTGGATCTGGCCGATCACCGAGAGCGGGTTCAGGGCCTTGCCGACGTCCTGGGCGGCCGCCAGCTCCACCACCTTGACCAGGCCCAGCTCGATGTCCACGTCCACCACCGCGCGGTGCGCGCAGAAGGTGTACTGGACGTGGCCGAAGCCCTGGCCGGTCTCCTTGTCGAAGGGGACGGTGGGACGGTGGTGGTGCTCGCGGGTCAGGTCGATCGCGTGGTCGCCCAGCAGGTCCACCATCGAGATCAGCACCCCGGCCGAGGCCGAGACGACCTTGCCGCCGACCAGCGACAGGTCGTTGTAGGTCCAGCCGTAGCGGCTGCGGCCCAGGTTGAAGAGCTCGTTGCGGACCGCCTCGGCGGCCAGCTTCACCGCGCCGCCGGTCATGTAGGTCTGGCGCGAGGCGGAGGTGGAGCCGGCCGAGCCGACCTCGGTGTTGGCCGGGTGGATCGTCACCCGCTCCACGCCCAGCTCGGTGCGGGCGATCTGGCCGTGGACGGTGACGCCGCCCTGGCCGACCTCGGCCATCGCGGTGTGCACCATCGCCACCGGCTCGCCGCCGATGACCTCCAGGCGGACCCGCGCGGTCGAGTAGTCGTCGAAGCCCTCGGAGAAGCCGACGTTCTTCAGGCCGACCGCGTAGCCGACGCCGCGCACGATGCCCTCGCCGTGCGAGGTGTTGGACAGCGCGCCGGGGAGCTCGCGGATGTCGAGGTTGGCGAGGTCCAGCGGCTGCGGCAGCGGCAGGTCCTTGACCTTCTGCAGCAGCTCGGCGACCGGGGCCGGGGCGTCGATCATCTGACCGGTCGGCAGGTACGAGCCCTGCGAGACCGCGTTGAGCTGGCGCAGCTCCACCGGGTCCATGCCCAGCTCGGCGGCGAGCTTGTCCAGCTGCGACTCGTAGGCGAAGCAGGCCTGCACCGCGCCGAACCCGCGCATCGCGCCGCAGGACGGGTTGTTGCTGTAGAGCGCCACGGCCAGGACGTTGACGTTGGGGATCTCGTACGGGCCCACCGACAGCGAGGAGGCGTTGCCGACGACCGCGGGGGAGGCGGAGGCGTAGGCGCCGCCGTCCAGCACGATCCGGGCGTCCATGTAGACGAGCTTGCCGTCGCGGGTGGCGCCGTGCTCGTAGCGCATCTTCGCCGGGTGGCGGTGGACGTGCCCGAAGAAGGACTCCTCGCGGGAGTAGACGATCTTCACCGGCTTGCCGGTGCGCTGCGCCAGCAGGCAGGCGTGGATCTGCATCGACAGGTCCTCGCGGCCGCCGAACGCGCCGCCGACGCCGGCCAGGGTCAGCCGCACCTTGTTCTCGGGGAGGCCGAGCACCGGGGCGATCTGCTGGCGGTCCACATGCAGCCACTGGGTGGCGATGTAGAGGTCGATGCCGCCGTCCTCGGCGGGCACCGCCAGGCCGGACTCCGGGCCGAGGAAGGCCTGGTCCTGCATGCCGACCTCGTAGTCACCGACGACGACGACGTCGGCCAGCGCACGGACCTCGTCGGTCACGCCGAGGCCGGAGACCACCTTCTGCTGGTGGACGATGTTGCCGGAGGCGTGGGCCTTGTACTCCTCGGGGGAGTGGACGTAGCCGTAGGTCTCCGGGTCGAGGCACTGCTCCTCGGTGGTGATCGGCGGGAGTACCTCGTACTCGACCTTGATCTTGGCGAGGGCGCGGCGCGCGGTCTCCGGGTGGTCGGCCGCGATGATGGCGACGGCCTCACCGTGGTAGCGGACCTTGCCCGTGGCGATGGCCGGCTGGTCCACGACCTCCAGGCCGTAGAGCTTGCTGCCGGGGATGTCGTCGTGGGTCATCACGGCGTAGACGCCGGGCTGGGTGAGGGCCTCGGAGATGTCGATGGAGAGGATCTTCGCGTGGGCGTGCGGCGAGCGCAGCGCCATGCCCCACAGCATGTCCTCGTGCCACAGGTCCGAGGAGTAGGCGAACTCGCCCTTGACCTTGAGCGTGCCGTCCGGGCGCAGCGGCGAGCCGCCGATGCCGTCCGGATGCGCGGTGGTGATGTCCTGGAGGTTCTTCTCGCCCCGGATCGTTCGCGTGCTCACTGGGAGACCTCCGAGGTGTGGCACTTGCGGGCGGAGGCGAGGCGGACAGCGTCCATGATCTTCTCGTAGCCGGTGCAGCGGCAGAGGTTGCCGGACAGGGCCTCGCGGATGTCGCTGTCGCTGGGCTGCGGCTCGCGCTCCAGCAGGTCGTGGGTCTGCACCAGCAGACCGGGGGTGCAGAAGCCGCACTGCACGGCGCCGGCGTCGATGAACGCCTGCTGCACCGGGTCGAGGCCGGTCTCGGCGTCGGCGAGGCCCTCGACGGTACGGACCTCGCGGTCCTGCACCTGGCCGGCCGCGACCAGACAGCTACAGACCGGCGAACCGTCCAGGTAGACCGTACAGGAGCCGCATTCGCCCTGCTCACACGCGTTTTTCGAGCCGGGGAGACCGAGCCGCTCACGGAGCATGAACAGCAGGCTCTCGCCTTCCCAGACGTCGTCCGCCTCGACCTCGCGGCCGTTGGCGTTGAAGGTCACCCTCATGCTGCGCTCCTCAGGGACTGCGTGTACTCGTTCCAGGTCCAGGTCAGGGTGCGGCGGGCCATCACCGCGAGCGAGTGGCGGCGGTAGGCCGCGGTGCCCCGCACGTCGTCGATGGGCGACGCGGCGGCGGAGACCAGCTCGCCGAAGCGCTGGATCGCGGCCGGGCCGATGAGGCCGCCGCTGTTCCAGAGGTTGCGCGAGGCCAGCTCGCCGGCGAGGAACTCCTCGGCCTCGACGGCGCGGCGCGGCGTGGGCGCCGCGGAGCCGATGCCGGTGCCGACGGTGCCGTTCTTGGGGTGCAGCGCGAAGCCGAAGGCGCAGACCGCGATGACCATCGCGTTGCGGGTGCCGATCTTCGAGAACTGCTGCGGGCCGTCCGCGACCGGGATCCGGATCGCCCGGATCAGCTCGTCGGGCTCCAGGGAGTTGCGCTTGACGCCCACATAGAAGTCGTCGATGGCGATCAGCCGGGTACCGCGCACGGAGGCGGCCTCGACGAACACGTCCCGGCCGGCCGCCAGCAGGGCGGGGTGGGCGTCACCGGCGGGGGACGCCCCGCCGAGGTTGCCGCCCACGCTGCCCCGGTTGCGGATCTGCGGGGAGCCGACGGTGTTGCCGGCGATGGCGAGACCCTGCAGCGGACCGGAGAGCTCCTTGGTGATCCGGGCGTAGGGAACCGCGGAGCCGAGGCGGACGACCTCGCCCTCCTGGCCCTCGTAGGTGCCCGACTGCCACTCGGTGAGCTCGGTGATCCGGTTGAGGTCGATCAGCGCGGCGGGCCGGTGCCGGTCGAAGTTGAGCTCGACCATGACGTCCGTGCCGCCGGAGATCGGCACTGCGGACGGGTTCTCGGCCTTGGCGGCGAGTGCCTCGTCCCAAGTGGCGGGCCGCAGGAACTCCATGCGGTGACTCCTCTGTGTGATGTCTCGCTGTGCTGGTCCACCGGCCATCCTGCCCTCGGTGTGTGAGCAAGTAGACAAGCGTGAGGGCGTGGCGAGGCAGTCACTGATGCCATGAAGTGCGGTACGGGCACCGGACGCCAGCGCTGTACGTTTCTCCAAGCCGAATGGTCGGCTACCCGACATCTGCGCGTGGCCAGGGGTTCACCTGCGTCGATTCGTCATCCGGGGGCGGCGCCGAGCACGGCGGGCGTAGTGTCGGTCGGATGACGCAGGAGACACCCGAGAACCCCTTTTTCCGTGCGAGCACGCTGCCGTTCGAGCTGCCGCCGTTCGCGGACATCCGCGAGGAGCACTACCTGCCGGCGTTCGAGCGCGGCATGGCCGAGCAGCTCGCCGAGGTCGCGGCCATCGCCTCCGACCCCGAGCCGCCGACGTTCGAGAACACCGTCGAGGCGCTGGAGCGCAGCGGCGCCCTGCTGAGCCGGGTCGACCTGGTGTTCTCCAACCAGACCTCCTCCGACAGCAGCCCCCGTGTCCGGGAGATCGAGGCGGAGATCAATCCCCGGAACGCCGCGCACGCCGACGCCATCCACCTGGACCCGGCGCTGTTCGCCCGCCTCGACACGCTGTACGGACGGCGCGAGGATCTCGGCCTCGACGCCGAGTCGCTGCGCCTGCTGGAGCGCTACCACACGCGCTTCGTCCGCGCCGGGGCCCGGCTCGGCGCGGCGGAGCAGGCCAGGCTGCGGGAGCTCAACGCCGAGCTCGCCTCCGCCGCCACCGCCTTCGAGCAGCAGGTCTTCGCGGACAGCCGGGCCGCCGCCCTGGTCCTGGACAGCGCCGAGGAGCTGGTCGGCCTCTCGGCGGACGCCGTCGCGGCGGCCGCCGAGAACGGGCGCGCCCTGGGCCACGACGGCAGCCATGTGATCAGCCTGAAGAGCTTCTCCAACCAGAGCGAGCTGGCCTCGCTGGACGATCCGGCCGTGCGCCGCCGGCTGCTCGCCGCCTCGCTGGGGCGCGGCACCGGGTCGAACGGGGAGCTCGCCGGGCGGATGGCGAAGCTGCGCGCCGAGCGGGCCGCGCTGCTGGGCTTCCCCAGCCACGCCGCCTATGTGGTGGCCGACCGGACGGCGGGCAGCACCGAGGCCGTGGAGGCCATGCTGGGCGGTGTCACCGGTCCCGCCGTGGCCAACGCCCGGCGCGAGGCGCAGGCCCTGGCGGCGGAGGCAGGCGTCGACCGGATCGAGGCCGCCGACTGGCAGTACTACTCGGAGAAGGTCCGCCGGGCCCGCTTCGACGTCGACGCCTCGGTGATGCGCCCCTATCTGGAGCTGGAGTCGGTGCTCAGGGACGGTGTCTTCTTCGCCGCCGGGCTGGTCTACGGCATCGGTTTCACCGAGCGCCCCGACCTGGTCTCCTACCACCCCGACGCCCGGGTGTTCGAGGTCACCGACAGTGACGGCAGCCCGCTGGGCCTGTTCATCGGCGACTACCACGCCCGCGAGTCCAAGCGGGGCGGGGCCTGGATGAACGAACTGGTCCAGCAGTCGCACCTGTTCGGCAGGCGGCCGGTGGTGGTCAACAACCTCAATATCGCCAAGCCCCCGGCGGGCGAGCCGGTGCTGCTGAGCTGGGACGAGGTCCGCACCCTGTTCCACGAGTTCGGCCACGCCCTGCACGGACTGTTCTCCGACGTCCGCTACCCGATGCTGTCCGGGACGGAGGTGCCGCGCGACTTCGTGGAGTACCCCTCGCAGGTCAACGAGATGTGGCGGGTGTGGCCCGAGGTGCTCGCCAACTTCGCCAGGCACCATGTCACCGGTGAGCCGATGCCGGCCGAGCTGGTCACCCGGATGCAGGAGGCGCAGAACTTCGGCGAGGGCTTCCGCACCGTCGAGTACCTGGCCGCGACCCTGCTGGACTGGGCCTGGCACTCGCTCCCGGCCGGCGCCGAGCCCGGTGACGCCGAGGCGTTCGAGGCGGCCGCGCTGGAGCGCTACGGCCTGAAGCTGGACGAGATCCCGCCGCGCTACCGCACCGGCTACTTCGCGCACATCTTCGCCGGCAACGGCTACGCGGCCGGGTACTACGGCTACATCTGGTCCGAGGTGCTGGACGCCGACACCGTGGAGTGGTTCAAGGAGAACGGGAAGACGGTCCGCGAGAGCGGGGAGATCTTCCGCCGCGGCCTGCTGGCGAAGGGCGGCAGCGTCGATCCCATGGGCGCGTTCGCCGCGGTCCGCGGCCGCGCTCCCGAGACCGCGCCGCTGCTGGCCCGACGCGGTCTCACTGGTTGAGAGCATTCCCGGCCGGGCCTTCCGCGGTTGCCCCTCGGCGGGCCCGGTCGGGTAACGTGCGGCAACACCCCTGCCATTCACCCGGCATGTTCCATTCGGCACGTTCCGACCAACCCCACGCAGACGGAGGTACCACCTTGCGGATCGGTGCGCTGCTCGCCCCTCCCGCACCCCGGCTGCGCCTGCTCGCGGGGCGTGACGAGCTCGACCGGGTGGTCACCGGGGTGATGACCACCGACCTGCACGACCCCGGGCGCTACCTCCAGGGCGGCGAGCTGGTCCTCACCGGGATGCTGTGGCGCACCGCGGAGGCCGACTCCGAGCGCTTCGTCCGGGGCCTCGCCGCCGCCGGGGCGGTGGGCCTGGCGGCCGGGGAGGCCGAGGTCGGACCCGTCCCGGAGGACCTGGTGCAGGCCTGCGAGCGGCACCGGATGCCGCTGTTCGCCGTCCCCGAGGACGTCGCGTTCGCCCAGCTCACCGAGTTCGTGGTGCGCCAGGTCTCAGCGGACCGCGCGGCCGACCTGTCGGCCCTGGTGGACCGCCACCGGGTGCTGGTCTCCGCCAGCGGCGGCGCCGGCCTCGACGCCGTGCTGGAGCTGCTCGGCGGCGACCTCGACCTGGACTGCTGGGTGCTCACCCCCAGCGGGCGCGTCGTCGCCGGGCCACCCGGTCGGCTCAGTGCACCCGAACGCGATCAGCTGGCCCGCGCCCACCTGGAGGGGCGCCGCCGCCGCTCCGGCCCCTCGGTCCGGGTCAGGATCGGCAGCCGCCAGTTCTCGGTGCTTCCGGTGACCGCGGAGGGCTCCGCCGAGGACCAGCCGGGGACCGGGCTGCTCTCCCAGTGGCTGCTCGCCGTCGAGGGCGACGTCACCGAGTGGACGTCCAAGCGCCAGCAGCTCGCCGAGAACCTCGCCCGGCTGGCCGGGGCCGAGCGCGGACGCCGCGACGAGAGCCGGCGGCTGCGCAGCCGCCTCGCCGACGAGGTGATCACCCTGCTGCAGCGCGACGCCCCGCCGGTCGAGCTCAGACATGCCCTGAACGCGCACCTGGCGATGGCCGAGGGCGACCGCGGGACCCCCGGGTCCTGGGTGGTGGTCTCGGCCGAGGGGCTGGGGCTGCCGGACGGGGCGGTCCGCGCCGCCCTGGTCGAGGCGCTGACCGGCGTGGACGACCGGGTGCTGATCGGCGGCACGGGCCCCGGCGCGGTGCTGCTGGTGCCGCAACCGCCCGAGGGCCCGGCCATGGCCGACCGGCTGCGCGAGCTGCTCGCCCCGCTGGAGGCAGGGCTCGGCGCCGAGGGCCGGCTCACCCTGGGCGCCAGCGCGCCCGCGGACTCGGCCGGCGGCCTGCGCGGAGCACTGGAGGAGGCCAGGCACGCCCGCCGGATCGCCGCCTCCCGGGTCGGCCGGATCTGCGTCGCCGGACCCGAGGAGCTGGCCTCGCACGTGCTGCTGCTCGCCGCCGTTCCGGACGAGGTGCGCCGGGCGTTCCGCAGCAGGCTGCTCGACAAGGTCGTCGGCTACGACCTGGAGCACCAGGCGGACCTGGTCCGCACACTGGAGGCGTTCCTGCGCTACGACGGCTCCTGGACCCGCTGCGCCGCCGCACTTCATGTCCACGTCAATACTCTACGCTACCGGATCGGCCGTATCGAGGAACTGACCGGACGCGACCTGTCCAGACTGGAGGACCGGGTGGACTTCTATCTGGCGCTCGAGCTGTCATGAGCGGCGCGTACTCACGGGCAGGCGCCCGGCGTACCGCGCGTACGTCCGCCCGGCGCGACGGGGCTCCGCGGCCGGGACTGCTCCGGCTGCCCACGGTCGGCATCGACATCGGCGGGACGAAGATCGCCGCCGGGGTGGTGGACGGCGAGGGCACCATCCTGGAGCAGCTGCGCACCGAGACCCCGCACAAGAGCAAGAGCCCCAAGGTGGTCGAGGACACCATCACCGAACTGGTCCTGGCCCTGGCCGACCGCCACGACGTCCATGCCGTGGGCATCGGCGCGGCCGGGTTCGTGGACGCGGACCGCTCCCGGGTGCTCTTCGCGCCCCACCTCTCCTGGCGCAACGAACCGCTGCGGGAGGCGCTGAGCTCCCGGCTCAGGCTCCCGGTCGTGGTCGAGAACGACGCCAACGCGGCGGCCTGGGCCGAGTGGCGGTTCGGCGCGGGCGCGGGCGAGGACCACCTGCTGATGGTGAACCTGGGCACCGGCATCGGCGGGGCGATCGTCAGGGACGGCCGGCTGGAACGCGGGCGCTACGGCATGGCGGGGGAGTTCGGCCATATGACGGTGGTGCCCGGCGGGCACCGCTGCCCCTGCGGCAACCGCGGCTGCTGGGAGCAGTACTCCTCCGGCAACGCCCTGGTCAGGGAGGCCCGCGAACTGGCCGCCGCCGAGTCCCCGGTGGCGCAGCCGCTGCTGGACCGGGTGGGCGGCGACGTGTCGGCGATCACCGGGCCGCTGGTCACCGAGGCCGCGCAGCAGGGCGACGCGGTGGCGGTCGAACTGCTGCAGGAGATCGGCCACTGGCTCGGCCTGGGCATCGCCAACCTGGCCGCCGCGCTGGACCCGGGGCGGTTCGTCGTCGGCGGCGGGGTCTCGGCGGCGGGCGAGCTGCTGATCGGTCCGGCCAGGGAGGCCTACCGGCGCAACCTCACCGGACGCGGCTTCCGGCCCGAGGCCGACATCGTGCTCGCCCGGCTGGGCAACGAGGCCGGGCTGGTGGGTGCGGCGGACCTCGCCCGGCAGGTGGCGCGGCGCTTCCGGACCGTGAAGCGCAGCCGGGTGGAACGGTCGCGCTGACAGGCGCAGGTCAACGTCGTGTACGTCGCGTGCTGTGAGAAATACTTTGCGCCGCAGCAATGCTGACGAAACGTCAGGGAAATGCCCAGGCCCGATCTTCCGGGGAGAACCCGCGGCTCGGCCGCACGTCCCCGAACGGGAGGCACTCCCCGGTGATCCCCTATCCGAGTTGGCTCAACTCAGGTGACAACACGTGGCAGTTGGTGGCGGCCACACTGGTCGGGCTGATGAGCATCCCCGGCATCGCGATCCTCTACGGCGGCCTGGTCCAGCGCAAATGGGTCGTCAACACCATGCTCATGGCCTTCACCGCCTTCGCGATCGTGCTGGTCGCCTGGGTGCTCTACGAGTTCCAGATGAGCTTCGGCACACCCCTGCACCTCGGCCCCGGCATCCTGCACTCCGCCGTCGGCGAGCCCAAGAGCATCCTCAGCCCCAAGTCCGAGATCGGGCAGGCGAACATACCCCTGGTGAGCGGGGCCGGCCTGATGCCGGCCTTCCGGTTCCCGGAGTCCTCGCTCGCCTACTTCCAGTTCGTCTTCGCGGCGATCACCCCGCTGCTGTTCCTGGGCAGCGTCCTCGGCCGGATGAGCTTCAAGGCCTGGATGCTGTTCGTGCTGATCTGGTCCGGCGTCGTCTACTCGGTCAACGCCTTCCTGCTCTGGGGCGGCGGCTGGTGGGCACAGCTGGGCGCGATCGACTACTCCGGCGGCTACGTCATCCACCTCGCGGCCGGCACCTCGGGCTTCGTCGCGGCGGCGGTGATCGGGCCGAGGCTCGCCCGCGACCGTGCCAAGGCCGTGCCCAACAACCTCCCGATGGTGGCCACCGGCGCGGGCCTGCTGTGGCTCGGCTGGAACGGCTTCAACGGCGGTGACGAGTACTTCGGCGGGCAGAACGCCTCCGCCGCGGTCATCAACACCAACCTCTGCACCGCCGTCGCCCTGCTGACCTGGCTGCTGCTGGACATGTTCCTCAGCAAGCAGCGCAAGCCCGCCTTCCTGGGCGCGGTCAACGGCATGATCGTCGGCCTGGTCGCGATCACCCCGGCGGCCGGGTTCGTCTCCGGGGTCGGCGCCATCCTGATCGGCGTGATCGCCTCCGCCATCGTCTGGGCGTCGTGGACCTACTTCTCCCGGGTCTCCTTCATGAAGAAGGTGGACGACGCCCTCGGCGTGTTCCACACCCACGGCGTGGCGGGCCTGGTCGGCGGCCTGCTGGTCGGGCTGTTCGCCGACCCGGCGATGGCGATCTACTACAACAAGGACGGCAGCGCGGTCTCCGTCGCGGGGCTGTTCAACGGCCACCCCAAGCAGCTGGCGCTGCAGGCGGGGGCGGCGGCCACGATCATCGTCTGGGACGGGCTGATGACCTTCGTCATCCTGAAGGTGCTGGGCCTGTTCATGAACCTGCGCCTGCCGGACGAGGTGCTGGAGGTCGGCGATGTGGCGATCCACGACGAGGAGGGCTACCCCAGCGAGGAGGGCCTGATCGCGGTCGGCGCAGGCTCGTCCACGTCCGCGTCCACGTCCGCGCCGACGCCCTCACCGGTAGCGGAGAGGAGCGCCGAGCCCGCCGCGGAACCGTGAGGCTGATCACCGCCGTGCTCCCGACGGCCGGGTTCGAGCGGGTGCACGAGGCGCTGCGCACCCTCGGCATCCCCGGAATGACCGTCAGCACCGTCTTCGCCCAGGGCGTGCGCCCGCCCCAGTACGAGGTGTACCGGGGCGTCCGGCGGCGGATCGACTTCCTGCCCGCCGTCCGCGTCGACATCGTCGCCGCCGAGTCCGACGCGGAGGACGTGGTCCACGTCATCGCGGTGGCGGCCGCCGGGGTCGGCGGCGCGGTGTGGGTCCAGCCGGTGGAGCGGGTGGTCCGGATCCGCACCGGGGAGCGCGGCGAGTCCGCGCTGTGACGGGCACCGCCGCTACGACGTCAGGAACGGCCGCAGGAATCCGGACTGCAGCCGGACGACCAGGGGTGGCGCGTAGCGGCGGGCCGCCAGCATCACCGGGGCGGCGACCGCCGCGCCGACGACGAAGCCGACGAGCACATCGTGCGGGTAGTGCGCGCCCACCCAGATCCGGGCGAAGCCCATGACCAGGGCGGCCAGCGTGGCGATGACCCCGAGCCTGCGGCTGATCATCCAGATGGCGACGGCCGAGGCCGCGGCGATGGCGGAGTGGTTGCTGGGGAAGGACCAGTCGCCGACGCCGGGGCAGGCCTGGATGGTCGGCGGTGAGGTGATCACCTGACAGGGCCTCACCTCGTGGAAGACGCTCTTGACGATGTCGTTGGCGACGTAGGCGGCCACCACCGCGACCGGCACGGCCAGCGCCATCGCCATGGCGGTGGTGCTGCGCGCCTGCCGGGCCCGCCACCAGCAGACGATCATCAGCAGGGCGAAGACGCCCAGGCCGAAGGTGGCGTAGAAGGAGACCGGGTCGTCGAACCAGCGCGGGGCGTCCGCGGCCCGGGTGATGAACCAGTGGTAGAGGCCGCCGTCGATGGACGTGCCGTTCAGTGCGAGCCCGGTCACTTGCCGGACTCCACGGGCCCCTCGGGGGCGGGGGTCGCGCCGGCCCTGCGGTTGCGCAGGATCTCCAGGGCGATCGGGATCACCGAGACGACCACGATCAGGGCGATGATGGGCAGCAGATAGGTGTCGATGTTGGGGATGGTGTTCCCCAGGCCGTAGCCGGCCAGGGTGACACCGACCGTCCAGAGCACGCCCCCGACGATCTGCCACAGGGTGAAGGTGCGGACCGGGACGTTGAGCGCGCCGGCCATGGGGTTGAGCACGGTGCGGACCACCGGGATGAAGCGGCCGATGACGATCGCCTTGGCGTGCCCGTACTTGCCCAGGATCTCCTCGGCCCGGGCCGCGCCCATCCGGACGTGCTTGTTCCTGCTGCGGGCGAGCAGCGGCCTGCCGCCCTTCTGCCCGATCAGATAGCCGACCTGGGCGCCGATCAGCGCTCCGGCGACGGCGCAGACCAGCACCTCGCCGAGATTGAGGTGGACGCCGTTCTTGCTGACGGTGCAGAGCAGCCCGGCGGTGAAGAGCAGCGAGTCGCCCGGCAGGAAGAAGCCGACCAGCAGCCCGGTCTCGGCGAAGAGGATGAAGAGGATGCCGAAGGCGCCGAAGGCGGCCAGCAGCGAGTTCGCGCTGAGCGGGTTCACTGCCAGGTTCATCAGGGCCGTCGGGTCCGGGGCCATGGACGTCACACTCCTGCGATGGTGGACACTCGTTCGGGTCCGCTTGAAAGCTCGGCTTTATCGTCTACATACATGTAGTCGGTCCGTGCCACTCTAGTGGACCGGGGAGGCCGTCCCGGGGAGGGCGGAGTCGCGTGGGCGAAGGAGGCAGGGGTTTCGTGGTGACGGTCGGACCGCAGCGGCGGCATCCCGGCGAGCTGGAGGCCGCCGTGCTCGCGGTGATCTGGGCCGCCAACGGAGCACTGACGCCCACCGGCGTCCAGTGCGCGCTCGGCGGCGAGCTCGCGCGCACCACCGTCACCACCATCCTCTCCCGGCTGCATGAGAAGGGTGTGCTGGTGCGCAAGCGTGTCGGCCGCGCGTTCGCCTATGCGCCGGCGTACGAGGCGCAGGACGCGCCGGGGCTCGCGGGGCGTCGTATGCGCTCCGAGCTGGACACGGCGGAGGACCGGGGCGCGGTGCTGGCCCGCTTCGTCTCCGGTCTGGGCGAGGAGGATCTCCGGATACTGCGCGGCCTTCTCTGACAGGCGGCCGGACTCGGGCAGGATGACGCCATGTCATTCGAGACGCGGACCTTCGAGGTCACCACCGGCGGCCGTGAGGCGGCGCTGGACATCACCGACCGCTGCACGGCCTTCCTCGCCGAGGTGGCGCCCGGGAGGGACGGGCTGCTGAACGTCTTCGTGCCGCACGCCACCGCCGGGGTCGCGGTGATCGAGACCGGTGCGGGCAGCGACGACGACCTGCTGGCCGCGCTGCGCGAGCTGCTGCCGCCGGACGACCGCTGGCGGCACCGCCACGGCAGCCGCGGCCATGGGCGCGACCATGTGCTGCCGGGGCTGGTCGCCCCGCACGCGACGCTGCCGGTGGTCGGCGGTCAGCTCGCCCTGGGCACCTGGCAGTCAGTGGTGCTGGTGGACACCAATGCCGACAATCCCCGACGTACCGTCAGATTGTCATTCCTCGGATAAGCCCATTACCACCTGCGGGCGAGAAATATTGGCATGAACACTGTCCAGTAACGTTACTGACTGGTATCAATGTGGTCGGCGCCACATCCAGCGTCAACTCAGCAGCCGTGGAGGCATCATGCGCCCACTCAGCGCACCCTCGCTCCGCACGCTCACCGTCGCCGCCCTCTCCTCCGTCACCCTCGGACTCACCTGCTTCGCCGCCGTCCCGGCCGGTGCGGCGGCGACCGGATACGTCGCACTCGGGGACTCGTACTCGGCCGGGGTCGGCTCCGGCAGTTACATCGGGTCCAGCGGTGACTGCGACGACAGCACCCTGGCCTACCCCTACCTGTGGCAGGCCGCGAACCATCCGTCCTCGTTCGACTTCGCCGCCTGCTCGGGTGCGACCGTCTCCACCGTGCTCAGCGGTCAGATGTCAGGCCTGAACTCCTCGACCGGCCTGGTCAGCATCACCGTCGGCGGCAATGACGCGGGCTTCAGCAGCACCATGGAGACCTGTGTGCTGGAAGGCACCAGCGCCTGCGAGAGCGCCGTGGCCACGGCGGAGAACTACGCCAACACCCAGCTGCCGAGCTCGCTCGCCGGCCTCTACGCGACGATCCGCAAGGACGCCCCCAACGCCAAGGTGGTCGTCCTCGACTATCCGCACCTCTACCAGGTGCCCGGGGACTGCCTGTTCGGCATCAGCGACACCTCGCGCAACGCCATCAACGGCGCGGCGGACGACCTGGACGGCGTCATCCAGACGCAGGCGCAGGCGGCGGGCTTCACCTTCGTGGATGTGCGCAACGCGTTCAACGGGCACGAGATCTGCTCCGACGACTCCTGGCTGCACAGCACCACGCTGCCGATCGACGAGTCCTACCACCCGACCTCGACCGGTCAGGCGGACGGCTACCTGCCCGGCTTCAGCTCCGCCGCGGGATAACGCTCCGGCGGCGACCGTCCGGGTAGATTGCTGGGCATGGCAGACGACCAGCGGCACAGCCCGTTCATCCACCATGTGGAGCTGTGGATGGACGACCTCCCCACCGCCGAACGCCAGTGGGGTCCGGTGCTGGTCGCCCTCGGCTGCGAGCCGTTCCAGAACTGGGAGAACGGCCGCAGCTGGCTGCGTGCGGGCAGCTATGTCGTGATCGAGCAGTCGCCCGACCTCCGGCCCGGAGGGCACGACCGACTCCGGGCCGGGATCAACCACCTCGCCGTCCGCGGGCAGCGGGAGCCGGTCGAGAAGGCCGCGCTCGCGGCGGGGTGGTCGGTCCGCACCGACACCGGGACCGCGGTGCATCTGACCGACAGCCAGGGCTTCGAGCTGGAGGTCGTCTACGCGGCCCCGCCCCCCGGAATGTCGCTGTAGAGCGCGTCGATGTCGGCGGCGCAGGCCTTGGCGACGGCGCGGCGGCGGAGTTTCAGTGAGGGCGTCAGCAATCCCTCCCGCTCGGTGAAGTCGCCGGACAGCACCCGGAACGCGCGGATCGACTCGGCGCGGGACACCGCTGTGTTGGCCGCGGCCACCCCCCGCTGCAGCTCGGCGTGCAGATCCGGGTCGCGGCGGGCCTCGGCCGGGGCCAGTGTGGGCTTGCCGCGCCGCCGCTGCCAGTGCTCCAGGGCGTCCAGATCCAGCGTCAGCAGCGCCCCCACGTAGGGGCGGTTGTCGCCGACGACGATGCACTGCGACACCAGCGGATGCGCCCGGACCCGGTCCTCCAGTACGGAGGGTGCGACGCTCTTGCCGCTGCTGGTGACGATGATCTCCTTCTTGCGGCCGGTGATGCTGAGGTAGCCGTCCGCGTCCAGATGGCCCAGGTCGCCGGTGGCCAGCCAACCTCCGCGCAGGGTGAGGCCGTTGCTGCCGGGATCGTTGAGGTAGCCCTGGAACACCTGGCCGCCGCTGAGCCACACCTCCCCGTCCTCCGCGATCCTGACGGCGGTGCCGGGCACGGGGTGGCCGACCGTGCCGAAGCGGGGCCGGTCCGGAGGGTTGGCGGTGGCCGCCGCCGTGCACTCGGTGAGGCCGTAGCCCTCGTAGACGATGATCCCGGCCCCGGCGTAGAAGAGGCCGAGATCGCGGTTCATCGCCGAACCGCCGGACATGGCGTGTCTGACCCGGCCGCCCAGGGCGGCGCGCAGTCTGCTGTAGACCAGCCGGTCGTAGAGCTGGTGCTGCAGCCGCAGGCCGGGCGACGGGCCGGGGCCGTCGCCGAAGGCATGGCGCTCCACCGCGGCGGCATAGCGGACCGCGGACTCCACGGCCTTGTCGAACAGTTCCGCCTTCCCGGCGTCCTCGGCGGCCGTCCGCGCCCGCTGCATCAGCTTCTCGAAGATATAGGGGACGGCCAGCACGAAGGTGGGCCGGAAGGAGGCCAGCGCCGGGGACAGGTCGGCCGGCGCGAGGCTGGGCTCGTGTGCCAGCCGCACCCCCGCGCGCAGCGCCGCCACCTGGACCATCCGTCCGAAGACATGCGCCAGCGGCAGGAACAGCAGTGTCGCGGGCTGCTCGGAGCTGCTGTTGCGGAACACGTCCTGGTAGCGGGCGATCAGGTTGTCGGCCTCGGCCGCGAAATTGGCGTGGGACAGGACGCAGCCCTTGGGGCGGCCGGTGGTGCCCGAGGTGTAGATGATGGTCGCCACCGACTCCGGTGCCACCGACCGACGGTGACGGTAGATCAGGTCGTCGGGGACGTCCCGCCCGGCGTTCCGCAGCTCGGCCAGCGCATCGGCGTCCAACTGCCAGATGCTGCGCAGCCGGGGCAGCGCGTCGCAGACCGAGCCGACCGTCATGGCGTGGTCCTCGTGCTCGACCACGCAGGCGACGGCCTGCGAGTCGGCGAGGATCCAGCGGACCTGTTCGGGGGAGGAGGTGGGGTACACCGGGACGGGCTGGGCGCCGATCGTCCACAGCGCGTAGTCCAGCAGCGTCCACTCGTAGCGGGTTCGGGACATCAGCGCGACCCGGTCGCCGAAGCGGATGCCCTGGTGCAGCAGCCCCTTGGCGACGGCGAGCACCTCGTCGCGGAACTCCGCGGCGCTGACGTCCTGCCACTGACCGTCGCCGCTGCGGCGGGAGAGGGCGGCCAGGCCTGGCTGCTCCGCGGCGGTGGTGAAGACGGAGTCGGCGAGCCCTCCTCCGGTGAGCGGCGGAGCCATGGCCGGTGTCGCGAACTCCCGCACGAGCGCCTCCCCTGTCCTCCACCTGCGGCGGGTGCCGCGAGCCCTCGTAAGTTACTGGAGGTTAATGTTCGCCGACAGAGGGCGCGGTGATCTCTCCACGTAATGTGCACGAGACGCACGGTGTTCAATCGAATACCTGTGGTCGGCTCGAACTGGCACACATTCCAGGAGTAGGCTCACCCCGAATCACTGGTACCTTGTGCGCCCATACCTGTCATTCTGCCGCGTCCGTCCCGCATGCCCAGCTGCGGCTGGGCGGCCCGAACCGGTCAAACGGTCGTTCCGGGGGAGTCCATGCGCTTTCGCAGCCGATCCATCCGCGCAAAGCTCATCGCGCTGCTCCTGGTGCCGCTCGTCTCGCTGTGCGCGCTGTGGACCTACACCACGACCACCTCGGTCCACCAGGTGTGGTCGTTGATGCAGATCAACACCGAGTACACCTGGTTCGGCACCCCCGCCGACAACCTCTCCCGCGCCCTCCAGGACGAGCGCCGCGCCGCCGTCGCCTATGCGGGCGCCCCGCTGGGCAAGGGCGACCTGGTGACCCTGAACCGCGCCGAGGCGGCCACCGACGCGGCCGTCGCGGTCTTCACCGCCCACGCGACGGACCGCCACCGGCTCTACGGACTGAACGGGACCGAGCGCGCCGCGCTGAGCGGGGTGCTGCAGGAGATCCTGATCATCAAGGACGCCCGCATCGGCATCACGGAGCACGCACTCGACTGGACCGAGGCGTACCACACCTACACCAGTGCCCAGGACCCCTTCTTCACGCTGCGGTTGGCCCTGACCAACGTCTCCGCCGGCGACCTCGCCCGCAACGCCGGGGTCCTGGTCGAGCTGGTCCGGGCCCGCGAGTACATCTCCGAGGAGGACGCCCTGATGGCCGGGGCCCGCGCAGCCGGGGGCTTCGACCAGACCGAGTTCCAGGAGTTCCTCACCGCGTCGAGCGCGGAGCAACTGCTCTTCCAGGTCTACGAGTCACAACTGCCGGCTCCGCAGCAGCAGTTGTACACACAGTTCACCGGCGGCGTGGAGTACACGGCGCTGACCAACCTGGAGAGCGAGGTCTCCGAACTCGGGGCGACCCAGTCCATCGGGTCGATCAGCGCGGCCAACTGGCAGCCGACCTTCGACGCCGGCCTCGCCGACCTCAGTCAGATCGACGTCCAGGCCGCCGCGATGGCGGGTGCGGACGCCAGGACCTATGCCATCGGCGTCATCTCCCAGCAGGGCATCGTCGGCGCCCTCGGGCTGATCGCGATCCTGCTGTCGCTGCTGCTGTCGCTGCGCATCGGACGCGGCCTGGCCCGCGACCTGGTCGGGCTGCGCGACTCCGCCTTCGACCTCGCCGGCTCCCGGCTGCCCTCGGTGATGCGGCGGCTGCGCGCGGGTGAACAGGTCGACCTGGCCACCGAGATCCCACAGGTCGACACCGGGGAGAACAAGGGCAGGGACGAGATCGGCCAGGTGGGCCGGGCCTTCAACGCGGTGCAGCGGGCCGCCGTCGAGGCCGCCGTCGAACAGGCCGAGCTGCGGCGCGGCATCGCCGCCGTCTTCGTCAACCTCGCCCGCCGCAGCCAGGCCCTGCTGCACCGTCAGCTCACCCTGCTGGACGAGATGGAGCGGCGGGCCGACCAGCCCGAGGAGCTCGCGGACCTGTTCCGGCTCGACCACCTCACCACCCGGATGCGCCGCCACGCCGAGGGGCTGATCATCCTCTCCGGCGCTGCGCCCGGACGCTCCTGGCGCCGCCCGGTGCGGGTGCTGGACGTGGTCAGGGCCGCCGTCGGCGAGGTCGAGGACTACGCCAGGGTGCGGGTGCACCGGATGCCCCCGGTCGCGGTCGTCGGCGGCGCGGTCTCCGACGTGATCCACCTGATCGCCGAACTCGTCGAGAACGCCACGGTGTTCTCCCCGCCGCACACCCAGGTCAGGATCCAGGGCGAACTGGTGGCCAACGGCTTCGCCCTGGAGATCGACGACCGGGGCCTCGGCATGGGCGAGGAGGCCATGACGGCGGCCAATGACCGCCTGGCCACCAGCGGCGACTTCGACCTGGGCGACACCGACCGGCTGGGACTGTTCGTGATCAGCCGGCTGAGCGTCCGGCACGGCATCCGGGTCTCGCTGCGCAACTCGCCCTACGGTGGGACCACGGCCGTGGTGCTGCTGCCCCGCGAGCTGCTGACCGATGTCGCGCCCAGGACCGCGGACGTCCCGGCCGAGCCGACCTCGGAGCTGGTGCTGCCCACGGCGCGGATGCGGCTGGGACGCGAACTCCCGCAGGGGGCGGCGGTGCTGAGCGGCCCCGGCGCCCTGGGCGGTCCGCGTCCGACCGTCGTGGACGAGGACGCCGCCGGGGGCCTGCCGCGGCGGCGGGCGGCGCTGCCCTCACGGGCCGACAGCTACCTCGCCTCGCGCGAGGGCACCGCCCCGGCGGCGGTTCCGGCCCCATCCCCTGCCCCGGTGCGGCCGGCGGCGCCCGCGGCCGAGGAGCAGGTGACGACGCTGCTGCCGCGCCGGGTCCGGCAGGCCAACCTGGCACCGCAGTTGCGCGAGGCGGCCGAACGCAAGCGGTCGGGGGTGCCCGACCCCGAGGAGCCCGCCGCCCGCGAGCGCTCGCCGGAGGAGATCCGCTCCACCTTCTCCTCCTACCAGCGCGGGATCAGCCGGGGCCGGGGCGCGGCCGTGCCCCGGCTGGTGGCGGCGCGCGACGACGATGTGAACAACGATTCACCCAGCAGTGGTATATCAAGCACTGACGACCTGCAGACCAGCACAGCACCAGCGGAAGGACCGGTCCGATGACCGCACCGACGAAGCCGACCGGCGACCTCAACTGGCTCCTGGACGACCTGGTCCGCCGGGTCCCCGAGGTCCGGCACGCCGTGGTCCTGTCCAGCGACGGTCTGGCCACCGGAGCCTCCGCGGGCCTGACCCGCGAGGACTCCGAGCACCTCGCGGCCGTCGCCTCCGGCTTCCACAGCCTGGCCAAGGGTGCCAGCAGGCACTTCAAGGCCGGCGAGGTACGGCAGACCATGATCGAACTGGATGAGGCCTTCCTCTTCGTCACCGCCGCCGGCGACGGCAGCTGCCTCGCGGTGCTGAGCGAGGCCGAGGCCGATGTCGGCCTGGTCGCCTACGAGATGGCGCTGCTGGTCCGGCGGGTCGGCGAGCACCTGGGCACGGACGCACGATCCGATCGACCCACAGAGCGGTGAAGACCTCACCGGGGGAGCAGGAGCCGTGAACGAGGACTGGGCGGACGACGAAGCGGAACAGGCGCAGCTGGTGCGCCCCTACACCCTGACCCGGGGGCGCACCTGGCATGCCGAGGGCGAGGGGCTGGACGTGATCGCCCAGGTCTCGGCGGCCGTCGAGGCCGACAGCGCGGACGCCGACCTCGCGGAGGACCCGGAGCACCAGGCCATCCTGGAGCTGGTGATGGCCAGGACGCTCTCGGTCGCGGAGCTCGCCGCGGGCACGGACCTGCCGCTGGGGGTGGTCCGGATCCTGCTCGGCGACCTCCTGGACGCGGGGCTGGTCACCGTCAGCCGACCGGTCCCGGCCGCGCAGCTCCCCGACGTGAGCGTGCTGCGCGAGGTGATCCGGGGGCTTCGCGCGCTCTGACGTTCCGTCGGCCGAACGGCAGTTCGCACCACTGCCGCTCGGACGGGTAGTTTCACGGCGTCCCACGGCTACCGGCACCGATCATGGGGCACCGTGCTGCCCATGGGACGCAACGTCG
>Ga0302314_10002098_pt1 | contig 37223 bp, 39 predicted proteins | sample III_Palsa_N2_3_FD_200533 | JGI IMG/M metagenome (GOLD analysis project Ga0302314, IMG submission 200533) | Peat permafrost microbial communities from Stordalen Mire near Abisko, Sweden - III_Palsa_N2_3 | ecosystem: Environmental > Terrestrial > Soil > Palsa > Peat permafrost | place: Sweden...
TGGGTGCGTCGACACCGGGCCAGACGCCGCCAGCGCCGGCGCCATCACCCCCAGCACGCTCACCGCGACCGAGCCCGCGATCAGGCCAGCACTGCCCAGCAGCGTCCTGCGATTCAATTGCATCAGGTTTCCTCAGGGATGTCGGAGTCCGGTTCACGCCCGCACCGCGATCGCGAGCGGGGGGCACCTGCGCGAGCGTATTGAGAGTCGAGACTGCAAGTTACGAGACCGAAAGCTACTTTGCACGGAAAATCAACAATTCATATCCAAAGCCAGTCAGAAAGTGTACACATCGTCGCCCGAGCGACACTGGGCGGCATCTGACGGTTCAGCTGCTGCTCGGGCGTGGTTCAGCCAAGGCCCAGGCCAGCCGCAGGCCGAGCCTCAGGCCAGGCTCAGTCCAGGCCCGCAGGCGCAGGGACCAGGGCAACAGGCGCAGGCACCGGCACGGCTCGGGTCGGGCACCGGCACTTCGGCGGAGCCAGCCTGCCCACGCCACGCCCGGCCCTTACCTGATGAACGCCGCCAGAACCTGCCGCCAGTAAGTTCGGCTCATCCCTGCGAAGCCTGGAGGAGCGCGCCATGATGGTCCCGATCGCGGCCCGCGACATCGCCGCGGTCCTCGGAGGGCTGCTCGTCGTCACCGCTGCCGTCAGCGAGATCGGCACCCTCATCGTGCCCAGGCCGATCGGCAGCTGGCTGACCCGGCTGGTCGACCGGCTGGTGAACGGCGCATTCCGGATGGCTACCGGCGCCATCCCCGACTACCGGCGGCGCGACCGGGTGCTGGCCGCGCAGGCGGCGGCGATCCTGCTCGCCCAGCTGGCCGCCTGGCTGGGGATCTTCTTCGTCGGCTACTCGCTGCTGCTGTGGCCGTTCGTACCTGACATAACCATCGCGTTCACCACGGCCGGCCCGGCGCTGTGGGAGATCGGCTCCTCCACCGTGCGCGGGGCGCCAGAGCGCGCGATCCAGGACATCGCGTCACTGAGCGGGATCATCACCGTCACGCTGCAGATCGCCTACCTGCCGACGCTGTACTCGGCGTTCAACCGCCGGGAGAACGAGGTCGCGCTGCTGAATGCGCGGGCGGGCGTGCCGTCCTGGGGGCCGGAACTGCTGGCGCGCACGCATTACGCACTCGGATCGGGCACGTCGACCATCAACACGCTGCCCGATCTCTACGCGCAATGGGAGCGCTGGGCGGCTGACGTCGCGGAGAGCCACGCCACCTACCTGCCGCTGGTGCGGTTCCGCTCGCCCAAGCCGTTGTCGTCGTGGGTGACCGCCCTGCTCGCCGTGCTGGACTCGGCCGCGCTCTACCTGGCCCTGTCGCCGGAGGCAGCGCCGGTGGTCCCGGCCCGGCTGTGCCTGCGCAGCGGCTTGCTGTGCTTCAACGAGGTCGCGCGCGCGATGGGCATCCAGATCCCCGAGGTGCCGGACAAGTCCGCCGGGATCAGGCTGCGCTACGCGGAGTTCCTCGACGCGGTCACCCGGATGCGGGAGGTGGACTTCCCGATCGAGCGCGAGGCCGCCGATGCATGGCCCGACTTCGTCGGCTGGCGGCTGAACTACGAGCAGGCCGCCTACGCGGTGGCCACCTCCCTTGACGCGGTGCCGGCGCTCTGGTCGGGCCCGCGCCGCCACCCGACCGATCCGATCCCCCCGATCCGGCCGCCGAAATGACCATATCTTTAGCGGATATCCCGTGGAGAGAGGCAGCAGGCGGATGCGGGTGACGCTAGCCACCGATCCCGGCACGGCAGGCTGGCCCAACGAGGACTTCGCCGCCGTCGCGCCCGGCGCTGCGGTGCTCCTGGACGGCGCCACCACCCCCCGCGGCGCGAGTACCGGATGCGTCCACGGCGTCGCCTGGTATGCCCGTACCCTCGGCACCACGCTGCTCGCCGCGATCACCGCCGAACCGCACGTCCCGCTCCCGCAGGCTCTGGCGGGGGCCATCGGCGCCGTCCGCGCCCGGCACGAGCACACCTGCGACCTCGCCTGCCCGGCCACCCCCGCCGCCACCGTCACCGCCGTCCGCGCCGCTCATGACGGCATCGAGTACCTCGCCCTCTCCGACTCCACCATCGCCGCCGACCCCGGCGGCGATGGCCAGCCGGTCATCATCACCGACGCCCACCCGGCCGCCGCCGCCATGCCGGAGGCCGCGCTGCAGGCCAGTACCGGAACGCTGTCTCGCACCGGGCTGCGCGGCGTCGCCCTGCTCAGCGACGGCGCCACCCGCATTACCGACCGGTACGGCCTGCTCACCTGGCCTGCCGTCCTCGGTGTCGTCCGCGACCATGGCCCGGCCGAGCTCATTCGCCAGGTCCGCGCCGCCGAGGACAGTGATCAGGATTGTGCCCGCTGGCCCCGCGCCAAGGCCCGCGACGACGCCACGATCGTGCACTGGGAGCACTGGTCCCGCGGATAGGAGACCGGGACCGCCTGATGCAAGGGCCGGGCCGGCAGCATCCAGCCGCCGGGCCCGCGTCGGCGCGGTGCCCAGCGGCTGGAGGTCGTAGTAGCTAGCGGCTTGCCGTAGTAGCTAGCCCGGGTGTCCTAGTAACTGTTGTGCCAGGTGGTGATGAAGCTGTTGCCTGTGGTGAGATCCGAGCTGGTGGAAAGGTTGTAGCTGTCGGTGGCATCCACCATGGTGAGCACGTCATTGGGCGAGAAGCTGCTGATCGTGCCGGTCTTCCCGCTGGCCGTTTCCGTCGCGCCAGTGACCTTCCAGGTGATGTAGTCGGCGAGCGGTGCGATGCCGATCGAGAAGGCCGGCCGCTCAGCGATCCACTCTGCGCTGGTGTCCAGGCAGGTAGCGGCCGCGCAAGTCGCGGTCTTGGAGAAGCTGTTGGCGGGATGGGCGGCGTCGGTCAGCGACAGCGTGTAGTTCGTGCCATTGCGGGACACCGTGGCGGTAATACTGTCGCCGGGCGCGAGCGACGTGCCTACCTCGATCGTGCCGGCCGGGTACATCTCATACCAGGTGAAGTAGGTCGCCGTGCCCTCGAAGCACCAGTCAAGCGTGCCGTCCTGCTCGACAGTCGAACTGGTGAAGCCGTCGATGCCGACCCACTCCGAAGTGATGGTGTCCTCGGCGGTGCATGTCACCTTGGGCGTGTTCCACGTCCCGCTGACCTTGGTAAAGGCGCCATCAGTGGTGGCGGAGTCCGCGTAGCCGGACCAGTTGAAGGTCGAAGTCGCTGTGGTGCCCCGGATGCTGCCGGCCCGGCCCCGATGCACGAAATCGGCCGGCTGATGGTCGTGGCGCAGGTAGTGAACCAGGGCAGTGCGCGCATCGGCGAGGAACCTGGCCGACGGGCGGTGGGCAGCCGGCTGAACCGCCCGCGCAGGGCCGGCTGCGGTGGTGACCCCCGGGCCGCTGAACATTATTGCCCCGGCCACCACGGCAGCGGAGGCATAAATAAATGAATATCTCAGCAAATGAATACGAACCCCCTATACGGAAAACCGAAACTTCCGGCCGACAAGTTACCGCCAGCCCCACTGATCCGCAGGAGAATCGTCGTTAATTCCGCGGGAACAAAAAGCCGCGCAGAGCTTCGATGGCCTTATGTCATGCCGGGAATACCCCGGTAATCGCGAAATTGGCCAGTCACGCGTGGCAGGTCAGCGGGCGGCCGCCGTTGTAGCTGATCATGTCGGTGAGTGCGGCGATCAGGTCGATCTCCGCGCCGCGCGGCGCCCCGGCGAGCTCGGCGTAAGCCCGGTGCAGGTTCCCGACGATGCGCTCGGAGTCGAGCAGGTCCCCGTATTCCCCTAGGTCAGCCTCCCGCGCCGCGTCCAGCGGGGACAGGCCTGCCGCCATGCCGCGGCGGGCCACGTCCAGCACGAACCGCAGGTAGCCGAGCATCTCGTCGATCACCGCGGGACCACTGACCGGTCCGTGGCCCGGCACGATCGTCAGTGCGCCCAGCGGGCGCACCACCCGCTCGAGCACCTCGATCGCGCCTTCCACCGAGCCCATCAGCAGGAACGGCGTGCCGCCGCTGAAGGCCAGGTCCCCGGCGAACAGCACGGAGCGGTCCGGCAGCCAGATCAGCGAGTCGTTGGTCGTATGCGCAGGCATGCCGACGTACCGGACATCGCATTTCAGGTCACCGGACCAGACGGTGACCGCGTCGGCGTAGGTGAGGAACGGCGGCGCGAGCTCGGGGATGCCCCAGTCCACGTCGGTCCATACCCCGAGATTGGCCGGCAGCCCGCTGGCCAGGACGCCGTCACGGCACCGCTCATGCGCCACGATCGTGGCGCCGCCGAACAGGTAGTTGCCGTAGGTGTGATCCCCGTGGTGATGGGTGTTGATCAGCGTCCGGACCGGCAGGTCAGTCACCGACGCGACGGCGGCCAGCAGCGCCCTGGTCCGCCGCTGGGTGGCGCAGGAGTCGATGCTGATCACCCCGCCGCCGCCGACCAGGAAGCCGGTGTTGTTGATGTACCAGCTGCCGTCTGGCTGGATGTAGGCGTAGACGCCGTCGCTAACCTCTTCCGCGCTGGGCGATCGCATGTCAGCCGTCACGGCTCGACGGTAACAGGAGGCACGCCGTGGACCTGCCCGGGCGCAGCGAGATCGTCATCATCGGCGGCGGGGTGGTGGGCTGCAGCATCGCCTACCAGCTCGCCCGGCGGGGCAAGACCGACGTGACCGTGCTGGAGCGCAGGCGGCTGACCGAGGGCAGCACCTGGCACGCGGCCGGGCTGGTCGGCCAGCTGCGCAGCTCCAGCAACCTGACCCGGCTGATGCGCTGGAGCACCGCGACCTACCAGACGCTGGAACGCGAGACCGGCTACGCGACCGGCTGGCGGCCAGTGGGCAGCATCAGGGTCGCGGCCAGCGACACGCGCTGGGAGGAACTCAAGCGCCTCGTCACCACGGCCAGGAGCTTCGGCTTCGAGGTGCACCTGATCTCGCCCGGCGAGGCACGCGAGCACTTCCCGCTGCTGCGCACCGACGGCCTCCGCGGCGCGACCTGGGTCCCGTCGGACGGCTACGCCGATCCGAGCCAGCTCACGCACTCCTTCGCGGCCGGCGCGCGGGCAGCAGGCGTCAGGATAATCCAGAACTGCCGCGTAAAGACCATAGAGATGAACGGGCGCCGGGTGGCAGCTGTCACGACGGAACGCGGTCGGATCGAGTGCGACGTCGTCGTCAACGCGACCGGCATGTGGGGGGCCGAGACGGCCAGGATGGCCGGCTCGGACGTGGCCGTCGGCACCGTCGAGCACCAGTACGTCGTCACCGGCCAGATCCCCGGCCTGCCCGGGGATCTTCCGACGTTCCGCGATCCCGACGGCCGGTTCTACGTCAAGCCCGAGGCGGGCGCGCTGGCCATCGGCGGGTGGGAGGACGGCAGCCGCGCCCCGTGGCGGGTTATCCCCGATGACCTGGGACCCGAGCTATTTCCGCCCAACCACGAGCGGTTCGGGCCCATCGCCGAGGCCGCCGCGCACCGGATCCCGGTCACCGGCGAGGCTGGCCTCCGGGCCTGGGTGAACGGCCCGATCCCGTTCTCTCCCGACGCGGAGCCGCTGATGGGCCGCACCGAGGATCTGGACAACATGTTCCACTGCTGCGGGTTCTCCGCGGGAATCGCCGCGGCAGGCGGGGCCGGTCACGCGATGGCGGCCTGGATCATCGACGGCGATCCCGGCATGGATCTGTGGCCGTTCGACGTCCGGCGGTTCGGCCGCCCGCACGCCGTCCCGGCCTACCTGGAGCAGCGCTGCATCGAGGCCTACGCGCAGTACTACCAGGTCGCCTACCCGAACAGGGAACTGTCAGCGCCGCGCGGGCAGCGGCGCAGCCCGCTGTGGGACGTGCTGCGCGCCCGCGGCGCCGTGGCGGGGGCCAAGTTCGGCTGGGAACGCGCCAACTGGTTCGCGCCCCCCGGCAAGGCACTGGCTGGCGCGGAACTGCCTGGCCCCGGACTAGCCAGGTCGGGACTAGCCGGCTCGGGACTAGCCGGCTCGGGACTAGCTGCTGCCGGGTGGGCTGGCCCCGGATTGGCGAGCATCGGGCCCGTCGAGGAATTGACGTTCGGGCGCAGCAACGCCTGGCCGCATATCGAGGCCGAGCACCGCGGCGTCCGCGAGGCGGCGGGCATTGTCGACATGAGCTCGTTCGCGAAGTATGAGATCAGCGGTCCCGGTGCGCTGCCGCTGCTGCAGAAGGTCGCGGGCGGCGACATCGATGTCAGCCCCGGCAAGATCGTCTATACCCAGCTGCTGAACGAGCGCGGCGGCATCGAGGCCGACGTCACCGTAACCAGGCTGGCAGCCGAGGAGTTCTACCTCGTTACCGGCGCGGGCTTCGGCCGCCATGACATCGCGATCATCGCGCGGCACGCGCCGGACGACCGCTCGGTCGCCGTCCGCGACGTCACGTCGGCCTACGGCGTGCTGAACCTCTGCGGCCCGCTGGCCCGCGATATAGCCCAGCAGGCGACTCACAGCGACATCAGCAACGAGGCGTTCGGGTACCTGACCGCACGGCGGATCGACCTCGGTTATGCACCCGTGCTGGCGCTGCGCGTGAGCTACACCGGCGAGCTTGGCTGGGAGTTCCACGTCCCGACGGAGTACCTGCGCGATCTCTACGACCGCCTGCTGGCGGCCGGCGCGGCCGCCGGGATCCGGGACGTCGGCTACCGGGCAGTCAACTCGCTGCGCCTGGAGAAGCACTACCTGGCCTGGTCAGCCGATATCAAGGCCGACGACAACCCCTATGCGGCCGGGCTCGGCTTCGCGGTCCGCCCGGACAAGCCCGGCCTGCTGGCCGGGCCGGCGCTGCGCAAGATCCGCGACGCGGGACCGGCTGAGCGGCTCTGCTGGTTGAGCACCGGAGCCGACGTGGTCATGCACGGCGGCGAACTCCTGGCGCATCCCCGCCAGGAGCTTGCCGTCAGCGTCCGCAGCGCCGGGTACGGGTACACGGTGCGCCGGACCATCTTCTCCGCGTACCTGCCGGCGGCCCTGGCTGGCGAGACTGACTTCGTGGTCGAGGTGGCCGGGGAGCGTTACCCGGCCACCCGGCACGACGCGCCGCTCTACGACCCGGCGGGTACCAGGGTCCGCAGCTGACCTGGCGAGGCGACCGCCGGCCTGTTCGGCCAGGCGCAGACCGCGAGGCGCGCGGCCAGCGACCGGGCGCAGATCGTCCAGCGCGCGGCCAGCGACCGGGTCGTCGACCGGCTCCGTCGCCTCCGGACGGCTGACTGACGGGCCGTGCTGGCGGAGTCGACCGGAATGTCCTAGTTGTGCTCGCGTCAGATGCCTCCCAGGACGCCTGGCCGTTAACGACCAGGGCACAGACTCGTTAACGGTTACGATCTAGCCGGTTTTCGCCGGTCGGATCGTAACCGTTAATTGGATCTTGAGGCTACTGAGATCAATGTGACGGATGGTGTGTTCGCGTGCCTGACCGGACCAGGCAAGCGGGTCGTGCCGCGCGGCGCTGCGGACGGCGGCCAGCCCGAGCCGGGCCGGCCGCCGTCCTCTCGCACTGCGCGCGGATGACCTTCGCGCGGATGACCGTTGCCTAGTACCAGCCGTCCGCGACCTCGTGCAGCCAGGCCCGGCGCGGGGAGTTGTACCTCGCTCTGATGTAGTCCAGGCCCCAGCGGATCTGCGTCTTCGCGCTGTTCTGCCAGTTCGAGCCGGCGCTGGACATCTTGGAGCCAGGGACAGCCTGCGGGATTCCGTAGGCCCCGGAGTACGGATTCTCCGCGTGGACGTCCCAGCCGCTTTCCTGTTCCCAGAGCTTGTCCAGGTAAGGGAACTGGTAGCTAGGCGACCAGTGCTTCCTGCGGAGCATCCGCCAGGCCTTCTGCCGTGGCGTGCGATGGCGGCTGGACGCCAGGACGAGCGGCCGGGCGGAGCCGTCTAGCGCGGCGACATCGGCCGGGCCGACGTCGACCCGGCTGGCGCCGGGCCGGCTGGAACCGGCCCTGGCCACGACTGGCAATCTGGCCGACTCGCCGACGCTGGCCGACTCGATGACGCTGGCCGACTCGATGACGGCGACTGCGCGGGCTGGCTGAGCTGCGCGGACGAGCTGGGCTGCGCTAGCTGAGCGGGCTGCGCTAGCTGAGCGGGCTGCGCTAGCTGAGTGAGCTGCGCTAGCTGAGTGGGCTGGGGCGCCGGCCGAGAACGCGGCCGCGCCGGACGCGGTAGCCACCAGGGCGATGGCTGTTCCCGCTACTGCAAAGGTGAGACTGGACACCGCGAAGGTGAGTCTGGACGATAGGCGGTTAGTGGTCCTGATGGGGGGCAAGACGAACCTTTGGTCGGGCACGCGGAGCGTACTCGGCTGTCACCCAGGGCGTATGCCTCGCCAGCGGGCAAGCGGAGGCAGCGGCGTGCGGACGTGACGCGGGTCAGGGCGACGTGTCACTAGGGGGCGTAACCATCCCGCACGCTGGGTGCTGTAGGTCCCCAACATTGCGTAACGTTTTGATATCCGCTACCCAAAGTCAGGATAATGACGCTATGAGCTATATCACACAGATAGAACCATTTAGTTAGCTATTTTACTGGAAATATCCCCTATAACCTGCTCTGACGTCCTCGCTGAACCGCCTGCTCCAGCGATTGTGGCTCACGTCACATGACTACCCTGCCGAAGGGAAAGTGACCTTGAGTAACCGGAATGAAGGTCCGGACCCGTGGAACTAGCTAGCGCGGCAGGTCCGCATGCCGCCACTCCAGCCGGCAAGCCGCGGGCCAGGTCCCTCGGGATACCGTTCGGCGGGCAGCCGGGCCGGTGGAACGCGATCACGGACGTGCCCGGTGTCGAGGTCGGCTACGCCACCCTTGTCCAGGGCACGTCCGTCCGCACCGGGGTGACCGCCATCCATCCACGCGGCCCAGCCAGCGCGGACGATCCGGTTGCGGCAGGGTTCTTCTCGCAGAACGGCAACGGCGAGATGACCGGGGTGTCCTGGATCGAGGAGTCAGGCACGTTCGCCGGGCCCGTGGCCATCACGAACACGCATGCCGTCGGAGTCGTGCATGCGGCCGTCATCGCATGGGCCGTGGCGAGCCATCCGGAGAGCGCGGATACCTGGCTGCTGCCGGTGGTAGCGGAGACCTGGGACGGCTACCTGAACGACATCAACTCCCCGCACGTCACCCAGCAGACCGCCACCGCCGCACTGGACTCAAGCGCGTCCGGACCGGTGGAGGAGGGCTCGATCGGCGGCGGCACCGGGATGAACTGCTACGCGTTCAAGGGCGGATCCGGCACCGCGTCCCGGCTCGTCGAGCACGCGGGCAGCACCTATGCGGTCGGCGTCTTCGTGCAGGCCAACTTCGGCGCCCGGCACGAGCTCACCCTGGCCGGCCTGCCGGTCGGCGAGCTGCTGGCGGGCGACAACCCGATCGCCGAGCACTTCTCCGCGCCGCCGGGCGCAGGCTCGGTCATCGCGGTGGTCGCGACCGATGCGCCGCTGCTGCCCGGCCAGTGCAAGGCGCTCGCGCGCCGGGTGACACTAGGCCTGGCCCGCACCGGCACGGCCGGCTCGCATTTCTCTGGCGACCTGTTCCTGGCGTTCTCGACCGGCAACCCGGGCGCCTTCATGACCAGCGCAGACTCGCTGCACCAGACCGGCGGGACTGACTACGGGCGGCTGCGTTTTATCCCCTGGGGCTTCCTTGATCCCTTCTACACCGCCGTGGTGCAAGGGACCGAGGAAGCCGTCGCGAACGCCCTGGTCGCCAATGAGGAGATGGTTGGCAAGGACGGCCACCGCAGCCCGGCCTTGCCCAGGGACCAGCTCGCTGCGCTCGTCCGGGCCAGGTACCTCTCAGGCGGAGGCGCCTAGGGCTGGCTGGCGCCTGCGCTGGCTGGCGTGGTCTCGTCGCTCGCCCGGGTCCGGCCGCTCGCCCGGGTCCGGCCGCTCCCGCGTGGCGGCGGCGCTCAGTGACCGGCGGAGCCTGGCGCGGCGCATCGCCCGCCGCTCCTCTTCGCTCGTCCCGCCCCACACGCCGTGATCCTGGACGGTCGCCATGGAATAGCTCAGGCATTCGGCGCGGACCGCACAGCTGGCGCAGACCGCCTTCGCCGCGGCGAGCTGGTCCCGTCCGGGCCCGGACGGGACGACGGGAAAGAACAGCTCAGGATCGGAGTGCCGGCAGGCGCTCAGCTCGCGCCAGCCGGCGCGCTCCGTGGTGGTGGACGCTGGCTCATTCATGGTCGGCCCCGGTTGTACTGCGTCGTGGGCGGCCGTGCTGTGCTGCCGGCCGGGACCAGCAACTTCCCGGCTGCCGCGCATTTACACCCGCTGGGCGCGGCGATGACGGTGACGGGGCTGATCTTCGCTCTTCCGGTCCGGCGGCTGGCGCTTCCGGCGGTGATCGTGAATTAACGGCGGATGCCGGGGTAGCTGCGACCCGGAAGGCAACACGGAGGCAGCCCCTCTGTGCCAGGGAACCCGCTGCGGGCAGCGGCAAGCGGGCGGCGCAGCGGCCTGCCGCTAGCTGAGAGGCGAGGGGTGAGCACTACTGATGTGACGGGGGTGTATCCCCGGCGCACCATCCTCGGCTTCTCGCTGTTTATCGGGCAGGCATTCCTTTATAACGCGATCACCTTCGGGTACGCGCAGATCCTGGCGGAGTTCTTTCACGTCAAGACCGATCCCGGGTATTACTTCGCCGTGATCGCGGTCGGGAATCTCATCGGCCCGCTGGTGCTCGCCGGTTCTTCGACTCGGTCGGCCGCAAGCCGATGATCGCGGGCACCTACATCCTTTCCGGCACGCTGCTGCTGGGCACCGCCTACCTGTTCCACCAGGGTGCCCTGGACGCCACCACGATGACCGCCTGCTGGTGCATCGTGCTCATCTTCGCGTCGGCGGGCGCCAGCTCCGCCTACCTGACGGTCAGCGAGGTCTTCCCGATGGAGACGAGGGCAATGGCCATCGTGTTCAGATCTACGGCGCCCGGCCCGCGAGCACCGGCAGATGGCGCCAGCAAGGGAGGAATAGATGCAAGGGAGGAATAGATGATGAGCGTGGTAGTGGGCGTGGACGGCACGGCGGCTTCTCGCGCGGCCATCCGGATAGCCGCGCAGGAGGCACGCTACCGGCAGGCGCCGCTGATCGCCGTCATGGCCTACAGCGGCCAGCGCACGCTCGGGGCTCCGGCAGGCCAGCCGGTGGTCACCCTGGGCACCGGCGGGGACGAGCACAGTGCGGCGGAATCGAGTCTGCGTAACCTCCTCACCGAGACGCTGGGGAATCAGGCAGACCACGTGGAACTGCGGGTGGTGGCCGGGATCGCGGGGCGGCAGATCGTGGAGGCCGCCAGGGAGGCCCGCGCGCAGCTCATCGTGCTGGCGACTCGCGGCAGCATGTCCATGCTGCTCGGCACGGTCAGCCAGTACGTACTGCGCAAGGCGCCGTGTCCGGTCCTGGTAGTTCCGGCCGGAGCCAGCAGCTAGGCGCATTGCGCGGGCCGTGCCGCGGCATCATGCCAGCGCGGCACGGCCCCTTGGGGGTAGCCAGCAACCCTGCTGTGGGCGCTGCCGGGGGCGGCGACCGCGATGCCCGGCAGGCACCCGTCAGCAGGCACTCGTCAGGCGTCGCGGGAGAACGTATCTACCCGGTTCCAGAACGCGCGGTAGGCCTGCAGCGCGGTGCGCAGCTCCTCGGTGCCCGTCCCGTTCCCCTGCCAGGCCGACAGCAGTGCCTGCTGCCGTTCTTTGACTGTCGCCATGAGCGCCTGGACGCTGTCGTCCGTGAGCCCGGCTGCCAGTTCGACGGAAGCGCGCGGATCGTCGACGAACATCGACTGAATTGCCGGCCACCTCGCGCTCGCGCTTCCGTCTTCCCTGACTCCATTTGAGCCGGGGACTGATCCGCGATCCGCGCCTGGCTGCGGCCCGGCTACCGCGTCGGCCCCGTCTGGAGCGGCGCTTTCCAGGGTTGTTTGATCCTGGTCCGGCACAGCCGAATCCTGGTCCGGCACAGCCGGGTGCTGGGCCGAGACGACCGGGTCCTGGTCCGGCACAGCCGAATCCTGGGCCGGCACGGCCGGGTCCTCGGCCGGCACAATCTGCCCCTCCAGCACGACCATGTCCTCGTCTAGGACGAGCGGGTCGTCGCCCGGCGCAGCCTGGTCATCGGCCGGCACGGCCTGGTCCCTGTCGAGCACGACCAGATTCTCGTCCGGCACCATCGAGCCGCCGGCTGGCACGATCCGCTCGCCTCCCGGTGCCTCGTCACCTGGTACCGGGTGGTCATCGCCTGATCTGTCGGTTAGTGATGTCATTTCGTCAGCTCCTGGGTGTCTGATGTGCTGGAATGCCGGTTCGCTCATCGGCGATGGGCTCGTCTGCGGCCACGCTGCCCTGGGTTTCGGCCACCACGGCGGTAGCCCCCCCGGCGTCGGCGGCGTGATCCGGCGCCACGCCGGTCACGGCTGATCCGCGTACGGCATCATCGGGCTCGTCTATTCCGCTGGCTGCGTCTGCGGCTCCGCGGGCTGCATCCGCGGCTCGCCCTGCCCGGCGTCAGCAGGGTCGCCCTGCCCAACGTCGGCAGGCTCGCCAAGGAGGTCGCGGAAGAGAGCGCGGTAGTGGATCATGGCTTGCCGCAGGTCCTCAGTAGAGGCGTTACCGGTCGCAGCAGTTGCGCTGATCTCCTCGGCCGCCCGGTAGTGATCGAGTGTCTGAGCATGTTCCACCGACAGGTCGGCAAGCACCTGATCACGATGTTCTGCCGGGTAGCCTCGCTCACTCATGACGGCTACGACGAGCACCTGAGATGCCGCGACCGCGTCGGCCGGAGTGTCGACGAAGCGTTCCTGAATACCAGCCCATCGATCCGCGTAGCCCGCCCGGGCTGAGGGCGTGAGCGGACGTATGTCCAGCCCCTGGACCCGCCGCTGGCGCTCCGACAGCTCGGCCTCCGCCTTGCGCTTGCTGTCGCGCTCGCCGACTAGCCGGTCGTATTCCGGGCCGAAGCGCTGCTGGAGCCGACGGCGGCGCATCATGGCCATCAGGGCGACCACCAAGGCGGCGACCACGATGACGGCCACCACAATGGCCACAATGGTTCCGGTTGACACGAGAATCACCTCTTTCGGTCTGAATGCCCCCGCATTGCCCGCCGCGAGCCGTCTCAAACTGGGGACCCGCCGGATCTGATCACTGAATGGCGGCAGGCATCCGGGCGATGGCGGCAGGCATCCGGGCGCAGCCGCCTGGGCTGGCATGTTTGCGGGAGCTTGGCGGGGTACGAGCCGGGTAGGAACATGCTGGCGGGCTGACGGCCCCGCCAGGCCAGCCTGGTCGCGGATTGGACGGTCGAGATGTGGTGGATTTACGTCGTGATTGTCCTGCTGTTCGCGTTCGGGATTTACGCGTTCATCGAGATCGCCGGCTTCCGGACCCGGCTATTGACCAGGAGAACCACGCGCACCGCAGCGGACATGTACGACAGCTACGCTGACTCCCCCCGCAAGCAGCGGCGGTATGCCAGGGAACACGGCGGCGAGTGGCGGGACGAGGAGCCGACCAGCCCGCCCGGCCAGTCTGGCCAAGGCTGACCACGGCCTCGGTGCACCGCGAGTCGTGCCACCGCGAGTTGCTGCTCGGCCAGTTTCCGTCACCCGGGCGCGAGCTACCGCCACCATCGCGCTGCCGCCTGCTCCTCGAGGATGAGGGCATCGCGCTGGCAGCTCTCGTGCAGGAGACCGAAGCTGAACGCGTTCTCGCCGGCCAGGTGCGCCCGCATGCCGATGTCTCGTGCAAGGCGATCTCCCTGGGACGCCCGGCAGGAGCCAGCGCCCTTGCCAGCTTCGCCGAGTGCCCGGCGGGGCGCAGGCCACTGTGCCGGAGCCGCTTGGCGGCGGCTTTCAGCAGGCGCGGGCCGCCGCCGGTCAGTTCTACTTCCACCTCGTGCCAGTGCGTCAGGGTGGTGGATTCGCCCATCGTCCGCGCCGAGACGTCATCGGTCGCTACCTCCGCCAGCGAAGTGCCCGCGCCATCCAGCGGCAGCTTCAGATGCCATCCCTGGTCGCTGCCACCGCTGCGCCGTCGAAGTGATTCGCCGGAGCAGCGGCAGATCACTCCTCAAAATATTCTTCGACCACTTCATACCCCGGCGGGAGGTCATCAGGGCCTGCGGCACTGCCGGCCGGGGCGGCCTCAGCATCATGTACGGGCGGCGGCCCCGCGTCGAATATGACGTGCGGTGCAACGCCCGTTTCCCCGGGGCTGGCGGCCGGCATTTCACCGGGGCGGATGACCCGCCTGCGCGAGCCCTTCCTGACCACAGCGTGCCCGCGCAGCCATCCGCGGCCAGGCCGGGGGACGAAGATTCCCACCACCCCCGTCACTATGATCACCCAGCCTGCTACCTGCAGATTCAGGAAGTGCGGGTGGGCCCTGACAGCGAACGCGAGGATCGCGCCGATGGCCACTAACGTCAACCCGGTGGCGGTCTTCATGCCTATCCCTTCATCGAGCTCTCATGGGGTGAGGTTTCACGGCTGCCCCCTCGATGTCGCTGGCCTCGTTGTCATCGCCTCATCCTGAACGTGGTCGGCGGGCTAGGCGCCCGGCGTAGCCCGGCCCGGCCGGGCCGGGCCGGGCTACGCTTGCTCAGGCACGGACGATGGCCGTCGCGTCAAGACCGAAAATCAAGCTGTTCCTGTCCTTACTTGCTGGGCTTCGGCGCTGTGCAGGAGATCTTCGGATTCACGCCGAAGTAGTTCAGCGGGCCCGCGACTATCGTCAAGGCGATCGTGCCCGCCTTGACGCAGCTGTCGACAGGCCCGTTGTAGTAATGGCGCTGACCGCCGGCGATGGCGCCAATGGCCAGCCAAATAATGAGCAACACCGCTCCGATGCGCATTACTGCCTCCGAATGAGTTAATTATCGTGGATCATCATCTATGTGATGGTAGTCATATTATCGCCATAGTTTAGGTGGATGTAGCCCTTTCCGTCACCGCAGCTGGCTGTATTGCCCGGCGCCCTGGCCCGCCAGCCGTTGGTCAGCGTCTCGGACGCGATCCGGCTCACTGCGTCGGCCTCCAGCTGGCTCACTGCGGCCTGCCTCCATGGGGTGCTTTTCCGCCTTGGTGGCGCACCGTGCGCACGTGCGCCGGGCACACAGATTTCCGCCGGCGGCGCTGCCAAACATGAAGGCGCGAATGAGGCTGGCAAGCCGGGGTAGGTGCAGCCCTTATCCGGGGGCGTCCCGGCAGGGAGTATCCGGCGGGGAGATCGCCGGCGTCCGGCAGGGAGTATCCGGCGTCCCGGCAGGGAGAGGAGCCCGCGGGCATGCCCAGAGCACAGGTCAAGGACGAGAAGACATACCAGGAGCTGCGTAAACACGGCGAGAGCAAGGAGAAGTCGGCCCGGATCGCGAACGCGGCGGCCCGTAGCTCGCGCCATGCGGTCGCCTCGAAGGGCGGTAAGAGCCCGTCCTACACGGACTGGAGCAAGCAGGATCTGCTCAGGCGGGCCAGGGAAATCGGCATCAAGGGCCGTTCCGCGATGAGCAAGAAGCAGCTGATTGACGCGCTGCGCAATCACTGAGGGTCGCACGCGCCGCAGGGCGGTGCGGACCGGTACCTTATGGCCGAACATGGCCGTACATGGTCGTGCTCGTCACATCGCCAGCTCGTCACATCGCCAGAAGGAGCCGATACCTTGCTCGCCGTCATCGCTGCCGTCCTGTTCGTGATCGCATTCATCATTAACGCCGCAGCCGTCGCGACGAGCGCCGTGTTCTCGCCGGTGAGTTTCGTGATTGCCGGTCTCGTCTGCCTCGCTTTGCGCGTGGCCGGCCTGGGCCCAGAGTGGTCCGTGCCCCGCGGGCGGCGTCGCTGACGCGCTTTGGCCGCCCCCAGTCGAGGCGGCGGCCATTACTCGTCCCGGCCGCCGGTTTCGGTCCACCTGAGACGGGCAGCGGAGCCGCATGCTGAAACGACTGATCCAGGGGGCGGCCGCCGGAGCGGCCGGGACAACGGCGCTCAACGCGGTGACTTACGCGGACATGGCGATGCGGGCGCGCCCGTCCAGTTCGACGCCGGAGCAGGTGGCGGAGGAGCTGGCAAAGCGCAGCGGGCATCCGTGCCGGGGAAGCGGGGTGAGCGGCATAACCGGCTGCAGGGGCTCGGCGACGGTGCCGGCCTGCTGGGCGAGCGGTGCCGAGGAGCGAAAGGATGAAACATGGCTGTCTCCGCATTCCAGGATCTCCCGCTGGCCGACCGTGCCCGTGAGTGGGATGGTGCCGCCGCGGAAAAGCGCGTCAGGAAATGGGCCGGCGCCGAGGAGGAGCCGAACGCGAAATACCGTGACGCGCACGTGTGGTACGACGCGGAAAGCAAGGACAATTTCACGGCCTATAAGCTGCTCATCGCCGACGTCATCAGCGGCAGGCTGGTAGCGGTCCCGCGCGGCATTATGGCGGCAGGTAATGTCATGCAGGGATCCCGGGGCGGAGTAGACCTGCCGCGCGCCGATATCGGCCGGGTGAAAAGCCACCTGAGTACCGCGCCGGCGGCGAGAGCCTTGCGGAAAGAGGTACCGCACCGGGCGGCGAGAGCCGACGCGAGGAGACCACATGACCGGGCCGCAGCCTGAACCATCCGCAGTCCCCGGGCCCGGCAGCGCGGGCCATACGGTTCCGGCCGAGGCCACCACCGGGCGGAACGGGACGCGCGGCGGGGCACTCGCCGTCCCGCTGGCCGCCCGCCAAGCCAGCTTCGACGGCCGCGATCCTGACCAGGTGCTCGCGTCCGCGATCGCGGCGTCCACGCCCACTAAATGCCAGGCCCGCACCAGGCTCTACCGCGACGGCGTGCTGGAGCTTGAGGGCTTTCCTGTCTCCGATATCAGCGAGCATCTGAAGGACGACTCTGCCGTCGTCTGGCTGGACCTGCGCGACCCGGACCGCGAGGACCTTGCGGTCCTGAGCGCCGAATTCGGCCTGCACCCGGTGGCCGTGGAAGACGCGGTGCACGAGCATGAGCGCCCGAAGCTCGACCGCTACCGCAGTCACCTGTTCCTGGCGGCTTACGCTGTCCACCTGGATACCGCCACGGGCGAGCTGGCCACCAGCGAGCTGGCTGCCTTCATTACCAAGCGTGCCCTGATCACCGTCAGAAAGGACGACGGGCTGGATATCGGCGACGTCGTTTCTTACTGGGACACCAGCCCGGACCTGGCCGAGGCCGGCGTCGGCTACCTGCTTTACGGCCTGATCGACAATGTCGTCGACGGGCATTTCGCCGCCGTCCAGGCTCTCGACGACACCATCGAGGCCCTGGAGGACCAGCTGTTCGACGAGAACTCCCGGGGTACCGAGGTGCAGCGGCGCACTTTCGAGCTGCGCAAGAGCCTGGTATTGCTGCGACGGGTCGTGCTGCCCATGCGCGAGGTCGTCAACGCGCTGATGCGCCGCGACCTGAGAATCGTCGATGAGTCGATGCAGCCGTACTACCAGGACGTCTACGACCACGTGCTGCGAGCCACCGAGTGGACGGAGAGCCTGCGGGATCTGGTCACGACGATCCTCGAGACGAACCTGACGATCCAGAGCAACCGGATGAACGTCATCACGAAGAAGGTCACCAGCTGGGCGGCGATCATCGCGGTGCCGACCTTCGTCACCGGTTTCTATGGCATGAACGTTCCCTACCCCGGCTTCAGCCACCAGTCCGGGGTAGGCATCTCCGTCGTCATCATGATCGTCGCCGCCATCACCCTCTGGGTCGTGTTCAAGCGCAAAGACTGGCTGTAGGTCCGATGCCAGGCGCCGGGCAGACCGCCGCCGAGCTGGGCGATCACCGGTCACCAAATCCGGTGGTTTCGCCGTCAGCGTCGGCTGCGTTCCAATACTCCCGGTGCGTCCCTGGCCGTAGGCTGCCGCCATGCCGTTCCCCGACTACGGTGATGTTCCCGCCTGGCTGGCGGTCGGCGTCGCCGCTTGCGCCCTGTTCGGTGCCGGGCTCCTGTACCGCAGGCAATCCGAGCAACTCGACGACCAGCGCAAGGTCAGCGAGAAGCTGACAACCGTCCTCGAACTGCAAAGCGCGGAACTGCGCGAATCGCTCAGCGAAAGGCTCCGGGCGCAGGCCGCCCAGATCTTCATCGAAGTTGACCGGGTGCCACCGGCTGCCGGGGGCGCGGTCAAGCGCGGCCAGGAAAAACCCGGCCCGCTGCCCTGGCTCCTCAGAGCCAAGGTACATAACACGAGCACGCAGCCGATCTACGACCTCTATGTCATATGGCAGCTCGGCACGGTCCGGATGGGCAGGCCCGACCCGATGGCCAGGCTGATGCCGGGCGGTGATGCCTCGTTCGAGCGGACGGGGCCGCAGGCGCCCACCCCGGGCACGCCAAGCGACCCGAGCGCCTTCCTCGCTTTCCGTGACGCAGCCGGGGTGCGCTGGGCGGTCCGGGAGGATGGCACGCTCACGGAGACCTCACGGCCTAGCCAGGACACCTGACGCGGGAGAACCAGGCACCTGACGCGGGAGAAGGGGACCCCCGGAAGAACGAGAACGCAGCCGCCGTGGCCGACCGTCCTGATCAGCGAGCGCTCCCGGGCGCGCGGTCTTCCTCGCCTCTCCGGGTCCAGCCAGCCTCGACGGCTCCGGCCTGCGGAAGGCCGCCCGCATGGCCTGCGGAAGGCCGCCCGCATGGCCCGCGGAAGGCCGCCCGCATCGCCCGCGGAAGGCCGCCCGCATGGTCTGCGGGCGGCCTGTCCTGTCCGTCCTATCCGAGTCAGGCCTTCTATCCCAGTCAGGCCCTACATTTCGAGTCAGGCCCTGCGCAGGAACATGACGGCAAGCACGATGATCACGATGACGACGACCGTTCCGAGACCGATGTACATGGCTGACTCCTCTCCGCTGTGCCGGTGACGTGGGCGGGCCGGCTAGGAATCCGCAGTACCCGGCCGTGCGGGCTTCATGCGCGGTCCGGGACGGCGATTGCGCCAAAGCCGTCTGCCGGCAGGTCCACCGGTGCGGCCGGGCCGCCCGATGCCCTGCTAGCCGACGCTGCGAGCAGCTCGAACGGGTTTGACGCGCCGGCTCCGGGATATCAGAAGCCGCATGCGCATCATCTCTCGGCTGGAGCGCGCTGAGGCACTCGACCGGGTCGTCGCACTGGGCCAGCGCGCGGCCCGGTACCTGCGTCCCGGCGGTCTTCGCGATGGCCTGCACGGGGTTTGGCTCGGGCACCCGCTGCACCCGGTACTGGTGCAGGCGCCGGTCGGGGCGTGGCTCTCGGCCGCCGTACTCGACGCCCGGCCGGGCAGCGAGGCAGCGGCCCGGCGGCTGGTCGCGTTCGGCCTGGCCGCCTCGGCGCCGGCAGCCCTGGCCGGGGCCGCCGACTGGTCGGAGCAGCACGAGCAGCAGATGCGGGTCGGCGTCGTGCATGCCGCCGCCAACCTGGGCGCGGTCGCGCTCTACGCCGCCTCGCTGGCTGTCCGCGCTCCCCGGGCCGGGCGGGCGCTGCGTTTCGGCGGGCTGGCCGCCGTGAGCGCCGGCGGCCTGCTGGGAGGCCACATCTCCTTCCGGCTGGCTGGCGGCGCCAACCATGCCGAGGCTGTCCCGCACCTGATCGACCCGGGCTGGCACGACCTGATGGCCGCCGCCGGCCTGCCCGACGGCCGCCCGGTACGCAAGATGCTGGGCGAGGTCCCCGTGGTGATCATCCGCCAGGGCCGGGGCGTGCACGCGCTCGCCGGCCGGTGCAGCCACATGTCCGGGCCGCTGTCGGACAGCGACCTCGAGGACGGCTGCCTGACCTGCCCCTGGCACGGCAGCAAGTTCCGGATATCCGACGGTTCCGTCGCACGCGGCCCCGCCACTGCCCCCCAGCCCGTGTTCGAGACCCGCGTGCGGGACGGCGTTATCCAGGTGCTGCTGCCAGGCGCCGGCTGAGCAGGCACCCTGCCGCCAGCCGCCGGCTGGCAGGACGGAGACAGCATGGCGCGGATGGCCCGCCACCAGGGCGGCTTCGAGGCCGCGATCGTCCGGCTGCCGCGTGACTGGCGCGCAGCCTTAGTGACCAGCGATACGGGGGACTCAGATGGCCGGACCAGACCTGCACGCCAATCGGGGACGACCGCTGGGCAGCCGGCTGCTGTCTGCGCTGGACCGATCGACGTCACGCCCGCTGACCGCGCTGACCGTAGTCGCCGCGGCCATGGCCTGGGTCATCGTCAGCTTCGCCGTCGGGTTTCCCGGGCGGTGGGAGGGCATCTTTCAGAGCCTGGTCGCCGCGCTCACCCTGGCCATGGTCTTCGTCATCCAGCACACTCAGGCACGCCAGCAGGCAGCTACCCAGCGCAAGCTCGATGAGATCCTGCAGGCGCTGCCCGGTGCCGACAACTCCCTGCTGACGCTCGAGCATGCTTCCGACCAGGAACTGCGCGCGGCCGGCCACCAGCACAGCGGGATCCGCAAGGCTGCGCTGGACGAGCAGTCCGGGTCAGCTTGAGCTGCCATCGCTTCCGGACTGCGCGGGCGCTCCGGACTGCGCAGGCGCTCCGGACTGCGCAGGCGCTCCGGATTGCGCGGGCGGCGCGATCTCGTCGGGCGTTCGCGGCGTGCTGGGAGCGGCCTCCGTGCCAGGCGGCCGGTCGTTGAAGGACACTGCGACCTGCTGCTCGTTCCGCCGCTGGTTCTGCAGAGCCTGGAGTGCCATCGCAGCCCGGTCGGCCTCCGTCAGCGGCGGCTGCATCATCGAGCGCGGCCACAGCCGCCGCACGAGCACGACATTGATCTCGGCGGCATAGACCGTCACCTGCACGGCGAGGTAGAGCCAGGCGATCAGGCCGAGCACGGTCGCGAACACGCCGTACACCGAGTCACTGCGTAGGTAGCGGTGGATGAGGTAGGTGCCAAGCGCCTGCAGCAGCGTCCATGCCACCCCGCCGGTGACCGCGCCAGGGAAGAGCGCCCGGCCCGGAACGCCCTTGGGAGTCAGGATCCGGAAGCTGGCGAAGTACAGCCCGATGTTCGCCAGGACCGCGAGCACGTCGGCGAGGACGACGAGGACAATCGCCTGCTTGGCATAGTCATGCAGGCCGGTGAGAAAGGTGGTGACGATCACGCCTGACCCGAGCACGCCGAGGAAGAGCAGCGAACGGCCGACGCGCGGCAGGAAGCCCGGCCGGGCCGGGCCGGGCAGGTTCCATACCTGCTCCATCGTGAACAGGCCAGACTGGGCCAGCCCGGTGGTGCCCCAGATCAGGCCGAGCAGCCCGATGATCAGCCCGAGCAGGCTGGAGCGCCGCAGCGCGTGCACGTTGCCTGTCAGCTTGCTGCCGATCAGCGGGACCTGCTGCGCGGCGGCTTTCAGCAACTTGTGGTGCAACGACGGATCGTCGGACGCGACGAGGCCGAGGATCGTCACGAAGACCAGCAGCAGCGGGAACACCGAGACGAAGGCAGAGTAAGCGAGACTCGACGCCAGGGTGCCCCCGTTGTCGTCGCCGTACTTCTTGACGACGCCGAAGGCAAAGGCGGATGCCTTGTGGCGCTGCTGCGCCCGGTCTACCCGCCGGATGCCGCGCTCGAAAGGGTTCACCGGTACGACCCGACCGAGTTCATGGGTAAGACCTGCCTCTGTTCATGGGTAAGACTTGCCTCTCCGGCTAGCTGGATTTCATCGGCCGACCACTCACGCCCCGGGCGGTTCTCCTGCCCGCAGGACGAGCATGGTCATGTCGTCGCGCAACTCCCCGCCGCAGAACTCCAGTACCGCCTTCTGCATGCGCGAGGCCACCTCGGCGGGCGATTTCCCGGCGAGCCCGGCGAGCTCATCGGTCAGGCGGCCCTCGAATGAGATCAGCGCGCTGCCGCGCGCGTCGGCGACGCCGTCGGTGTAGAAGAACAGCGTGTCGCCTTTGGCCAGGTCAAGCTCCTGGGCCTGCGGGGCGGAGTCGGGGAAGATCCCGAGCGGCAGGCCGCCGCCGTTCATCGTCTGCACCCGCCCGTCCGGCCTGAGCAGCACCGGCAGCGGATGGCCGGCGCTGCTGAGAGTGACCCGCAGGACGTGATCCCGCCACTGCAGGTGCGCGGCGTCCGCCGTGACGAACCGGCCGCCGAACTCCTCGGCCAGCATGATCTCGTTGACCATCCGCAGCACCTCGGCCGGATCGGCGCACCAGTGCGCGGCGACCCGGATGGCATGGCGGGCGGCCGCCGTCACGGCAGCCGCGCCGTCCCCCTTCCCGCAGACATCGCCGATCGCCACGCCCCAGCCGCCGGGCGTCCGGTACACGTTGTAAAAGTCACCACCGGGCCCGGGGCTGCCGGTGGCGTCCTGGTGAGCCGCGGCGATCTCGACGCCCGGTATCGCCGGCAGCTCCGGCGGGCGCAGACCCGCCTGCAGCGCATCGGCCACGTCAACGCGATGCCGGAGCATCCGGTCCACCCTGATCGCGAGCGCGAGATGCTCGCCGATTTCCTCTACCAGGCCGACGTCAGCCGTGCTGAAGTAACCTGCGCCGGCCTGCCTGGCGAGTGTCAGGGCACCGTAGGATCGCTCTCCGTCCGACAGCGGGACGCTGAGCAGGGACGTCGATCCGAGGCGGGCGAGGACAGGTATGCCGTCCGGGCCGGCGCCCAGCAGGCCGCCATCCTCGGCGTGCGCGACCAGGAGGGAGCTGCCGGAGTCGTGCACCTGGCTTGGCGCGGAGTTCCGCTGCGGGTCGATACCCGCCAGGGACCGGGCCAGCTCCGCGGACCGCTCGTCCGGCGGGCCGATGACGAACTGCCGCCGCAGCCGCCCCTGCCGCTCCACGTCGACGATGACCCAGGCGGCGAGCTTACTGGCCAGCAGCCTCGCGCAGCGCTGCAGCATGACGGACTCGCTGACCGTGGCGTTCTCCAGCACCAGCCTGGTTGCCGCGCCCAGCAGGTCGAGGCGGCCGGTAGCCGTGCGGACCTCGGCCACCGGCTGGTGATCCGGGCCGGACCGCTGATCCTGATCCGCTGCGCCTGACTTGGCCGCCACCTCTGGCGGCTGGTCCCGGCGGGTGCCCGCCACCTCCGGCGGCCGGCCACGGCGGGCGGCGGCGGAAGCCGGGCCAGTGCGGATGGCCGCGACAATCAGCTGGTCGGGACCTCCCGCCAGGCTGACCGGGCCGATATCGAGCACATTGGGCACCGGGCCGGCGGCACCGAGCAGGCCGCAGCGGATCTGGCGGCCCTCGCCGGTTCGCCGGGCGGCAGCGAGCTGGGTCTGCAGGGCTGCCCGCGCGGGCAGCTCCACGAAGGCCGTGAAGAGCTTTCCGGTGGCATATCCGGGAGAAAATCCGAGCAATTTGCCGGCCCGCCGGTTGGCCCGCCGCACGGTGCCATCGCGATCGAGCAGGAACAATGGCACCGGCGCCTCCTGGAAGACCGCATGCAGCAGCCGCCGGTCAGCGTTCAGCCCGCCGGCTTGCCGGTCCGGCCCCGGCCCGGCAGCCGCCTGCGCCCCCATTGAGGTAAGCGCGTCAATCGCCCCGTCCAGCTCGGCGAACGCGGCCTCGAGCACCTGCCGCAGATCAGCTCCCGGCAGCGAGGCGGCTTGCTGCAGCTGCCCGCGTCGCTCTGCCAGCCCGGAGATCTCGCTCTCGAGGCCCGGGCGGCCAGGGGAATACGGCATCGGCTCAGTCCTCTCTGCTAGCTGCCTCTGTCCCCTACCGCTCACGGGGGCCCGCAAACACCCGGCGGAATCTGGCGGCCAGTCTGGCATGTTTGGCGGCCTGGCTACGGGTACTGCAAAGGCCCGTCGACGTAGGGAGCTGACATGGCATCGTGGCAGTCCGCATCCGTAGCCTTCCTGGCCGCGGCCGAAGGGACAGAGGAAGTCGAACTGACCCAGCCCTGGCAGGCGGTGATCGCCAAGGGCGGCAAGCCCGTGCTGGTCTCGCCGGCGCCGCAGGAAATCCAGATGTTCGACCATCTCGATCGTGGCGACACACAGCTCGTCGACGCGAGAGTGGCGGATGCCGACCAGCGGGACTATGTGGGCCTGGTACTGCCAGGCGGCGTGGCGAATCCCGACCAGCTGCGCACCGACCCGGATGCTGTCGCCTTCGTGCGGGGCTTTATCGACGCCGGCAAGCCGGTGGCGGCGATCTGCCACGCCCCCTGGACGCTCATCGAAGCAGACGCCGTCCGCGGCCGCACGCTGACGTCATGGCCCAGCCTGCAGACGGACATCAGGAACGCCGGGGCGAGCTGGGTCGACGAGCCGGTCGTCATCTGCGACAGGGGCCGGAGCACGCTGGTCACGAGCCGGTGCCCGGACGACCTTCCCGCCTTCTGCGAGGCGCTCACGGAGGTATTTGCCCGGCATCTGTGAGTCGGCCAGGACAGCCCAGGGGGGCGCCATGAGCGAACGGGGGTCTGCGGCGCGGTGAACGTTAAGAGCACAGGACTGCCCGCCCGGGCCGGCGCCATCTTCTGCTGGGCCTTCCTTGTCTGGGTGCTGCTGACCTGGACGCTGACCGCAGAGCAGCTGCTGTTCGGCGCCGGTGTGGCTGCGGCGGTCGCCATCGCGCTCGCGCCGCTTGGTAACGCGGCGGGCCCCTGGCTGCTGCTCGATCCGCGCCGGCTCGCCGGAGCGATCTGGCTGCTCGCGGTGACCGCCGGCCGGATTGCCCGGTCGAACGTGCGGCTCGCGGGACGGATCTGGAACCCCCGCAGGCCGCTGACCAGCGGCATGGTGATCGCCGCCACGCGGGAACGCGGCGCGGGCGGGCTCACCGCCGTGGGCCTGATGACGTCGGTCGTGGTCGACAACCAGCTAGCCGACCTCGACCCCAGCCGCGGTCAGCTGCAGTATCACGCGGTCGCCGTTCCCGATGGCGGTCCCGACGAGGTGGCACGCGGCATCAACGTCCCGGCGGAGCGGCTGCTGCGGCTGCTGCGTCCGGGCCGGCTACAGCGTCAGGACCGGCTACAGCGTCAGGACCGGCTATCGCGTCAGGACCGGCTATCGCGTCAGGACCGGCTATCGCGTCCGGAAAAGGAGGGACGGCAATGACCGGTGTCTACGAAGCCGTCGCGATCGGGGAGGTCGTCATTGCGGCCCTGCTGCTGATCCGGCTGGCATCGGGCCCGACGGTCTCGGACCGCATCGTGGCCCTGAACACGATCTCGACGCAGGCGGCACTTGCCGTCCTGTTCTTCGCCGCCTTCGCGCGCCGCACCATTTACCTCGACGTGGCGCTCTGGCTGGCCTCCTTCAGTTACCTGGGGGCCATCGTCTGGTCACGGTACCTGGAACGGGGGCTGTTGTGAGGGAAGGCATCGTTATCGCGCTGGCTGCCATCGGCGGGTTCTTCTCCCTCACCGGCGCGGTGGGCATGCTGCGGATGCCCGATGTGTACTGCCGGATTCAGTGCTCCAGCATGACGATCACCATGGGCGCGCTCCCCTTGCTGGTCGCGCTCGTGGTCGGGGAGGGCCCGGTCAGCAGCTACGGCAGCCGCGCGCTGCTGGTGGCGGCGCTGCTGCTGATAGTGAACCCGGCAGCATCACACGCGCTGGCGCGGGCGGCCTACAAGACGGGCGTCCCGATGTGGCCCGGCGCCGTGGCCGACCAGGTCAGGGACCAGGTGGCGGCCGAAGCGCAGAGCGAGGCGCAATGAGCGCATTCTGGCTGCTCGACTACCTCCTGCTCGCGCTCATCCTGACGTCGGCGCTGCTGGTGCTCTTGCTCCGCAACCTCAACGGGGCGGTCATGGCGCTGTCCGCGGCCGGCACGCTGCTGTCGGTCTTGTTCGTCGTCCTCGGCGCACCCGACGTCGCGCACTCTGAGGTGGTCGTCGGGGCGATTGCGCTGCCGGTGCTCTATCTCGTGGCCATCGGCAAGTCACGAACCGTGGTCGATGATCCGGCGCTTGGCGAGACCCGCGAGCAGGACAGTGCAGCCACCTGACCGGCAGCCACCTGACCGGCAGCCATTTGCAGGGCAGCCGCCTGACCGGCAGCGGACTGACGGCCGCGCGCGGCAGGAGGCGACCGAGCACGAGCCGATCCACCGGCCCTGGCTTGGCACGCTGATCGTGGCCGGCATGGCCGCCGCGCTAGCGGCCGCGATGGCAGGGATACCGCGCGAGCATGCGGCGCTGCCCGCGATCGCCCGCTACGCACTTGAGGTGGCGCTGCCGAAGTGGGGGCTGACCGAGCCGGTCAACGAGGTTGTCTACGGCACGCGCGGGTTCGACACGTTCGGCGAGACGTTCCTGCTGCTGGCGGCCATCATCAGCGTGGTCCTGATTACGCGGCCGCGAGAGTCACGCCGGGGGTATTTCGGCGAGGAGACCGCGGCAGGACGAGAGCAGTCCGAGTCCGATCCGGCCGAGCCAGACGATGCGCGCGAGGACGCCGCGCGCTCGGCGGAGGGCCAGGAGCAGGACGAACGCCGCCCGGCGGATCAGGCCGGACCGCGGACGCCGGACCAGACCCCGCTGGGCTCCGCCGCGCCGGAGACTGCGGAGGCGATGACCGTCGTGGTCAGGACCGCGATCCGGGTAGCGCTGCCCATCCTCGCCGTGGCCGGGCTCTACCTGGTCGCCTGGGGATACTCGCCGGGCGGCGGCTTCCCTGGCGGGGCGGTCATCATGGGCGTCATCCTGCTGGTCTATGCCGGATTCGGGCACCGGAGGATCAGCCGGATAGCGCGGCCAGGGCTGCTCGAGGCGATCGAGATCGCCGGGGCCGCGGCCATCATCTTGACGGAGCTGCTGGGCCTGGTGCTCAAGGGATCGTTCAGTGCCAACTGGCTGCCGCTGGCAGCACCCCAGACCATTCTCTCCGGCGGAATAGCGCAGCTGTTCTCGGCCAGCGAGCTGATCGAGGTCGGCACCGGGCTGACCATCGCCGTCTTCGCGCTGCTCGCCATGGAGCACGACTGGACTCCGGACGAGCAGGACGTCTCCCGCGAGGATTCAGAGGCCTCGGAGAACTCTGGGACCGCAGGAGACTCAGAGAACACAGACGGCTCAGAGGGCTCAGCAGGGCCGGAGAGCGGATCCGGGGAGGCCGGCGACCGGCCCCGTGGCAGGAGCCGTCGGTGATCCTGGCGAACTACCTGACCTCGGCGGCAGTGTTCTGCATTGGCCTGTACGCAGTACTGACCAGGCGCAACATGATCAAGATGGTCATGGGCCTGTCCCTGATGGAGGCCTCCACTTACCTGTTCATGCTCTCGCTGGCCTACCGGGCGGGATCTACCGCGCCGGTGCTGCTGAGCCCGCCGCCCGGGGAGAGCACGCGGGCGCTGGCGCATGGCAACGTGGCCGACCCGGTGCTGCAGAATTTCTGCCTGACCGCGGTCGTGATCGGCGTGGCGGTCACGGCGGTCTTTCTCAGCGTGGTCGTCCGGATCGCGCAGCACTACCGGACGCTGGACTCCGACAAGGTCAGGGAGATGCGCGGATGACCGGCGCGGCCCTGGCCTCGCTGCTGCCGCTGCCGGTGGCCCTGCCGATCGCCGGAGCGGCCGCGGCGCCGCTGCTCGCCCGGATATCCGGCAGGCTGCCCGTCATCGTGTCGCTCGTCGCGCTCGGGGGCGCCGTTACCGTACTGCTGCTGGAGGCACCCGCCGTCTTCGGCGGCCGGGTGCTCGTGCACTATATGGGCTTCTGGAAGCCCGTCAACGGGCACGCGCTCGGCATCGCGTTCGCCGCTGACCCGTTCGGCCTGCTCTTCGCGCTGGCCGCGGCGGTGATCGGCGCCATCCTGCTGCTGTACACGCTGTCAGAGCTCGGCGGCCTGGGCCCGCGGGAGCTCGGCGGTTACGCATGCCTGTTCCAGCTGCTGCTGGCCGCGCTGATCGGGGCGGCGCTGACCGCCGACCTGTTCAACCTTTTCGTCTGGTTCGAGGTCGCCGCGCTGGCAAGTTACGGCCTGACGGGATTTTTCCTGGAGAGGCCGATCGCGCTCGAGGCTGCGTTCAAAATCCTGGTGCTCACGACGCTGGCCAGCTTCAGCATCTTCATCGGGGCCGGGCTGCTGTACGCCAGGCACGGTGCGCTGAACTACGCGCAGCTGCATGACGCGCTCCGCGGGCATGTGGCTGCGCCTGACCTGATCGCGCTCGGCCTGCTCATCGGCGGCTTCGCCACCAAGGCCGGGCTGGTCCCCTTCCACGGCTGGCTCGCGGACGCGCACACCGCGGCGCCGGGTCCGGTCTCCGCGCTCTTCTCCGGCCTGATGGTCAACCTCGGCATCGTGGCGATCGTGCGGGTGGTGTTCTGCGTCTACGGCCCGGGCAGCGCGCCGGTTCTCGGGCTGCTGCTGACCGTCGGGCTGATCTCCGCCCTGCTCGGCGCGGTGATGGCCCTGGCGCAGGATGACCTGAAGAGGCTGCTGGCCTACGACACCGTCTCGCAGATGGGAATCCTTGCCGTCGGCCTGTCGACGGGCACTGCGACCGGGATCGGCGGCGCCGTCTACCACCTGATCAACCACGCGCTGTTCAAGTCGCTGCTGTTCCTGTGCGCGGGCGCCGTCGTGCACCGGACCGGGCTCACCAAATTGTCCGAGATGGGCGGCCTGGCCCGCCGGATGCCGGTGGTCACGACTGCCTTCGTGATCGGGGCCCTGTCCATCGCCGGCATCCCGCCGTTCAACGGCTACGTGTCGCTCGGCCTCATCCACTCCGCACTGCTCGACCAGCATGAGGTGGCTGCGTACATCCTGATGCTGATCGCGCAGGTGATCACCATCGCCGCCCTCGGCAGGGCAGCGTGGCTCGCGTTCTTCCGCCCGCGGGAGGCCGGCCACGGGAAGCTGGAGCAGCTGCGGCCCGGCATGCTCGCGGGGCTGGCCAGCCTGGCCGGATGCTGCGTGGCGTTCGGCGTCGCCCCCGGGTTCTTTCTCGAGACCGTGATGGCGCCTGCCGTCTCCGGCCTGCTGAATCCGGCCCGCTACGCCAGCGCGGTGCTGGCCGGTGCCGGCCGGCTGCCGGGCTTGCACATCCCGTTTGATTACGCGTCGCCCGGCGAGCTGGCCTCGGCCGGCGCGTGCCTGGTCGTGGCCGGGGCGCTGGCCTGGGGCTACCTGCGCATCAGCGAACCCGCCCCGGTCCGGGTGCTGCGCGCCGCGCACAACGGATCGGCAAACGACTACGCCGCCTATGCGGTCACCGGGACCCTGGCGGTGATCGCCGTCCTCAGCCTCGCCCGATAACCCTCACCGGGCGGCGGCGGGAGCGAGCCAGCGCTCCATGCAGGCGAGGAGCCCTTCGGTGTCCACCGGCTTGGTGACGTAGTCGCTGGCCCCGGCGGACAGGCTCTTGTCCCGGTCGCCATGCATGGCGCGGGCGGTCACGGCGATGATGGGGAGCCGCGCGAACCGCGGCATCTCCCGGATCGCGGTCATCGTCGCGTGCCCGTCCATCTCGGGCATCATCATGTCCATCAGCACGAGATCGATGTCGTCACTGGCCAGCAGCATGTCTACGCCCTTGCGGCCGTCGGGCGCGTGCACGATGGCCAGTCCGTAGAGCTCGAGAATGCTGGTGATCGCGAACACATTGCGGACGTCGTCATCGACGATCAGGACTTTCTTGCCGCGCAGGACGGGGTACACGTCCGTCTCACCGGAAGCCGCAGCCGCCGCCGGTGACTGCTGGCCGGAGCCCGCCGGTGACTGCTGGCCGGAGTCGGCCGGTGACTGCTGGCCAGTGCCGGCCGGCGGCGGCGAGCTGGGTACCCGCGCCGGTGCCGAGGGCGAGACCGAGGCCGGTGCCGAGGGCGAGGGCGAGGGCGAGGGCGAGGGCGAGACCGGGAGAAGCCGCGGCCCGGCCGGGCGATTCGCCTCGTCCTGTCCGGCGGCTTCCGGCCGGGCCGGCGCGATGCCGTCGGCCGCTCCCGGGTAGGAGCACGGCAGGTCAAGGGTGAACGTGCTGCCGTTGCCGAGCTGGCTCTCCGCCCAGACGTGGCCGCCGAGCTGTGCGGCCACCTCGCGGCAGATCGCCAGGCCAAGGCCCGTCCCGCCATAGCGGCGGCTGGTGGTGCCGTCACCTTGCTGGAAGGCGTCGAAGATCGTCTTCAGGTTGTCATCTGAGATGCCGATTCCCGTATCGGTGACCGAGAAGGTGATGACCGGATCGGCGGCCTGACCGCGCGGCCCGGCCACGCCGATGCTCAGGTCCACGCGTCCCCGCGCGGTGAATTTGACCGCGTTCGACAGCAGGTTGTGCAGGATCTGGCGCAGCCTCTGCTTGTCCGTGAACAGTTCGGCTGGCACGTCAGCGCGTGGCTCGACCACGAACTCCAGGCCCTTGTCGGCGGTCAGCGGCTGGAAGATCGCCTGCAGCTCTTCTATCAGCGTGCTCAGGGCAAAGCGCTCGGGATGGATGTCCATCCGCCCGGCCTCGACCTTGGAAAGATCCAGGATGTCGTTGATGAGCTGCAGCAAATCTGATCCGGACGAGTGAATGACGTGCGCGTACTCGACCTGCTTGGGCGTGAGGTTCGCGGCGGGATTCTGCGCGAGCAGCCGCGCGAGGATGAGCAGGCTATTGAGCGGAGTACGCAGCTCATGGGAGACGTTCGCAAGGAATTGCGACTTGTACCTGGAGGCCAGGTCAAGCTGCTTGGCACGTTCCTCGATCTCCCGCCTGGCCTGCTCGATCTCGACATTCTTGACCTCGATATCGCGGTTCTGGCGGGCCAGCTGATCGGCCTTGTCCTCCAGGTCCTCATTGGAACGCTGCAGCTCCTCCTGCCGTGCCTGCAGTTCCCCGGAGCTGGCCTGCAGCTCAGCGGCCAGCCGCTGAGACTCCGCGAGCAGCGCGTCGGTCCGCGAGTTCGCGATGATGGCGTTGACGTTGACGCCGATCGTCTCCATCAGCTGCTCAAGGAAGTCCTGGTGCACCTGCGTGAACCGGTTGAACGAGCTGGCCTCGATCACGCCGAGGACCCGGTCCTCGAAGACGACCGGCAGCACGATCAGGTTGACCGGCGCGGCCTCGCCAAGCCCGGAGGAGATCTTCACATAGTCGGCCGGGGCCTCCGTCACGACGATGGGCTTCCTGGTCTTCGCCACCTGGCCGATCAGCGACTGGCCGAGCCGGAACTGGCTGGGCGCGCTGATATCGGCCCGCAGGCCGTACCCTGCGATCAGGCGCAGCCGGGCATCATCGCCGGCCGGGTCAGCGAGGAAGAACGTGCCGTGCTGCGCCCCGACCAGGGGGACGAGCTCGTTCACGATGAGCTCGGCGACGGTCGCAAGATCGCGGTGGCCCTGCATCAGCCCGGCGATGCGGGCGAGACTGGTCTGCAGCCACTCCTGCTCATGGTTGGCCTTCGTGGTCTCCCGCAGCGACTGGACCATCGCGTTGATGTTGTCCTTGAGCTCGGCGACCTCGCCCTGGGCCTCTACCGAAATGGACCGGGTGAGGTTGCCGGTGGCCACGGCGCTGGTCACCGCGGCGATTGCCCGCACCTGGCGGGTCAGGTTGCCGGCCAGCTCGTTGACGTTCTCCGTCAGCCGCTTCCAGGTGCCGGACACGCCCTCGACCTCGGCCTGGCCGCCAAGCCGTCCCTCGCTGCCGACCTCCCGCGCGACGCGGGTGACCTCGGCGGCGAAGGACGACAACTGGTAGACCATCGTGTTGATGGTGGTCTTCAGCTCCAGGATCTCCCCGCGCGCGTCGACGTCGATCCGCTTCGACAGGTCGCCCTGGGCGACGGCAGTGGTGACCTGTGCGATGTTGCGCACCTGGCTGGTCAGGTTGGTCGCCATCGAGTTGACGTTGTCGGTCAGGTCCTTCCAGGTCCCGGCGACGTTGGGAACTGTCGCCCGGCCGCCGAGAATGCCCTCGGTGCCGACGTCCCGGGCGACCCGCGTCACCTCGTCGGCGAACGCTGACAGCTGGTCGACCATCGTGTTGATGGTGTCCTTCAGCTCCAGGATCTCCCCGCGCGCATCGACGCGGATCTTCTGGCTCAGATCGCCCCTGGCCACCGCGGTCGTCACCTGGGCGATGTTCCTGACCTGGCCGGTCAGGTTGGCCGCCATGACGTTAACTGACTCGGTCAGGTCCTTCCAGGTGCCGGATACGCCTTTCACGTCGGCCTGGCCGCCGAGGCTGCCATCGGTGCCCACCTCGCGGGCCACCCTGGTCACCTCGTCGGCGAACGACGAGAGCTGGTCGACCATCGTGTTGATGGTGTCCTTCAGCTCCAGGATCTCCCCGCGCGCATCGACGGTGATCTTCTGGCTCAGATCGCCTTCCGCGACGGCCGTTGCCACCTGGGCGATGGAGCGGACCTGCGCGGTCAGGTTCCCGGCCATCGAGTTCACCGAGGCGGTGAGATCGCGCCAGGTCCCGCCGACGCCGGGCACTTTCGCCTGGCCGCCGAGAATGCCCTCGGTGCCCACCTCGCGGGCCACCCTGGTCACCTCGTCGGCGAAAGACGACAGCTCGTCGACCATCGTGTTGATGGTGTCCTTCAGCTCCAGGATCTCCCCGCGCGCATCGACGGTGATCTTCTGGCTCAGATCGCCCCTGGCCACCGCGGTCGTCACCTGGGCGATGTTGCGTACCTGGCTGGTCAGGTTCCCGGCCATGGCGTTGACCGACTCGGTCAGGTCCTTCCAGGTGCCCGCCAGCGCGGGCACCTCGGCCTGGCCTCCGAGCTTGCCCTCGGTGCCGACCTCGCGGGCCACCCGGGTCACCTCGGAGGTAAAGAGCGCGAGCTGATCGGTCATGCCGTTGAACACCGTGGCGATCTCGTCCATCAGCGGGTCACCCACCTGAGACAGGCGGGTACCGAAATCGCCGCCCCGCACTGCCATCAGGCCCGCCAGCAGATGCTGTAAACCCGGGTCGGCAGGCCTGCGCAGGTCGGCAGGCGGCGTGCCCGCCTCGGCGGCCTTCGTCATCAGTGCTCCTCGTGGATCTCACCGGCACGGGCCGCGTGACGTCGGCGCGCTGCCGTTAGTGACAGTTCGATACTGCCACGATCGGCGTTAGCGGGATGATGAGTCAAAGCCGATAAGGACAAAACGTACCCGGTAACGGGTGATCTGGCTGCTGGTGGGCCAGTCCCAGGAAAGCGAGTGACCGTGACAGCAGCAAGCGGCGACGGCGCGGGCGCCCGGCTGACTTCGCTGATCGCCCGGCAGCGGCAGGAGCTTGACGCGGTCCGCTCAGGCGCCGCCGCACGCTGCGTCGTGGACCTGGCCCGGGGCATGCTGATGGAGCGGCTTGGCTGCGGGCCCGCCGAGGCGCAGCGGCAGCTCGCGCACCTGGCAGCAGAAGCCGGGACGACAGTCGCCGAGCTGGCCGCCGAGGTGACCAGCCAGGATCCGGTGGCAGCCGCGGAGCCGGCCGGCCGCAGGCCCAGCCTGGCCGGGGCTGCCATCGAGGTGGCCGACGACGGTGCCGGTATCGCCGCTGCCCTGCTGGATCAGGCACTGGCCCCGGCGGGCGCGACCGCGGTGGCGCTCTGGCTGAACGACCCCGATGGCGGCCTGCAGCTGGCTGGCGAGGCCGGTTTCGGGCCGGGTGAGGCCAGCCGGTGGCGGCGCATACATCCGGAGATGAACTCGCTGATCCCGCAGGTAGCCCGCGACGGCGGTGAGCTGTGGTGGCCGGGCGGGCGGCCGGACGGAGATAGCACCCCGCTGATCGGCCGGTGGCCCGCGGGAGCCCGCGCGGTGCTGCCGCTGCGGGTCGCGGGAGCCACGCTCGGAGTGCTGGAGGCATGCTGGCCGGTGCCGCTTGAGGACTTCGACGCCGCGCTGCGCCGCCAGCTCACGGCCCTCGCCGATGTGTGCGCCCAGGCACTCGGCGCACGGCTCCCCAACGGCGACCTCGCCGCCGACCACGGCGCATCCTGGCTCTTCGGGCTCCTGGACGGCGTCATCGAGTCAGCCATGTTCGCCTGTGCGCTGCGCGACGGCGAAGGCCGGGTGACCGATTTCCGCATCGACCACGTCAGCGAGGGTCTCCGTGACCCGGCAGGCCGGAACGCGGCCGAGCTGGCCGGCCGGACCCTGCTCGAGGCGTACCCGGCGGCGGCGGCCGACGGCGGCATGTACGACCAGGCGGCCCAGGCGCTCGCCAGCGGCAAGCCAGTGCACATTCCCGGCGGCGTCATCAGCGCGCCCGGCACGGCGCTCGGCGACGCGGCAGTGGCGCCGGTGCTCGACATCCGCATCGCGTCCCTGTTCGACGGCGTGGTGATCGCCTGGCGGCGGGCAGACGAGGCCGGGCGGGCAGACGAGGCCGGGCGCCTGGCGGTGCTGCTCCAGCATGCCGAGCGGCTGGGCCGGATCGGCGGCTGGGAGGAGAACCTGGTCACCGGGGACGTCCGGTGGACGGACCCGACGTTCGCCCTCTTCGGCCAGCAGCCGGGAGACCCTATCCCGGTCGCGGACCTGCATGCCCATGTGCCGGCTGACGATGTCCCCGGTGTCGAGCGCTTTCGCGACACGCTGCTGCGGGAGAAGAGGGCGACCGCCGCCGCATTCCGGATCATCCGGGCCGACGACGGGAGCACGCGGCAGATGCGCGTCTTCGCCGAGCCGGTGACCGATCCAGCGGGCACCCTGGTCGCCTTGCGCGGCGCGTTCCAGGACGTCTCGGCTCATTACCACACCCAGGTCGCGCTCGCCGCGACGCGTGACCGGCTGGCCGATACGGAGGAACGCGCCCAGGAGGAACACCGGCTGGCCCTGCGGCTGCAGCAGGCCATCACGCCGCGGTCGGCCCGGCCGGTCGAGGCGGCCGGGCTGGACGTCGCGGCACGGTACCGGCCGGCCGGCCCAGGGCACCTGGTCAGCGGCGACTGGTACGACACGGTCATGCTGCCGACCAGGCAGGTGCTGCTGGTGGTCGGCGACATCGCCGGGCACGGAATCGACGCGGTGACCGGGATGGTCGCGCTGCGCAACTGCCTGCGCGGGCTTGCGATCACGGGCGCCGCGCCCGCGGCGCTGCTCGGCTGGCTGAACGGCGTCGCCTGCCATCTCACCGACGGCATCATCGGCACGGCCATCTGCGGGCTCTACGATCCTGCCAGCCGGACCCTGCGGTGGTCACGGGCCGGTCACCTGCCGCCCGTGCTGGTGCGGGACGGCCGGGCCGCGGAGCTCTCCCTGCCCCAGGGGATTCTGCTCGGCGCAGACCCGGACGCCTCGTATGAGGAAGTCACGACGTCACTGCGGCCTGGGGACACCCTGCTGCTTTTTACCGACGGGCTGATCGAGCGCCGAGGCGATCCGATCGACGAGTCGCTGCGCTCATTGCTCCGCATTGCCAGCCGGCCCGTTGCCGACGTCGCGCGATACGCCGACCACGTGCTGGCCAGCGCTGCCTCGGACACCGACGATGACGCCTGCCTCGTCGCTGTCCACCTTCAGTGAAGGCGAGCGCGGTGCGTTATTTCGCCGCATCCGGCACGCCGGGCGAATCCGCGGGCGGAGGCGCCAGGCCGGCGTCGAGTGCCTCCTGCACGCTTCCGTAGAACGGCAGCCGGTCGGCCAGCCCGGTGATCCACAGCGCTTTTGTGTACTTGTAGCGCGCGCCCGCCAGCGCCAGCGTTCCGCCGGAGGCCCCGAGCTTCTTCCAGTGGCCGACGATGACCGCCAGGGAGCTGGTGTCCATGAAGTCGACCGCTGCCAGGTCAATGATGATGCGGCTGCGCTCCCGGCGGGCGCGGGCCAGGCAATCATCGAGCTGACCGCTGGTAACGACGTCAAGGTCGCCGCTGACCGTGACGATCACGCTGTCCCCGCGAGGCTCGGACGACAGCCGGAGCGCATCCAACCTGCCTCCTGCGAAACGGGCCCCGGGCGAGGCCGTGATATGGCGCCCCAGGGCGGGGCCCGCGATACGGGCCATCGTATGCCGGCCACCTGCCGCCCGCGAATACGCCGGCCACCTGCCGCCCGCGGCAGGCCGACCAAAGCCGCCCGGGATACGCCGGCCAGGCGGCGCCCGCGGCAGGCCGGCCAAAAGCCGCCCCCTGCGTGCATGCCGTCGCCGTTACGGGGCAAGACTCGATCACGGATGCGGGCGTAGCGTTCTGATGGCCGCGATTCCGGCGGTTGCCCGCTGGCCGACGGCGCTCGGACCGGGCAGCGAACGGGCAGAGCGCCCGGCACTGACAGAGGGAGGTGCTTGCCCTGGGGCCGAGGGGGACGCCCGGCGCAGCTCCGCCGCGCCGGTGTCCGTCGACGTGGCCTGCCGGCTACCGGCCGGGCACACCCGGGGTATGACGATGCCTGACGCGAATCTCTCCGACGAAGGCTTCCATCATCTGGCGCTCTTGTACCGCAGTAGCCAGGAGTATCTGTCGACCCTTCTCGCGTTCGTGCGCACCGGCCTGGCCCGCGCCGAGCCAGTCTTCGTGGCCGTGCCCGCCGCGGCAGGGGAACTACTGCGTGACCGGCTGACGCCGGCCTCAGGGCAGGTCACCTTCGCCGACATGGCCAGGATGGGCCTTAACCCGGCGCGGATTATCCCTGCTGTCAGGACCTTCGTCGATGCGCACCCGGGACGGCGCATCCGGTATGTCGGTGAGCCGGCCTGGCCCGCGCGCTCTGCCGACGAGCTACGCGAAACCGCCAGGCATGAAGCGCTCGTCAACCCGGCGTTCTGCGACGCGCAGGTCACAATATTGTGCCCCTACGACGTCAGGGCACTCGCGCCTTCGGTCATCGCCGACGCCAGGCGGCTCCACCCCGTCCTGCTCCGGCGGGGCGAACAGCAGGCCAGCCCGGAGTACCCCGGGCCTGACCTGCTGCCGCCAGCTTTCGACGCACCGCTGCCCGAGCCGCCGCCGGGCGCAGCCAGGCTCCGTTACACGGCCAACCTGCGGCCGGTACGCGACGTCGTCGCCAGCCACGCAGCCCAGGCAGGGCTCACGCCCGGTCGCAGCACCGACCTCGTGCTGGCGGTCAGCGAGATCGCCGCAAATACGGTCCGTCATACCCGGAACGGCGGCACGCTGCTTGTCTGGCGCACCCCGGACTGCCTCATCTGCCAGATCCATGACCAGGGCCGCATCACCGACCCGCTGGCTGGCCAGCGCCCCCCGGCGCTCGACGTTCTCGGCGGACAGGGACTCTGGGTGGTCAACCAGGTCTGCGACCTGGTCGAGATGCGCTCAGGCCGGACCGGCACCACCGTCCGGCTGCACATGCGCCGCCCGGCGTAGGACGCAGCCGGTACATGGGCCGGCGCGGGCGAGGCTAGCGGGCTG
>Ga0302314_10002100_pt1 | contig 37219 bp, 31 predicted proteins | sample III_Palsa_N2_3_FD_200533 | JGI IMG/M metagenome (GOLD analysis project Ga0302314, IMG submission 200533) | Peat permafrost microbial communities from Stordalen Mire near Abisko, Sweden - III_Palsa_N2_3 | ecosystem: Environmental > Terrestrial > Soil > Palsa > Peat permafrost | place: Sweden...
GCGGCCCCGACCCGGGTGCTTCCGGCGCCTACGTCCGCAGGCCCGCCGTCAGCAGCAGTGCTCGTCCTTGAGGTACTCGAGCCCCCACATGTGGTGCCCGCAGTCGGGGCCCCAGCTCTCGTGCGTCCAGCTGTGCGACCAGGTCGGCTGCTGTCCGCTGCCCTCGCCGTTGACGCACGTGTTGCCGAAGGCCGGGTTGAGCACACTGACCACGCCCACGGAGTTCCCGCAGACATTGACGGGGATGTCGACCGGGATCTGGATCAGGTTGCCGGACAGGACTCCGGGGGAGTTGCTGGCCTCGCCGTAGGCGTTGCTGTCGGCGGACGCCGCTCCGGCCCCGGCGAGCATCATTCCGCCGACCATGGCGGCCACGGCGACAGCCTTGCGCATTCTGCTCATACCTGCTGCTCCTCTTTTCTGCGTTCGTGAATCTGGCGGCTGCCGGAGGGTGCGTCCTCGTGCGGATGCCCCGATCGGCAGTACGGCCACTCTTCGTCACGAACGCGCGGCAGGAGGGGTGCCACTTCGTCGTATCACCCTGTTGGGGGTATGTGTCGCCCGTGCGAGGGCCCTTTTGAAGGAAATACCTACGGTATTCCTAATTCTGGGTGCAGGGCCGAATACCGCTCGGGCGCGGGTTCGCGGGGCAACCGCAGGGGGCGCTGTCGGAGCCGGTCGGGCCGCTCCGCATAATGCAGATATGCGAACTTCAGCCAGCCCCGCCAGAGCCGTCGTGCGCCGCTCGCTCCACCCGGTCCTGCTGGGCGCCGCCGTGCTGGCCCTGGCGACCGGATGCTCCAGCGGCAGCACCACCGTCCAGCGGGTCGCGCCCGGTGTCGCCACGTCCACGACGAGCACCGACGCCGCAGGGACCTCCTGGAGCATGCGGGCCCGCAACGTCGATCTGGCGATCAAGAACGCCGCCGTGCACCTGGGCCCCTCGGGCACGGCCCGGCTGGAGTTCACCGTGGACAACGAGGGCCCGGTGGCCGAGCACCTGGACACGGTGTCGGTCCCGGGCCTCGGCCAGGCGACGCTGCAGGGCAGCGCCGGCGCGGCCAATGCGCTGTCGACGGCGGGCGTACTGATCTACTCGGGCGGCAGCGCGACCTTCGGCACCGCGGCGCCGTCGGTCACGCTGCCGCCCTCCAAGGACCTGAAGGCGGGGGGCACCACCCAGGTCCTGCTCGTGTTCGGCATCGCCGGCCTGGTGCACCTGACCGTTCCGGTGCTGGCCGGCTGAGTCGACTAGTTGACGGCGAGGTCGTCCGCGTGGACGTCGCCCTGTGAGTACCAGCCGTGGACGTACACGGTGACCGTGCCGGACGCGCCGGTGGTGAAGGGCACGGTCAGTTCGGTCCAGGTGCTGGAGCTCGCCCAGGTGCTGGCCGTCGCGCCGCCGCTGACGCCCAGGTAGGCGTAGCTGCCCTGGACCCACCCGGTGAGGGTGTAGCTGTGGTCCGGGGCGAGGGTCAGCGTCTGGCCGCACTGGCCGGTCTGCGAGGAGGTCGGGGCGACCTGCAGCGCGTACGAACCGGAGTGGACCGGGCTGGTGACGACCGCTCCGCCGGGCTGGCAGGTCCAGGGGTTGAGGCTGCCGCTCTCGAAGCCCCCGTTGACCAGTGAGCCCGAGCCGCCGCCCGAGCCGGTCACCGTGAGCGTGTAGGCCGCGGTGTGGCTGCCCGAGGCGGCCGTGCCGGTGACGGTGACCGGGTAGGTCCCGGCCGCGGCGGTGCTCGACGCGGTCAGGGTCAGCGTGGCGCTGCCTCCGGAGGTCACCGAGGCCGGGCTGACGGACGCGGTGACGCCGCTGGGCGCCCCGCTCACGGAGAGGGCGACGGACTCGGCGCTGCCGCTGGTCACCGCGGTGCTGATGGTCGAGGTGGCCGAGCCGCCCGGGGCGACCGACGCGGACGAGGGGGCGTCGGCGATCGAGAAGTCATTGCCGGGTGTGACCGTGCCGCTGCTGGTGAAGGGCTCCATGGCGTGGCTGAAGTCCCAGGTGTTCTGGGCGATGCCGGAGCAGGTGTCCGAGCCGGCCGTGCCGACGCAGCCGCCGTTGTCGCGCTGCAGCGCCCAGAAGGACAGGTTGGCCAGGCCCTTGGCCGCGGCCCACGCCTCGACATTGACGGCGTCGGCGACGGTGGTGGTCTCGGCCGCGCCGTAGTCGTCGATGCCGGGCATCATGGTGATCCCGATCATGCCCCAGAGCTGGGCGGGGGTCTTCGACGGGTAGAGCGAGGCAAGCTGGCTGTAGAGGCCGGTCGCGGCGTTCTCGGCGTCGGTGCCCATCTCATGGGTCGCGCCGTCGTAGTAGTCGAAGGTCATGATGTTCACGACCGACACCACGGCGTTGTTGGCCACCGCGTTCTGCAGCACGGCCAGCCCGCTGGCGGCCAGGCCGCTGGTGGTGGTCGGCAGGGTGTACTGGAACTGGACGGTGCGCCCGGTGCTCGCCGCCCAGGCCTCGACCTGGGCGATGGCCTGGTTGCGCCGGGTGATCCCGGCGGTGTCGGTCAGCGAGTTGTCCTCGGTGTCGAGGTCGATCCGGCTGAGGTTGTAGGTGGTGATCACGCTCTCGTAGGCCGCCGCGATGCTGCTGACACTGGTACAGCTGTCGGCGATGTCGGTGGCGGTGTCGTCGGCGGTGTAGCCGCCGAACGAGGGGATCACATTGCCGCCGGCGGCCTGGATGGCGCTGATGTCGCTGCCGAAGGTCGAGGAGGCGATGGGCTGGCTGGTGTCGCCGTTCCACAGGGCGGTGCAGGAACCTTTGCTGGCCGTCTGGATGAACGCCATGGTCAGGTAGTCGGCACCGGACTCGGTGGAGAGTGTCGCTGGGCTGTCACCGTTGTACGCCTCGAAGTACGGGGCGAACACATGCGCGGGGAGTGGGGTCGCCGCTGCGTGTGCGGTGTCTGCGCCGGTGGCGAGCAGCCCCGCCGAGGCGGCGGTGGTCGCGAGCAGACCGGTGAGCAGGGTACGGAGAATTCCGGGGCGTCTCATGCGGGCTCCCATGTGGGGTGGGGGTGCAATTGGTAGAGACCTCTGGCTGATCACTGTCAATATTTGGACTAGACCACTCAACTGTCAAGAGTCCTAACAGTTCCCGTGTCGCAACCCGTTGGAATGGATCGTTCCGGTCCACATGTGGCGACAAATCGTACACACCGTCATAAAGCAATCGGCTGTGTGTTTTGCGTCACTATTGGGTGTTCGAATCGGCCCCGGCGTCACCCTCGGTCATGTCCTCCCAGCGTTCTCCCAGTGAACGTCCAGTCATGTGCCCTGGCCTGCAAGGAAGTTGCAGTTTGCAGACGCCCTCCCGGGGGCTCGGCCGACACCCTGAGTCAGATCGGGTTCGAAAGAAGGTTCACGGAAAAGTCTTGTGATGATCATTGATCTTCAGTAGTCATAGCTGCACGCAAAACGCCTGTGGCTCAAGATGCCGGGGCGTCGCAGGGGGCGACTGATGATCCGGTCGCATGTTGGGAATAAGGGGATCCACTACATGCTCGAAGGTTCCAAGATATTCACGCGTTCCGGAGTGCGCGCGGCGGCTGTGCTGCCCACCGCTCTGGCGCTGGCCGGGGCGTTCGCGCTCGGCGGTCCGCTGAACACGGCCACCGCGGCCGCTGCTCCCGCTGCGGCCACGCCACTGGCCAACACCCACCCTGACTGGGCCTCGAAGTCGGCCGACCGCGGCTCGGTCGCCGCCGGCAGCGCCGTCTCGACCACTGTCTACCTCGCGGGGCAGAACCCGGCCGGCCTGGCCGCCTATGCGAAGGCCGTGTCCGACCCGTCGAACGCGTCGTACCACCAGTACCTCACCCCGGCCCAGTTCTCGGCCGCCTTCGGCGCCACGCCGCAGCAGATCTCCGCTGTCGAGGCCTGGCTGCGTTCGTCCGGTCTCACGGTCACCGCTGCCGATGAGCACTCGATCACGGCCAGCGGCACCGCCGCCGCCACCGAGAAGGCCTACGGCACCAAGCTGGACACCTACGCGGTCGCCGGCAAGGACTACCGCGCCCCGGTCCAGAACGCGGTCGTTCCGGCCTCGGTCGGCAACGCCGTCCTGACCGTCGGCGGCCTGGACACCATGTCCCTCGTGATGAAGCCGGCCAGCCTCGTCGGCGAGCAGACCACCGCGGCCGTCCCCGGCCTCAGCAAGGCGCCGGCGCAGCAGTCCAAGGGTGCCGACGGTGCGATCTTCCTCGGCCCGAAGCCGTGCTCCTCCTACTACGGCCAGCTGAAGGACGTCAAGGACCCGGCGTTCAACGGCAAGAAGGACAACCCGTACGCGGTCTGCGGCTACTCGCCGGCGCAGCTGCGCGGCGCCTACGGCGTCACCAGCAGCCACCTCACCGGTGCCGGTGTGACCGTGGCCGTCGTCGACGCCTACGGGTCGCCGACCATCCTGCAGGACGCGAACCAGTACGCGGTCAACCACGGTGACAAGCCCTTCGCGAAGGGCCAGTTCAGCGAGACGGTCACCCCGAAGCAGTGGATCGACCAGTCCGCGTGCGGCGGCGGCGCCGCCGGTTGGGCCCCCGAGGAGAGCCTGGACGTCGAGGCCGTGCACGCCATGGCCCCCGGTGCCAAGGTCCACTACTTCGGTGCCAACTCCTGCGAGGACCCGGAGCTGCTGTCGACCTTCACGACCATCGTCGACACCCACGCGGCGGACCTGGTGTCCGACTCGTTCGGCGGCGTCATCTACTCGACGCAGGGCAACGAGGCTCCGGCCGTCGAGGCCGAGTACACGCAGATCTTCGAGCAGGGCGCGATCGAGGGCATCAGCTTCGCCTTCTCCGCGGGTGACTGCGGCGCCGAGAACCCGACCACCGGCTGCGGTGCGCAGGACACCTCCACCACCCCGCAGGCCGACTTCCCGTCCTCGGACGAGTACGTCACCTCGGTCGGCGGTGACAGCGTGGCGATCAACAGCCGCAACCAGGTTGTGGGCGTCACCTCCTGGGGCACCGACGCGTGGGAGCTCAGCAAGGGCAAGTACCAGGCCCAGGGCTGGGTGTACGGCGGCGGCGGCGGCACCAGCGACACGTTCGCCCAGCCGTGGTACCAGCGCGGCGTGGTTCCCACGAAGCTGGCCGAGACCCTGCCCAACGGCACCAAGGTCGCCTCTCCGATGCGCGTCTCGCCCGACGTCTCCATGGACGCCGACCCGACGACCGGCTTCATGATCGGCATGACCCAGACCCTGCCGAACAAGAAGACCGGCTACGCCGAGAGCGGCATCGGTGGCACCAGCCTCGCCTGCCCGCTGTTCGTGGGCCTGCAGGCCGACGCCATGCAGCGTCAGGGCGGCCGGGCCATCGGCTTCGCCAACCCGGTGCTCTACCAGAAGGCCAACAGCCGCGCCTTCACCGGTGTGAACGTCAACGGCCTCGGCGCCGGCACCGTCAACATGCTGCCGGCCTTCGGCACCTACCCGACGCTGGTCTTCAACTTCGGTGACGACGGCCTGCTCAAGGTCACCAAGGGCTACAACGACGCCACCGGCATCGGCATGCCGTCGGCGTCCTACCTCGACTGGAACCCCCGCGGCTGGTAGTCGGTCAGTAGGCAGCAGTCAGTAGGCAGCAGTCAATAGGCAGGCTCGCCCCCGCGATCAGCGAACGCGCTGGACGCGGGGGCGAGCCGCGTTCCGCTGTCGGCGATCCCCGGTGGTCACCGCGGCGGATTCCGGCAGGGTGGAGCCATGTCCCTCGGATTCAGCGGTGAAGTGGCGGAGTACTACGCGAAGTTCCGGCGCGGCTACCCGCCGGAGATGCTCGACGCGCTGCAGGAGGCCTTCGCGCTGGACGCCGAGGACCTGGTGCTCGACCTCGGCTGCGGCACCGGCCAGCTCGGCGTCCCGATCGCGGACCGCGTCCGCGCGGTCGTCGGCATGGACCCGGAGCCGGACATGCTGCTGCTCGCCAGGCGGACCGCCGCCGAGCGGGGAGTGCCCAACACGCAGTGGATGATCGGCTCCGACACCGACGTACCGGCGCTGGGCGCGCTGCTGGGCCCGGCGTCGCTGGCGATGACCGTGATCGGCAACGCGCTGCACTGGATGGACCACGACGAGCTGTTCCGGGTGCTCCGCCCGCTGTCGCGCCCCGGTGGCGGCGTCGCGGTGCTGGCCAACGGGACCCCGCTGTGGCTCCAGGACAGCGAGTGGTCGCGGGCCCTGCGCTCCGCCCTGGAGGCCCACTTCGGCTGGGAGCTGAAGGCGACCTGCGGGACCGACGACGAGGCGCGGCGCCGCTACGCGGACTCGCTCCGGGCCGCGGGCTTCGAGGAGGTGCGGGAGATCGCGATCGAGTACCGCGACGACCTGGACCTCGACCAGGTCATCGGCGGGTTCCTCTCCGCGACCTCCCCCGACCTGCTGTCGGAACTGCGTGACCGTTCGGCCTTCACCGACCGCCTCCGCCGGACCCTTCCCCCGCCCCCGTACACCGAGGTGGTCCCCGTCGTGGCCCTCGTGGGCCTGGCGCCGCAGTAGGCCGGTGCTACCGGACCGCGCTCTTGGGGCAGTGGCCCAGGGAGAAGGCCAGCAGGGCCAACTGGGTGCGGTTGGTCACCCCGGTCTTGCTGCGGATGCGGCGCAGATAGGTGTCGACGGTGTGGGGGCTGAGGTTGAGGCGGTGGGCGATGGCCTGATAGGTGGCTCCATCGACCAGGTGCTCGAGGACCTGGTGCTCCCGGAGGGTCAGGACCGGCGTGTTCACGTCGGGGGCGGGGGAGTCGGGCTCGTTGTGCGGCACGGCACGTTCCTAGGGTCTGGGCAGGGTGTGTCGGGGGCGGAGGCCTTCGGGGCCGTCAGCCCCTGGGGGTGAGGCGGGGGCACGGCAGCTGGGGAGGGCAGTACCAGCCGCCCCACGAGGTGTCTATCCCGGCGACGGTGCTGTGCGAAGCTGCGGGTGCCGAACCGGAGGAGCCGGTGCCGAGGACGGCGAGGAGGGCGACGAGGATCATGCCTGCGGCGGTCAAGGGCTTCACTTGCTGGCTCCAGGTGGAAACTGTGCTGGTGGGACTGGTTGTCCTGTAGATGTGAACATTCTGTTCCGACGAGGAATCCACAGCCAGTGGTTGCGTGCCTCACCAACGTGTCTGGCAACAAGGGGAGTGGTACGCAAACATGGACAAAAAGCAAGAATCGGGTGTCGGGCTGCCATCCCACCCTGATCGGACGGACACCCAGGTCTACTCCTGGGTCCTTGAGCACCACAGCGTGGACGCCTCCCGGATCGCCGTCGGGCTCGATCTTCCGCTCGAAGCCGCCGAGGCATCCCTGCGCCACCTGGTGGATCTGCACCTGGTCTTCCCCGACGCCGACGACCCACTCGTGGGCTACGCCGTCGCCCCGGAGACCGCGATGGCGGAGCTGGCCGCACCGGTCGAGGCGCAGATCCGCAGCCGGCAGGAGCAGCTGTCGCAGGTGCGCACCCAGCTGGGTGCCTTCTTCCCGCACTACCAGCGCGCCTGCGGCCCGGGCGCCTCGAACCGGGGGCTGGAGGTCATCTCCAACCTGCAGGAGGTCAGGGCCGCACTGGGCCGGGCCTCGGACGACTGCCGCCACGAGGTCCTGGCCAGCCAGCCCGGCGGCGGCAGCCGGGTCAGCGAGGCCATGGAGGAGGCGCAGGCGCGCGATCGCGCGCTGCTCAGCCGGGGCGTGCGGATGCGCACCCTCTACCACCACACCGCCCGTTTCAACGGCCCCAGCCAGGCCTATGTCGAGGCGGCGTCACGACTGGGCGGGGAGTACCGCACCGCGCACGAGCTCTTCGGCCGGATCATCGTCTTCGACCGTGAGCTGGCGTTCATCCCCACCAGCGACGGGACCTGGGGCGCGGTGGCGATCCGCGACACGTCCACGGTCGCCTACCTGTGCGAGATCTTCGAGCACGCCTGGGCCCATGCCAGGCCCTTCACCAACGCCTCCGACGACGGACTGGAGCAGGTGGCCAGGGAGCTCGACCGGACCATCCTGGAGCTGCTCGCCGCCGGGCTCAAGGACGAGACGATCGCCCGGCGACTGGGAATGTCCCTGCGCACCGCCCGCCGCCACATCGCCGACATCATGCAGCAGCTGAGTGCCGACAGCCGGTTCCAGGCAGGAGTGGCAGCGGCCAGGGCCGGCCTGCTGGACGACTGACCGTGCGGCCCCGCGCCCGGGTCACGCGGCGGCGGGGCCGGGAGTCCGGTAGCGGCAGTACGTGACTGGTCCGCCCCCTTCGTTCCGGGTCACCATGGCTCCCACGGCGCCAACCGGCGCCGTGGGAGCGGAGGGCTCGACATGCACTGGGGGCAGGACGGTGAGCAGCCGAACGCCGAGCTCTTCGTCCGGGAGGTCACGGCCTTCCTCCGCGCCCAGCGGGACGGGAGACCGGCCGTGCTGTGGCCGCAGTACGACCATCCCGCCGTCGAGAGCCCGGAGTTCGACGGGCAGTTGACCTCGCTGGCCGCCGATCTGGCCGCCTGCCTCGGCAGGCCGGTCCAGGCCCATCCGGCGGGCCCGCCCGGCCCACCGTCGGACGGGCCCCGCACCACCGTCGCCGAGGGCCTGCTGATGCAGGGCCTGGGCGCCAGCGGGGTCACCGTCACCTCACCCGCCGGACCCGGGGGAACGACGCCACGGCGCCAGCGGATCCGGCTGAGAGCCGGCGAAATGCTCTATGTGCCGTGCGGCACCACCTACACGGTCGACCGGCAGGCCGACTCGCAGTACGGGGTGCTCACCGTCGCCCCCGACGGACCCGCCGACTGAGCGACACCACACGCGGCCTTCCTGCGCCGCCGATCCATTCCTTCCACCCGGCCCGACGCGGCCGACGGACCCGACCGACGCACGCCCGGACGCAGATCCGGTCGTCTCATTTCGTGGACGCAAGAAAGGGGGGAGTCCATGGCCGACTCGGAAGCGACTCCCGGGCAGGTCCGGTTCACCGTTCTGGGGCCACTGGGCATCACCGACGGCAGCGAGACGGCGATCCTTCCGCCGTCCAAACCGTCCGCCCTGCTGGCTTCGCTGCTGCTGCACGCCAACACGGTGGTCCCGGTGCCCTATCTGCAGCGTGCCATCTGGGGCGAGGAGCCGCCGGAGACGGCCAAGGCCGCGGTGCAGACCTGCGTCCTGCGGCTGCGCCGGCTCCTGGGCAAGCACGGGCTGCCGGCCTGCGTGATCGAGGCGGTGTCGGACGGCTACCGCATCAACGCCGACGCCACGACGCTGGACCTGCTCCACTTCCGCGGCCTGCTGCACCGGGCGCGGGCCGCGGACAGTCCCGCCGCCGAGCTGGGACCGCTGCGCCAGGCGCTGTCGCTCTGGCACAGCAGACCGATCCTGGGCAACGTCAACTCCGCGCTGCTGCAGCGGGATCTGATTCCCCGGCTGACCGAGGAGTGGCTGCAGGCGGTCGAGCGGATCTTCGACATCGAGCTCGCCCTCGGCCGCTACCGCGAAGTGCTGGCCGAGATCGTCTCGATGGCGCGCAGCCACCCGGCGCACGAGCGGTTCTGGGAGCAGCTCATCGAGGCCCTGCACCGCACCGGCCGGCGGGCCGAGGCGCTCGCGGAGTACCGGCGGGTCAAACAGCACCTGCTGGACGAGCTCGGCATCGACCCCGGTCCCGCGCTGCAGCGCCTCGAGCTCGCCATCCTGCGCGGGGATCCGCCGGAACCGGCGCCGCCGGCCCTGGATCGGCGGGCGCCCTCGGGCTCGGTGGTCCTGGAGAGCCTCCTGCAGGCCGGGCTGCTGGAGGAAGGGCCCCAGGGGGACTACCGGATGAACGAACTGCTTCAGACCTTCACCCGCGCGGCGGCAGGCGAACACACCGTGTCCGGCTCCTCCACCGCGCTGCTGCTCCGACGAACGACGAGGACATGAGAGACGTGGCCACTGCATTCGAGTCCATCGCGGAAACCCGGCCACGTCTGCGACGGGACATCCTGTTCACGCAGACTCCCTCCGGCGTGCTGTTCCACAACGCCCAGGGCGGGTTCAGCCTCCATACCAAGGCCGCCTACCGCTTCGCCTCCCTGGTGATCCCCCACCTCGACGGCGGCACCAGCGTCCGCGACCTCGCCCAGGGGCTGGGCGAGCCCCAACGCGACATGGTCACCAAGCTGGTCAGCGCCCTCTACGAGCACGGCTTCGCCCGCGACGCGGTGGCGGCCGGAAGCTCCGGTGGCGCCGACGAGCCCGGGATCACCCCCGAGGTGGCCGCCAGGTTCGCCGCGCAGATCGCCTATGTCGACCACTACGCCGACCACGACAGCGACCGCTTCCGGCGGTTCCGCGAGACCCGGGTGGCGGTCCTCGGCGACGACCTGCTCGCCCGCTGGTGCGCGCTGAGCCTGGTGCGCAACGGCTGCGCGGAGATCGGCGTGCTGCAGGGCGCCACCGCGCACGACCACGACCTGGAGCAGGTCAGGAGCGAGGCGGAGGCGCTGACCGAAGCCGGCTGCCCGGTCTCGGTGAACCTGCTCCAGCCGGTCGGCGACGCCCTGTTCGGCTGGGACCGGCTGGACGGCTACGACGTGGTCGTGGTGACCGGCGGACCGACCGGACCGCGGCAGGTGGCGCAGCTGCTGGAGGCCGGTCTCCCCGCCGGGCGGACCCTGCTCCCGGCGTGGACCTTCGGCGGACGGGCGGTCATCGGTCCGCTGATGGAACAGGGCCGGACCGGCTGCTGGGTCTGCGCGGTGCTGCGGCTGAGCGCCAACGGCGATCCCGCGGCCGCCGCCGACATCTGGAGCAGCATCGCCCCCGGGGCCCCGCGCGATCCCGCCGCCCCCCGGCTGAGCCGCCCGCTGGCCGGCATGCTCGGCAACCTGCTCGGCTACGAGATCTTCCGGGTCGCCACCGGCGCGCTGCCGTCCGAGACGACGGATCAGCTGATCGTCCAGGACCTGGAGTCCCTGGACGTGACCGCCGAGGGCCTGCTCGCCCATCCGCGCTGCCCCTACTGCTCGCCCGCGCTGCCGATGGACGGCACGGACGCCACCGCGCCGGACCTCTGCGCCCTCGACGACGCGATGCCGGCCGTGGAGGCCGTGGAGGCCGCGGTCGAGCAGGCTGCGAAGGACACCGCCCTGGCCGAGCTGAAGACGCGGGGCGTCCTGGTCGCACCGACTGCCGGCGTCTTCGGGGACTTCGCGGACGAGGACTGGAACCAGAGCCCGCTCAAGATCAGCACGATCGGCCTGGGGACCGGCCACGCCGCCCGGCGGCAGATCTCCGCCTTCGACCTGCACCATCTCGCCGCCGCACGGCTGAGCGTGCTGCTGCGGGCGGCGGAGGTCTACGCCGAGCAGGTCGTCCCCGTCTCCGGGGTGCTCACGGGCACGGAGCTGGAGTCCGCCCGCGCCACCTGGCCGCTGATCGGACCGGAGCGGTTCAGCACCGCCAGCGGCACCGGTGTCCCGGCCGACCGGGTCCCCGCCTGGGCTCCCGCGACCTCCCTGCTCAGCGGCGACACCGTGCTGGTGCCGGTCGCCGCGTTGCGCACCTTCGGCCCGCACAACCAGGAGCGCCTCTTCGAAGCCACCTCCGCCGGGACCGGAGCCGGCTCCACCACCGCCGGGGCGGCGGCCCGCGGGCTGCTCACCGCCCTGGGCCACGACCTGCTGCGCCGGGCGCTGCGCGGCAGCGTCCCGGTGACCCGGGTCGCGCCGGAGCCGTTCGCCGGGGACGCCGAACTCACCTTCCTGGCCAGGTCGGCCGAGAACCTGGAGGTGGAGCTGGAGCTGCTGGAGCTCGGCGACCCGGCCGACCGTCCGGTCCCGGTGCTGCTCGCCCGCGCCACCGACCCGGGGACCGGCGTCCGGCACTGGGCCACGGGCAGCGCGCTCACCTGGCGGGAAGCGGCGGTCGAGGCCGTCCGCGACCTGCTGGGCCGGATCCAGCTGAGCCGTGAGCCCGGTGCGGCGGACGGTGTCGACACCGGCGACCCGCTCTTCCGCGACCTGGACGTCGACGGCCTCGTGGCCGGCGGCACGGCCGCTGCCGAACCGCGCTCCGCGTCGAGCTGGGGCACCGTCCTCGACCGGCTGCGCGGCGCAGGTCGGGACGTGCTGCTCGCCCCGGTCGAGGCACCGGATCTCGCCGCGGGCGGAGTCAGCGTGGTCCGGGTGCTGGTGACCGAAGGAGCGGGCCGTGACGATCGCTGAGCTCCTGCCCGCCGTGGAGCCGCCGGTCACCCTGGGCTGCACCGGGCTCTGGCCCCGGACCTGCGAGGATCTGGCCGCGCTGCTGGCCGACGGGCTGAGCCGCCACGGCACCGACGGTGACGTCGAGTTGTCGGTCCTGGGTACCCGGGACGCGCTGTCGTCGCCGACCGGGCCCTCCCGGCCGGTCGGGAGCACCCCCGTCCACCTGTACGGGCACCAGGCCGTCGTCGGGCCGTTCCCGGTGGACGGCAGGGTCTCCCCGTGTCCGCGCTGCCTGGCCCGCCGCTGGCAGGCCGTCCGTTCGACGGGCCTGCGCGACGCCCTTGAGCTGGGCGGGGAGGCCAGGTCCACCGGGGAGCCGCCCTGGGCGGTCCCCTTCCTCGCCGACACCCTGGCCGCCCTCATCGCCGCGCACCGCGAGCGGCAGGAGGGGCAGGCGGACCACGGGTTCCCCCCGGTCTACCTGATCGACTGGGAGCGGCTGCTGGTCGAGAGCCACCCGCTGGTCCCGGACTCCGACTGCCAGGACTGCGGCGGCGGTGGCGAGCACCCCGCCGACAGCGCGGAGGGCGCCGCGGTCACCCTGACCGCCGTGCCCAAGCCCGCGCCGCAGGTGTTCCGGCAGCGCGGCATCGAGAGCTACCGGCTGCCGGTGGCGGCCCTGGCCAACCCACTGGCCGGGATGCTCGGCAGCACGGTGTCGCCGGACCTGTGCTCGGTGTCGACCTCGGCCACGCTCGGCTGCCTCACCGTCCGGTCCGCCGACTACCTCAACGAGTCCTTCTGGGGCGGGCACACCGGCAGCTTCGGGACGAGTTCCACCGTCGGGCTGCTGGAAGGCCTGGAGCGGTTCGCCGGGATGCGCGCGAGCTCCAAGCGGACCACCGTGGTCGGCAGTTACGACGAGCTCGCCGACCGGGCCGTCGATCCGCGCGAGTGCGGTGTCTACTCGGACGCGTTCCACCGCGACCGGCCCTGGCTGCCGCCGTTCACCCCGGACCGCGAGATCCCGTGGGTCTGGGGCTACTCGCTGCGTGACCGGCGCCCGCTGCTGGTGCCCGAGGTGCTGGCCTACTACGACGCACCGGGCCCGCCCGAGGACCGCTTCGTGCAGGAGAGCTCCAGCGGCTGCGCCTCCGGCGGCTGCCTGGAGGAGGCCGTCTACTTCGGCCTGATGGAGGTCGTCGAGCGGGACGCCTTCCTGATCGCCTGGTACGCCCGGGCCGAACTGCCGGAGATCGACCCGCGCAGCAGCACCCGTGCCCAGACCCGGGCCATGGTGGACCGGTTGGAGATGTACGGCTACCGGGCCCGCTTCTTCGACACCAGGATCACCTTCCCGATCCCCGTCGTCACCGCGGTGGCCGAGCGGATCGACGGCGGTCCCGGGGCGCTGAGCTTCGGCGCCGGGGCGAGCCTGGACCCGGAGTCGGCGCTGTCGGCGGGGCTCTGCGAGATCGCCACCGACTCGGTCAAGCTGGGCCGGATGGGGGCCTACCAGGGCGACCGGCTGCGGGAGATGGCGGCCGACCGCGAACGGGTCGAGACCCTGCACGACCACCCCATGGTCTACGGGCTGCCGGAGATGGCCCACCACGCCGACTTCCTGCTGGGCCGCGGACGCGAGCGCTGCTCCCTCGCGGAGACCTTCCGCAGCGACGCCATCGCCCCCGGCACGGACCTGGGCCAGGACGTGCGGCGCTGCGTGGATGCGGTGGCCGCCGCCGGGTTCGACACGGTGGTGGTCGATCAGACCGCGTCCGTCCAGCGTGACCTGGGCTTCCGCACGGTCAAGGTGCTCGTGCCGGGACTGGTGCCGATCGACTTCGGCTGGGCCCGGCAGCGGGCGCTGCACCTGCCGCGGGTGCGCACCGCGATGCGGGACTCCGGGCTGCGGCACCGCGAGCTGCACCAACGCGAGCTGCGCGTAGACGAGCTCAACCCCGCCCCCCACCCCTTCCCCTGACGTGAACCAGAAAGGAGCGGCCATGGGTGTCGCCCATGAGTACGCCGCCGCGGTGCTGCACCGGACCAGGGTTCCGATGGAGCCGGTCGGGTTCGAGCCCGACTGGGACGACCAGCCCCGGGAGCACCGCTACCTCGCCGGGGTGGAGCGCTTCCCGCTGCCGCCGTGGCAGGTGGCGCCGGGGGCGACCGTCCAGCGCGGACTGCACGGACCGGGCGGCGACCGGCCGTTCAGCCTGCCCCTGCTCGGCGGGATGCTCCAGGACTCCTACGGGCTGGTCGGCCGAAGGCTGGGGGTCCACGCCAATGTGAACCTGCCGTCGATGCCCTCCTACCCCTTGGCCCAGTGGTCGCGCGGCACCGCCTCCGGCGGTGGCCTCTACCCGCTGCGCGTCTACTGGGCGGCCGGCCCGAGCGGACCGCTGACACCCGGCGTCTACCACTACTCCGCCCCGCACCACGCGATGGAGCGGCTGCTGACCGGGGACGCCTCCGCCGAGGTCCGGGCGGCGGTCGACGGCGGCCTTCCCGAGGACGCCGACCAGTTCCTGATCCTCGGGGTCACGTTCTGGAGGAACACCTTCAAGTACAACAGCTTCGGCTACCACGTCGTCACCATGGATGTGGGCGCGCTGCTGCAGACCTGGCGGATGTGGGGCCGGGCCCAGGGACTGCGGCTCGGCTCGGCGCTCTGGTTCGACGAACCCCGGCTGAGCCGGCTGCTCGGAGCAGGCGAGGAGGAAGAGGGCCTGTTCGCCGTCGTCCCGCTGCGCTGGGAGACATCGCCTGACGCCGCTGTCGCCGGGCCGCCCGCCGCCGGAGCTCCGTGGACGGCGCGGGTCCGGGCCGTCGAGCAGGAGCGGTCCCGGTCGGTGCTGGCCTTCGACACGATCCGGCGGATGCACGCGGCGACCCTGGCGGGCGCGGCCGAGCGGCCGGACCCGGAGGCGCTGACCGAGGCCCTGCCCCGGCCGGTCCCGGCCGGGGGCGAGCGGATCGGGCTGCCCGCTCCGCTGCCCCTGGACACACCCGTCGACTCGGCCCTGCGCGCCCGGCGCAGCAGCTTCGGCCGGTTCAGCGGGCACCGGCCGCTGAAGGCCGGCACGCTGTCCGCGATGCTGGCCGCGGCCGAGAGCGGCGCACGGCTGGACAGCGATCTGGACGCACCCCATGGCGCATCGCTGACCAGGCTCTATGTCTGCGTCAACCATGTGGAGTCGGTGGCCCCGGGCAGCTATGTCTACGACGGCGGCCGGGACGGGCAGGGCCCGTCGCTGCGGCTGGTCAGGCCTGGTGCGCCCGGCTCGTTCGTCCAGCGCGCCTACAGCATGGACAACTACAACGTGGAGCAGGCCGCCGCCGTGATCGTCCCGGCGGTGCGGGTCCCCGCACTGCTGGACGCGGTCGGGGACCGGGGCTACCGCCTCGCCAACGCCGCCGTCGGGGCGACCGCCCAGGCCGTCTACACGGCCGGAGCGGCGGCGGGCATCGGCTGCGGAGTGGCACTGGCCTTCGACGGGGTGTCCTACATCGAGGAACTCGGTCTGCAGGACACCGACGAGACACCGCTGCTGATCATTCAGGTCGGCCACGAGCGGGCCCGGCCCGCCGACTTCCGCTACCGGACGGCCTGAGCCGATGAGCCATCAACCAACGCATGATCAGAAAGGGGGCGGCATGACGCTCACGCTGAGTCGGCGCTTCATGCTGCGGGTCGCCGGACTGCCGATCGAGGCCGTGCAGAGCCTGCGCTGCCCGGACGTCCGCCGCCGCGCCGAGGAACTGCTCGCCGAGGAGGACCGGCTGCGCGGACAGGGAGCCGAACTGAGCGACGGTCTCGCCGGACTCGTGACCGCGATCGAGGACGGCAAGCGCCGCCGCCGGGTACTGGCGCTGCGCCGACAGGTGTTCAACAACCGCCTGCCGGGCGACGTTCCGGCGGCCCTGGAGCTGGCCGGGTCCCTCGGCGGGCCGACCGGTGCGTCACTGGCCTCCTGGCTGACCGATCGCCACCGCCTGGAGGACTCGCGCCGGACGGCCGAGGCCGCGTTCGACCGGGACCTGGCCGCCAGCCGGGCCGCACTGCGCAGCCTGGGCGAGGAGGAGCGGATCAGGATGGGCCTGCTGCTGGCCTCGCCGACCCTGGAGGGCCAGTTGGACGCCTTCGTGCGGGCGGCGGCGGACGCACCGGACAAGCGCGGCCGCAAGCTGGAGCGCTCACTGCTGGCCTACCTCTACCGGACCGCGTGCAAGACCAGCCCGTTCTCCACCTTCACCAGCCTGGCCACCGGGCAGTTCGACCCGTCGGCGACCGACGGGACGGCCGAGGTGGCGGTCAGTCAGGAGTGGAGCGGGCACCCCAGGCTCAACGTCCTGGTCCTCGCCCGGCTCGCCCAGGTGATCGCCGATGACCCGGAGCGCCGGGGCGACCTGCCGGTCGCACCCGCCTCCGGCCTGGTCCTCGGCGAGGGACGGATCCGCTACGTCCGCCGCTCGACCTCGGCGGGCGACGACAGCCGGTCGGTGACCTTCGACACAGCCAGGGACCAGGTCTTCTTCCTGCGCAGCAGCGGCCTGCTGGAGCGGCTGCTGGAGCTGTTCGGCGAGCGCCGGGAGCTGCGCTGCGCCGAGGTGCTGGCCTGGCTCGGAGCCCAGGCGAACGCCGAGCCCGAGAAGGCCGGACACTACCTGGACGCACTGCTGGACCTGGGCCTGCTGCAGCTGGCGGCCCTGGCCACCGATGTCCACGACCATGACCCGCTGCGGGCGTTCCAGGCCTCACTGCGGAGCCTGGACCGCCCCTGGGCCGAGGCGGTGGCCGACCGCCTGGAGGGCCCCGCCGACTGGATCGCCGACTACCCCCGGTGCGGGGTGGGCGAACGGCGCGCGATCCTGTCCCGGCTGCGCTCGGAGCTGCTCGGCATTCAGAGCGAGCTGGGCGCGCAGACGCCGTCCCTGCCGCAGATCCTGCTCTACGAGGACGTCACCACCGCGCCGACGACGGCCGATCCGGTCCTCTGGGAGCGGCTGGCGGCGGAACCGCTGGAGGAGCTGTCGCCGCTGTTCCCCGCGTTCGACGCGATGCTGGCCAACCGGCTCACCCTCAAGGGCTTCTTCTTCGCCCGGTACGGGCGCGGCGGGCGCAGCGACGACCTGCTCACCCTGGTCCACGACTTCCACGAGGACATCTTCGACCGCTACCTCGACTACACCACGAAGAGGTCGCGGAGCCTGCCGGACGGCAGCCCCCAGCCGGAGCCGAACTGGCTGCGGCTGCCCGAGGTCACCGCGCTGGACCTGGCCCGGCAGGAGTTCGTCGACCGGATGCGCCGCAGCTGGGCCGAACTCCCGGCGGAGGCGGAGGAGTTCCTGCTCGACCCGGTCGCGGTGCGGAGCGCCGCCGCCCATCTGGCGCCGATCTCCAGGGGGTTCGAGACACAGAGCTACTTCCTGCAACTGGCCGACCGGGACGGCGACCCGCTGGCCGTGCTCAACAACTCCTACGGCAGCGTCGGCTTCCCCTTCACCCGCTTCACGCACTGCTTCGAGCAGACCGGTCAGGACAGCACCTCCCTCGCCGCCGACCTCAGGGAGACCCTGCGGAGCTGGCAGCCGGACGGCGCGGTCTTCGCGGAGGTCGCGGCCGGATCCGCGACCACCAACCTCAATCTGCACGGGAGGCTGACCGACTACCAGATCGTCTGCCCCGGCGAGGTCAGCGCCGCCGCCCCGGAGCACCGGCTGCCGCTGGACGATCTCCGGGTCGAGCACGACGAGGCAACCGACCGGCTGGTGCTGCGCTCGCAGCGCCTGGGCCGTGAGGTGGTGCCGCTGTACTTCGGCTACCTGGTCCCCGACGCGCTGCCGGAGATCCCGCGCACCCTGCTGCTGCTGGCGCCGAGCTTCCAGGTGCAGCTGGACGTCTGGCGCGGCGTGCCGCAGCGTCCGCCCGTCGACGGCGTCACCAGCCGCCCCCGGGTCCGCTACCGCAGCCTGGTCCTGCACCGGCGCCGCTGGACCGCCGACAGCGGCGTGCTGCCCGCCCGCGAGCCCGGCCGCACCGAGGCCGACTGGTATCTGCAGTGGCAGCGCTGGCGAGCCCGGCACGGCCTGCCCGACCAGGTGTTCGCGCGCGTCCACGAGCAGCAGCAGGAGGGCGCGGGCCGTGCCGGGTTCGGCAGCGGCAAGCCCCAGTACGTCGACTTCGCCAGCCCGCTGTCGCTGCTCGCGCTGGAGGGCGCGATCGGCGGCAAGCAGGCCCGGGTCGTCTTCGAGGAGATGCTGCCGGCCGAGGACAGCCTGCATGTGCGCTCCGAACAGGGCGGCCATGTGGCCGAACTCGCCGTCGAGCTGATACCGGCCGCCACAGACCCGAACCCGCAGGAGGGACCGTCATGAGCACCACCCTGGAACCGGCCGTCGACACCGGAGTCGGCGAGTGGCAGGCATTCCACATCTTCTACTCGGCCAGCCCGCGCCCGCTGCTGCTGCAGTGCATCGAGCCGCTGGTCGACGCACTGACCGCGGAATCCCTGCTGAGCGGGCACTTCTTCATCAACTACTGGCTGGAGGGCGCCCATGTCCGCCTGCGGCTGCTGCCCTCCCGCCCCGGCGCGGCCGAGACGGTGCGGGAGCGGGCCGAGGCGGCGATCACCGAGTTCCTCGGCAAGCGCCCGGCACTCTACGAGGTCCCACCCGGCTACCTCGACGACTACTACGACAAGCTGTTCGCGCTGGAGTACTCGGCGGACGAGCGCCGGGCCCTGCTGGGCCCGGACGGCACGATGCGTCTGCGGCAGAACAACACCTTCAGCGCCGAACCGTACGAGCCCGAATACGCGAAGTACGGCGGCCCGGCCGGTGTGGCCCTGGCCGAATGGCACTTCCAGCAGTCCAGTGAGCTGGTCCTGGCTGCCAACCGCACCCTGAACCTGCATCTGCGCACGGTCGCCCTCGGCTTCGCCGCGCAGCTGATGATGGTGATGTCCGCCTGCCTGATCCAGGACCCGGACGAGTTGATGCGCTTCCTCGACACCTACCACGCGTTCTGGACCGGAGCCTCCACCACCGAGCCGGCCACCGACATGGCGGACTTCGAGCGTGCCTACGAGGCGGCGGGCGCGTCGATGGTGCCGCGCTTCCGCCGGGTGCTGGAGGCCGTCGCGCAGGACGACTTCTCCACCCTGCCGCGCACCCAGCGCCGCTGGGCCGAGCACTGCCGTGAACTGCGCGGACGGATCCTCGACCTCGCCCACCGGGGCGACCTGGTCTTCGACGCCCAGGACGCGCCCGCCGCCGACCCGGTGGTGGCGCTGCCGCGACTGCTGGTCCCCTTCCTCCACATGACCAACAACCGGCTCTCGATGAGCATCCAGGACGAGGCGTACCTCGCCTACGCACTGGCCCGAGTGCTGCGCGAGCCGCAGCAGCCGCTCGCATGACCGCCACCGACGTGCTCGGGGCCCGGCCCTGCCTCCGGTCCGAGCTCCGGGTCAGCCGCCCGCTGCTGCGCGGCCCGGCCCGGATCCGGCTGCTGCTGGACCCGATGACCGGCACCCAGATGGAGATCGCCGCCAAGGTCCACTTCGTCATGGACCGCCTGGACGGAGTCCGGACCCTGGACCAGATCGGGGACGACTACGCGGCCCACTTCGGGACCAGGCTCGGCGAGTCGCAGTGGCAGCAGCTGCTCGGCCTGCTCTACGGGCGGCGACTCCTGGTCGGCACCGCGCCGGCCTCGTCCCAGCCGCGGCGTCGCACCGGCGCCGCGCAGCCGACCCTGCTGGAGGGCAGGACCCGACTGGTCCCGGACACCCCCGCGCTGATCGAGCGGCTGCACCGGGCCACCCGCTTCGTCCGCAGCCCCTTCTTCCTGGCCCCGCTGCTGCTCCTGCTGCCGGTCATGCTCACCGGCCTGGCCCTCCAACTGCCGGTTCTCGTCGACGACACCGCCGAGCTGGGCCATCGGCCGTCGGCGCTGGTCGCGGTGATCGTCACGATCTGGGTCAGCATGGCCCTGCACGAGCTGGCGCACGGCCTGGCCGGGCGTGCCGTCGGCGGCAGCGTCAGCGAGATCGGCGTCCGCTGGCGGCTGCCGATGGTGTACCTCTACTGCGACGTCGACGACGTGCGCTTTCTGGGGCGCCGTCGGCAGCAGCTGGCCACGGCCGCGGCCGGGGTGCTGATGAACCTGGTCTTCCTGCTCCCGGCCTACCTGGTCCTGCTGCTGCTCGGCGGCGGTGCCCAGGCCCACCCGGTGCTCGGGGCGCTGCTGCTGCTCGGGTCGGCCGCCGGGCTGGCCAATCTGCTCCCGCTGCCGCCGCTGGACGGGTACCGCCTCCTGGAGTACCTCCTGGGGACGGCCCAACTCTCGGTGGAGAGCGCGCGGTTCACCATGCTGGTGGCACGTCGGCTGATCCGCAGGGGGCCGGGAATCGCGGGGTACCCGATGCGTTCACGGCTGGTCCTCGGCGGTTACGCCCTGGTGTGGACGCTGCTGACCAGCGGCCTGCTGGCGGTGGCCGGACTGGCCCTGCGCGCGGTGCTGCCGGGCAGCCTCGCCGAGTTCGCCGTCCCGCTCCCGGCCGTGCTGGTCGGCTGGACGCTGATGCTGCGGTCCCGTTGGCTCACGCGGACCTTCCTCGTGCGCAGGGGCCGGACCGCTGCCCGGGGCGGTGACGCGCAGTGACCACCCTGCTCACCGCCCCCGCTCCTTCCCGACCGCTCGCCCTCGCCCAAAGGGAGTTGGAACAGCGGCTCGCCACCTGGGCAGCCGCATCGGCGGCCCCCGCACCACGGGTGTCCACCCTCGGCGACACCGATGCGCTGCGTCCCGAGCCCGCGGCGGCAGTGGCGCGACGGGCTCTGGCCACCGTCCATCTGACCGCCGAATCCGTCCTGATCGGTCCCTGGGGCGGGGTTTCCGACGCCTGTGGCAACTGCCTGGCCATGCGCTGGCAGCGGCTGCGCTGCTCCGCGGAGCGCGACGCGTTGGAGACCGGCACCGGGACCGCCGCGACCACGGCGGGGTGCTGGCCGTTGATCACCGACTTCACCGCCGCAGCGGTCTGGGCGGTCCACAGCCGGATCGCGGACGCGGCGGACGCCGACCTCCCGCAGGTCACCGCGATCGACCTGGCGACCCTGCGGACCACCACCGTGCCGCTGCTCGCAGACCCCCTCTGCCCCCACTGCGCCGCGACGGGGCCAGGTCGCCGCGCCGAGGAGCCCGAGCTCCCGCTGATCTCCCGGCCGCACACCAGCGACCGGAGCCACCGGCTGCGCTCTCCCGGCTCGTACGCGCTGCCGGCCTCCGCACTGGCCAATCCCGTCTGCGGAGTGCTCGGCAGCGGCATCTGGACCGACCTGTCATCGCCCACCATGGCCCCGGTGGCAGGCAACATCCTCATGCGCACCCGCCTCGGGCTGGGCGACATGAACTGGAGCGGCAAGTCCACCTCCTACCGTGCCAGTCGCGATCTGGCCCTGCTGGAAGGGCTGGAGCGGTATGCGGGCACCCATCGCCGCTACGACTCCCCGCCGCTGGTGGAGTCCTACGAGACCCTGAGGGACCGGGGCGTGGCGGCACTGGATCCCCGCGACTGCGGCGAGTACCCGCGCGGGACCCATGCCGCCGACGCCGGCCCCGGCCCCTTCGACCCCTTCCGGCCGATCTCCTGGGTGCAGGGCTACTCACTGCGCAGCGAGCTCCCGATCCTGGTCCCGCTGCGGCTGGCGTACTACTGCGAGGGCACGGCGGCGGACGGACTCGTCGACGAGTGCTCCAACGGCTGCGCCATCGGCAGCTGCCTGGAGGAGGCCGTCCTGTCCGGCCTGCTGGAGCTGATCGAGCGGGACGCCTTCCTGCTCGCCTGGTACGCCGGCACTCCGCTGACCGAGATCGACCTGCCCTCGTGCGACAGTGCCGCGATCCGCGCCATGGTGGACCGCGCCCGGCTGTCGGGCTACCGCATCCACGCCTTCGACACCCGGTCCGATCTGCCGGTCCCGGTGGTGACGAGTCTCGCGGTGCGCGAGGACGGCGGGCTCGGGACGCTCTCCTTCGCGGCGGCCGCCGGATTCGAACCGTCCGCCGCGATCGAGGCCGCGATCGCCGAGACACTCACCTACATCCCGCAGCTGCCCGAACGGATCGAGCAGCGACTGCCCGAGATCACCGCGATGGTCCAGGACTTCGACCTGGTCGGCGGCCTTCCTGACCACTCCGCGCTGTTCGGGCTGCCGGAGATGGCGCAGCATGCCGCCACCTATCTGGCACCCTCGTCGGTGCGCCCCGCTGAGTCCGTCTACGCGGACTGGCAGCGGCAGCGCCCCCGCACCCGGAACCTGCTGGAGGATGTGCGGTTCTGCAGGGACGCCCTGGTCCGGGCCGGTCACGATGTGATCGTCGTGGACCAGACCTCCCCGGAGCAGGAGCAGCTGGGCCTGCGCACCGTCCGGATGATCGTGCCCGGACTGCTGCCGATCGACTTCGGCTGGACGCGCCAGAGGGCCCTGGGCATGCCCCGGCTGCACGACGTGGTCGAGCGGCGCGGTGGTGCCCTGCGACGCATACCCCACCCCTTCTCCTGACAGGACAGAGAGGAATCCAGGACGTCATGACAGACCAACGACGTGAAGCAGTGATCGTGGACGGACTGCGCAAGAGCTACCGCGGCAATGCGGCGGTGCGGGGGGTGAGCTTCACCGTCGCACGGGGCGAGATCTTCGCCCTGCTCGGCCCGAACGGCGCGGGAAAGACCACCACGCTGGAGATCCTGGAGGGCTTCCGCGCCCGGGACGGCGGATCCGTCGATGTGCTGGGATGCGACCCCGGGGACCGGTCCGAGGGGCGCAGACTGCGCGAGCGGATCGGCCTGGTGCTCCAGGACATCGCCGTGGAGCCGTATCTGACGGTTCGGGAGACCATTGCCCGCAACGCCGGCTACTACCCGGCTCCGCGCGGCGTGGACGAGGTCATCGAGCTCACCGGCCTCACCGGCAAGGGGCGCTGCAAGGTCAAGGACCTCTCCGGGGGCCAGAAGCGGCGGCTCGACCTGGCCCTCGGGGTCATCGGCAACCCCGAGCTGCTCTTCCTGGACGAGCCCACCACGGGCTTCGACCCCGGTGCCCGGCACGGGGCCTGGAAGGTGATCCGCAACCTTCAGGCAGCCGGCACCACGATCCTGCTGACCACCCACTACATGGACGAGGCGCAGGCGCTGGCCGACCGGATCGCGGTGATCGCCGCGGGGGAGATCGTGGCCACCGGCACCCCGGCCACCATCGGCGGCCGGGAGACCGCACGCAAGCGCATCCAGTTCCTGCTGCCGGCCGGTGTCGACGTGGCGGACCTGCCCCTGCCGTTCAGGTCGGAGGTCGGCGGACTGGTCTCCACCGAGGTCGACGACGCCACCCGGGCGCTGCACGACCTCACCGGCTGGGCCCTGCGGCACGGTGCCGTGCGCGACGGGCTCACCGTCGAGCAGCCCACGCTGGAGGACGTCTACCTGAGCCTGACCGGCGACGTCGCCGGCGTACCGGATTCGCCCCCACGAGAGCTTCAGCCGACCAGTCGGAGCCAGCCATGAGCAGCACGACCGCTACGCCCACCGCGCCCACCGCCGCCGTGCGGGAGCGCCCCGCCGCCCGCCGGGGCGTCCTGCGGTTGATGGTGCATCAGATCAAGTACGAGCAGCTGTCCTTCTGGCGGAACCCGCAGCCGATGATCTTCACCTTCGCGCTGCCGGTGATGGTCATCGTGATCTTCGGCCTGGTCTTCGGCGGCAGCGGGAGCGGCGACAGCTTCTTCTACGGGCTGTCCGGCATGGAGTACTTCACCCCCACCGTCGCCGCCCTGTCGGTGTTCGGCACCTGTTACGGCCAACTCGCGGTCACGCTGTCGATCAGGCGCCAGAACGGAATCCTGAAGCGGATCCACGCCACCCCGGTGTCGTCGGGAATCTACTTCGTGGGCCTGCTGGCGCACTGCATGATGGTGTGCGCCGTCGATGTGGCGCTCATCGTCGGAACCGGCGCCCTCTACGGTGTGCCGATGCCCACCCACTGGGCCGCCGTCATCGTCACCCTCGTGCTGGGCGCCGCGTGTTTCTGCGCCATCGGTGTCGCTGTCTCGTCCCTGGTCAGTAATTCGGAAGCCGCATCGTCCGTGGTCCAGTTCGTCCAGTTCCCGATGCTCTTCATTTCAGGGAACTACTTCCCGATCCATTCCGCCGTGGTGAACACCATCGCCGGCCTGCTGCCGCTGCGGCCCTTCAACCAGGCCCTGCTGCCGCCGTTCGCCGAGCACTCCGGATTCCAGTGGCACGACCTCTCCATCCTGCTGGCCTGGGGTGTTGTCGGGACTCTGGTCGCCGTTCGGCGGTTCCGCTGGGACCCCCGGCCCGAATAGGCCGCAGTCATTCCACTGCTGACAGCGAAGTGACAGCGGAAGACAGCGGGTCCTGCCAGTGCGGTCCGATAGAAATAATCCATCAAGCAAGAGCTGCACCGCACAGAAGCAGTTCGGACAATCAAAAGGAGCCATCATGGACAACTCCCTTTCCACCCTGACGCAGGAGATCATGGAGCTCGAGGCTGACACCTTCGAGATCACCGACTACGCCGACGCCGCCGAGGCCATGAACGCCTCGACCTGCTCCTCCACCACCAGCTCCTGCTGCGGCGGTGGCGGCGGCAAGAGCACCAGCTGATCCACCGCTTCCACCTGACAGGCCCCCTCCCGTGTCCCCGACCGGAGGGGGCCTCGTCGTCTCTCTTTCACGGTCCGCCGGTTGAGTCCCGCCGAGGTTCTCGCCCACACACGACCCTCCGCTGGCATGTGCTGCGCCTGGCGGTGTGCGCACTGGTCCACGGCCGTGCCCCTGTCGTGGCGCGACACCCTTGTAGGATCCGCAGGATGGCAGAACCGATCAAGACCACCACTGCTGCTCCCACGCGTGACCGGGTCATCGGCCGGATCGCTGATCACCTTGTGGCCCGGGCTCCCGGACACCCGCTCCGGGTGGCCGTCGACGGCATCACTGCGGCCGGGAAGACGACCCTGGCCCGTGCGCTGGTCGCCGCGGTCAGTGACCGCGGTCGACCGGCGATCCACCTGTCCATGGACGGGTTCCACCACCCGCGCGCCCACCGCCACCGGCAGGGCCGCGATTCGGCGGTCGGCTACTACCAGGACGCCTACGACTTTCCCGCGTTCGCACGGACGGTCCTCGCTCCGCTGGGCCCGGGCGGCGACCGCCGCTACCGCGGTCGCATCATCGACCTGGCCGCCGACCGGCAGATCGACGACCCCCCGGTCACCGCCCCGGCCGACGCGGTGCTGGTGGTGGACGGCAGCTTCCTCCAGCGCGGCGAACTGGCCCACCTGTGGGACGAGGTCGTGTTCGCCGACACCGGCTTCCCCGTCGCACGTCGACGCGGCACCAGGCGTGATGCCGAACTCCTCGGCAGCCTCGAGCAGGCCGAGAAGGCCTTCGACAATCGCTACCACGCAGCCTGTCGGCGCTACCTGGCCGAGGTCGACCCGGTCAGGCACGCGAGCATCGTCGTCGGCAACGACGACGTCGACCACCCCGAACTACGCCGCATATGACGTTCGGTCTGTTGTAGTTCTGTGACATGTGACCGGGGCCCGGCGATCGCAACATCGCTACTGTTCGGGGTACCGAGCAGGCACCGTGGCCCACGCGCCGCTTGTGACCTGCCATCACGGCATCCCACAGATTCCAGGGGGGACATCACCATGTCCGTTCGTTCTCGCTCGGTGGCCGCGACCGTCGCAGCCACCGCGCTCCTCGCCGCCGGAGCGGCCGTCGTGCCTGCCGCGGCCGACGCCGCGTCACTGCCGTTCGCCTACTCGCTGGTGAACCAGCATGCGGGCCAGAAGCTGATGCCGGGCGGTGTGGCCGGCACGCTGACCATGAAGCTCACCAACACCACGTCCAAGGCCGAGAAGTTCTCCGACAGCATCACCCTGTGGGGGCAGGGCGCGGTGGCGCTGAAGAGCGGCGATGTCACCCTCCGGGTGACCCCGCGGGCCGGAACGCCCGCCGTGTCGAGCACTCCGGGTGCCTGGGGCGCGTACATCACCATCCCGGCGCACGCCACCTTCACCTGGACGGTGTCGGTCCAGGCGACGAAGGCCTGGCCGGTCAAGGACAACGGGGTCGGCGTGCAGATCGGCGTCCGGGGACAGAGCCACTCCTTCACCTCGAAGAAGCAGGTGAACTTCGCGGTCGGCAGGGTGAGGACGGCCTGACCGTTCGCTCCTCTCCCGCAGGTCCGGGCCGTGCCTCAGCGGGGCGGGGCCTGCGGGAGGAGCTCGGGGACGGGGTGGGGCGGGTAGGTGGCGTGGACGAGGTAGCCGCCGTTGTCGGTCGGCGCGGTGTGCAGGGTTCCGCCGCTGAGGTGGGCGCGCTCGTGCAGGCCTGCCAGGCCGTGTCCACCGGGCGGGAGATTTGGTGAAGGGATGCCTTCGGCGCGGCGCCCGTTGCGGATGGTGACGTGCAGATGCTGGCCCTCCTGGTGGACGCGGACCTGGATCGGTGCGCCGGGTGCGTGCTTGCGGGCGTTGGTGAGGGCTTCCTGGACGGTCCGGTAGGCGGCACGCTGGACGGTCTCGGACCAGCGGAGCGTGGCCGGTCCGTCGAGGTCGATCTCGACGCGGGTCTCGACGTCGAGTCCGCTGTCGGCGATGAGGCGGGGCAGGTCGGCGAGGTGTGGTTGGGGGGCGCGGGTGTCGATGGTCCCGCCGGAGGCGCGCAGGACGCCGACCATCTCCCGTAGTTCGTCCAGGGTGCGGGCAGCCAGGGTGCGGACCTGGCGCGCCTCGGCCCGGGTCTCCGGGTCGGTGGTGCTGACCTGGAGTGCCGCGGTTCTCACGCTGATGAGGCTGACGTTGTGGGCCACGATGTCGTGCATCTCGCGGGCCAGGCGGGCGCGCTCGGCGGACAGGATCTGCTGCGCGAGGAGGGAGTCCTCGCGCTGGCGGGAGTCCACGAGGTCCCGCATCCTGGCGTTGAGTTCCAGTCTGGTGCGGGTGAGCAGTCCCAGGGCGATGGGGGCGGCGGTCGTGGCTGCGAGGTCGAGCAGGTCGGCGAGGTTGTTGTCGGCCCACAGGCTCTCGGGGATGATGCCGCCGGTGCCGGATCCAGGTTCGAGGTTCCAGACCAGGACGAACAGCAGCCCGCAGGCTGCCGTGACCGTGCGCCGGGTGCCGGTGAGGGCCACGGTGTAGAGGGCTATCAGGGCCGGGAAGCGTGCCCCTCCGCCCAGGTAGACGTCCGGCAGGGAGGCGAGGAAGGTACTGAGCGGGAGTCGGCGCCGGGCAAGCAGGACCAGCGGGGTCGCGAAGGCGATGACGGCCATCTGCGTGGACGAGTCGCCGTCGGGCGACAGGTCGGGTGTGACTTCGACATAGGCAGCGGCGACGGGGAGCAGCAGCCACAGCCAGGCGCGGGCTCTGAGCGCACGGGTGGGTGTCACTGGTCGGTTCGGGTGCGCAGCAGCCCGGCGCGTTCGGCGAGGACGGCCGCCTGGACCCGGTTGACTCGTCCGAGTTTGGCCAGGAGGGTGCCGACGTGGTCCTTGGCGGTGCTGGGGGCCAGGTGCATGCGGCGGGCGATCTGGCTGTTGGTCAGGCCCCGTCCGAGGAGGGTCAGTGCCTCGCGCTCGCGCGGGGTCAGGCAGGCGATGTCCGCGGCCCTGTCGGGCAGGGGTGCGGCGGCAAGGTAGCTGTCGATGACGGCCGGGGTGACGCCTGGGGCGAGCGAGCGGCCGCCCGCGGCCAGGGCGTGGACCTCGCGGACGAGTTGGTCGGGGTCGATGTCCTTGAGGAGGTAGCCGACCGCGCCGTGCTGCAGGGCGCTGCGGACGTAGTCGTCGGAGCCGAATGCGGTCAGCATCGCGACCACGGGCGGATCGGGCAGGGCGCGGAGTCGGCGCAGGACCGTGATGCCGTCGGCGCCGGGCATCTGGACGTCCAGCAGTACCAGGCCGGGGCGGTGGAGCATGACCGACGCCAGGGCGGCGGGTCCGTCGCAGGCGTCCACGACCTCGATGCCCGGCGCACTGTCCAGGATCATCCGCAGCCCGCTGCGCATCAGCTGCTCGTCGTCCACGATGACCAGGCGCAGCAGCTCGTCATCCTCCGCACATCCGACGCGGTCCACGTTGTCGATCCCTCGGCTTTGTCTTCCCTTTACCTTCCCAACTGTAGGCGGAGGAAGGCCGCGGTCCGTCGCCGTCCAGGACGGGTTCCCGGGTGGTATCCCCGCCGATCGGCGGGGATACCACCCGCCTGGCGGTGTGCCCCGCCCCTTCCCGGCGCACCCCCGTGTCGCTGGGAAGGGACGGCAGCCAAGGCACCCTCCGGCGGCGGGCTTCCTCAGCCCAGGTTCTTGGCCAGACGCTCGGTCAGCGCGACGCCGGCCGATCCGGTGGTGTTCTGGTCGTTGTCGAGGGTTGTCGCCACCAGGTTGCCGACCCGGACGGCCACCAGGGTGGTCCCGCCGTCGAGTGCCGGGGAGGTGATGACCGCCTCCATCGCCTGGTCACCGACGCCGGGGAGGCTCTTCCAGGTGAGCTGCTCGGTGTAGGTGGAGCCGCTCTGCGTGGTCTTGAACGTCTTGCACTCGGTGAAGACGTGCTGCAGGTTGGCCATCACCGTGGTCGCGTTGGCGCCCCGGAAGGAGTCGACCTCCTGGGCGAACATGTCGTCGTAGCTGTCGTCGTAGTCGTTCTGGGCGAAGGATCCGCTGTCGATGCCCGCCGCGTTGATCCAGCTGGTGGCGCCGAGGGCGGTGCACGCCTGCGCCTTGGAGACGGTGGCCGTGGACGGTTCCGAGAACACCGCACCCGTGTTCCGGGAGTCGGCCGGGTCCAGCTTCAGTGAGCTCGGCACCGCACTGGCGGGCAGAAGCATCGTCTCCAGCTTGGTCCCCGTCTGCAGCCCCGCGTTGGGGTCGGTCTGGGCGGCGCCTTTCGCTGCAGTGCTGGTGGCTGCGGGGGCACCGGCGGTCGTGGAGGCAGTGGAGGAGCAGGCGGCAAGCCCCACGACTGCCGTGGCGCAGAGGGCCCCGAGGACGACGTGACGGAGGTGCTGAGGCATGTGGAGGGGGCCCTTTCCGGGATGTCCATGAGCGGCAGGATAATCGGATTATTGTCCGTGAACCGTGTCAACACAAGTTCGGCACGTGAAGCGATGCGTGGGACGTCACGTATGTATGATCACCAGTAAGCTGTCCAGTCGTCGGAGGGGGTCCGAACCGTGCCGGAGCGCAAGGCAGAGGTGACGGCAGGTGGAATCGCTCGGCTCGCCGGGGTCGGCCGGGCTGCGGTCAGCAACTGGCGGCGGCGGCACCCGGACTTCCCCAAGCCGGTCGGCGGAACCGACGCCAGCCCCACCTTCGATCTCGACCAAGCCGAGCAATGGCTGCGCTCGCAGGGAAAACTGACGCTGATTCCGCTGCGCGAGCGGATCTGGCAGCAGATTGAGCAGGCCCCGGGCGGGGCGGCCGACGCACTGCGTCAGATCGGCTGCGCACTGCTGCTGGTCAGCGAACTCCCGGATGCCTGGAACGAGTTGGCCTCGGGCGGGGATGGCCGAATGGCCGCCGGGCTTCCCGGGGCGTTCGCCGACGTCCTGCGGGAGCGGCTGGGCGAGGGGCACCCCGTCGCGACGACAGTTGACGCCATGTCACTCTCCGTTCCACTGCTGCGCGGGAGCGTCGACCTCGGGCGTGAGCTGGGGCCACGGCAGGCGTACGAGTTTCTGATGGGACGCCATCTGGACTCGGGGGCAAGGCAGTACACGGTGACACCGGCCGACCCGGCGGAGCTGATGGCCGCACTCGCCGGACCGGCCGTCGACGTGCTCGACCCGGCCTGTGGCTCCGGCGGGCTGCTCCGTGCTGCCGCCGCCGGCGGCAGTGCCGTCTGCGGCCAGGAGGCCGATCCGGACCTCGCCGCACTGACTGCCCTGCGGCTCGCCCTGCACACCGAGGAACCGGTCCGGATCCGCGTCGGCGACAGCCTCCGCGCGGACGCCTTCCCGCCCCGGACGGCGGACGTCGTGCTCTGCCACCCGCCGTTCAACGAGCGCAACTGGGGCCACGACGAACTCGCCTACGACGCCCGCTGGGAGTACGGGTTCCCGCCACGCACCGAATCCGAGCTGGCCTGGGTGCAGCACGCGCTGGCGCACGCCCGCGAGGACGGCACCGTGGTACTGCTGATGCCGCCCGCGGCGGCCTCGCGCCGGTCCGGCCGCCGGATCCGGGCCGACCTGCTGCGCCGGGGGGCGCTGCGCGCGGTGATCGCCCTGCCTGCGGGGGCGGCGCCGCCGTACGGCATCCCGCTCCACCTGTGGGTGCTGCGGCGTCCCGCCGCCGGGCGACCGCTGCCGCAGCGGCTGCTGCTGGTGGACGCCGGTGGCCACGCCCCGGCGGGCGGCGAGAAACTGCCCTGGCAGACCGCGCGCTCGGCCGCGCTGGACGCCTGGCAGGCGTTCGACCAGCAGGACACCCTGCCCGAGCAGCCCGGCGTCAGCACCACCCGGCAGCTGGTCGAGCTGCTGGACGACGACGTCGACCTCGCACCCGCCAGGCACCTGCCACAGCCCGCAGTGGGCGGCGGGGCGAACGGCCTCACCGACGTCGGGGGGCGCTTCACCGACACGCTGCGCCGCACCGCCGAACTCGCGCCCGCGACGGTCAGCCGCGGCGAGCCCGCCAACTGGCCGCTGACCAGCATCGGCGAGCTGGCCCGGGTGGGCGCGCTGGTGATGCACGCGGGCGGGGCCGCGACCACCGGCGGCAGCGCCCCCGCCGCACCGGGGCCGGTCGCCGGGGGTGACGACATCGGGGTCGGCGGCACGGCGACCGGCACGGGCATCCTGGTGCTGACCGAGCACGACGTGGTCACCGGCAGGAGCCCCTCCGGCGTGCTGCTGGAAGACCTCGCCGAGCAGCCGGTGATCACCCGCGTCGGGGACGTGGTGCTCCCGGTCCACGGCCGGGGTTCGGCGACCCAGGTGGTGGACGCAGCGACGGCGGGGGCCGCGCTGGGGCGCAATGTGCAGTTGCTGCGGCCCGACCCGGCCGCGCTCGACCCGTGGTTCCTGGCCGGGTTCCTGCGCGGTACTGCCAACAACCGCCAGGCCAGCAGCTATACCACCACGTCCACCCGGCTGGACGTGCGCCGGCTCCAGGTGCCCCGGATGCCGCTGGCCGAGCAGCGCCGCTACGGCGACCGGTTCCGCGCCCTCGCCGCCTTCGAGGACACGCTGCGGCTGGCCGGACGGCTGGGTGAGCAGCTCGTCCAGGGCCTGTGCGACGGTCTGGCAGACGGCAGCATCCGCCCGTAGTGCACGCCTGCCCGCCCCCGGGCCCGACCCGCTGCACGTCGGGCGGATCCGGTCCGGGCGGACGCTGCTGGTCAGGGGGCGTCCAGCGCCGGGACCGGGATCGGTACGCTCTGCGCAGCGCCGGTGGCCGTACCCGTCACCGGAGCCGACCTCGCCCCCGCCCCCGCTTTCGCCCGAGTCCCAGGAGCTGTGCCATGAACGGCCCCGGCCCGATACCGCCGCAGCGCCGCAGCACGGCCGTGCGGGCGGCCGTCGTGCTGCTGCGGGTGGTGCTCACGCTCGTTCCGCTGGCGACCCTCGGCATCCTGGGCTGGGTGCCGCTGGTCTGGCTGGCGGTCACCCGTCGCCGGACGCAGGACTGGGTCATGCTCTGCCTGACGGCCTTCCTGTGCACCGGCTCCCTGTTTCTGGGCGGATACACGAACGGCTACGACAACTGGCAGACCAACGTCGGCGTCGGCTCACTGCTGATGCTGGCCGTGTTCTGCTCGGTGTACTTCCTCTTCAACGACCTGCGGCGGCGGGACCGGCGCCACGCGCTGCCACCGGTCCACCAGCCCTACCTGCCGCACCCGGCCGGATACAGTCCCATCGGCCCGGCCGTCCCGGTCGGCTCAACCCCGCTGCCACCGCCTCCGACCGCGCCCAGCGGCCGTATCGACCAGGTCAGGGCGGAGCTCGACGAACTCAGCGCCTACCTCCGCGAACACGAGCGGGAAAGGGAGGGGCGTTGAACGGCCGGATGATCGCCGGGCGCTACGAGCTGGTGTCGCTCATCGGCCAGGGCGGCATGGGCCAGGTCTGGCTGGCCCACGACGGCCACCTCGACCGGAAGGTCGCGGTGAAGCTGCTCCACCCCGACCGGGCGGCACACTCGGTCGACGGCGACGGTGACGAGGTGCGCCGCCGCTTCGCCCGGGAGTGCCGGGTCACCGCCCAGGTCGACCATCCCGGACTGGTCACCGTGCACGATGCGGGCGGTGACGACGACGACCTCTACCTGGTGATGCAGTACCTGGAGGGCGCGGACCTGGCCGACCACCTGGCGGAGCACGACCCGTACCCGTGGCCCTGGGCCGTCGCGGTCGCCGCGCAGCTGTGCTCGGTGCTGGCGGCGGTGCACGCCGTGCAGGTCGTGCACCGCGACCTCAAACCGCGCAATGTGATGGTCCGCCCGGACGGCACGCTGACGGTGCTCGACCTCGGCGTCGCGGCCGTGCTGGACATCGACACCACCCGGATGACCCGCACCGGCTCCCCGGTCGGGAGCCCGGTCTACATGGCCCCGGAGCAGGCCATGGGCGGCCCGGTCGGCCCGGCTGCCGACCTCTATGCACTCGGCGTGGTGCTGCACGAACTGCTCAGCGGCAACGCCCCGTTCACCGGCTCTTCCGCCCTGGGCGTGCTGCACCGCCACATCTACGAGCAGCCGGTGCCGTTGCGCCAGGTCCGGCCGGAGGTGCCCGAGCCGCTGGAGGAGCTGGTGCTCCGGCTCCTCGGCAAGGACCCGCGGGACCGTCCGGCGAACGCGCAGGAGGTCTACCAGGTGCTCGCTCCGCTGCTGCCGGTGCCCGCGCCGGCCCGCGCGGCGGGTGCGTGCGGGCCGATGGACCCGACCCGCCCCTTCCGGCGCCCGCACGCACCGTGGCCGGACCGAACCGCTGTCCCGGACGGAACCGCCGCCTTGGACCAGCCGCCCGCCTCGGCCCCCGCCCGCCCAGCGGCGGCGGCCGAGAGGCGGAGCGACAGCGTCGCCGCTGCCGTGGACGAGGCGCGACGGCTGCTCGACATGGGGCGGATCACCCAGGCGGTGGACGTCCTCGGCGGCGTCCTGCCCACTGCGACGGCCGAGCACGGCCCGCGCTCGCCCGTCGTCCGGATGCTGCGCAAGCAGTACGCGGCAACGCTGATGGAGGACGGCCGGTTCCGCTCCGCGCTTCCCGAGCTGCGCCGCCTGGCCGAGGACCGGTCGGCCGAGGCCGGACCGGCCGATCCGCAGGCACTGCGCTTCCGTTACGAGGCCGCACAGTGCCTGGAGCAGCTCGGCGAACCGGTACAGGCGCTCGCCGAGTACCGGGCCCTGCTGCCGCACGCCGAGCGGCAGGCCGCCGCCGACCCGGCGTTCCCGCTGGAGATCCGCCGCCGCACCGGCCGTCTGCAGCTGACCACGGGCGACCGCGCGGGTGCCCGGGAGACGCTGCGGCACCTGCTGCTCGAGGCGGAACGCGCGCATGGCCCGTACGACCCGCTGAGCGTGGAGACCCGGCAGACGCTGGAGTGGTTGGACCAGGTGCGCGGCTGACCGTCCGGACCCCGTTGGGACATCTTCACGGCTGTGTCACAGCCCCGTCGCCGGGGAAACCGAAGCCGTCCGTGCCACGTGATTGCCGATGAGAAATGGTTCGGCGATCACGGCAAGGGCCGTGGCGCCTTCGGCCCAAGGGGTTCTGATGCGTCTTCAGCGGACAGCGGCGATAGCGGTGGCGGCTCTCATGGGCGGTTTCGCGCTCAGCGCGTGCAGCGGGAGTTCGAGCGCCACGAGCGCGCCCGCCGCCTCGGCGAGCGGAACGGCAGGCACGTCGACGGGCGGCACCGCGAGCAGCCCGGCCGGCAGCAGCACCGGTGGCACCACCAGCACCGGCGGCAACGGCGGCGGGAGCACGCCGACCACCGGCACGACCGGCACGACGGGCACGACCGGCACGACGGGCACGAGCGGCACGACCACCTCCGCCGACACCGGCCGCTGCCACACCACCGACCTCGGCTACAGCTGGGCCACCGGCGGCGACGCCGTCCCCAACGGCAACGCCGAGCAGCAGCAGACCGCCGTGGTGATCCTGAAGAACACCAGCGGCCACACCTGCACCATGCACGGCTTCCCCGGCGTCGACCTGGTGAACAACGGCACCCAGTGGCCGCTGACGCGCAGCTCGCAGCAGCCGTCGACGCTCACCCTGCATCCCGGCGACTCCACCCAGTTCACCGTGACCTTCCTGCCGTGGACGGCGGAGGGCAATGTGGCCAGCAATGACTTCGCGCCCAGCACGCTGGTGATCACCCCGCCGGACGAGACCACCTCCTACGACCTGCCCTGGTGCTGGGGCCACGTGCTGCTCCAGGACGGGGCCACCCACCCCGGCACCTTCATCAGCCCGGTCGGCGACTGAGCCCCGCCGGGCCCGCGCGGATCAGACCTCGCCGCCCTTGCCGCTTCGACACCGCGACGACCATCCCGGCGGCAAGGCGGGCTGGTCGTCGCTTCCGTGTGTGGTAGTCGGCGGGGCACTCTCCGGTGCCGATGGTCAGCTCGACCTACTCTTCGATCGCCCCGCCCACGGCACGCAGATGCTCGCGGAACGTCAGGGACGGGTTCTCGCGCCGTCCGGCGAGGTACTCGTCGAACCGCACTTGAGTGCGCAGGGAGACACCGGAGCGGATCTGTTCGGCCTGGTGTCGTTCAGTGTCGCGGATCGCTTCGGCGAGGTCGAGGACCTCGGCAGCGCTGGAGGACGGCACGAAGATCACTCCGTCGTCGTCGCCGAAGACCAGGTCCGCACTGCTCACGGTCCAGTCTCCGACGACAGCGGACTCCAGGACATCCTTCGGTCGCTCGTCGAGGCGTTGTGGTCCCGTCGAGATCGACCCTGTGCTGAAGACCGGCAGGCCGATCGTCCGAACGTCGGCGGTATCGCGGTGGAGGCCCCAGATGACGATGCCCTCCACTCCGGCGGTCCGGGCCTCCAGGGCCACCAGGTCGCCGACGCAGGACTCGTCGGCGCGGCCGCCGTTGTCGACCACCAGGACGTCGCCGAGCTCCGCGTGCTCGAATGCCTCCAGGAAGACGTCGACGCTGCCGACGTGGCGAGCGGGCAATGCTCGTCCTGCGATGCGGCTGCCCGGGATGACGGCCTGAAGCGCTGAGGGAGCACAGCGAACAGGGATCTGGGCGCGGATACAGGCATCCGTGAGGTGGGCGGTGGTCAATGCCGCGAACCGACGTCGCAGCTCTTGGGGGTCCATGCTCTGCATACCTCCCGAAGCTAGCAGCGTCAGCCCCTGGATGACGGGCCCGGCAGTCCGGTCGTCATCACCGAGAAGCGGGCAGAGGTAAGAGTCGGGCGAGAGCAGGGTGATGGTTTGCAAGACCCTGACGGTATTTGTCCGACAGGTGCCAGTCAAAGGACGACGAGCATGTCGGTACACATCCTTAGAGCTCGGCGTCGCCGTCGCCGCTCTCACCGGCACCGCGGCCGTACTGACCGGCACCGCCACAGCGGCCCCCGTCCACTCCGTGCTCACCGTCCAGGCGCCCGCCCCGACCGCGCTCCGCCCCGCGTCGGCCAAGGGCACGGCGCTGACGGCGCAGCCCAACATCACGCTGAACTCCAATGTCAGCACGCTGCCGAACGACACCGACCTCACGCTGACCATCGACGCGCGAGGGCTGGCGAAGGTCGCCAACGTGGCCTTCGGCGCCGGCTGCGTCGTCAAGGGCCTGATCGCCACCTGCGACCAGGGGGTCCTGCCGACCCATATCGGCGGTGGCATAGGTGGTTGGAGCGACATCACCCTCAGTGCGCTCAAGGGAGCGCCGCAGGGTGCCAGCGGCAGCTACACGATCAGCGGTCGCACCACGACCGGTGTGGGCGTCGTCAGCTCCAGCGGGACGGTCACCGTCGGCGGCCCGGAGTTCGACCTCAGCGCGTTGCAGAACCACAGCAACGTCGCCATCGGCTCCAACCTGTCCGAGCCGATCAAGTTCACCAACGCCGGCACGCGGCCCTCCAACGGGGTCCAGGTCATCCTGATGCCCTCGGCCGGACTGGGCTTCACGACGCACTACTCCAACTGCCGCTATGGCAGCGCCGACACGTACCCCCACCTGACCGACCTCGCCATCTGCTCCATCAGCGGCCTGGTGCGCGTGGGCGAGACGGCCGAACTGGCCGTCCCGGTCGGGCTGCACGTCGACCAGACGGCGCTGTACAGCTACCTCGACAGCACGGTGGAACCGCTCGGCTACACCGGTGACAACTACTGGCTGCTGCCCGGTCACACCTGGAAGCAGGGCACCGGGGCCAAGCTCGGCCTCAAAGTGCTCTCCGCGGGCGTCCGCTCCACCGCACCGGCCGGCACGGCCATGCTGTTGTCGGCCGACGGTGAAAGCACCAACTACCAGGTCGCCTCCGTCTCCGCCCGCAACACGGACGACTTCGGGGTGACCGGCGCGACGGCCAAGGGTGCGAAGGGCAAGACGGTCAGGTTCACCTTCTCGTTGGTCGACCACGGCCCCGCGACGCTCTACGACCGCAGCGGCGGAGAGGGCAGCCCAAGCGTCCTGGTCACACCGCCGCCCGGCACCACCATCGTCGGCTCCTCCGCCGCCTGCCAGCCGTCCCTCGGTGACGACCCGACCGTGGCCGCCCACGGCCCGTATCTCTGCTCGGCCGGCTACTACTTCGTCAAGGGCGAGGTCAACACCTTCACCCTGACCGTCCGGGTCGACACGGTGATCGCCGGAGCCAAGGGCTCAGTCAAGATCCAGTGGGGCGAGGGCATCAACAACTGGCGTCCCCCGTACGACACCAACCCGCGCGACGATTCGGCCGTCCTCACGCTGAACTGATCAATCGTCCGTCGGTAGGCAACGGAAGGGCTTCCACCTGTGCCACGGGTGGAAGC